>Ga0182024_10000414_pt1 | contig 110192 bp, 105 predicted proteins | sample P32metaG_FD_120480 | JGI IMG/M metagenome (GOLD analysis project Ga0182024, IMG submission 120480) | Permafrost microbial communities from Stordalen Mire, Sweden - P3-2 metaG (Illumina Assembly) | ecosystem: Environmental > Terrestrial > Soil > Wetlands > Permafrost | place: Sweden: Stordalen... | reverse complement strand
TCCGCCATCTTAAAAAGAAAGCTGCTCAGCACGGCTTCGCGCTTGTTTCCATGCCGCATCCAACTTAAGGAAAACGCCTTGAACTCAACTATCCACAAACGAGTTTCTGGAGAGTGTGAACGCAGCACGCTGAGAGCGTGCGCTACCGGACCACAACCTTCGCTAGCCCGGCATTGTTCGCCGTATCGTACGCCCGAACCACCAGCAAATGCTCGCCGGGCCGAAGCTTTTCGAGTGCGATATGAAACTGCTCGCGCGGAGAATCGGTCACGCCGTCAGCCGCCTCCACCGGAACCCAGGGCCCTGCGTCGAGCGCATATTCGCAGCGCCGCAGCGGCGAAGTCTGATCGACCACGTCCGCATCCACCTCCAAACGATCGCCAGTGCGTTGAGGCGTCCCCAACGTCACAACCGGCGGCGTGTTGTCGATGAGCACGGGCGAACTGACCAGTTCATCCTCGCGAGCAACGTTAGCCGCATTGGACGGCCGGTCCGACGCCACTACCCGGAAAAAATAACGTCCGTCGGCCAGGATGTCGCCATCCAGCAGCATCGAATTCTCGGACATATTCGCGCGCAGCAGCTTCCATTCCTTTTCGTCCTCGCCGCGGAAATACAGCGAATAGACCAGACGATCGCCGTCCGGATCGTCGGCCTGCCAGGTGACCTGGATTTGCGATCCGCTGCCGTGCGTCAGCGTCTGCGTCGGAGTTCCGGCGGCCACCGACGATTCACCCGTATCCGTTACCGTAATGCTGTACGCAGCGGTGGTCGAGCTAGCCACCGGCGTCTTCTGGGTGCTGCTCGAACTCGCCGCCTGCGTGGTTACGTTAATGCTGCGCACCTGTGGCGGATTGTTCTGCGGAAGATACGCCACGCTCACGTTCTCAACCACCGCACCCGGGCCGGTCAGTTCCGCCCGCCATTGGATATAGCGCGCATTGGGACTGCGAATCAGCGAGTCTTGCGGATCCGACAGCGCCTCTGACCAGTCGCTCCACGTTTTGTCCGGCCGCGCCGAATTTCCCGTGCGCGTGAAAAAACTGACCTTCCCGCCTTGGCTGCGCCAGCTAAGGCGTCCCCAGCGCGCCACCGTGCCCGAATCATGCACCGGCGCTTCGTAAGTCCCACTGGCGCCCTCACCGCCCGAAAGTCTGAAAAGCTTGCCCATGTCGCCCGTAGCGGCGACTAAACCGTTGGGCGCTGCCACCAGACGCGTGGCTTCGCCTTCATTGGTCTCCACCAGCAGCGCGGCCTTGCGATCCGAACTCAAACGGTAAACGCGGCCCTGTGCGTCGGTGGCGAAGACGATCGAGCCGGCCGGTTCCACCAGCATGCTATAGACGTTCTCGTCCTTGGAAGTCCACAATGTCTCCACCGTCGCGTCCGGATTGATCTTGTAAACAGCCGATTTCTCGACCCCCGGAATCTCGGTAAGCGGCGTAGTGGCCGCGGTCACTTGCTGCACTGGCTGCGAGGACGCCCGCGAGGCATCGGGTTTTGGCTTGACGTCCGGACCGGCCTGAGCCGAGTCGGTAACCGTGATGGACGTCGCCGGCGCCGTTACGGTAACGCTCATCGGGCTGCTCAGCCCCGGCGTGAGCGGTCCCGAACGATTCGCAATCGACCCGCCCAGCGCGGCTGCATAAACCGTGCCATCAGGCATCGGGACGATCGCCCGGATCTCCGGCAAACTCGCGTCGTACAACACGAATGCCTTGTCTCGCGCGCTGATCCGGTAGAGAATACCGTTGGGTTCGGAACCCGCCAGCACATTGCCGCGAGTGTCGCACGCCAGCGCGGTCACGTGCGATTGCCCGGTTTCGTAATAAAGCTCGGATTTGCCGGATTTGTCCACGCGATAGACATTACCCGGGTCCCCGGTGCCGACGAACAGGCTCCCGTCCGGCGAAAAAGCGAGCGACCAGATGTACTTGGTTTTGGGCGCGAACAGCTCGGTGGCCTTTCCTTTATCGATGCGGTACACCTTGCCATCCGGCGAAGTGGCGGCGTAGAGCACGCCCCCTGCATCCACCGCCACGGCGAAGACCTCGGGCTCGTCCGCCGTCCACACCAGAGTGCTGGCGCCCGAAGAAGTAACGCGGTAGACTCGGCCGCGATGTCCGGTACCGGCATAGAACGAGCCATCGGGAGCCGCCGCGACGCTCCAGATGACAGGCTGGCCGGAGGAGAATACGGTTTCCAGTTTCGGAGCCAGCGTTAGCTTTCCATTCTGGTCGAGGGAAACGCCGGTGAATCGGCCTTTCAGAAAATCCTGATAGGTGTTCATCTCCCAGGTAGTGCTGGTGGCGGCCCCGAGCGAGCCGGCCGCAAAGCAGCCGAGCGCTATAAGCGGAAGTGCGATTTTCATTCCTTCACATCCACCGCGACGTTCTTCGATCCCGTCACCACCGTATTGCCGGTTTCGATCTGCAGCTCGTCGATCTTGGACCCGTGCGGGAACCAAAGCCCCTGCGCCGACTGCGCCTTATTGAGGATCAATCCGACCGACGCCGGCGGGTCGGGCAGGTCCTGGCCCTGCACCTGAAACGCTGGATCGGTGCGCCACACCCGCACGTAAGCGTTGGTGTTGGGCCGCAGATTATTCAAGAACGACACCAGTTGCGTGGGCGATTTTGGAGCTGTCCCTGCCAATTGCTGATAGTCGAGCAGATTTGAGGACGTGGCATCTGAAACGGTAAAGTTCAGCGTTCCATACGGCGCGCCGACCGGCACCGTGTAGCGCAGCGTCTTCACCATTTCGACGCCGTTTTCTCCGGTGAACGTGACGGCCAAATCCACCGGCTGGCCGGCGTGTACTTCTTTTGGCGAGGCCGTAACCTGATCGATTTGCAGCAATCGTTTCCGCTCGGACGCCTCGATTTCGAGCGTAATGTCCTTCACTTTCAGCATGTCGAAGCCGGCCGCCATGATGTAGGCCAGCGGCGAGCTGACCCCCGAGGAAGCTTGCACCGGGACGTTGAAGTCGCCCGAATAGGTATTGTCCAGCCTCAGTGGCTGCATGCCATGTTGGAACTCTATGGCGCCGCGCAGCGAGTAACTGGCCAAGCCCAGCGTGCGTTCCGTGGCATCAATGGCCGAGTACACGGCCATCTGAAGTATAAAGGGCGACAGCACGCGATCGTTCACTAATTGCATGTGATAAGCCAGCGGGGCACGACGCCCGTCCTTCACGGTAATGGCCACCGGCACGGTTTCAGCTTTTCGCCCCAGTTCGCCGGAAATGCTGGTGCTGCGGTCTTGCGTGATGGTTCCCATCCACTCGCGCGCTGTAGAGATCTTGAACGAAGCGGCCAGATTGGGGAGCAGCGCCAGCACTTCCGCGCGCGCGAACGGTAGCTCGGTCTCGCCTACCGCCATAAATCTGTGCCCAAACGCATAAATGCGCTTGCCATCCACCGCCGTAACCGTACCCTCCGCTCCGATGGTCAGATCGCCCGAGAGGAGATCCACCGAGATCATGTCACCCGGACGAAGCTGCGCCGGATTGCCGAGTTTCCCGGGCAGAGGCCCACCGCTCGAAATGCCCTGGCGCGGCTCCATGCCCATCTTCTTAAGCTCCGGCGCAAACTGCTCCAGCGTGCCGGACGTGAATCCGCTAAAAGACACCGGCGTCGCGATTTCCACCAGGTTTGCGGCCGGATTCTCGATGCCCGCCAGGGATGTACTCAGCGGAACCGCGCTCAGCGGAACCTCCCGCCGGGCCGCGCGCGGTTCCGGAGCGCTTTTGGACGCAGCCGGTCCATTCACCGCCAGCATTTCCTCGATTGGCCGGATGCCGGCGATCGGTTCCTTGGCGAAGTTAAACGCCAGTGCCACGGCTCCCACCAGCCGGCCATTAATATAGACCGGGCTTCCGCTCATGCCCTGCATCACGCCGGTGTTTTGAAGCGGTCCACCTGAAAGCCGCGCCAGGATGATGGATTGGCGGGGGCCCAGATTCTCCAGTACTCCAAGCACCTCCACCTGGAACTCTTCGATCTTATTGCCGGAAAACACTGTCTTTCCAATACCATGCTGGCCAGTACGTACCTCCGAAAGGGGGAATATCGCGATTTGGGGGAAAAGATTCGATGTTACAATCAGGAAGACAAGGATTCGAAAGACGGCCACAAGCCTATTTTAGTCCCTTCAGTCAACAGGCTGTTCGGAGTGAAGTCTAGTCGCGTCGAAACCGATTCTTAAAACATGGGAACCTACGCGGAGACCGTTACCGGAACGAAGACGGCGCCAGCCGAAAGAACGCAGTTGCCTTGGGCCTCCATGCTGTGGTTTGGCATCTTATTGATTGTCTGCTATGCGCCGGTGCTTTTTAGTCTGGTCCACCAGTGGGCCATTGACGAAGACATGGGGCATGGCTTCTTCGTCCCCTTCGTCGCCGGCTTCATTGCCTGGAAGCGGCGCGAAGAGCTTGCCTCAATTACACCGGTCCCAAATTACTGGGGACTTGCCCTGGTTATTTTCGGGGCCGTTCAGATGATGCTGGGCACTCTGGGCGCTCAGATCTTCGTGGCCCGGACCGCTTTCATGGTTTCACTGGTAGGCGCCGTCCTGTTCCTGGGAGGCACGCGGGCGCTGAAGATCCTGGCCTTCCCGCTGTTTCTGCTGCTGTTCATGTTTCCAATACCGTCCATCATTTACGCCCGGATCACGCTGCCTCTGCAGCTATTCGCTTCGAGCGTAGCTGAGACGGTGTTGAACTTCATCGGCACGCCCGTCCTGCGCGATGGAAACGTTCTCGAGTTGGCCAACGGTCAGCGGCTCTCGGTGGTGGAAGCCTGCAGCGGCATCCGTTCGCTACTCTCGCTTTCGTTCCTGTCGCTTATCTACGCTTACTTTTTCGATAGCAAAGTTTGGATGCGCTGGGTGCTGCTGGCCGCTACCATTCCGATCGCCATCGCCGCCAATGCTAGCCGGGTCACACTCACCGGCCTGATTAGCGAGTACCGGCCGGATTTAGCCCAAGGCTTCTTCCATACGTTGGAAGGTTGGGTGCTCTTCATCGTAGCCTTGGTTCTTTTAGTCGCATTCCATCAACTGATAAATCGTATCTATGGGTCCATTCATCGGTCCCAGCCGGGGGCGCCTTCGCAGCATGTCACAGTTTAATTTCCTGAAAAGCCGTCCCGCGTTCCTGCTCACCGCGCTCCTGGTGGTGCAAGGCTCGCTGTTCTACGGATTCTCGCGCGGCGAAACGCCTCCCTCTTACACGCCCCTGGACAAATTCCCCAACCAGGTGGGCGGGTGGCGCATGGTCCAGCAGGGTGTGATGGAGCCAGAGGTGAAAGACGTTCTGCGGGCGGACGATTATGTCACGCGCGACTACGCAGCGTCGCCCACCAAAGTGGCAAATCTGTTTGTAGCGTTCTTCAAATCGCAGCGCGCCGGGCAGACGCCGCATTCTCCCAAGAATTGCCTGCCGGGTTCGGGCTGGGTTTGGACCGTTTCCGATACCATACCTGTTAACGTTCCTGGCCGCGACGGCCCGATCCAGATCAACCGGTACATCGTTTCGAAGGGTGAGGAACGGTCGGTGGTGCTCTATTGGTATCAATCCCGGGATCGCGTTGTCGCCAGCGAGTATAAAGCGGCAGCCTTCGTTGCCTTGGACGCGCTCCGTTATAATCGCACCGACACGTCGCTGGTAAGAGTGGTGGTGCCGATCGTTAAAGGCGAACAGGATGCAGCCACGCAGACCGGCATCGAATTCATCCAGGCATTTTTCGGAAAGCTTCGCCAGTTCTTTCCGGCCTAGATTTTGACTTTCGATGTCATCGTGGTGGGCGCCGGACCTGCCGGGTCCACCGCCGCGAAGCTCCTCGGCGAAGCCGGCATCTCAACCCTGTTGCTCGACAAAAGCGCATTCCCGCGCGACAAGCCTTGCGGGGGGGGCATCAGCGCTCGCGCGCTCCGGCGCTTCCCCTATCTGGAATCGGCGCTCGCCAACATTCCCGTCAACTGGGTGAATAAGGTATATCTCGAATCGCCTTCCGGATTTTCGGTCGATTATCAATCGGAAACTCCGCTTTACCTCATGATCCGCCGCTGTGAGTTCGATAATCTCCTGCTCTCGCTGGCGCGCAAGCACGTGGAATTCGAGGCTCCCGCGCTGGTGCGGAAAGTGGCTGTGGGAGCTAACGGCGCAATCGTCACTGCCGGCGTGGGCGGCGAAATCAAGGAATACAGGTGCAAGCTGGTCCTCGGATGCGACGGCGCCAATAGCGTCGTTGCGCGGGCATCCGGCTTGAGAACTGGAAGCGTTCAGGACGAATACGCCATCGACATGATGGAGGAAACTCCTTACCAGGAACTGAATATGGCGGATCGCGACCGGATGTATATTTACTACCGGATTCGCAGCCATTATGGCTATGGGTACGTCTTCCCCAAAGCGAGCCACGTCAATCTCGGCGTAGGGTTCAAGCTGGACTATTATCTTTCAAAACTGCGCGGCGAGCACTATGCTCATCACAGCAGTTTCGTCGACGGTCTGGTCTCTAACCGGCTCGTGGCCGGCCGATCGAACCGCGCCAACTTCCGTGCGTTTCCCTTGCCGATTTCCGGGCCGCTCGACCGCACCTATAGCCACCGGATTCTGGTAAGCGGCGATGCCGGCGGATTCGTGAACGCCTTGACCGCCGAAGGGATTTATTACGCCATGCTGAGCGGCGAGCATGCCGCGCGTACTGCCATCGCGGCCGTGAAGGCCAACGATTTCACAGAGCACGCGCTCAGCCGCTACCAACAATCCTGGAAGCAGGAAGCCGGAGTCGAGCTCCAAAAAAGCGTGCGTTATCAGAAGCTGCTGCTCTCCGATTCCAAGCGCATCGACCGCATAGTTCGAGCCGCCGGCCGCAACCCGATGCTGGCCGATCTGCTGGCTCGCTTCGCCACCGGATCGCTTTCCCACGCTCATTTCAAGCGCGCTCTGATCCGGCGCGCGCTGCCTGTGTATATTCGCGAGCTAGTAGGACAGGTCTCCGACCTGTCGATCTTCTAAATTCGGGTGCTGGTAGGACAGGTCTCCGACCTGTCATTCCTTTAATAAGGCTTCACCGTCTGGAGGCTCGTACCAGCTGCCAGATCCGGTTCCTTCGGCATCACGATCCAGGCCACGATATAAGCGACGACGCCTAACAGCGGTAGCGGCCAGATCGTCAGTATCAGCCAGACGATCCGCACCAGCGTCACGTCCAGGCCGAAATGTTTCGCGAATCCGGCGCACACGCCGGCGATTTTAGCGTCGCGAACGGACCGGCTCAAGCGCTCGCTTCTTGGAAAAGGCGGCGGGCTGCCGCGGCCCGTGGAAGTGCCGCATTCGCAGCAGAACTTGTCTTTCTCTCTCAGCTCGATTCCACACCTTGTACAGAACATTCGATTCCCCTCGCTTAGTAATAACGCCGCCAGAGCCCGATTTGTTCCCTAAATCAAAGCAGTCAAATCCCTTACGTTTCCGACGCTTTCGAGCTTTCGTACCATATCCACGACGCGATCGGCCTTCTGCTTGGGCCACTTCGCGAAAGCCGCGCAATCCTGAAATTTAGCCGCGACGTCGTCGAAGCTCATCGGATCGACAGGACTGCCTTTTCCGAAATCCGCGCGGCCTGAAATTGTCTTGCCGTCCTGCAGCTTGATCTCGATGATGGTAGTCATCTTGTTATAGCCCGCCGCCTCGGCCTCCGCATTCACGCCGAAATGGATGCGCTGGATCATGTCTTGCACTTCCTTCCGCCGCACCACCTCGTCGGTGAACTCGGTAAGGCCGGCCTTGCCGTAAAGCAACAACACGGCCATGCAAAATTCCATGCTGAACTTGCCCTGCAGCGCATCGGTGGGATGGTGATGGATAAGCGCGTTCGGCATGTTCTTGTTGGTGCCGACGGACACGGCTTCCACCTGATTGGCGCGGATGTTGTTTTGCTTGATGAGCCGCAGCATTTCGGTCATGCCCGGATGCGTGAGCGACCCCGATGGAAAGGGTTTGATGGAAATGCCAGGTGATGCGAAGGTCCAGGGCTTGCCGAGCTTGCCTTCGATCGCCGCTGGATCGTAGCCGCCCCCGGCCGCATGGAAAAAGCCGCGCGGCGCTTCCAGAATCTCGTCGCTGGCGGTCCAACCTAGGGCTGCCAGGTCCGCGGCGACGATTCCCGACTCGGCCGCCCGCCCGGCGTGAAACGGCTTGGTCATGGTCCCGAAGTTTTCGCGGAATCCCCCGCCTTCGCTGCCGGCAATTCCAAACGCGCGCGCGCAACGCTCGCTATCGAAGCCGTAAAGTTTCGCTACAGCGGCCGCCGAGGCGAAAGGCCCGCATGTCCCGGTGCTGTGAAAGCCGTCTTCATAGTGGCGGGGTGCGATCGCTTCGGCTATTTTGCACTCCACCTCCACGCCCACGTGATAGGCCAGCATCAAATCCCGGCCGCTCATCCCGCGTGTTTCGGCCACAGCCAGCGCCGCCGGAAGACAGGGCGCGGTTGGATGGGTCAGCAATCCATAAACGCGATCCGGCGCCACGGCCAGTTGCGTGTCGTCGTAATCGTCGGCGTGAATTCCGATCCCGTTCACAAAAGCGGCGAAACGAGCCGGCGACTTTCGCGCGAGCCCGATAATAGTGGCGTCGCTACGCGCTTCGCCCAACGATTGCACATATCCGCTGGTAATCTTCCCAAGCTGGGAAACCGAGCCCGCCAGCGCGAGACCCAGCCCGTCCAGCATCGATTTCTTTCCCAGTTCGATGACGTCCGGTGGTATATCGGATAGTTTCGTTCGAACGACGAACTCGGCCACGTAGCGAGTGAGCCCACTGCCGCCCGCCGCGCGTAAGGCCAAAGCCGCGCTTGTTCCGATAAGTGTTCTTCTCGAGAGAGTCATGTTTGCGAGACCTTTCCCAGTATCGCTGGCTTTCGCGCGCCTGTGGCCGACGGGATATTGCCCGGCCGCCGGTAATACGTCTGATAAGCTAGCACGGCGAACAGGATGGCTTCTTTGGCATCGACGTCGATCCCGAACTCGGCCGAGGTTGTGAGCTTGGGCTGAATGCTGGCTCGCAGCCGCTCCATCATATATAGATTATGCGCCCCTCCCCCGGACACGATCACTTCGCTGGCTTGAGGGTATCGGGCAATCGACGATGCAATGCTGCGGACGGTCAGTTCGGTGGCCGTCGCCAGATCGATGCCGGTCCTTTCGACGAACTCCGCGCCATATTGCTCGCGCCCGCAGGATTTGGGCGGCGGCTGGTGGTAATAGGGATCTTCCAGTAGCTTGGTGAGCAGCGCCTCATCCACCCGGCCGGCGCGCGCGCCCTCCCCGTTGCGATCGAACGGCGGCGACAATGCATCCATCAGCATGTTCCCCGGCCCGGTATCGAACGCGATCACGTCCGCGGCGCTCGCATTGGCGGGGATCACGGTAATGTTGGCGATGCCGCCGATGTTTAGCGCCACACGCCAGCGCTCAGGATGCTTGAAGAGCTGATAGTCGAGGAACGGCACCAGCGGCGCGCCGTTTCCTCCGGCGGCCATGTCGCTCGGCCGAAAATCGGCGATGGTTTCAATGCCGGTCCGCGCCGCAATCACGGCCGCTTCGCCGATCTGAAGCGTGCTGGCGATCTTGCGCCCCAAGAACTCCACCGGCTGGCCTTCATGGAAGATGGTCTGCCCGTGCGACCCGATTAGTTCGATGGTGTCGAGCGGCACGTCCGCCTGCTTCAACGCTTCAGCAAAAAGCTCGCCGAGTAAGAAGTTCAGCCGCGCGATATTCGCGGCGCTTGAAACTGACAGAATTGCCGCGCGTACTTCCGCCGGATAGGGTACCGTCTTGGTGGCGACGACTTTCAAACCCTCGTCGATATCCACCACCGCAACATCGATGCCATCCACCGATGTCCCGCTGATCAGCCCCGCTACTCGCATGTGCCGTGGCGCCCGTGGCGCACGCACTCCTGCGTGCCGCGTTCACACTCGTGTGAACGCATTTTATGAGTGTGCGCAAGAGTGCGCACACGGCACGCAAGAGTGCGTGCGCTACTTCTCACGCTTCAGCTCCTTCTGAAGCTCATTAAGTATCTGCAACGCCTCGATCGGCCGCAACTCATCAATCTTCAGATTTCGAATCCGGTCGGCCATTTGATAATTCACTGGTTCGAACATTTGAATCTGCAGAGGTGTGTCGCGCGGCGCAAGTTCTTCGGTAACGGCCTGCTCGGATCTTTCGTGCAGCGCCAGGATCTCTCTCGCTCGATCGATCACCGAAACCGGCAATCCCGCCAGCCTCGCCACCTCGATGCCGTAGCTCCTGTCGGCTCGGCCGGGTTCCACCTTCCGCAGAAAGATCACCTGGTCTCCGGCTTCCTTCACCGATACATGCAGATTACGAATCCCGGGCATCTGGTCGGCCAGTTCCGTCAATTCGTGATAGTGCGTCGCAAAGAGCGTCCGAGCATGAATGCGCTGGTGGATGTGCTCGATCACCGCCCAGGCCAGAGAGAGCCCATCGTAGGTCGCCGTGCCGCGGCCGATTTCGTCCAGCACGACTAAGCTGCGCGCGGTCGCGGTATTCAAGATCACTGCCGTTTCGGTCATCTCGACCATGAATGTGGATCGCCCGCGCGCCAGGTTGTCGGCGGCGCCGATGCGCGTGAAGACGCGATCCACAATCGATAGCGCGGCCGAATCAGCCGGTACGAACGATCCCATCTGCGCCAGAATCACAATCGACGCGGCTTGGCGCAGGTAAGTCGATTTGCCTCCCATATTCGGACCGGTGATCACCGCGATGAATTGCGACTCGGTGTCGAAGTAAAGATCGTTCGGAATGAAACGCGCCGCTTCTTTTTCCGCCAGCTTCTCGATCACCGGATGACGCCCCGCCACGATGCGAATCTCGCCGGAATCGGTAAAGCTGGGCCGGGTATAGCGGTTCTCGGCTGCCACCTGAGCGAGCGCGCACGTGACATCCAGCTCGGCGACGGCCGCGGCGGTCCGGCGGATTCGAGCAGCATGTTCCGCCGCAAACTGGCGCAGTTCCTGAAAAATCTCGCGCTCCAGCGCCAGCATTTTTTCCTCGGCGTCCAGGATCTTGCTTTCCAGATCCTTCAACTCCGGAGTGGTAAAGCGCTCGGCATTCACCAGCGTCTGTTTGCGCTCGTAATCGGAAGGCGCCAGATGCAGGTTCGATTTAGTGATCTCGATGTAATAGCCGAAGACGTTATTGAATCGCACCTTGAGCGACTGGATGCCGCTGCGGCCCCGCTCGCGCGCTTCGATCTGGGCGATGTACTGGCGGCTGTTGCGGCTGATATCGCGCAGCTCGTCAAGTTCGGCGTGATAGCCTGGCCGAATCGTGCCGCCGTCGGCCAGATTGGCGGGCGGCTCTTCGGCGATCGCATCTAGAATCCGGTCGCGCAGTTCGGGAATCTCATCCAGCTCGCTCGCAATGTGACGGAGCCGGGCTTTTTCGAATGTGGAAATATGCTCTTTGATTCTTGGCGCTAATGCCAGCGATCGGCCCAGCGCCAGTAACTCCCGCGGACCGGCCGTTCCCAAAGTCAGCTTGGCCAGCAACCGTTCCAGGTCCAGTACCTGAGCCAGCAGCTTGCGGATCTCCGAGCGCGCGATGGTGGCCTGCAACGTTTCCTGAACGGCGTCCAGGCGCGCCTCGATCTCGGGGAGTTGCAGGCACGGCCGCAGCAGCCGATTGCGCAGCAGCCGCCCGCCCATCCCGGTGCCGGTCTGATCCAGAACGTGGATCAAAGTCGATTCGCGCGTCTCGCCCGCGAACAACGGCTCCAGCAATTCGAGATTGCGCACCGTCACCGCGTCTAGAATCATGGAGTCGCTGCGGTCGTAGTAAGTCGGGCGATCCAGATGATCCAGCGCCGACTTCTGCGTCTCGCGCAGGTAATGCAGGATCGCGCCGGCGGCCGAAACTGCCAGCGGCCGGTCATTCAAGCCGCAGCCGTCCAGCGCCAGCAAACGAAAATGTTCCCGCAACCCGCGATCGGCATGGTCCAATCCGAAAACCCAATCGTCAATAACCGTACGGACGCCCGGCATTCCGGTTACCGACTCGGGCGCCAGCACCTCGCGCACGTTCAGATTCTCGAGCGTCGCGTTCACCTCAGCGGCATCGATCTCGGTAGCGCGGAATTCTCCCGTGGTTATGTCGGCGTGCGCCAATCCGGCGCGCGACCCGTTGCGAAAGACCGAGGCCAGGTAGTTATTCTCGTGCGACCGCAGCAGCGAAGCCTCCGTGGCCGTGCCGGGCGTGACCACGCGTGTGACCTCGCGCTTTACCAGCTTTTTGCCGGGACCGGCCTCTTCCATCTGATCGCAGATCGCGACGCGATAGCCTTTTTGGATCAACCTCGATAGATAGCCTTCGGCCGCATGATAAGGAACGCCGCACATCGGAATCGGCTGGCCTTTTTCCTTGTTTCTGGCGGTCAGCGTGATTTCAAGTTCTCGCGCAGCGGTGATTGCGTCTTCGTAGAATAGTTCGTAAAAATCGCCCAGCCGGAACATGAGCAGGACATTGGGAACCTGCTGCTTGACGGCGTGATACTGCCGCATCAGCGGCGTGGAGGGAGAGGTGGCTTGAGCAGGATCCTCAATGCCATCAGGCATAGATGCCGCGCGTCTGGAGTGCGAACGCGACGCGATCGATGGCCAGCATATATGCGGCCAGCCGGTTGTGCACAGTGTGCTTGTCCGCATAGCCGACCACGTCCCGGAAGCTGTTCACCATGATCTCTTCCAGGCGGCCGTTGACTAGCTGCTCATTCCAGAAATACCCTTGCCGGTCCTGCACCCATTCGAAATAGGAAACGGTGACGCCGCCCGCGTTGGCCAGAATATCGGGGATTACGAAGATCTTCTTGTCAGCCAAAATCGCGTCCGCTTCCGAAGTGGTCGGGCCGTTGGCGCCTTCGCAAATAATCTTGGCTTTAATGCGATCGGCGTTGGCGGAGGTGATGACGTTCTCCTTGGCGGCGGGAAGGAGCACTTCGCAATCCATATAAAGCGCCTCATCCCGGTCGACGTCTTCACCCTCCGGGAATCCGGTGATGGAGCCGGTATCGTGACGGTGTTTCATCAAGGCTTCGATGTTGAGGCCGTGCGCGTTGTAAACTGCGCCATCGTATTCAATGACGCATACGATCTTGAAGCCGGCCCGAGCCATGAGCTTAGCCGACATGCCGCCCACGTTTCCGAAACCCTGTACGATCACGCGCGTATGAGCTGGATCCAGACCAAAACGGCGTAGCGCCTGGATGGTGACGATCATGCAGCCGCGCCCGGTGGCCTCCGTTCGCCCGCGCGATCCTCCCAGGTCGAGAGGCTTGCCGGTGACGACGGCGGTGCACGTCTGGCGCTTGTGCATCGAATACGTATCCATGATCCACGCCATGGTCTGCGAGTTGGTGTTGACATCCGGCGCCGGCACATCGCGCTCCGGACCGATGATGTCCATGATCTCGGCGGTATAGCGGCGCGTAATGCGCTCCAGTTCGCCGGGCGAAAGAACGTCGGGATCGCAAATGACCCCGCCTTTGCCGCCGCCAAAGGGAATGTTCACCACAGCACACTTCCAGGTCATCCACGCAGCCAGCGCACGAACTTCGTCCAGAGTGACATCGGGCGCGAAGCGAATGCCTCCCTTGGAAGGGCCGCGAACGATGGAGTGCTGCACCCGGTAGCCGGTGAAGACTTCCAGACGGCCGTCATCCAGTTGCACTGGAATGGCGACCTTCAGCTCTAACGCGGATGTTCGCAGCACTTTACACAGGCCCTCATCCAGGCCCAGCCGAGCGGCAGCTTCATCGAAGCGCGCGGCGGCGGACAACCACGGATTGATTTCGTTATCGACGGACTGGGTCGCTTCGAGAATCATGCGGTGTGCCTCCGACTACATTGTAGCCATGAAATTGCCGATATAGTATCGACATCTAACCTATCGGCTGATCAGAAGCCGATAGAATAGTACCAGCTTCTCAATGCTTTACCGTCTGCATTTTTTCCCCGGGTTCTGTTTTTTGCTTTTGGGCCTCGTGCTGGTGTTCGAGGTCGCCCGGCGGCTCTTCAGGCGCTATCCCCGGCGCGGAATGCTGATCGTTCTGGCAACCGCAATTTCCACCGTGCTGCAAATGCTCGGTTATCTGCTGGAATTCCAGCGTCTGCAGCAGCATGTTCCCGTGCTCCTGTCCACCTGGCTCGAGTGCTCGGCCCTGGTCGAAAGCATGTGCCTGATTGGCCTTTACTTCGCTTTGCTGGCCTGGGACTCGGCGCCGCGGTTCCAATCGTCTCGTCGGGCATTCCTCGAAGCTGCGGGGGTCGGCATGTGCATCGCTCCGGTGGCGGGTACGGTCTTTGGAATTGTGCGGCATAACCAGTTCCGGGTCAGTGAGGTCAAAATTCCCATTCCGAACCTGTCCAAGGACCTGGACGGCCTGCGCATCGTGCAGGTGACCGATATCCATCTCAGTCCTTTCTTGAGCGAGAGGGAGTTTGCTCGCGTGGTGCACATGGCCAACGAAACGCGCGCGAATCTGGCCTTGGTAACTGGGGATCTCATTAGCCGCCGCGGTGACCCGTTGGATGCCTGCCTGCGCCAGTTGGCCCGGCTCCGCGCCGACGCTGGAGTGCTCGGCTGTCTCGGCAATCATGAAGTTTATGCGGGAGCCGAGAACTATGTCACCACTCAGGGACGGCGTGTGGGAATCAAATTCTTACGCCAGCAGGCCCAGATACTTCGATTCGGCGCCGCCGCCATCAATTTCGCCGGCGTGGACTATCAGAAGATGCATTCCAAATACCTGGTCGGCGCAGAACGGATGGTTGTGCCGGGGATGCTGAACATCCTGCTATCGCACAATCCGGATGTCTTTCCCGTAGCCGCCGCCCAAGGCTACCATCTTACGATCGCCGGCCATACGCATGGCGGCCAGGTGGATGTCGAGATATTGCACCAGCACCTGAACGTGGCGCGCTACTTCACCAACTATGTGCGAGGCCTTTATCAAGAAGGCAATTCGTCGGTCTACGTTTCGAACGGGATCGGAACCATCGGCGTGCCGGTGCGCCTGGGCGCGCCTCCTGAAGTGTCCCTTCTTCAACTGTGCGCTATCTGATTCTCAGCGACATTCATGCCAACTGGGAGGCGCTCCAGGCAGTCCTTCTTCGCGCGGGCTCCAGCTACGATCGCATCGTGTGTTGTGGCGATTTGGTGGGTTACGGCGCGAATCCCGATGCGGTTACCGAATGGGTGCGTAACAATGTCGCTTACATAGTGCGCGGAAATCACGATAAAGCCTGTGCCGGCCTGGAAGACCTGGAATGGTTTAACGCCGTCGCCCGCAAGTCGGCGTTGTGGACCCAGGAAATCATGAAACCGGACAATATTGGCTACCTGCATGATCTCGCCAAGGGCCCCGAGCGCGTCAACGGATTTCAGATCGTCCACGGCTCGCCCCTTGATGAAGACGAGTATGTCGTCTCGGAGCAGGATGTTGCCCAGGTGGCGCCCTATCTTGATTCAGCCGTCTCTTTCTTCGGGCATACTCATTTACAGTGTGGATTTCTGTGTCACCGGAATGGTGTTCGCCGCTTGAGGGGTGTGGCCGCGGCGTCGGACGCCGAGGTTCTGGATCTGGAGGCAGATGCCAGCTATCTCATCAACCCCGGGTCAGTGGGACAACCCCGCGATGGCGATCCTCGCGCCGCGTATGCCATTTATCAGCCGGATGCTAAAGTGGTCACGCTCTGCCGCGCGGAATACGACGTGGCAGCCGCTCAGAAAAAGATCCTGGAGGCGGGTTTGCCGGAACTGCTGGCCTTGCGTCTGGAAGCTGGAATTTGAAACCGGCGCTTCAAGGTACGGCAATGGCCTCGAGCGCGGTGGTTTGCAAAACGTTGCCGTTTGCGTCCAAACGGTCGACTACATAATACAAAATCCGGTTCGGCAGACTGGGGATAGTGACCGTGCAGCTCGCTCCACTCGCGCAGGCTTGGCGCGTCACGGCTTCGTTCGTAAAGCTAAAGGGGTCGTTGGGGGAAGCGCTGGGGATCTCGGTCGAACAGTCCTGTCCATAGGCGGTGCACTGCAGTAGATCCCCGCCATTCTCCGCATAGCCAAATCGCGCGCGGATGTTTGAGGCCTGCGGCACGCCCTGGTACTTGAGACTAATCGGCGCGAAGTTAGTTCGATTCGCGTTGTCCACCGGGGGCAGAGCGTCGATGCGAAGGGCCAGCCAATCGGTCCTTACTCCGTCCATCCAGTAGGCCGGACAAAACAAGAACTGCGCATCCGGCGTCGTGCGGCAATTGCTGAATGAATATCCCAGCCCTATGTGACCGTGCGCGAATCCGAATTTCCTGAAACTGTTTCCCATGACGTCCAGCTTGTCGTTACGGAACTGGATGACTTGCCCGGTGATCGGCCCGAAACTCGATAAGCACGGTATGGCGTTCCCAAAATTAGCCGAGCTGCAGGCCGACTGGATATCGCGCTGTGAGATGCTCAGATATAGCTTTCCGGGAGTTGATCCGAAGACGCATTCGTTGTTGTTGCGCGCCCGGCACACAGCGTAATTCGACATGTCAGCCACGCTTCCAAATGTGGCGGGGCTCGACACGTCCTTGAGCCAAAAACGGCCGGCATACCCGGATAGTCCCCAACGTTTGTAGTCCGGATTCGGCGTGCAGCAGTCTCCGGCGACCAGATAAGTGTGCGTCGTACCGCTCACCAGCGACATGCTCATGCTGCCGTAGCCGTTGTATCCTTCGGCCCCCGAGGGCGACGAAGGATTGATGGCCTTGAAGTCCACGAAGAAAGGCAGCGGCGACGCGCCCTGCGCATAGGTCGCATTCTGGTAGCTCTGGATCCCCCCGGTTGGTTGTGCAATTCCGGCAAAGACCGGAGCAGCGGTGGCCGTGTTGGTAAACGGAATGTTGATACTGGCCGCCGGGCTCAGGTTGGAACTACCGCAGAACAGATTGTAGCCGGGACCGCAGGCGGCCATGGAAAAATTGTAAGTGCCGGGCAAGGAGCCCGGCCCACCGACGGCGTGAGCCTCACCGCGAGCCGGATTGTCGTAGAACCAGGTGTTGGACGGACTGGAAATATCTATTACCGCCGCGTTCGTACCGGCCCAAGGAATCGCCCACAGATACCAACCGGTCGGACCGTGCGTGCAACATGACAGGCCGGCTGCGTGACCCGCTCCGAAGGTATCGTCCGTATTGTTCGATTGATAAGTCGGAGTTAGATACGTATACCCCGCCGTCCGCAACAGCCAGAACGTGATGTCGTTCAATCCGTTGTAGACCGGCGCGGTCAACACCGCGAAGTATTCGCGGGAGCCGGTATTGTCCTGGAGATAATCTCCTGCCTGAATGTCCTGGAGCTTTGAATACGCCGCATTCGAAACTCCGAAGCCCGGAGTGATGCACGGAAACTCGGCTGCTTCTGTTTTCCCGTCCGGGAACGTGTACATAGTGTTGGGCGTAAGCTGGCAGAACGGATCGTGCACCCGGACCTGCAGGCAGTTGGTGGTGCCCGAGAGACTTGTGTAGGGAGCGGGAAGACCGGAAGGGCAGGTATAAAAATCGCTGTTCGATGTCAGGCTGGTATTGCTATCCCAGTTAGGGGTGGAACCGAACCCAGCGCGGTTTACCTGGGACACCAAAGAGACATTGCGATTTGGAAAAACGGGATATGTAAAGTTGTCCAATGGATCGATAGCGCAAAACACAAAGGTCCCCATGTTGAACCACGGACACGTATGATTGCCGGCCCAGCGTTTCCCGTTGTCGCTCCAGGAATTGTGGACGCTTTTGATCACGAATGTTCCATTTCCAGAGCCATCATCGGCAAAGGCAGCCATAACCCCTAAATGATTCTGTATTGTGGTGCCCGCTCCCCCGACCAGAAATCCGCCGGCGAACATGCTGGCCCCGGCGTTCGTCATCCAACCCAGGTCAAACCCGGTGTGAACAGGTCCGACCGTCTGCCCGAGGTAGTTCAAGCCACTTTGGTAAGCACCGTTATTCCCCGCCGTTCCCATGATCTGAGTTTTGATGTCCTTGCCTCCAGCCAACGGCGTAATTACCGTCCACTTGAAACAATCGTCCGCCGCAGGAGGGCCGCTTAGTCCGTTCTGATAATTGCCGGTCGAGCCCCAGGGCTGATACGCCTGATAGCCGGTGCAACTGCCCCCGTATGATTCCGTATAGCTGAGCCTCCACACACGCTTTCCGCCTTGGTCGGCGCTATAGACCGAAGTCCCATCGGTGTCATCAAAAAAGAAAGGAGCGAACAGCGTGACGCCAGCGATAGTGTCGCCGTTCCCGTTGACTCTGGCGCTTCCAGAAGGCTTTTCGAATATGCTCAACAAACGCGTCTCGCCCCGCGGAGAGCCGTCGGAATTGCGGGGAACCCAAAGTACGACCGCCCCGTTTCCTCCAATCGACTGTATTATTTCCAGGTAGCCCTTCACCGCCGGACTCAGTGCGCCCGCCGAGCACCCAACCGTGTAAATTCCGCACGTGGCTCCGTCCGCGCTTCTCGACACCGGTACACTGGCTTGATTCACCATCTCCTGGTCGCCATTGGAGCCCTGATATGGCTGCGAGGAGAAGGAGTAGTTCAGGCCGATCGAGACGTTGACGTTCGAAGCGGTTGAGTTGGTTTTGGTGAGCACCACGCCGAAGTTGGCGCCCGAATAAGCTACGTTCGTCAGCGCGCCTAGATTCTCCACCGTGCTCAGTATCGTTGACGATGCCGGCGGCCCCGCCAAATGTGCATAGCTGCCGTTGATGAGGATCGGCGTGTTGGGCTTCCAATCGAGATTGAAATAGTTCGAGGGTTGGGGGTTCGAGGTCGTGAGCGTTACGGTGGTGCCGGAAGTGGTCACTGTTCCCGCCGGCGGAATAATCATGTTGCGCTGCGGGACGTAACCCCAACCTTTGAAGATTGCCCGCGCTACCGGACCGCCTGTATCGCCGGCTGGATAGGTCGCCAGCAATGCCGGAGCCGAAGAGGGGCAATTACCGGTAGTGATCACATTACCTGCCAGGGTCTGGCCGCCGTCGATGGTCAATTGGAGATTGAAGCCCGTCACACCGCCGGTGGTCGCGTTACCGCACCAGACATCAAAACTGATGTCATCGATGGTGCAGCCACCAGCAAATCCCGAGAACGAGCCGCCATTAGGGCAACCAAGACTCGAAAGCGGGATGAAAAGCTTGTCAGTGGGGCCGCCTGTGGCCGTTGCATAGGCGGGCGGTGACCCGGCATGAAACCACACCTGCGCGGGATTGGTCCATTTCCCGGTGCCGCTGATATCGATGGGAGTGCCTGCCCAAGTTCCCGCCACCTGTGCCGGGTAAATGGTCGGAATTATCCAGCCCGGTTTCGACACCGGCCAGTACTCGACGCCGGTATTGGGGTCACAGTACGAGTGCGTCGTTGGATCGCAAAATGTGCCTGCCGCCGCGGTCCCGTTCCAATCGATGGGCGGATGATCCATATTGCCGAATTTCGCCGCATTGAACGGCAGGATATCCGGCGCCGTGTTGCCCCATTGGACGGGCCGGGTTGTAAAGACACGGGACACTTCCGAATCGGCGCCGCACGTCACGCCGATCCAATAGGTGGCCGCGGCAGCCAGGGCGTCGTTGGATTTGCGCGTACCGAGGATGAAGATGTGCTCGCCTCGATTCACGATCGAGCCGCTGCGCGCATCCGTGTTGGTGTTATCCACAAGATCGGGGACATTTGTGCTGAAGGCGGTTCCCCGCGATGCACGATAAGTACAGAAGCCGGTTTGATCGGTTTGCACGCTGATCTTAGCCTGCATTTGCGTGGCATCGATGGCCAGGATGGTCGTCGTTCCAAAGGCCGGCAAGGTGACGGCGAACAAGAGGGCGCAACGCGTCGAAAGCATCATGGGAATTCGCATAATGCTTACCAGGTCGAAAGGGCGGCGCGTCGCCACGAATTCAGACTCACGCAAAGGTAATAATACGACGAATCGGTTGCCCACGAACCAGTGGTGCAAGCCGTGCTCGAAGTGGCGGGCGCGGAGGTCTGCAGGCTCACCAGCGTCGAGTCCACCGCCAACACCGTCTTACCGGACGATTCCACGCTGGTCAGCCCAGTGCTCGCCACCACGCTTTTGGAGCTGAGCATCGCGCGTTGATCCACCCCTCCCCCTGCGTTCCAGGTCCCGCTGGTGGCCGACCACGTGAATAAAGGGATTGCATCCGGGGGGAACGACGTGATGCCGCTTAGGGCCACACATCCGGAGGTGCAGTTGGCGGTCAGATTGTGCCCGACCGTCAGGGCGCCCGCGCTCGAGATGTATATGTAGGCCAGGCCGGTACCGGCGGAGATGGAAACGGATCCAGCGCTAACGAATGAATAGACCAAGGCTCCAAAGCGAATGCTGCAGGGGGTGGTCGCCGAACAGTTTGCGCCAATCGTCAACACCGTCGCGCTGGTGCTGGTGACAGCGAAATCGCCCAACTGGCTGGCCATCGACGCGCCAGACCCGCTGCCGCCGGAGGCCGATTCGAGCGTCCATCCGTTCAGCGCGGTGCAGCCGTAGAGGTTAGCGCCGGCCGGCGCATTCAGCACGAAGAACATTTGGCCTACGCTGCAAACGGACGGCAAGCTGGTTCCGGATTTGAATGGCGCGGTGGAATTGGCGTTGGAGAAGTCAATATCTCTGCTCTGAAAATGCAGGTCTAATTGCGTGATTTGACCGTGCAACGCCCCCGCGGCGCAGACTATCAGCAGCATTCGATGAATTCGAAACATGGCGACTCCAGTGTGACATCAGGTAGGAATGAGTTCGCCAACTTGGCGGAGTGGCCGAAACATCGAAGTCTATGTTTTGGTTTGTGTTAGGCCCGAGAAATATTCCGGTGACACCGGTGACTGGCAGAGCGCCTCGTGGGCAAAGTTGACTGCCCTGTGCCGCAACTTCATAATCGAAAGAGGCGTTGGAGTTCGCCATAAACCGCCCCGCCGGGGAAGATGACTCCTACCGTAGACGCGCAAGAGAGGCGACGCGATGGAGCAAGGCCAGCAATCGGCGGACTCCCTGAATGTTTCTCAGAAGCTCCACCTTCTGACGAGCTGCCAGTACGCTGACAAGCTGCTGGGCGAAATCGAATCCATTATCGGCGCGCCGGGGGCCAAGTCCGCATTTCCAAAATACAAGCCAGACATTTCCGCCGCGCAGGCCAAGGTTGTGCAGGACTACATCGCCCGGATCCGATCCCGCATTCTACGAGCGCTGGAGAGCCAAGGCATCGATCCGCCGGCGCCGCAGTTGGGCTCGGTCCATTCCATCCGCGTAACGCTCGGATTTGCCGATATCACTTTTGACGAATGCCGCCCGAAAGCCATGCGGGGGTATGGCGAAGTGCCGGACGCTATCCTGCCGGAGTTGAACGGACTGGTCAGCGAAATGAGGGGTCTAATTGCGAAGCTGGACGCATACCTCGCTCTGGGCCTCGAGCAGGATTTCCAGTCGCGCCTCGAGAAGCTTCAGAAGGCAGGAACAGATGTCAGTCTGGTCCAAACCTTGGAGCGCATCATCAATGCCCACGGCCTGGTTGAATTTCGGCCGGCCTTGGCCAACATTGTCGCGCGATGGGAGTCCACCAGCTTCGAGATTGCCGTTTTTGGAAGAGTCAGCTCCGGAAAATCTTCGCTGCTCAACCACATTGTTCAGAAGGACGTTTTACCGGTGGGTGTCAATCCGGTCACCTCGGTTCCGACGCGCATCGTTTATGGTGCTTCGCCGCGCGGTATGGCTTGGTTTGCGGACGCGGGCCCACGGCAGTTTGAGATCGAGCGTCTGCCCGAATTCGTGACGGAGCAGTCCAACCCCGGCAATGCTAAGCACGTGACCAGGATCGTGGTGGAACTTCCATCGCCTAGACTGCGGGATGGCATCGTTTACGTGGACACTCCGGGATTGGGTTCTCTGGCGGCGGCCGGCGCCGCGGAGACTATTGCGTATCTGCCCCATTGCGATCTCGGCGTGGTTCTCATCGATGCGGGAACTTCCCTGACCGGGGATGATCTGTCAACCATTCAAGCCCTTTTTGAGGCGGCCATCCCGGCAGTCGTGTTGTTGAGCAAGTCCGATCTGCTCGCAGCCGATGACCAAGAGCGCGTAACGCAATATGTCGTCGACAACCTTCGCTCCCAACTAGGCCTGAATCTTTCAGTACGCCCTGTTAGCGTCAAACCTGAACACGCTGGACTACTGGAACGATGGTTTGAAGAAGAAATTGCGCCTCTCTACGACCGTCATGTCGAGCTTTGGCGCGACTCGCTTCGCCGGAAAGCCGGCGCGCTCAGGGCCGCTGTAGAAGCGGCGTTACTTTCGCAATTGCAGCGTTCTGAACGTGAATCGGAAGGCCTCGGTTCTCAGTTTCGAACAGTCGAAAATGATCTCCGCCGGGCCGCCGGCCGTTTCGCTGAGGTTCAGAACCAGAGTCTCAAGATTACGGACGAGATCAGGGAATCCGGCGGTATGGCCATCGAGCGGGCAGCCGAGGTAGTCGTAAATCGCTGGAGGGAAAACGGCGTATCCGCGGTAGACACGGGGTCGATCGTCGGTGCAGTTCTGGAACAGGCCGCTGGCGAGAAGGCGGCGCCAATCGCGGCGATGGTAAAGGACCTCGCGTGTGGCTTGGCAGACGCGCTGGCCCGAACCGCGGCAGGCGTGGGGCTCGAAAACGCACCGGACGAAAACGAACTGTCGGGGGTGCTCAAGGATATGCCGCGACTGGACGTCGGTAGCCTCAGCCTTAGCATCCAGCCAAACAATCTGGTGCTAAGAATGAGCAGCGCCTGGGCACGACGCCGCGTTCAAAAGCAGCTGCGGGAGCAGGTGGGCGGCCATGTCGCGGCTGCCTTCTCCATCTACGGAAAGCTGCTGGAAGTCTGGGTTCGCCGGGTCTTCGCCGAACTCCAAGCCCGGTTCGATTCTTACGCGGACGCTTATCGAGCGCAATTGGATCGCCTGGCCCATTCGAAGCCTGGAACTGTCCAGGATGAAGAGGCAACCAGAAAAGATTTGGCCGCGGCTCGCAGCTGGGTGTAATTCAATGGGGTGTAATTCCATGGATGGCGCCAATGTGGATGTGGACTCCCGCCATTACGCGTTCGCGTACGAATTGCACTCCATCGAAGACGTGCCTTTGGATTTCGGTGCACGCGCGCCAGTGCCTGAGTTCCTGGCCGGCCTGTTTCTGCCTCGTGATAAACCCGGTTGGTTCGGGCATTCGTCCTACCCTCCACGGTTGCTGCTATTGACCGAAGGCGGGGTGGTGATCCTCCCGCATCCGTCCGCGAAAGAGTCCGCCCAGCCGTTCGCGTTGGAGCGCCTCTGCTTCATCGAATCGGGACATATACTCCTGACAGGGTGGCTGCGATTCGCCGCTTGCGATTTCGATCGAACGCTGTGCTACAACACGCGCGACTGGAAGCCGGTGGAGGCTTTCATGCAAAGGCTCCGCGCGAACTTTCCGGATGCGTGCGCCGCCGGCTCAGGCCAAACGAGCGTCAATCTCGGTGATGCTCTGGATCTGAAGTTCGGGCGCGCGCTCTCTGCGGAGCTGGACGCCGGCGAGGTGGTGCGGGCCGCTCTCTTCCGCCCGGCACGGGAATTCGCGGGCAAGCTGCTAATCAGACGCCGGCGCTGGACCGCGGCCGACTTGATCGCGCTGACGACAAGGCGGCTCATCTGGATTACCGATCGCTACAACGGCGGCTATTCGCGTTACGGGTCGATAGCGCGATATGCGGCCGCTCGAAGCGTGGCCCGGATGGAACGCGCGCGTGAGGGAGGCGCGCGCATCTTGCGCGTCACGTTCCACTCATGTGAGCATGCTTGGGTCATTCCTCTGTCCGATGAACACTATGAGGCGGCCGCATGGTTCGAAAGCGCCTTCCCGCTAGATCGAGCCAGCATCGCCATTCAGCCTGCGCCGTAGGGCCGCGAGTCTGAGCAGGTCCGCGCGTATCCGGGACGTTTCCTGTCCGGCCGTGGCAGTCAGTTTCTCGATGGTGGCAATCAGAACGGCGAGCCGGTGCAGTGCCTCTTTTTCAAGGGTCGATAGAGACGCATTCACGATCCCCTCCCACTGCGACGCCAGCCGGGACAGATTCATGAAGACGACATCCCCAACTTTTCTCTCAAAGTGTTTCTTTAGCAGTCCCTTGACCAGCGGCATCGGAAGAAGGAACGACAGCAATTCCCAGTTGCGATCGAAGATCTTGCCCAGGCGCACATCAGGCGACCGCTGGTCTTCGACGTGGAGTTCCATTTCGCTCGTTCGCAGCGGCACGCCCAATGCCTGCAAGGTTCGCTCCGAGAGCCAGTTCCGGAAATCCTGAAGCGATTGCGAAAGCTGGCGGCTCACGCGCTGAATGGGCTGGACAAACTCTTCGCGATGTTTGCTGGAAAGGCTGGCCACCTCCAGCGAGACCGAGGCGCTCAGCCACTCGTCGAACCGCTCCGTTGCCACCCGGAGACTATGCGTCCACAAGGAGAACTCACGGTCGAATTGGATGAGCAGCCGGTGGCGTACGGGCCCTTCGTCCGGCTGGAGCAAACGCTCAAATGCTGTCCGGGACGTTGCGGCCGCGTGCCGCACCAGGAGCCGCAACGCTTGCCGTGTATCGTCAAGATGCTCCTGGTCACCGACGATGCTCTGTCGAAGCCGCTGGCGTGCGGAATCATCCGCCTCGGCGGCTCTCAGGGCCAGGGTCAAGTAGTCGCAACACTCGCTGAGCAGCGAATCGATTTTATGCCGCAGGACAGCCGCGTGATGCTCGGAGGCTTGTGCGTCCGCTCGCGACAGGAGCCTTTCGATCTCGGCTCGAAGATGTTCGAAGCCGGGCCGGATCGAGTATGAAAATACCGGAACCGGTTTATTGCAGTGCCGCGCCAACTGTTTTTGGACGAAATCGGTGACTTTCGCTCGATCGCTTTCATCGACTATGTCGACCTTGGTCAGCAAAACCGAAATGTTTGGAGTATAGCGGCTCAAGTTTCCGATCAGCGCGATGTCACGTTGAGACAGCGGAGAGTCAACTCCAACCGCAACCAGAGCCAAACCGACATTCGGCAGCCAATCGATCGAAGCCTCGGTGTTGTGTTCCAGAACGCTTTCAAGTCCGGGTGTGTCCACGAACCGAGTCCCGCGGTAGCGCTGCATGGCGGGCAGTTCCACGCGCACACGCAACGCCTGCTTTGAGTTTTCGGGATTTTCGCTTTCGGAGACGAATTCACTGATACGATTCAGCGCAATCTGCCGCCTGCTTCCGTCTTTGAATACCACCTCGGCCCGCTCTAGGGGTCCGTATTCGATTTCGGTTACTACCGCAGTAACCGGCACAGCTCCGGCCGGGAGCCACTTTGTGTCGAGCAGATGATTTAGAAAACTGCTCTTGCCGGCCTTGAAGCGCCCCAGAATCGCGATATTGAGCGTCTCCTCCTGGGCAAAGGTGCGGCAACTGGCCAAGAAATCATCCAGTGCAGTGATTTCGTAACGCTGGCACAGCTCGCTGACTGTCCGCAGCGCATCCAACGCTTCTACCTGCGTTACGGGCAATGTCGTGGTTCCGCTCATGAAACAAATGCGGATAATGCGTCGATCCGAAGCGGAAGGAATTTGATGTACTTTCCGCTCCGGTATTCAGGCTGCGAGGCCAAGCGGCACATCGCAATGATCCGGCCCGGGTTGCCGTGGGCTGCCGCGATCACCTTTTTGCGGAAATCGCCCCGATCGAATAGCTCCAGCTGAAAAGCCTGGCAGGCCAGCTCAAATAGGGCGAGGCATTCCCGGTGCGTCAAAGGCCTTAGCCTGATTTCCTCGCGCGGATCCCAAAGCAGCTTAGACAGGTGACCGATTGAATCCTTCGATGTGGTGGTGACCACTACACAATTTTTGGGGACGTAATAGAGCTGCTGGAGAAACCGGTACATGCGCGGGTCGGCGGGAGGAATGTCCTCCAAAATCACGCATTGAGGATTGCTGAGAAGCGCGTGCAGAACGAGGGCTTTGAGATGGACGGTTGTAGCCCGGCGGATATCCGAAAAACGGGCTGAACGGCACGCCAGCTTCTGAGCAATCGAGACCAGCAGGTCGTGCAAAACCGGCGGCCGCTCGATGCGCAAGAAAGGCTGCCCGGATTTGAACAGGCATTCCTCAAGGAGTCGGGTCTTGCCAATCCCGGAAGGGCCCGTGATTAGCCGGGATTGGCGCGCCTTGAGAGCAGCCGAAAGCTTCCTAACTTCATTCCGCCGGCCTACTAACGGGAACATTGAACTTGCCGCAAGATCAGATGCTGCCTGCATGCGAGGTAGCTTGTTTTTCCACCCGGATCATTTGAACATCCGACGTCGCCATCAAGCCGGTATACATCATCTCCGCGGCAATGGGCGCGAGCCGTTCGATATTCTCCGCCGTATCGACGATGGTTATCATGATGGGGCGGTCACTCCCGACCAGATGGCCCTTATGCATCTCTCCGGTTTCCCCGTAGCCTTCCAGCCCTTGAAAAACCGTGGCGCCCGCGATCTTCAACTGCCGGCATTTCGCGACGATCGCCTCATACAGCGGCTGGCCCTGATAGCGATCGGACTCTGAAATGTGAATGCGCAAAATCTTAGCGGTTTGAACCTGGCGCAACGGACACCTCCGCGATTTTTTGACTGCGAACCAAGCGCACGATATCGGCGTCGGAGATTACGATCAGACCGTCCTCCAACATTCCTTCGATGGTTTCGGCGGCGGCGGCGATCTTTTCCGAGCTGTCGATCACCGATATCATTACCGGCATATCGCGCGAGACGTGGAAGAAACTCTTCTTGTGCTGATGACCCTTGGCGCCGTATCCCAGGATGCCGCGATACACCGTGGCGCCGGCGATATCCATCATTCGAAGCTTCTTCACGATCGCGTCATAAAGTGGCTCATCATGCCACTTGTCGGCCTCTCCGATGAACACCCGCAGCAGCTTAGCCGGGCCCGCCATTCGCTGGTGCGGAAGATTCGGTTCCCCCTTCGGCGACTTGCGAGCATGCTTGACGACGTTGGTATCCTGCACCTCGATAAGGCCGTCGGAAACCATTTCATAAAGGGTCGGGAGTATTTCTTCGACTTTCTGCGATGTCTCGACGAATTCAATCCGGATGGGCAGATGCTGCGCCAGCACCTCGATTTTAGGAGTATGCAGTTGCTGGTGCGACCCGAATCCGGAATAGGCACGGGTTGCCGTGGCACCGCTAATCCCCTTATGCATGAGAAAAGTCATGATCGAATCGTGCAACGCCTGCATGTGATGCTGGGTGTCTTCGTTGATGAAAATCGTAACCTTTTTCGCGGGACCCTTCGTCAGCATCGCGCCTCCTTTTCCCCTGCTAAAGTTTCGGGGGTCATTCGAGGTCTCCCACGGGTTCTCCAAAAGCAGATTCCTTCAGTTCGCGCTCCTGCTCGGGCAACAAGTGCCGGGGCATGAACCGCGCATTTGCAATCGCTGTTGGAATCACGGCACTGCCAATCACGGTCGCGACCAGGTGAGAGTATTGACCTTGGTCGATAATACCGTGATTTAAACCGAACAAGGCGGAAATGGTGCCAAACGTCAGACCAGTGGACATCATCAACGAGTAGTAGATCCCATCATGGCCGCTGTAGCCGAAAGCGCGAACGGTCGGCAAGAGGCCGGCCAGTTTCGTGCACATCTTCGCCAAGAACAGCGCTACGAATACAAGTGGAGCGGCAATCAGCACGGGTACCGATACAAAGCTTCCAGCGCGAATGAAATAAAACGGCGTCAACAAACCGAATGTAAGCGTACGAAGACGGCGAATCAGAAGGTGATCTTTGCCGACGGTGCCCGCCAGGACCATGCCGATGATGTAGGCGGGCAGGACGGCTTCGCTTCCGGACCAGACCGCTATGCCGCCCATTCCGAAGAGCAGGAAAAGCAGGTACTTTGTCTCCAATTCAGACACGCGTCCGCCGTAGCGCTCGAAGAACCAGCGTGTGACGAACGGTAAAACCAGGAACATAACGAGACTTACGCCCAGGAAGATCAGGGTCTTTATCGTGAACGGCGAGAATATCAGCCCCAGGGCAAGGACCGTCCCAAGATCGTTGATGAAACATGCCGCCAGGATGGCTTTGCCATAGGTCGTCTGATTGAAGCCGAGTTCCAGCATAACCGCGTAGACGACGGCCACTGAGGTGGTCGAAAGCGCCACGCCGGCGAGCCAACTCGGCCGCCAAGCCCACCCCAGAACGAAATGCGCCACCATGGTTGCCCCGAGGAAAGGGCAGAAAAAGCCTACCAGGCCGACCGCGGTCGACTCCTTCCATTTCGCGCGGAAAACATCGGGGTCGAGCTCGGCGCCTGCCAGGAAGGTTAGAACGATCGCGCCGGTGCCGGCCAAAAACGTGATCCAAGGCACCTTGGCGCCCAGCGCTTCGCCGCCAGCCAGGGCGCCAATCGCGAGCTGCGCCACGGTCCCGACGACAATCTCAGAAAGAGCAGTGGAAACCTTGAGCCAGTTGCCGATTAGGACGGCGACGAGGGCCAACAAAAGCCAGAGAGCCGCGACAAACCATACTTGATCCATCGAAGGATTCCCTTCTATATGTCTTGTGGTCTGCTGCGAAAGGTTGGAAGCAACACTCCCACAGCGAGAACCACTGTAGGAGTCATTGGCCGTTGTGGACGGCGTTAAGCGAACTCCACCGCTAACATCAGCTTACAACACAATTTGCCACCCGCCTTCAAGGAGGGATTGCGGCCGGATCCGCGGCGGGTTTCAGGTATAATAGTGGTTTAGACCTGCCATCATTCTTTGTAGGAGTCCTCACCCATGTTTGATTTGTTTCGCAGCCGGGCAAAAGCAGTGCGTATTCTTCTGGGCGTCATGCTCGGGATGGTCGCGCTTTCGATGCTGCTCTATCTGATTCCGGGCGCCGGGACAACCACTGCCGCGGATCAAAACGACCAGGTTGTGGCCGAAATCGGCAAGGATGCGCTGACTTTACATGAGGTCGAACTGGGCATCCAGAACCAGTTGCGGACTAATCAGATTCCACCGGATCTGGTGCAAATAATCATCCCGCAGCAGGTGGACCAGATGGTGGAGGAGCGTGCCTTGGCTTATGAAGCCAAACGGCTAGGCTTCGAGATAACAGATCAGGACTTGGCCAACGCCATCCGGTCCACGCAATTTGGAACGCTTACCACCCAACAGTATCGGGATGCGATCGAGCAGCAGATGGGGGAGACCGTCGGCGAGTTTGAGAACAACATGCGTAGCGGTCTGGCTCTTAACGCGCTTGAAGGCCTGGCTATTGAAGGCGTCGTCGTCTCGCCGTCCGAAGTGGAAGCCGAGTACAAGCGTCGTAACGATAAAATCAAGCTCGACTACCTGGGGTTCGACCCCGGCAAGCTGGCGTCGGAGGTGAAGCCTACGCCGGAGCAGCTGCAAAATTACTATGCCCGGAATAAGAACTTCTTCATCCAGCCCGAGACGCGGGACGTGCAGTTGATTGTGGCCGATCAGGCCCAGCTAGGCCAGACCATCCAGATTTCAGACGCCCAGGTTGAGTCCTACTACAACTCGCACAAGGATCAATACCGCACGCCGGATCGAGTGCAAGCTCGTCACATCCTCATCAAGACCACCGGCAAAACACAGGCCGAGGTTCCCCAGCTCAAGGCCAAGGCGGAAGATCTATTGAAACAAATCAAGGGCGGCGCGGATTTCGCAAAACTAGCGGAAAAGAATTCGGAAGATCCCGGTTCGGCGGCCAAGGGCGGCGACCTGGGGTGGATCGTGCGCGGCCAGATGGTGAAAAACTTCGAGGATACCGTTTTCTCGCTGAAACCCAAGGAAATCAGCGATGTCATCACCACCGAGTATGGCTTCCACATCATCCAGGTGATGGCGAAAGAGCCGGCCCGTCTACGCACGCTCGATGAAGTGAAGCCGGAGATTATCGGCAATCTGCGGAATCAGCAGGTTTTCGACCTCATGCAAAACGTGGCGGACCAGGCTCACGCGGAATTGGTGAAGAATCCCCAGGATGCGCGGCAGATCGCCGACAAGTTAAAGCTGCAGTTCGTTCAGGTGGACAAATTCAAGCAGGGCGATACCGTCGCCACGCTCGGCACGGACCCGCAGGCTCCGGCGGCCCTCCTGACGCTGAAGAAGGGCGAGATCAGCCCAGTCATGCAGGCGGGAAATAAGTTGGTGGTGGCCGAGGTCACGGACATCCATCCCTCGCATCCGGCCGAATATGCGGAAGTGGAGGCTCAGGTACGGACTCAATATGCACAGCAGCAGGGCATGCAGCTTGCGACCGACAAGGCCAAGAAGGCGGCCGATCTCTTGAAGACCAACGGGGGCGATTTGAAGGCTGCCGCCAAAGCTCTGGGCATGGAAGTGAAGACCACGGATTTCTTCGCCCGCAACGGCGCGGCTGAAGGCATTGGGGCTGCCAGCTATCTCGCAGAAGGGTTCGACAAGCCGGTGGGCTCTATCATCGGACCGATCAACGCGGGCACGCAGACGGTGGTCGCCAAAATCGTCGAGCGGCAAAACGCCGACATGAGCAAGTTCGCGCAAGAGCGCGACGCCATAGTCCTGGCGCTGAAGAGCAAGAGAGCCTCCGAACGCCAGATCATGCTGCGAGATAGCATTCTCACCACGCTGATCCAGCAGGGGAAAGTCAAGATGCACAGGGATGTGATCAATCGGCTAATCGCGCGGTATCGAAGCTAACCGCGCCTCCGGATGATTCATGTTTTGCTGGATTTTCTACGGACGCTCACCACTCCCGAGCGTCTGATCCACCTGCTCTCTACCGCAATGTCCGGTTGGCTGGGTTATGCCATGCTGACCGCTATCGTGTTCACCGAAACCGGTTTGCTGGTGGGCTTTGTGCTGCCGGGCGATTCCTTGCTTTTCACGATCGGTGTCGTGGCCGGCGCCGGAGAGCTCAATCTGGTGGTGATCATTCTGTTGTTGATCTGCGCGACGATGCTGGGCGATTGGAGTGGTTACCTGCTAGGGCGGCGAGCCGGTCCCGCGATTTTCAATCGGCCCGATTCGCGCTTCTTCAAGCAGGAGCATTTGCAGCGGACCAAGGCATTCTACGAGAAGCACGGCGGCAAGACCATCATTTACGCCAAGTTCGTTCCCATCATCCGCACCTTCGCGCCGTTCGTCGCCGGGGTTGCGAACATGCGTTACACGCGCTTTCTTTCCTTCGACATTTTCGGCGGTATTGGATGGGTTTGCTCGATGACTATTCTGGGCTATCTGTTGGGTGAAGTGGCGATCGTGCGGCGAAACTTCGAGAAGTTCGTGCTTCTGGTTATTTTTGTGTCGCTGCTGCCGGTGATGATCCACGTCCTCCGCTCAAAATTAGGGACAGTACACTCAAATACCGATTTCCAGGCTTAATTGCGGCTGTTGCGGAGCCTTTCGTGGCCTGCCGACCTGGCGAGGCCGTAGCGCGCGGCGCGTGTTGCGCTCGATTTCGCCGAGAAACTCATCGGAGCCAAGCGGACGGCCCGTGCGAGTTGCCGATCGCAGCCGTTCCCGCAGAATCTCGTCATCCACACCCAGCCGTAGCGTCTCTCGCCAGCGCGCCGCGGTGTAAAATTGGCGCCAAGGGGCCATTTGCACGAATCCGTCGTCACGGTCCGCCACATGGGCGCGAGCGCTTGACCACGGGAAATTTTCAGCGATCTCCACCAGCCCCGCCCGAATCGGATTCCGCTCGATATACGCCATCACGCGTCCGACTGCTGGTCCATCCACCGGACACGAGTAGTAGCGGGCTTGCCAGAGGTGGCCGCAACTCGCCAATCGCGCGTTGCGATAGCGGGCGTAATCGCAATGAATGCGGCCCAGGGCGCGCGACAACGAATCGCTGGTCTGGGGCACCGCGAGCAGATGCACGTGATTGCTCATGAGGCACCAGGCCCAAATGTGCAACCCATACTTGCGCGTGTACTCCCGCAGAAGCTTCAGGTAGACATGATGATCCTGCGCGTCGTCGAAGACCGTCTGCCGGCCGTTGCCGCGTTGCGTGATGTGGTGAGGCACGCCCTCGGCGACTACTCGCGCGATTCTAGGCATTTCGGGAAAGGAGTGCGCGCGGCCGTGTGGATCTCTCCGTCGAAATTGGTATTTGAGTGTACTGTCCCTAATTTAATGCGGAGAGGGCGGCGCGGATCGCGGGGTCACGCTGGGCCTCTACTTCATCGCCCTTGGCGACCCCCAGAGCCTGATTGAAAATCTCCTGCCTCAGCCGGTTTTGCACCCATTCGCGCTCGCGCACCCACTCGGCCACCGGAGGTTGGATGCTGTGCTCGGCGGCATAGACCTGGAATTCGCCAAGCACCGCGGGCGTCACATCAAAGGCGTCGGTGACCTTATGTCTCTGGATAAAATCGGTGGCGAACGAAGTGATCGCACCGCTCGCGTCCAAGGCGAGCCGCAGTTGCGTGATCGGTTCCGGCTCGACTAAAACGTCGGGTTGAATGCCGCCGCCGCCGGTTACAACGCGCCCCGAATCCGTCCGGAACTCGTCCTTCTGTTTCTCGATTTCCAGGTGGCCGCTGGGCAAAGTTTTTTGAATCGACCGCCCGCTGGGCGTGTAATAGAAGGCCGTCGTCAGCGCCAGCGCGGTGTTGCCCGATAGCGGAAAAACGTTCTGGACCAGTCCTTTTCCAAAGGTCGGCTGTCCGATGATGGTGGCGCGATCATGGTCCTGCAGAGCGCCCGAGACGATCTCGGCGGCGCTGGCTGTTTTGGCGTTCACCAGCACGGCGATGGCGAAAGAATACGGGGTCGCGGCCGGCGGCGTATCGACGTTCTGGCCCTCGATGCTGCGCCCCTTCACGCTGAGTATTCGCTGGCCGGGTTTGAGAAAGTAGGACGCGGCTTCGAGCGCGGTTTGCACCACGCCTCCGGGATTGTCGCGCAGATCGAGTACCAGGCCCTTCAGCTTTTCGCCGCCAAGATTCTCGATGGCCGCTTTGAGCTGTTTAGCGGTCTGCGGATCGAAACCGTTGGCGCGGACGTATCCAACGCCCGGCTTGAGCAGGAACGCGCGATCGACGCTCGGAGAATCGACCAGGGCGGGATCCAGGATGAAATTGAGCAGCCGCACATTGCCGGGACGCCGTACGATGAGCTGCGCCTGATGCTGCCGCGCCTCGCTCAGAAATTGGATGATTTGGTCAAACTCTAGACGCGCCAGCGCAATGTTGTTCACGGCCACGATCTCGTCGCCCGGCTGCAGCCCGGACTTGGCTGACGGCGTCCCAGGCAGCGCCTGGAGAACGATCACGCGGCCGGGGAGTATCGAAACCACGGTCCCGAATCCCTTGCGCTCGGAGCTTTCCATTTCCTTGAGCTGCTGGTTCTGCTGGGGATCGAAGAAAATCGAGTGCGGATCGAGCTCGCGCAGCATGCCTGGAATAGCTCCGCCATAAATGGCCTGCTCGCTATTTACCTTGTCCGCCGCCTGGCTCTCGACGATGGCCACTAGTTCAGTGAAGCGCTTCAGCAGGCCGTCGAGGTCTTCGGCTGGCGGAGGAGGCGCGAAAAAGAACAAAAGCGGAGCGAGCATTTACTTGGTGTAGCGCAGTCGTTTCTTGGCCTCGTGCCGCTCGATGGCCAGCTCGATCAGCCGGTCGATGAGTTGGGGCATCGGGAGGCCCGAGTATTCCCACATTTTCGGGTACATACTGATTGACGTGAAACCCGGAATGGTGTTGATCTCGTTGATGTATAGGGTATTGGTGGCGCTCTCCAGCAGAAAATCGACTCGCGCCATGCCTTCGCATCCGACAGCGCGGTAGCATTCCACGGCCAGCTTCCGCAGCTCTTCGGTCTGTTCGGTCGAAAGGTCAGCGGGAATTATGGTCTGTGCTTTTTCGAGCAAGTACTTGTCGTCGTAGTCGTAAAAATCCTGGGAGGGCAGGATCTCGCAGGGGACGGAGGCCACCGGATCTTCGTTGCCCAGGACAGAACATTCGAACTCGCGCCCGAGGATGCCGCGCTCCACGATCACCTTCCGATCATATGCCGCCGCGAGCTTCAGTGCCGGCTTCAGCTCGTCACAATTGCGGGCTTTCGAAATCCCCACCGAAGAGCCCAGGTTCGCAGGCTTGACGAATACCGGAAACTCGAACCGGCGGCAGATGCTTTCCACATCATCGATATCCTTGCCGGAGACGACCATGTAATCGACCACCGGAAGGCCGCGTTCTTTGGCGAGCCGCTTCATGACCTCCTTGTCCATGGACGCGGAGGAGGCCAGCACGCCCGCGCCTACGTAGGGCAGCTCAGCCAGCTCGAGGAGTCCCTGAATAGTGCCGTCTTCGCCGAAAGTGCCATGCAAGACCGGAAAAACGACGTCGATTTCGGGATTCGCGCGCGGCTCCGGAACGATCGGCCGCGGGCTCCATTTGCCTTCCTTTGAAATCAAGTAATGCAAGACTTTGTATTTTTCAGCATCTATCGCATCGATAATGGATTTGGCTGAGCGAAGCGAAACCTCGTGCTCTCCGCTCCGCCCGCCGTAGATCAAAGCCACTCGAATTTTCATTCGTTACAGAATCCTCTTCCCCATCGCCGACATCACTAATTCGACGGCCAGAGCCGCCGTACGGTTCGCTTCGTCGATCACCGGATTCACCTCCACGACTTCCATAGACGTCATGCGGCCTGAGTCGCACATTATTTCCATGGCCAGGTGCGCCTCGCGATAAGTGATTCCGCCGCGCACGGGCGTACCGACTCCGGGCGCCTCGCCAGGGTCGACGGCGTCCATGTCGAGCGATACGTGAAAGCCCGCGGTTCCCGCGCCCGCGATCCGGATCGATTCTTCGATTACGGCGCGCATACCGCGCTCATCGATATCGCGCATCGTAAAGGCATGAACACCGGAACGCTGGACATTGTCGCGCTCGTCGTCATCGACCGAGCGAATCCCGACCAGTGCCACGTTTTCGGGAGCCACTTTGGGCGAGTAACCGAAGATATCGGTCAGTTCTTTCGGGCCCAGGCCGATGCAGCAGGCCAGCGGCATGCCATGCACGTTGCCGCTGGGGCTGGTGGCGGGAGTGTTCATGTCGGTGTGCGCGTCCATCCAGATCATGCCCAGCTTTTCGCCGCGGCCGCGTAGGTATTTCGAAACACCCGAGACGGTGCCGACGGCCAGAGAATGATCGCCGCCCAGGATCAGCGGGCACTTTCCGTCTTTCATTTGCTGCTCCACTAACTCCGCCAGGTGAGTGCAGGTTTGCGTGATCTGCGGAAGATACTTGGCGTGCGGCTGGCCTTCCGGCTGATTCTCGGGCTGCTCCACCGGGACGTTGCCGAGATCGTCAACCTCGAATCCGATTTCGGTCAGGCGGGCGTTCAGGTTCGCCACGCGTACCGCCGACGGTCCCATATCGACGCCGCGGCGTCCGGACCCGAGATCGAGCGGAACACCGATGATCGCGATGTGGGAATGGAGCATGACTACCTGTGGCTCACGGCCGCGTCCGATAGAGCATTCTCGGGAACGCGATCGTTTCACGAATATGCTCCAGCCCGCACATCCAGGCGACGAAGCGCTCGATGCCCATCCCGAAGCCTCCGTGCGGCACCGTGCCGTATTTGCGGAGATCGATATACCAGTTGAAGGCTTCGCGCGGCAGGTTGTGTTCCTCCAGGCGCTTCAGCAGCAGATTCAGATCGTGGATGCGCTGACCGCCTCCCACGATCTCGCCATATCCTTCAGGCGCGATCACGTCCACGCCCAGCGCGAGCTCGGGACGATCGGGATCGGGCTCGAAGTAGAAGGCCTTCACTTGGGTCGGATATCGGTCGACCATCAGTGGACGGTCGAGGCCTTCGGTGATCATGGTTTCGTCCGGGCCGCCGAAATCGCCGCCCCATTGAATTTCGCTGCCCTTCTGCTGGAGAGCTTTCACCGCATCGTCATAGCTGATCCGGGAAAACGGGGCTTTCACAGTTTCGAGCTTGGTGATGTCGCGTTCCAGGGCGGCGAGATCCGCGCGACGGTTTTCGAGCACGCGTCCGACCACGAATACAATCAGCTCCTCGGCCACTTGCTTGACGTCTTCGAGAGTCGCGTAGGCCATTTCGGGTTCCACCATCCAGAATTCAGTCAGGTGGCGGCGGGTCTTCGATCGCTCGGCCCGGAAGGTCGGCCCAAAGCAATATACTTTGCCGAAGGCCATCGCGTCGGCCTCGTTATAAAGCTGGCCGGACTGCGTTAGATAAACTTTTTCATCGTCGAAATAGTTCACCTCGAAGAGGGTCGTCGTGCCTTCGCAGGCCGCGGGCGTGAAGATGGGCGTGTCGACGAGCGTGAAGCCGTGCGAATCGAAATAATCGCGCACCGCCTTGATCACTTCGTGGCGCACCCGGATCACGGCGTGCTGCCGCTTGCTGCGCAGCCAGAGGTGGCGATGGTCCATCAGAAAATCCGTGCCGTGCTCTTTGGGCGTGATGGGGTAAGGGTCAGACTCGGGAACGCGCTGGACCACGTCGGCCGCCTCGACGTCCATTTCGTAACCACCGGGCGCGCGCTGCTCGGCCCGGATCTTGCCGCGCAGAATGACGGATGATTCCTGGGTGAGGTCCTTCAACGTGTCAAAAAGCGCTGGATCGATGTTGGCCTTCACGGCGACGCATTGCATAGTGCCGCTGCCGTCGCGCAGGAGCGGGAAGACGATTTTGCCGGACTTGCGCAGGTTGTAAAGCCAACCGGCGATTTCGACCGCTTCACCGGCGTGCTTGCCGGCGTCTTCGATCCTGATTCTGGGATAGGACATCAAACGGTCTCGAGCTTTTCGAAGATTTGTTTCACGATCTCGAAGGACTGCGGAAGCGGATGCTCGGGAACCTCCCGCAATTCCAGCAATAGCGGATATTGGTCGGGCAGCGAGCGCAGCAGCTTCATGGTCTCCTTCCAATCGATGGTCCCAGCCTGCGAGAAGAACGGCCAGAAGTGACTGTCCTCGGCGCCGTTGTTATCGTGCAGGTGCGTGGACCGGATGCGCCCTTTCATGATGCTGAATGCAGTCGGGATGCCTTCATTCATATGGGCGTGCCCGACATCCAGGCAGAAGTTCATCTTCAAATGCGTCTGATCCAGGAAACTTACCAGACGCTCGGCGCTCGAAAGCTGGTTGGGAATATTTTCGAGCAGCACTTCCACGCCCCGCTCACGCGCAAACAGGTTGATTTCCTCCAGCGCCGTGAACGCGGAATCCACTTTGCGTTCGTCGTACTCCTCTTCAAAAACGCCAATGTGCTGGATCAGATAGCGGAAGGGGATGACATCGGCAATATCCAGCGCGCGTTTAATGTCATCCAGCATGGTCATCCGTTTGGATTTCAGCGGCTCGGTGATATTGATATAGGAATTCGGACCAGACCGGCCCCAGAGATCGTCGCTGTACATAGGCGAGTGCAGCGAATGTATCTTCAGCTCCGAATCCCGGAACCAATGCCCCAGCTCATTGATCTGCGCTTTGTCGCGGAAGTCGAAATGCTGCCTTGCGCAGAAAATCTCGACAGCGGGCACTTTCGCCTGCCAAATCTTTTCCAGCCAAAACGTCGTTAGCCGATGGTTGACGAATATGTGGGTCGATAGGACGTGCTCCATTCGGCTCTTTAGTATCCTTCCGCTTTCGCTTCGCCGCGGCCATCCGCGCCGCCCTGCAGCCAGCCTTGGTCGTTCAGAATCGCCTCCACGCGCGCGACCACGGGATTGGTGGTTTCATAGGGAGCGATGTGGTGCCCCATGGCGCGCAGAAGGGCGACGGTATCGGGCGAGATGCCCCTCTCAAGATACAGTTGATCCGGCATCCATTGGTGGTGGAAGCGCGGCCAATCCACGGCGTCTTGCACGTTCATGTGAAAGTCCACGACGTTCAGGATCACCTGCAGGACGCCGTTGATGATGCGCGAACCCCCTGGCGCTCCAAGCACCAGGAACGGCTTGCCGTCGCGTACCAGAATGGTCGGCGTCATCGACGACAGCGGGCGCTTGGACGGCTGGATGGCATTGGCTTCGCCCTGGATCAGATGGAACAGATTCTCTTCGCCCGGCTTGGCCGCGAAGTCATCCATCTCGTTATTGAGCAGAAATCCAAGACCGGGCGCCGTCACGCCGCTGCCATAACCGCCGTTCAGCGTGTAGGTGACCGCTACGGCGTTGCCCTCGCTGTCCACGATGTCGTAGTGCGTGGTTTCCGTCTTTTCGTAAGGGCCCAGATCGCCGGGGCGAATCTGATCGCTAGGAGTAGCATGCTGGGGATCGATGCTATTGCGGCGGCTTGCGATATAGCGAGGGTCGAGCAATTTCGGCATCGGCACCTTAACGAAATCCGGATCGCCGAAATACTCGCTGCGGTCGGCGTAAAAGCGCCGCATCACCTCGGCCACATAGTGAATCGTGGCAGCAGATCCCGCGCCTGACTTCTCATAGCCGGAACCCTCCAGCATGCCGAGCATCTGAAGAATGCCGATGCCGCCCGAACTGGGTGGAGGCGAGGTGACCACCTCATAATCGCGGTAGTGCCCGCGCAACGGCGTCCGCTCGATGGCCTGATATTGCCTCAAGTCATCCAGGGTGATCAATCCGCCGTTCGCTTCCATCGCGGCTGCTAATTTTCTGGCAGTCTCGCCTTCGTAGAATTCGCCGGCGCCATGCTCACGGATGCGCTTCAGGGTCGCGGCCAGCTCGGGCTGAACAAACTTTTCGCCATATTTCGCGGCCAAGAATATTCTCTTGGAGTCGGGAAATTGCGAGAGCAGCTTCATCGTTCCGGGGCTATGCACCGATTCGGAAAGGTTGTACGAAACAGGAAAGCCTTCCGAAGCCAGCTTCATAGCGGGATCCAATACTTCAGCCCAGGATTTGTGCCCGTACTTCTTATGCGCCAGCTCGAAGCCGCGCACCGAGCCCGGAACACCCGACGCGCGCCATCCTACCAGGCTGTCTTTGGTGAGCTTGCCGTTGGCGTCCAGATACATATTGCGCGAGGCCTGGAGAGGCGCTTTCTCGCGAAAGTCGATGAATGTTGCGCGGCCATCCGCGAATCGCACCAGCATGAATCCGCCCCCGCCGAGGTTGCCGGCAAAGGGATACGTTACCGCAAGCGCAAAGCCAACCGCGACCGCGGCATCCACCGCATTTCCGCCAGCCTTGAGCACCGCGAGTCCGACGTCGGCAGCCAGAGGCTCCTGCGCTACCACCATGGCGTGTTGCGAATGGACCGGTTGGCGGGCCGTCAGGCTCACCACAAGCAGCAAAGCGCAAAGAACGACCTTGATCCGCATAAGTACCTCGATTTTACCGTGGCTTGGCCGTTCGTGCCGATAACGTTCGTTTTGCCCCGTGGCTGCTTAGAATGGATAGTGATGTCTTCGGCCGCCAAGGAACTCACCGCGCGTCACTTCTTCTCGCGGCACGGCCTGCTTTCGCGTTGGCATCCGCGCTACGAATTTCGCGCGGGCCAGCTGGAAATGGCCGAAGCGGTGGAATCGGCGCTGGCCGAAAAGAAACATCTGCTGGTGGACGCGGGAACCGGCACCGGCAAGACGCTGGCCTACTTGGTCCCGGCCATCCTCTCGGGAAAGCGGGTGGTGGTTTCCACCGGAACCAAGAACCTGCAGGAGCAGCTTTTTTACAAAGACATTCCGTTTTTGCAAGAACATTTCGACCGGCCTCTCGCGGTCAGTTATATGAAGGGCCGCAACAATTTCGCATGCCGGCAGAAGATTTACGACGCCGAGCGCGAGCCGATTCTAACGGGCCTGGAAGAGATCGCCGACTTCCAAATCATTCGTGAATGGGAAAAGACCACCACCACCGGCGATCGGGCCGAGATTAAGACATTGCCCGAAGACAGCTCGGCCTGGCACAAGATCGATGCCCGCCGCGAACTCTGCACCGGCCAGAAGTGCCAGCAGTTCGAACGCTGCTTCCTTACTCAAATGCACCAGCGGGCGAACGAAAGCGACATCATTATCGTCAACCACCACCTGTTCTTCGCGGACCTGGCGGTGAAGGACGAGGAGTTCGGCGGCATCATCCCGGAATACGCAGCCGTGGTCTTAGACGAAGCGCACGAAATCGAAGATGTGGCGGGGAGGTACTTCGGCGTCGGCATCAGCAGTTACCAGGTCCAGGAGCTGGTTCGCGATATCGCGCAGATTTCGCGCACCAAGCAGTTCGGATCGGGCGAACTGGACCGTACTCTGGACACGCTGGACGATCGCGCCACGCAATTTTTCGCTCTTTTCGGCGAGACCGAAGGCCGTACAGGATTCAAAGGCCACGCCGCCTTCTTCGAAAAGAATGAAGACGCGTATGCCGACGTGCAGCGCGCTATCGAACTGGTAGGCACCTACCTCCAACTGGTCAAAAACGCGCCCGACGAGGTGATCCCGCTCTTCCGCAGGACTCAAGAACTGCAACAGCGTCTGACCTTTTGGAGCAAGGGCGACAACCGTTCCTATGTTTATTGGGTCGAGCGGCGCGGGCGGGGCTGTTTCCTGCAAGCTACGCCCATCGACGTTTCCTCGGTTCTGGAAGAAAAGCTGTTCGATGTTTTAGATACCGTGATCATGACCTCGGCCACCCTGGCGGTGGGAGGAACTTTTGACTTTACCGAGCAGCGCCTCGGAATCCGGCACACGCGATCTCTGGTGGTCCCCAGTCATTTCGATTATCAGAAGCAGGTTTTGTTGTATGTGCCGCAACACATGCCGGACCCACGTTCGCCCGCGTTCGCGCGCTCGGCCGCCGAAGAAGTGACGCGAATCCTGCAGCACAGCCGCGGCCGCGCCTTCGTGCTCTTCACCAGTTATCAGCAGATGCGGATCGTCTACGATCAGGTGTCGCTGGAGATCGACTATCCGACGCTGCTGCAAGGCACCGGCCCACGAAACGCTCTGCTCGAGGAGTTTCGCCGCACGCCGCACTGCGTTCTGTTCGCGACGTCGTCGTTCTGGCAGGGTGTCGACGTGCAGGGCGACCAGTTGAGCTGCGTCATCATCGACAAGCTGCCGTTCGCCGTCCCCAGCGATCCGGTGGTGGAGGCTAGGATCGAGCGCATCCGCGAAGACGGCGGGAATCCGTTCTACGATTACCAGATTCCGCAGGCGGCGTTAACATTGAAGCAGGGGTTCGGACGGCTAATCCGCAGCAAGACCGACCGCGGGGCGCTGGTTTTGCTGGATAATCGTATTACTAAGCAACGCTACGGCCAGGTGTTCTTCGACAGCCTGCCGGATTATGGATTTACCACTAATTTGAGCGACGTTGAGAAATTCTTCGATGTTTGAAGTTTCCGTTGAACAGACTTTCGCCGCCGGCCATGCCCTTCGCAATTACAAGGGCAAGTGCGAAAACGTGCACGGGCACAATTACCGCGTCCGGATCACGATCGAGGGAGACCAGCTTGATTCCACCGGCCTGCTGGTGGATTTCCTGGACATAAAGCAGTTGATGGGCGGAGTGGTGGACTATCTGGATCATCAATTCATCAACGATCTGCCGCCCTTTGACCAACTCAACCCATCGGCCGAGAACATAGCCAAGTATTTTTACGACCGGGTGAGCGGGGGGCTGAAGAACGAGGTCCCGATACGAGTGTCAGAAGTGAAGGTCTGGGAGACGGACACTAGTTCCGCGGTTTACCGGCCTTAAACAAAGAGGATGTGAACGCGCGGCTTCAGCGGCCGAAGTACTCGGCGTTGGTCTGCGCGAAATTGGACCACTTCTCCGGCAGATCGTCCAGCGCGAAGATGGCCGACACCGGGCAAACCGGTACACAAGCTCCACAATCGATGCACTCCACCGGATCGATGTAGATCATGTTGACGTCGCCAAAGTTGGGTTCGTCCTTCTTGGGATGGATACAATCCACCGGGCAGGCATCCACGCAGGCGGCGTCTTTGGTTCCGATACAGGGTTCTGCAATTACGTAAGCCATTCACTCTCCAGGAGCGCCGCGGGGCGCCTCTAGTGGGGTAAACAATATTATAGCGTGAGTCCGCTCAGGACCGCGAGTTTGGCATCGAACTGCTTGATTTACCAGCCAGATGGCGGAAATCGGAGGCTGGCGCGCCGTGCTATGCTTCCCTCAGGTGGCTACCAAGACGCAAATCACGGCCGAGCAGTATCTGCGCATGACGTTCGAGCATGATGCCGAGTTCGTGCATGGCGAAATTGTCGAGCGCGCGATGCCAGACTATATACATTCAAGAATTCAGGTTTTGCTCGCGGTTCTGTTTGAGAGCCTACGGGCAACGCACGGCCTATTGGCTTGCGCCGAATTGCGAATGAAAATCGCCTCAGGTGTGTATCGGATTCCGGATGTTGCTGTTTTCGCCGGACCACCGCAGCAAGCGGTTCCGCACACGCCGCCGCTGATCGTAATCGAAATTCTTTCCAAGGATGACCGCCATTCCGACGTCATGCAGAAGCTCGAAGAATATCTCGCCTGGGGAGTGGCCAATATCTGGGTGGTCGATCCGATCGCCAAACGATTCTCCACGTTCGACCCACTGGGACTGCGGAATGTTTCCAGCTTCAGTCTCCCCGATTATCCGTTCCAACTGACACCTTCCGGCTTGTTCAGCGATCTCTAAGTCGAGACTATAAACAAGGAACGAGAAACCAGACCCATGATTCCAAAAGTGCGTAAAGCGGTCTTCCCCGCAGCAGGCCTCGGCACGCGATTTCTTCCAGCCACCAAGGCGCAACCCAAAGAGATGCTGCCGCTGGTGGATAAACCCCTCATCCAATATGGGGTCGAGGAAGCCATTCATTCCGGCATTCAAAACATCATCATTGTGACGGGACGCGGGAAGACGGCCATTGAGGATCACTTCGACGTTAGCTTCGAGCTGGAGCAGACGCTGGAAGCCAAAGGCAAGAAAGACCTTCTGAAGATCGTTCGCGATGTTTCCGACATGATCGATGTCGCATATGTGCGCCAGAAAGAAGCGCTGGGGCTCGGACATGCCGTGCTGCGGGCGCGCGATTTGGTTGGCAACGAGCCTTTTGCGGTGGTGCTCTCGGACGACGTGATCGATTCTGAAATCCCCGCCATTCGCCAGTTGCTGGACGTTTATGAGTTCTACGGCGCCTCGGTGGTAGCGCTGATGGAGGTTCCAGGCGATGCGATCTCCGCATATGGCGCCGTGGACGCCGAACCGATGTCGCACAGCAACGGAAAAGATCGCCTGTTCCGCATACGTAACCTGGTGGAAAAGCCGAAAGCTTCCGAAGCTCCTTCCAACTTGGCCATTATCGGCCGCTACGTGCTGACCTCTGAAGTCTTTCAATCCATCGAGGCAATTGAGCCGGGAAGCGGCGGGGAAATTCAGCTTACCGATGCCCTGAAGCACTTGCTGCGCAACCGGCCGATTTACGGCTACGTGTTCGAAGGCACGCGCTACGATGCCGGCGACAAACTCGGGTTCCTGAAGGCGACGGTCGAGTTTGCGCTGCGCCGCTACGATTTGGGCGACGATTTTCGCACCTATCTGAAGGGCCTGAAGCTGTGATGCGAGTCATTTCATGAGCCAACTGAAAGACAAAGTCGCGATTGTAACTGGCGGAAGCCGGGGGATCGGGCAGTCCATCGCGGAAGTGTTCGCGCGCGAAGGGGCGACGGTCGTGATATGCGGCCGTAAGCAGAATACGCTCGACGAAGTGGCCGCCGGAATGAAAGGGCTGGCCGGCCGCGTGGTCCCGCTGGCCTGTCATGTCGGGAAGCTCGAGGAGCTGCAGCGGCTAGTTGATACAACTGCGCGCGATTTCGGCAGGATCGACATCCTGGTGAACAATGCCGCCACCAACATCGCGCAGGGCCCGGCTATTGAAATGGACGACGGCCAGTTCGACAAGATGGTGGATGTGAATCTCAAGAGCACCTATCGGCTGACCCGTTTGGTAGCGCCGGGGATGTGTCAACGGGGCTCGGGGTCCATTATCAACATCGCGTCCATCGCCGGGCTGCGGCCGCAGTACCATGGGCTGCTTTACAGCATGACCAAAGCGGCGCTGATTATGATGACCCAGTCCTATGCGGTGGAACTCGGTCCCAAGGGAGTGCGTGTGAACGCGATTGCCCCCGGCCTGGTGCAGACCGTCTTGAGCGAGTACTACTGGAAAGACGAAACCCGGCTCCAGCAATTGATGGCTCATCAGCCCATCCGGCATTTGGGGCAGCCGCCCGAGATCGCCGAAGTGGCCTTGATGCTGGCCAGCGACGCGTCGTCTTACTTGACCGGCCAGACTATCGTCGTGGATGGTGGCCGCCTGTTATCCTCGATGTAGATGCGATTGAAACTGATCGTCGCCTCTTTGTTGGCGGCAGTCGCCTGGGCGGACGTCGTCACCGATGTTCGCGCCGCGCTGGCCAAGAATAACCTTCCCCTGGCTGTATCCCTGGTGCAGAATTATCGGGCCCAGCAGGGCATCACTCCCGAGACCATCGAGGCGCTGTCATGGCTGGGGCGCGGCTCGCTTGCAGCCAAGCAGTTGGATCAAGCCGAAATTTATGCGAAAGAGACGCAAAAGCTGGCGCTGTCGGAACTCAAGAAGCGGGCGCTGGATGCCGAACCCCATTTGCCACTCGCGTTGGGCGCTGCCATTGAAGTTCAGGCGCAAATCATGAACGAGCGCGGCGAGCGGACTGAGGCGGTAGCGTTTTTGCGCAAAGAGCTGGCTCTTTACCGTACTACCTCGATGCGCGCCCGGCTGCAGAAAAATATCAACCTGCTGAGTCTGGAAGGAAAGATCGCACCGGCTCTCGATGAGCGGGAATTTCTGGGATCGAAGCCAGTGCCGCTGAACGCGCTGAAGGGGTCGCCGGTGCTGGTGTTTTTCTGGGCGCATTGGTGCCCGGACTGCAAGCAGGAAGTGGCGATCCTGGCGGAAATCGAGAAAGAGTACGCGGCCAAGCGCCTGAGGATTGTCGCGCCTACGCAGCGCTACGGATACACAGCTCGCGGGGAGGAGGCCGGTCCTGCCGACGAGTTGAAGTATATCGATGAAGTGCGCCACAAGTTCTATCACGACCTGCTGGACATTCCCGCGCCAGTCAGCGAAGAGAATTTCAAGAACTACGGCGCCAGCACTACTCCGACGCTGGTTTTGATCGACCGCCAGGGCATCGTGCGGCTGTACCATCCCGGGGCGATGACGCTGGAGGAGCTCCGCGCCGCGATAAACCGGTTAGGTTAAGCCTCGAAGCCGCGACTCAGTGGTTCAGAAGAATCGGAATTTGCTTCGTGCGCCCCAGGATCCGATCGGCTGTTACCAGAGTCAGACCGTGAATTAACGCGGTTGCCGCTAATAACCGGTCCGCTGGGTCGCGATGGGGAAGAGTGATCGAGCGTGTCGCCAGCGCGATCTCTTGGGTGACGGGCGCTTCGCGAAGCGGCGCCAGGCTCATGGCCTTCTGAACCCACGACTCTGGACCATCCGCCAGTTTCAATCGTCCTTTCTCGTAGAGCAATACGATTTCCCAGGTACTGATGGGCGAAATCCAGAGTTCATTGCGCGGATCGTTGATCGCTCGGAACAGACGGCGTGAAAGGCGTTCCGAGTTGGCCACGCTCCACAACCAAATGTGCGTGTCCAACAGGAGCTTCATTTACGGGCAGCGTCCCACTCGTCTTCGCTCGAGATAGGACCCACAATGTCACCAATGATTTCGGCCGTTCCCGCCATCGAGCCCATCCAGCCCGAACGTCGCTTCGATTTGGGTGGCGGCGTTACCTGCGCTATCGGGACGCCAAACCTGGTCACCAGCACCGGTTCGCGCGTCTTCCGCACGCGTTCCATAACGGATAGGCAGGTTGCTTTGAACTTGGAAACGGCGATTTCTTCCATAGCATTACTCCACCGTAATCGTACCATGGTCAATGACCATGGTCGAACTAGACCAAAGCGCTTGCCTGCCGGCTTTTGAGCAGCAGCTACAGCGCGTCTGCCAGCTTAGTCTCGGTCCCGCACCAGGCGCGCCAGGTGGGCGATTCCGAGGGCGGCAAGATCAGCAGATGCGGTTTGAGCACGATCAAGGTCTGACCGTAATCGGTATTGATGTTGTTGCTGCGCAACAGCGGAATCCGGCTCAAGATCGGGATTCCGGTGATGCTGCGGGCTTCCGACGACGTCATCAAGCCGGCCAGCACGGCCCACTCGCCCGTCATCACGCGAGTCTTTGATTCATATTTCGTGCTGGCGATGATAGGAATGCCGTCGATGGAGGTAGCGCCCAACAGCTTGAACTCGGCGTCGACATCCAGGGTCACGTCGTCCATCCCGTGGATATGAGGCGTAACCTTGAGCACCAGGCCAAGATCTTCGAAGGTGAAGCTCGGAGGAGGAGTGTAGACCGTGCCGCCTCCCGACGTGTTCCCGATATAGGCGTTGCTCACCAGAGGATACTTGTCGCCTACGTGCAGCGTGGATGCTTGACCGTCCAGCGCCACGATTTCCGAGCGAAGAACGGTGCTGGAGCTGGATTTGGAAACATTCGCGAATAGCTGAGCGCTGGTCACTCCAAAGCCTATCAGGCTGGCGCCGCCGCCGAAGGTCATGAAATTCGCATAGCCGGCAGGGATGGCATACAGCAGGTTCGCCTTGTTCGAGAAATTGACTAGAGAGAGGCTGGTCGGCAGTGACAATCCGTAGCTGAGCGCCGAGGACTGGTCGGTGGTCATGATCTCGACTTCGATGGCGACCTGGGCGCGCGGGCGCAGCAAGTCCTGCAGCAATTTCTCCGCCAGCCGCACTTTGGTGACACGGTCGCGAACCAGGATGAAATGCCGCTGCGTATCCACCATCACTCGGGTCATGTCGAGCGTGCCGCGGACACCGGTAGCAATCTCCTGTAGCTCCTGCACCGACATGGTTTCGGGAAAAGGAACGACCACCGCAGCGGTGCCCTCGAACTCAGTGCGCTTGGCAGCAGTATCGTTGGCGACGAAGATCAGGCGGTTGCTCACCGGGGTGAGAAAGGAATTGGTAGCCGCCTCGAGCGACCGCAGGGCATCGCGATAGTCCGCGCTATCCAGTTGCAATCTCAGCGCGGGCACGGGCTGGTAAGCGGTGTCGAAGATCACCATCAGATGAAAGGCGGCGGCGATCTTCTCCCACAACGATTTGGAATCGCCTCTCAGGTCGAAGTCCTGGCGTCCCGGCATAGCTTCGAGCCTGGCCGGCGGCAATGGTTTGCGGGCCTGATCGAGATCCTGGTCGCCTATGGAGCCAAACAGCGTCCGATCGACTTTTTCGGGAGCCAGATCTTTGGGGAGAGGTTGGGTCTCCTTCAAAAGGCTGGCCATGGGGCGTAGCGCCTGGGCCCGCTCCCAGTACACGAGATTCTTAGGATCGGCTGCGGCTGCCTCGGCGTAAAGAAGATACGCGCGCGTGATTTGTCCGGCGCGCTCCGCTTTTTGGGCCTGCTGAAAGAGTAGAGTGGCGTTGTCGGCGCCCCCGGCGAGTACCGCAACCAGCAGGACGCAAAAGAGGCGACAAACCATCACAAGAAGTCTGACGGATTTTTGACCCCCGGCGTGTATAAACAATTGAACAACAATGGCCGATGAGAAGAATTGAGGCAATTTTAAACCACATGGCTGCCACCCTTGCGCCCATTCGAAGCGGGTTCGCCCCCGGCGTTCCCCAATCATTTGAAGACTTAGGGATCTCCCAGTCCTTGGTGCTCGATTTGGTTCTGCGGCGGCTGTTACTGGAAGGCTTCAGTAATTTGCAGAGCTTGAGTCAGACCCTGAGGCTCTCGTTGCCCATTCTCAATATTGTGTTCAACCACATGCGGCAGCAGCAGATGGTCGACGTGAAAGGCATGATCGGCAACGACTACCATTTCACCCTTTCGCAGGCTGGTAAGCTGCTGGCTGGAGAGCGGTTTCAGATCACTCAATATGCTGGAGCGGCGCCGGTCTCTTTAAGGGATTATTCCGCCTCCACCAAAGCACAAGCCGCGGAGGTGCGCATCGACCGCAAGGCGCTGCGCTCGGCTCTTTCGGATCTGGTGGTTTCCGATCAATTGCTCGATCAACTAGGTCCAGCTCTCATTTCGCAGAACTCCATCTTCATTTACGGACCCACCGGCAACGGCAAGACCAGTCTGGCGGAGCGAATGCTGCGTGTTTACCAGGACGCGATTCTGCTTCCCTATGCGGTGGAAGTGGACGGTCAGATCATCAGCTTATACGATCCGGTAGTGCACCAGCCGCTGGACGTCGACGATCACGATGTCGATCCCAGATGGGTGCTGTGCCGCCGTCCCTGCATCGTGGTAGGCGGCGAACTGATCCCCAGCATGCTAGAGCTGCGGTTGGACGAGTCCTCCGGTATCTACGCCGCGCCTCTGCAGATGAAAGCCAACAACGGCATCTTGATCATCGACGACTTTGGACGTCAGTTGATGTCACCCAGAGACCTCTTGAATCGATGGATTGTGCCCTTGGATCGCCGCGTCGATTACCTGATGCTTCGGTATGGCGTTAAATTCCAGATCCCCTTCGAGCTGATGGTGGTCTTCTCCACCAACCTGGAACCGAGCGATCTCGCTGACGAGGCGTTCCTGCGCCGTATTCACAACAAGATCTTCGTCGATGCCGTGGACGACAAAGCGTTCGACCAGATTTTCCACCGCGTGGTGGGCGCCTTCAACATCCCCTGCGAGCCGGACAGCGCCGAATATTTGCGTAAGCTGTGCCTGCGCGAAGGCCGCACCGAGCTGCGAGCCTGCTACCCCGCCGACATCTGCAACATTCTGACCTCTATCGGCAAGTACGAAGGCCGGCCGCCCTATATGAGCAAGTCGGAGCTGGAGCGGGCAGCGGCGCTTTACTTCGCCAAAGGGTAAGCAGGCGGTGGGTGGTGGGTTGTAGCCTATAGGAAAAGGCTTATGCAACCGGCCATGTGCTCTGTAACCGAATCGGAACTGCGGCAGCTTTTGTCGCAAGTTGGTTCCGCCCATCAGTACGGGTTTCAGCTACACTCCTTCGGCGATGCGGAATGCACGCTTCTGATTCCTTTCCAAAAACATTTCGAACGCCCGGGTAGGGTGGTGGCCGGCCCGGTGTTTATGGCGGCCGCGGACGTGGCAATGTGGCTGGCGATCATAACCCAGCTGGGAGTATCGGACGGCTCAGTGACCGCGGAAATGAAGACCAACTTCTTGAATGCCGCTCGAGAAGAAGACATCCTCTGCCATGCGAAGGTCCTGAAGCTGGGCCGGAGGCTGGTGTACGGCGTGGCTGAGTGCACGAATCCGGAAGGCAAGCTGCTGACGCACCACACCATTACCTACATACGGCCTTGAACTACCTACATCCGGCCGTGAATAACTCGACAAGCGGGATAATGAAAAGGCCCTGCGATGAAAGTTCTGCTCATCTCCACCTACGAGCTTGGCCGTCAACCATTCGGACTGGCTTCCCCGGCGGCTTGGCTGGCGCAACGTGGGCACGATGTTCGATGCGCGGATCTCTCGATTGAATCGCTGCAGCCGGATGTGGCCCGCGACCGGGAGCTGATCGCCTTTTATCTGCCGATGCACACGGCCACGCGCCTGGCTGTGCAGCTGATTCCGAAAATTCGGCGGATGAATCCGTCGGCGCACCTGTGCTGCTACGGTCTATACGCCCCGCTCAATGAAGCTTACTTGCGGACACTCGGCGTCAGTAGCGTCCTGGGCGGCGAATTTGAGGCAGGCTTGGCTGCATTGGCCGGCGGCGCCAGCCCAGGCCCCCTCGTTTCACTCGACCGCTTGCAATTTCTCACTCCTTTGCGCGCCGGGTTGCCGCCTCTGGAAGAATACGCCCAGCTGCGCATAAATGGTACGCGTAAGCGGGTGGGATACACCGAAGCAAGCCGCGGCTGCAAACACTTGTGCCGGCATTGTCCGGTGGTCCCGGTTTACCAGGGCACGTTTCGCGTTGTTCAACCAGAGGTAGTGCTCGAGGACATCCGCCGGCAGGTGGCCGCGGGCGCGGAGCACATTACGTTCGGAGATCCGGACTTCTTCAACGGTCCAACGCACGCGATGCGTATCGTGGAAACGATGAGTCGCGAATTCCCGGGCCTGACTTACGACGCGACCATCAAGATCGAGCATCTCCGGGCGCATCGCGACCTGTTGCCGCGATTGAAGCAGACGGGTTGCTTGTTCGTAACCAGCGCGGTTGAATCGGTGGATGACCGGGTGTTGGAGAAATTGGACAAGGGCCACACGCGCGCGGATTTCATTTGGGTAGTGGAGGAGTTCCGGCGCGCCGGCCTGACGCTGGCGCCGACCTTTATTCCGTTCACGCCGTGGACCACTCGCCGGTCGTATTCCGAGCTGCTGGCATTGTTAACGGAATTGGACCTGGTGGAACACGTATCGCCGATCCAGCTTGCGCTGCGGCTGCTGATCACGCGCGGATCGCTGCTACTGGATCTGGCCGATGTGCAGGCGGTGATTACAGGCTTCGACGAGCCGGCGCTGTTGTATCGGTGGAAGCATCCGGATGCTCAGGTAGACGCGCTGGCGGGCGAGGCGTTGAAGCTGGCCGCGCTCGAGGGGTCGCGCCGCGAGATTTTCCGCAAGCTTTGGAATCTGGCAGCGGACCGGCCGCTGCCGGAAGATTTTGATCTGATGCCGCGCGCCACCATCCCCTATATGGACGAGCCTTGGTACTGTTGAGCGGAGCCAACCGAAGAGCAGTTGGCTCTTGTGTAATATCTGTAAACTTAAGACTGTCCTTCCCCGGTTGGAGTTGGTAAAAAGCCACACCGCGAAATGCCTTACTATTCCTGCGGTGTCCACCATCCTGCTGACGGATTCAAGCGCAAGCCGACTGACGAGACCACCTTGCAAAAGGCGCAAGCCGTCCTTCGCAAAAGGCTTGAGACTGGAAACCCGAAGGTCAACCTGGAACGGACTACAACAAGACCCGGCTGAAGGCACTGATGCTCCTCATGCGTTGGACGGGGCATCGAATTTCGGCAACGCGATTTCCAAACTGTTTGTGAAAGCCGGGGTGAAGGAAACGTTCGACACGTCAGTCATCGTTTCAGGAATACCTTCGCAGTCCACCTGCTGACGAAAGGCGTGCCACTCGAAACCGTCTCGCTGATGCTTACTCACAAAAACATTCAGACCACGGAGGACTATTACGCGGACTACGCCTCAAGCTACATGGACCGTGCCGAACACATGCTCCGCAATGCCTGGACCCTCGGGGAAGGTGAAACACCTCGCATGTAAACGCTGCCGGAGCGGTGCGCGGAGCGCTCATTAGTTGCTCGTGCCACGACTTGCGTATCCAGCGCTCCAGCGCATCTGCTGAGATCCGCAAGTGCTCGCGTGGGAGTTTGTCGGGGGTGTGTTCTGCAACTCTGGCACACATCGTGTGATTCCTTGCGCACTGCCGTCCACAATCCCGGTGTGGGTCATCTCAGCCCGTTCTCTTTGCTATTGCCGTGAATCGAAACGGCGCAAAGGTCGATTACAAACCAATTCTCAAATTCCCAAGAGCTACCTACATGAAGTAGACCGCTGGCTCGATATGCTCTTTACCCGCGTCGTAAACTCCGTCGAGGAAATCACGGGCCCCGAGGCGTAACGCGAAACAGGAGAGACGCCAAAGCTCCGCCCAGCGCGGGGCTTTTTGATGTTCGCGGGGGTTCCCCCCCTTTCGGTGGCGAAACCAAGTGAACATACTGCCGGATTATCGGAAGCTCGCAAGCACCAAGGGCTCAATTCTCCGACGGTTTTTCCACATGGTCGATCACCAGGACCTCTACCGGTCCGTTGATCGCCCGCAGCTTTAACCCGAGCTCTTGAATCGCGGCAAATATTGATGGCCCTGTGGAGTCGGCTTGGGGCGTGTCGCCTCCGAAGTTGGGCTGACTCTCGTCGGGCACCCATTGGAGCTTGAAATCGTATTTTCCTGTCAGGCCGGTGCTGTCGACGACGGGCCGGCCCAGTTCGCTTCTCAGCCAGCCTGCGAATACCGCGCTCGCAATTCCATGGGCGTCAATCAGTCCCCTCCCGATCCTGGTACCAGCCGGCGACGCATTCGAATCGTTGTCCCTGACCTCATGAAGTCTGGGCCCGCCCTTTGCGACGACCAGCTCACATTGCGGGAGCTGCCTAGTCTCCCAATGGACTTGCAATTTAAATCGATCCGCGAGCAACGGCTGAAGCATCTTACTCTGCTGTTGCCGCGTTGCGGGCCGATCCGTTTTGGCGATGATGTCCCAGCGGTCAGAACTGATCCAGCCCGGACCTCCGATGAGCTGGTCAGGCTGAATGCGATACGCGTTTCTAATCACGACCGCCAGAGGCATGTTCGTCCAGGTCGCTTGCACCGGATCGCGCAGATTATTCATGCCCCCTCCGGATTTACTGGGCCTGACGGTGGCGACCTCGAAGGCTGGCGGCTGTTCCTGCGCGAATGCAACGAAACCGAGCCACGTGACGGCGCAAGCGATTTTCATCTGGAGCATTCGATTGGAAGACGCCGAACGGGTGTGATTCGTTGCGCTGCACATTGAAGGGAGCATTTTTGTTAGACGATAAAGTATGTTTTCGCCTATCAATCCGGCACGCCGGACGCGAATTGCTCGATCACTTACACCCTGAAGCTGAACGAAATCAGGCGTGTGTTGGGGCACATGGCGTCGCTCCAGAATTTTCCGGCGTCGCAGTTAAATCGCGCAAGCCACCTTCACAGGACCTATTTCCGTGACCGGCGTTTCTCGGGACCTACATGGTCGGCTGATGTCGACAAAGGGATGATCCGCCGCCTGACCTGACCGGCGATTTCTGTAGCAGTCGAATAGAGAGACTGGAAGACAAGGCGCGGAAGGGAACCTGTTTCTACTTGATGATTCACCGATTTCATATCGGGTGCTCATGATGCGAACTTATCAAAAGCTTCCAAAGCTTTAGCGGCTTTAATCATGATTCGTGAAATGGTGTGGGTTGTATTGTAGGAATCACGGAATCTTCCCGCCCTTCGACTCTGCTCAGGGCAGGCTCCAACCAAAGGGCGGGCCACCCTCGTTAGAACTCACGGTGAAAGGCTGGGCCACCCGCCTTTTTAATATGGGCGATCAAGACGGGGGACGCGCAGGAGAATGATTTTGATGGGGACCTCGGGCTCGTGCACCTCACTCACGACGGTGATCACAACGCGCTCCGCCCAAGCATAGCGCACGAGATCTTCGATTTCAGCCTCGCGACTGAAGTAGCACCGTTCGTGGCCCTCCTCAGTGAGAAGCTGGAAACCCACAAAGTCGCCGAACCGGTCATAGACAACTCCGCTGACCTTGCCGGTGTAGCAGTGCTCTCTGGCGTGTTTTACGGGGCCTTTCGAAGGCGGCTGATAGCCGGCCGGGGAAGGGGGAATCTGGGAAGCGTTGCCTCCCATGCCATTGATTCGGCCGGAGAGATAGCCAATCCAGCGCAGCAGCACCGGATACCAGCGGTTGCCGGGGCCGATCAGGCCAAGCCGCCATTTCAGTACCGCGAGCAGGTTTTCATCGCCGGGTAGAATCGTACTTTCTTTTTGCACGGGAATCTTCACCAGGAAACTTCCGGTGATATAGCGCCAGATGAAGCTGTCCTTGGTCACGGCTTGGGGGGTTACGGCCGCCGCTGTGGCGAGCTTCGGAGGGGGCGGAGGCGGCGGAGGCGGAACCGTGACCTGCTTCGTGGTGATGCGGCGCACGACTACGTCGAACTCGTTGCCAGATCTGACCGACGCCGGCAAATCGACTGTCAGCAATCCGGCGAAGCTGGCGCCGGCGCCCGGGGGAATTGGAATATAGGTTACCGGGCTTACGACTTGAAACTGGACGGTGTTGGCGTCCGCGGCAGTCAGCTTCTCCTCGGGATACAACTGGGACGCCAGTTGCAAGACCGACGAGGCACTCACTGCCGGCCAATAGATGCTGGCCACGCTGCCGAGGGGCGTCTTACCCCAATCAATCATCATTTCATCGGGGTAGCTGAGAATACTGGAGGCGACGCTGGACTGGACGGGCGGACTTGGACGGACATCGATGGTTTGCGGGACCCTATGAGTGGCGGGGAACCCTGGATTTCCGCATCCGTTCACCTGGAGATTCCGCTGCGCCAGTTTGTCCGAGATAGTCGGATTCGCGATCACTCCGTTGGCGTTTTCAATCGGAGCATCCTTATATGCGATCTGCGCTACCAGGCAGTTGTGGGCGCTGCCGCACAACCAATTCTGAATCGTCTGTCCGCCAATTATGTTGGTTAGGTCATAGACGTTGAGAAAGCAGCCATAGAACGCCCAGGCGTAATCCTGCCCGCTGGGAATCTCGATGGTTTGGTTGTTAGCGCCCCCTGCCTCGTAATCGCTGGGATTGTTATCGTAATTGTTTGTCGCAAAAAACGGCAGCGAGCAGCCATTGATGTTGGGGGGAGTGCTGCCATCGGTTCCCGGCTTCGGGCCCTGGGGGTCGTTGAGACTCCCCGAACTGGGATAGGTGACGTTCGGATCCGCGTTGGTCACGGCAGAGGTGGAATTGATGAAATCGGTGTCGAAGGTCTGCGTCGTGAAGAGCCGGAAAAACACCTTTACATTCGCGGCCGCCGCCATTGCGCCGGAGGAGCCCTTTAGGCGAACGCGCGCGATGGCGAAGTTGTAGTTATTGTTCGATCCGGTCTTCGCATTAACTGTTGAATCGCCATAAAGCGCGCCGCCCTGCTGGGGTAGCAAGGTATCTAGAGGATCAGAGATGTTGGTGTCGGGCGGCGTGTAATTTGTCTTCAGATAGCCGTAATTCTGATTGAGCCACGTGATCAGCTTCTGAATATAAGTGTAGGCGCTGGATATGCTGTCAGAAAGTGTTGGCGCGCCCGAACCGCTGACCGGGACAGTGGTGGGGTCCGGAGTGCCGGTGAAGACGCGCAAGTCCTGGCTGAGGTAGGGCTCGGTACCGGCAACCGCTCTGACGTTTGTAAAGTATGGATCGTCGCCGCCCAACAGGAAGAACTCCGCCTGCGGGGTAAGCTGGTCGGCTTGTCCCAGGATGCTAATGGAAGCGCGGAGAGTGTAAGTGTTGGGTGGGCCTCCCGGAGCGGGGAACGCGGTGGGAGAGGCGAGAGACGCGGCGGTGAAATCGATCTCGTAGCCGAAGCGAATCCGCTGCGGCACGGTTGCGCTGGCACCGGTGTTGCCGACATCGTACGTGGTAGTGGGGCCGGAGATGGAAAGGCCTTGGATTTTGGTGGAGTTGAAGGAGCCGGAGGGAAACGAGGGGGTTGAAGACCCCACAGCACTGGGTGTAAACCCTTCGAGGAACAGGTAGAACGCGAGTGGATATTGGAGATTGTCCTGCACCTCGTCACGGCCAAAATAATTCTGCTCCATGACAAAATAGAAATTCTGAGTCGCGCACGTTCCGCTCCCAATCGAGTCGGTGTAACCCAAGGTGGTCTCTGGCGTAGCCGGTTCCGGCGTGAATGCGTACGTGAAGTAACTGGACGGGTTGGGAGAATATCCCGCATCCGTCGAGGGCGGCTGAAACAAGCCGTCATACGATTGCACCCTTGCCGGGTCATATCCCACACAGTAGTTGCCAGTGACGTTCGATACCAGCTCGTAGCAGACTCCCGCGGTAGGAGCGCCGGCCGCAGCGGTAAAGCCAGCTTCAGGAGTACTCCAGGTCTGCCCCGGCGCGAGGTTGAAAATAAAGGCCACCGTGTACCTGGGAGATGCGCCCGAGCCATAGTCGAGGATGCCCATCGATTGGCCGCCGTTACCGCTCAATGCCGGTAGCGGCTGTGTCCCATCCAGTATTTGAGAAATATTATTCGCCGGTGCGATGTAAATGGGCCAAAACGCGCCTCCAAAGATATAGGGGGACACGTTAGCGGCCCCGCGGTACAGAACTACAGTATGGCCATTGACCGTGTCCGAGTTTACGAACGTCCAGGATATATCCCCCTGACTCTGATTGGTCCAGGCCCAAGTGACGGTTACGAACGTAGAGATTTGTGGAGGGTTTGCCGGACCGGTGTCGGGATGGCCTGTGTGAAGAATAGGTCTAGGCATTGTCTTCCTCCTTAGGGGGGATTTCCATTTTGCCCCTACAGCCAGCAATTGTGCGCTCCTTCGCCTCGGAAAACAAGCTATTTCCCTCCTTCTTCGTAGGAACGAGACCCTCGGCGGGTTGGTGCCGAGCTGACACCCCCATTTCTCGCCAGTCGGCCCAAAAGCGAGCCGGAGCCATGCACTTGGGCACACACCCGCGCTGCGAATCCGAATGACCGGTGACTGATCGATTTAATCTTCTTGCTCATGCCCTCAACGGCTCCGTTCGAAAGCCGCGTGTTGGCCCAGGCGAGGACCCCGTCCAGGTGCGGCCGGAGCATGCCCACGAATTTCTTGAATGGCTCCAGCTTCGATCGCCAAGGTCATCCACTTGAGCAGATGCTGCTTGGCGCGCCACGGCTGTTTGTACGCCCAGAAGAGTTGGAAGGATTCCTTCAAGTACCAGGAGCGGACCAGCGGCGAGTTCCAGCGCACGAGCGTGGAAAGTCGTTCCTTCTGGCGGCTGTCGAGATTCCACGCGTCCTTCAGCAAAAGCCAGCGGGTTCCCTTGAAGCCGGCCTACGCCGCGGCTTCCGCCGATTACAGCGACTCTCTTGCCTGTTAACGACCACATTCCTCCGTGCCGATGCCGCGGTTGGCGGCAGTGATCAAAACTGTTTTGTTCTGGATATTCATAACCTTTCTCCTTCGTCGGTTTAGGACGGCTTTTCTGTCCCCGTATTACGTACAACCGGCGAGCTGGCCCTAACTCATCGATGCCAGGGAGATTTTCTTGCGACCTGCGATCAGGCTTTGTTTTTCAGGCTCTGCGCAAGAATCTGACGAAGCCCAAGCCGGGCTGGCTTCCGGCATCGACGGCTTTTCGGCACACTGAGCGGTTTGCCAGACAACGAACTGACGAAACTTCTGGGATGCTCGAACTGCAGCGAGTTTGATCGATGCCGGCCTGGCGGATGAACTGCGGTGGATGAACTTCGGCTTATCGTCTATCCCTGAAGCCACGAAAACGCCGAGGGAGCGCCGCGGCGTAAGCGTCGCGTCTACACAACCGGCGGGAACAGCCAATTTCAATGTCAAGGCCACATCTGTGACGGTTGTGGAACATCACTCCCGTAAAACGCCCGAGGGACCGGCCATCACCATACCACAAGAGCGTAAGGTCGCCGACACGCGGATGTGGACCGATCTCCACGCCACCTCACTTGCCCGCAAGCTGTGGAAGACGCCCCTGCGAAGTTCAACTGTTCAGCGCTTCATCGAACCGCAGGGACGCCACTATTCCCTCCGACATCGCCATTGATTCCTTGCGTCGTCACACCCCCGCCAAATAACTCAGGTCCTCGCAGAACCGATACACATTCTCCTCTCGGCTCACCATCAGCGCATTCCTCTTGGTGCAATAACGCTGGTACGCCTCTTCGCCCATGGACATCAAAGGCCCAGGCCCGTCGAGCACGGCCCAGCTTGCCAAGGTTGTGAAAATTGCGTAGTCGGAGCTGGGGCCGCCAAACACAGTCTGCGCAACGAAGAACAATTTCATCCCAGCTTTTTTCATCAGCGGCAGCAGATCGCTTTTTGCGAGTGTCTGGAACTCGCCTCCCTTGCCCAATTTACTTCGCATCCATGTGATCGTTATCATCGCAGGCAGCTCGGTATCGAACGGCAGGCTTGCCTCCGAAATGACCCTCACGACCAAGCGCCGCGTGTTTTCGATGCGAGAATCAAGCGCTGCGGCCAAGCGATTCTGGTCTGCGGCAATCTCTTCCCCGATCGGGTCGCCCAACTCCGTGTAATTCGAATAGGCGCCGATCTTGAGATACTCCCGTTCCCCGCTTTCCGATCTCCAGACTGAGAAAAAGTGCGGTGAGCCGGCTTCTCTTAGGAAAGCCGCGTACTCCCTGCTGGCAGTTTCGAACTCGGTTACGTCCTTTGGCTTGACGCGATAAAAATCGAGTCTCAGGATATTATCCTGATGTGACTGACCTGCGACTGGCGCTACAAGCACGCGAATGTCTGATGCAAGGTCATGCACCCTCCTGGGTGTCTGCAAGTATAAACAAATTGTTCCGCGATGCACCAACTTTCGGGCTTCGGGATGATAGGTAATTTCACATTGTCTCAGAGACTGGGTTCACTCCAAGGTTAAACCCCGTTGCGGTCTGTCACTTTGTGCCGGCCCTGGCTTCGATGGAGCGCGACGGCGCGAGCCGAACTCCCTTTCGGACGTATAGAATTCGCTGTGAAACATTGGGGACTGTACGGTACAGTAGGAGCAGTAAGAAGGGAAGAGCTAGACGGAAAAACGAAACGGCTCTTCGGCGCTGGTACAGTTTCTGTACATTCCGCCTGTCGCAAAGTTGCTTACCTAACAAAACCAGCAACACAGAATCAGCAACTTGCACATTCCAAACAGCGCTCGGCTGAACAGTTAGCTCTTGTTTAGTATGAACGATCGCAAAAAGCTTCTGCTGATCGGCGCGACCACGGGCTATCAGACTCGCGTGTTCGCAGAGGCCGCCGAACGCCTGGGCTTCGAGCTGGTGCTCGCCACTGATCGCTGCCACCTGCTCGATGACCCGTGGGGCGACCATGCCATCGCGCTGCGGTTTGAAGATCCACAAGCGGCCGCGGAAGTACTGGCGGCCGAGGCTCGGGTGGATGGTATCGTCGCGGTGGGCGACCGGCCGGCTTACATCGCGGCGCTGGCGGCAGGGCGCCTGGGGATTCCGTACAACTCGGCCGACTCGGTGCTGGCCTGCCGCAACAAATTCCTGGCACGGGAGCGCTTCAGGGCCGCTGGTTTGCTGGTCCCGCAATTCCATCGGGTGGAACTGAAAGACGGACCGCAACGGGCGACCGATATGGCCCCGTATCCATGCGTTCTCAAGCCGCTCGGGTTGTCGGCCAGCCGGGGCGTGATCCGCGCCAACAATCCTGGGGAATTTGCCGCTGCGTTTCGCCGCATAGAGGCGCTGTTGCGCGATCCCGACATCCTGCGTCTGCACGACGAGCAGGATCGCTTCCTTCAAGTGGAAAGCTTCATCGACGGGCGCGAATTCGCCCTGGAAGGCATCCTTACTGATGGCCAGATGCGCGTGCTGGCGATTTTCGACAAACCCGATCCGCTGGATGGCCCCTACTTCGAGGAAACTATTTACCTGACGCCTTCACGCGAGCCGGATGAAATCCAGCGCGAGATCGTGCGGACCACTCAATCGGCTGTAAAGGCGCTCGATCTCACGCACGGCCCCATCCACGCCGAAATGCGCGTGAACTCGCGCGGCGTGTGGATGCTGGAAGTGGCGGCCCGGCCGATCGGCGGCCTATGTGCGCGCGTGCTGCCATTACTCGAAGAGCTAATCCTGCGCCATGCGGCCGGCCAGGATATCTCAGATATTCCCATGCCTTCGGATGCCGCGGGTGTCATGATGATCCCGATCCCCCGCGAAGGAATCTACGTGGCTACCGAAGGTCTGGAACAGGCCAGGTCGACGTCCGGCATCGAGGATGTCATCATTACCGCTAAAGAGGGACAGAAACTGATTCCGCTACCCGAGGGAGCGAGCTATCTGGGTTTTATCTTTGCCAGAGCGAACTCGCCGGCGGACGTGGAACGAGCGTTGCGCGCGTCGCACGAGCACCTGCATTTTGAAATTGCCGCCGCACTTCCAGTAGTCTAGCCCTTGGCCTTGGGCGGAACGTAGCCGGGCGGCAGCGCGGCGCCTTCACCGAAGAAGTAATCTTCCATTTGCTTGAGCAGGAACTCTTGCGCTTCTTGAGTGCCGAGATTGAGCCGGTACTCATTCATGATCATCTTCATCTGCTCCAGCCACATCTTCCAGGCTTCCTTCGAGACATTCTCGTAGATGCGCTGGCCGAGCGGGTGGTTATCGAAGGGGGCCTCGTCGAGCCCGGGCATTTCACGTTGGAATTTTACGCAGAAGACCTTGTGTTTGCCGGTCTCTTCTTCGGCTCGGGGGCCCACCATCCCGCTGCCACAACCCATGGAAATTCTCCTTATGCGATGTTGCTGACCCCAGAATAGCAGACAGGGGATGAAAGCTCGATCCTTGAGCGGGAGTGAGCGCCAATCTAGGCGGGTTCGGATTTGACGGATACTGACTTCTTGCCATTTAAGTATTGGGATAGACGGAACGGAGTGGGTGCGCCCTTTTCCATGGCTCGTTGCACGGCCTTCTGGTAGCGGCGGAGGGTCTCTTTCTTGACCCCATCGCGCAGGTTGCAAGCTTCGATGTCCAACAAAATCTCTATCTCCCATGGCTGGAACGTGTTACGGTTCATCGTGCCGCGCACCAGCTCCTGCAGGAGCTTGTTAAACCGGGTTAGTAAGACTTCGCTGTTTTGCGTCTCCGCGAGCATATCCACTTGAGGTATCGGCAATTTCCCTGAGAATCTTGAGTATTGAGACACCTAGTGCCTGGTAATCGTGGAAAATGGGAAACGGACCTGTTCTCCTATGGCCGAATCCAAATTCAATGAGCCGCGCCTCGCGCTAAACCGCATTTACACCAAGACCGGCGACAAGGGCGAAACGCACCTGGTGGGCGGGCAGAGGGTCGCTAAGGACTCGCCGCGGATCGAGTGCTACGGGACCGTGGATGAGCTGAACGCCTTTGTCGGGATGGCCTGCGTCTCGGCGGAAGAAAGCCTTCCCGAAATGGCTGCGATTCTGCGCCGCGTACAGCACGAGCTGTTCAATCTGGGCTCGATCCTGGCCACGCGACCCCAGGACGTCCATCCGAAACAGGCGCGCATAACCGCCGCCGAAATCGAGCAGCTCGAAAAAGAGATTGACCGGATGAATGCCGATCTAGAGCCTTTGCGATCTTTCGTGCTTCCGGGTGGGTCGCGCCTCAATACGGAGCTGCACGCCTGCCGGACCATTTGCCGGCGCGCGGAGCGGCTGGCCGTCAGCTTAGCGCGCGAGGAGGAGACTCCGGGCGAAGCGGTCCAGTATTTGAATCGGCTGAGCGATGCGTTCTTCGTCTGGAGCCGCTGGGCGAATCACAAACTGGGTTTGCCCGAGGTGCTTTGGGAGCCGAACAAAGCCGCGTCGGCGCTATAGACACGTTCGGTCACCCAGTCCGTCCAGATGGCCGACTCGCCGCTCGATAACAGTGGAGCTCCGTCCAGCACGGCGCCCACGAAGTTTTCAATCATCGGAAAATGGATGTTCGCGTGAGTAGGTAGCTGCTCGCTACCTCCGGGATACACCAGCTCCGGGCCGTTCAGCGGATCGAGATTGATCTGACCCTTCGTGCCAATGATGCGGAACTGATCCCGCACAACGTCCGAATGCCAGCGCACATCCACAATGCCGCGCACGCCGCTCTCGTACTCAATCACTGCCGTGGCGTTGTCCTCGATGGGCCATTGGAAGACCGCGTTCGAAATCATTCCGGTCGCACGCGCGGGTTTCCCGAACAGGTAATTCAACAAATCGATGCGGTGGCTGGCGACATCGAACAATGGGCCGCCTCCGGCCAGCTTCGGATCGAGGAGCCAGGAGCGGAACGAGCCCTGCGCGGGCGATGCGCTGTGATGATTCGCTTCGGCCAGCACCGGCTGCCCGATAGCCCCCTGAGCTATCAGTTCGCGCGCGCGCTGCACCTTCGGGTACGTGCGCCGGTAATAGGCCACGCCGAGGACTTTGCCGCATTCCTTGGACACGCGGACCATCCCGGACGCTTCGGCGTAATTCATTGCCACGGGCTTTTCGCAGAGCACGTGCTTGCCGGCTTTTAGCGCGGCTATGGTTTGGGGCGCGTGCAGCGCTACCGGCGTCGCGACGTAGACCGCGTCGACTTGTGGATCCGCCAGAGCGGTATCCAGATTGTCCCAGACGTGCTCGGCGACACCGGCGCCTTTCGATTTATCGCGAGTGACTACGCCATATAACCGGCTGCGCGATTCAGAGCGAATGGCGGGGATCACGCGTTTGGTAGTGATATCTCCAATGCCGATTACGAGCCAGTTGAGCATCCTCTATCATCGTATGGATGAAGCTCCTGATTTTTTCCGATATCCACGGAGACAAGGACGCGCTCGAGAAACTGATGGCGATCGAGGCGGATTATTACTTCGCCGCCGGTGACCTGGCGAATTTCGGACGCGGCTTGGACGCGCTCGGGCCGATCATGAAGAAGCGCGCCGATCGCATGTACGTGATCCCGGGCAATCATGAGTCGGAATCGGATATCGCGGATTTCTGCCACGAATACGGCTTTCACGATTTTCACGGGCAGACGATGGAGATCGCCGGGCAGACCGTTGCGGGGCTTGGCTATTCGAATCCAACGCCGTTCAACACGCCGGGCGAGTATAGCGAAGCAGAGCTTGCGATGCGGCTGGCGAAATTCTCCAGCGTTAACCCACTCGTCCTGATCGTCCACGCCCCGCCCAAGAACACCAAGCTTGATCGCGCCGCCGAAGGGCAACATTTCGGGAGTACGGCGGTGCGCGACTTCATCGAACTGGCTCAACCCGAGTATTTCTATTGCGGGCACATCCACGAGGCGGCCGGCCAGCAGGACACGCTTGGGAAATCGCGCGGATGGAACGTCGGAAAGCGCGGCCAGGTGCTCGATTTGGATGGCTTGCTAAAATGAAACTTCATGACCTTCGAAGAATTGGAAAGAGAGTACGGTTCGCTCCGCCAGCAGGCCGACGCTGTGCGGAGCTATCTTTGACGCCCCCGGCAAGAAAGCCCAACTAACTAAAACCGAGCAACAGATCTCCGATCCGGATTTTTGGAACCAGCCCGAAAAGTCCCAAAAGGTGATGCAGGATCGCAAGAAGCTGGAACAGGCGATCGCCGACGCAGCGGAAGTCACGCGGATGACCTCGGATCTCGACACGTTGTTTGAATTGGGACGCGAGGGCGAGAACGTCACAGCCGACCTGGAGCGCGAGATGAAGACGTTCTCCGAGCGCCTGGAGACGCTCGAAACCGGCATGCTGCTGTCCGGCCGGAACGATTCGAAAAGCGCGATCATGGCCATCCATCCGGGCGCGGGCGGTACCGAAAGCCAGGATTGGGCCGAGATGCTGCTGCGTATGTATCTGCGCTGGGCGGAGCGGCACGGCTTTCAAGCGGTGGTCACGGACCGGCTGGAGGGCGAAGGCGCGGGGATCAAATCGGCCACGCTCGAAATCAACGGCGAGAACGCCTATGGGCTGCTGCAATCGGAAATTGGAGTACACCGGCTGGTGCGGATCTCGCCCTTCGACGCCAATGCTCGGCGGCATACGTCCTTTGCATCGGTGTTTGTCTATCCGCAAATCGAAGACGACATCAACCTCGAAATTAAGCCGGAAGATCTGCGCGTGGATGTTTTTCGCGCGAGCGGCGCGGGCGGCCAGCATGTGAACCGGACTGAATCGGCGGTGCGCATGACCCACATTCCCACGGGAATCGTGGTGCAGTGCCAGAACGAGCGCTCGCAGCACAAGAATCGCGCCAGCGCAATTAAGCAACTGCGCGCCCGGCTGTACGAACACGAGATGGCCAGGAAACAGGTCGAGCTCGACAAGATGGAAGATTCGAAGCTGGACATCAATTTCGGCAGCCAGATTCGCAGTTACGTGCTGGCGCCTTACCGGATGATCAAGGACCACCGGACCAAGCTGTCGATCGGCGATGTCGATCGCGTACTCGATGGCGATATGGATCGTCTGATGCACGCCTTCCTGGTTTATAAGCATACCGGCAAAGTGTCCGGCGACGGAAAAGAGGATCTGCCTGATTGAGGCATCCGAGGTTCATCGGGCGGCGGCGTTGATTCGGGCCGGCGAGCTGGTGGCTTTTCCAACCGAGACCGTCTATGGCCTCGGGGCCAACGCGCTCGATCCGACAGCGGTGGAGAAGATCTACGTGGCCAAAGGCCGGCCCGCGAATAGCCCGCTGATCGTTCACGTCGATTCAATCGAGATGGCACGCGGGCTGGCGCGAGAATGGCCGGAAAAAGCGGAGAAGTTGGCGAGGCGCTTCTGGCCCGGACCTCTGACGCTGGTTTTGCCTAAGAAGCCGCATGTTCCAGATATGCTCACTGCTGGATTGGATACGGTCGGAATTCGGATGCCTTCGAATCCGATCGCCTTGGCGCTGATTCACGAGGCTGGCCTCCCGATTGCGGCGCCAAGCGCCAATCGCTTCAGCGAGCTTTCGCCGACCACGGCCGAGCACGTGCGCGCTGCCATGGGCGATCGTGTAGCAATGGTGCTGGATGGCGGGCGCACAACAATCGGGATCGAGTCGACCGTGCTTTCGCTCGCGGGGCCCGAAGCGATATTGTTGAGACCTGGAATGATATCGCAAGCGGAGATCGAGGAAGTGATCGGGACCGTTCGTGTAGAGCGCGAGGTTAGCGGGTCGGCGCATTCCTCGCCGGGCATGCACCGCCGCCATTACAGTCCCAAGACGCCGTTAATTCTCGTCCAACCCGGCCAGCTTCGTTCGCGCGGCCACGGTGTCCGGCTTCAGATGCCGGCCGATCCCGGCCAATACGCCGCGGTACTTTACGAAAGATTGCACCAGGCAGATTCCGAAAATTGGGACTGGATCGAGATCGAGCTACCGCCTGAAAATCCGGCATGGGCGGCAATTCGTGACCGGTTGGAAAGGGCCGCAGCCCGATGAACGAACTGGTCGCCCAAATAGACAGTACCGACGCCGCGTCTCCTGCCTTGTGGTGGCTGGGCCATGCCGGCTTCGTGGTGAAACACTTCGGCATCGTGTTCTATGTGGACCCGTGCCTTTCCACACCGGCTGGCCGTACGCGGTCCATCGATTCGCCGCTGGCGCCCGAGCAAGCCACCAACGCCGACATGATTCTGTGCACGCACGCCCACCCATCGCACATGGATCCGGGGACGCTGCCTGCCGCGCTCGAAGCTTCGCCGCGCGCGAAGGTAGTGATTCCCAAGAGCTCGGCCGAACACGCCCGATCTATCGGAGTTTCGTTCGATCGCATGACGACCACCGATTCCGACTTGCGCGTCGAGTATTTCAAAGGCGGCCTGTATGGGCGCGTGTATGCCGTGCCGTCGGCGCATCCGGAGCTGGATTGGACGCCGCTCGGTGGCTATCCGCATCTCGGATATTTGATGCGCTTCGGGCAGCACACCATCTATCACGCCGGAGATTGCCGCTCTTACGAGGGAATTGTAGGGCGCTTGCGTCCCTATAACGTGACGGCGGCGCTGCTGCCCATCGACGGACACGGGAATTTCGAGATTGCCGAAGCGGCGCAACTGGCCGAAGATATCCGCGCGCGCTGGCTGGTTCCGATGCACTACGGCACATTTGCCGATCAGAAGGCGGATGTTGTGAGCCGCTTCGTCGATCACATGCTCGGCTTCCGGCCGTCGACCGGGTTCAAGGTGTTCGAGCCGGGCGAGCGCTGGATCATCCCATGAGAAACTAGGGACAGTGCACTCAAATACCGATTTTTGCGACGTGAAAATAGGTATTTGAGTGCACTGTCCCTAATCATGAAGCTGAGTGCCGAGGCCTACGCGTCGCTGGACTCGATGGAGGGCATCGAGCTTACCCGGCCGCGAACGACCACGCCATCCCGCGCGGGTGTTTGGAGCCGGCTGGGTTTACTCGCGGCCTTAGGCATCGCGGCGGCGGCCTGGGGCGTGCATCTTCTATTTCCGCCGGTCAGCGCCGCCATTCTGGCGATTGTGTTGGGCGCCCTGGTCCGCAATACCATCTCGTTGCCGGCGGCTCTGATCGAAGACTGTAAGGGCCTGGTGAAGCGCGTGATCCCCATCACCATTGTGCTGACCGGAGCCAGCGTCAATCTGACCGAGGTAGCGCGCGTGGGCGCCCCTTCCATGGCTGTGATTCTTGCGGCGGTTATTTGTGGATGCGCGATCGCTGTCCTGGCCGGCCGCATGATCACGATCTCGCGCAACGCGGCGCTGCTGGTGGGCTGCGGGACGGCTATTTGCGGAACCAGCGCGATCATCGCCTCCTCGCCGATCATTGGCGCCGATGATGACGACCTGCTGCTGTCGGTGTCGACCATCAATATCCTGGGCCTGGTGGTTATGTTCGCTCTACCCGCGGCGGGCGCTGCGTTGCATCTCAGCCAGCAAGCTTTCGGGATCTGGGCCGGCGTGACCGTTCACGCGGTTCCGCAGGCCATCACCACGGGGTTCGCCTATAGCACTCAATCGGGCACGCTGGCGACACTGGTAAAGCTGGTCCGTGTGACATTGCTGGCGCCGTTCCTCATTTTCCTGGCTTTGGTAGTCTCTCGAAAGGGGCAAGCCCGGCCGAGCTGGACCACCCTGCTTCCGCGATTCATTTGGGGCTTTCTGGCATTGGCGCTGTGCAACACACTCCATCTGTTTCCGGATGTGAGCTTTCATCTGCCGCTCGGCCCCAGCCCCTGGTCGGCATCGCTCAACACGATCCTGACCCAGTTGGCCGAAGTACTATTGACGCTCTCGATGGCGGCGATGGGACTGGAGGTAAATCTTCGCTTTTTGCTGCGCACCGGCTTCGCGGCGCTGGTGGTGGGAGTAGCGGCGAGCCTGGCGCAGATTTTGCTCACCTTGGGGATGATCCGCTGGCTGTTGTAGTTTAGTTTTCCCGGTACTCCCCAAACACGCCGCGCAGGCGATCCGAAATCTCGCCGACCGTGGCGTGAGCTTCAGCGCAGCCCAGAATATGCGGCATCAGGTTCTCGCTTCCCCGCGCGGCCTGCTCCAAGCCTTGCAGCCGTTCCCCGACCAGGCCGGCGCTGCGCGATGCCCGCACCTGGCGCAGTCGTTCGATCTGCTGCTTTTCCAGTTGCGGATCCAACCGAAAGGCGCTCGGGGAACCGGCCTGGTCTTGCTTGAACTTGTTTACGCCCACCACCACGGCGTCGCCACGCTCAACCGCTTGCTGGTATTCGTAGGCCGCGTTGTGGATTTCGTTCTGGATGTAATTTCTTTCGATGGCGGCCAGCGTTCCGCCCATGGCATCGATGCGGTCGATGTACTCGCGCGCGCCCTGCTCGATCTTATCGGTAAGCTCTTCGATATAAGAGCTGCCTCCAAAAGGATCGGCGGTGTTCGTCACCCCGCTTTCGTGCGCGATGATCTGCTGGGTTCGAAGAGCCAGCCGGGCCGATTCCTCGGTCGGCAATCCGAGGGCTTCATCCTTGGAATTGGTGTGCAGGGATTGCGCGCCGCCCAGCACCGCCGCCAGCGCCTGCATGGAGACCCGGACTACGTTGACGTCGGGCTGCTGCGCGGTGAGTGTAGAACCTCCCGTTTGCACGTGAAAGCGCATCATCAGGGATCGGGGATTGCGGGCGCCGAAGCGGTCGCGCATGAGGATGGCGTAGAGCCGGCGCGCGGCGCGAAACTTGGCGATCTCCTCCAGAAAATTATTGTGCGAGTTGAAGAAGAACGACAGCCGCGGGGCGAAAGAATCGATCGCCAAGCCTGCCGTCAGAGCCGCGTCGATATACGCGATGGCATTGGCGAGCGTGAAGGCCACTTCCTGAATCGCGGTGGAGCCCGCCTCGCGAATGTGATAGCCGCTGATCGAGATGGTGTTCCATTGGGGCACTTCGCAAGCGGCCCAGGCGAACAGATCCGTGATGATGCGCATGGCCGGGCGCGGCGGATAGATGTAGGTGCCGCGCGCGATATATTCCTTGAGAATGTCGTTCTGGATGGTGCCGGAGATCTTGCGCAGGTCGGCTCCCTGGCTCTTGGCCACCAGCACGTACAGGCTCAGCAGAATCGCGGCCGTGGAGTTGATGGTCATCGAAGTCGTGATGTCCGCCAGGCGAATGCCTTCGAACAGCCGCTGCATATCCGCCAGAGAGCCGATCGCGACTCCCACGCGTCCCACCTCGCCGGCCGCGAGCGGGTGATCGGAATCCAGGCCCATTTGAGTCGGTAGATCGAACGCCACCGAAAGGCCGGTTATACCTTGTGACAGCAGGTAGCGGTACCGGCGATTACTCTCCTCGGCGGTGCCGAACCCGGCGTACTGCCGCATGGTCCAAAGCCGGCCTCGATACATGTCCGGATAGATGCCTCGAGTATAGGGATAAGTCCCAGGCCGCTCGTGCTGGTCGCTCATGATTTGGAGATCTTGCGCGCGCGCCAGAAAGAGGAGATCCCGAACCACGCTATAAGCAGCACGAACGCGCCACCGACTAGCTGCAAGCCGACGGGTTCCTTGCCATGGAATACCCGGTACCCGAATAACCCGGCCAACACGATGAAGACGAACCCAATCACCTGATTCCAGAGGATATGGATGGGCCGAATAACACCCGGCAAGATATAGCCCATCAACTGTTTAGCCTTTGAAAACATGCTGTTATTATCAGTGTAGCGAAGCCCGGATGCCTGGAGTGCTACTGGGAAGCCGGGATTGGGCCGATATATAAAAGGAAGAGCAGAATCTGAAGCCCGGGACACTAAGAATTTGGTTGAAACTGTGGTTGCGTTCGAAACATCCACAAGGTAGTGATATGCTTATAGTGGCACGCCAAGAAAGGGGCAACGCGTGGAAGAAAAACTGAAGGAGCTGATGCAGGAATTGGGCAACGCTATCAACGAATCGTTGTCCGATTCGGATCGCATTGCGGCTGCAATCGGTGAGATCAAGCGTGCCGGTTATGACGTGTTTCTGGTGCTCGAAGCCACTATCGGATTCAACAAAAGGGACGAGAACGGGGAATGTGAATCCGAAGAAGGCGAGTTGGAGGCCGATTCCGAAACGCCTCCGAAGCGCAGGTTCGAGTCCACAGGCAAAATCAAACTGACTTCGCAGGATCAAAAGTTCTTAAAAGCTCTGAAAATTGCGATCGACGAAGACAAAAGCTAGCTAGCCCAAAAGTTCCTGGTAGATCTTCCAGGTTTCCTCAACCGTTCTTTCCCAAGTAAAGCCCGCACTGCGCGCTAATCCTTGTCGAGCTAAGCGTTGTCTCAGCGCTTCGTCCTCAATAAGGCGGTTTAGCCCCTGGGCGATGGACTCCGTATCAGCGGGATCCACCATCCAGGCGGCGTCTCCTGCCACTTCCGGAAGCGCCGATACATTCGAGGTCAGCACCGGCAACTGATGGGCCATGGCATCCAGAACCGGCATGCCAAAACCTTCATCGAGAGACGGAAAAGCAAAGATGGAAGCTCGCCAGTACAAGTCTTCTAAAACCGCGTCGGAGACATACCCGAGCACGCGGATATCTTGCTTGCGCGGGCTCGCTTCGATATATTGAAGCGCTTCTTCGGCGCCAAAACCGGTGGATCCGGCTAAGATCAGCGTCCATCCGGCGGAGGCGGCCTGTTCGAATGCCTGCACCAGACGAAGAACGTTCTTGCGGCGCTGGATCGCTCCCACAAACAGGATCATCGGCTCGCGCTTGGGCGGTACGGCGCTTGGAGAAACGCGCTTGGCCCCGTGGTGAGTCACGCGAATCCGGGCCGGTTCGATGTGCAATAGCGCCTCCACCTGGCTGGCGGTGAAACGCGAAACCGTGATGATCAAATCGGAGCGTTCGGCCGCCATCCGGGCCTGCGCCGCGAAGCGCTGGCGGAACTCCGGCGTAGAGTATTCGCCGGTCAAAACGAACAGATCGTGGAAGGTGGATATCGTACGCCGGTAATGAGTGGAATGAATGCGCTGATTCAGACCGTGAAACAGATCGGCCGAGCCGGGCCGGTCCTTCCACAGCAACTGCCGGCGGCAGCCGGTTGGAATGCGCGCGGAAAATGAGCGGAGGTAGCGATGCGGCCGGTAACAAAACAGATAGCGGGCTTCCGGATGCGCCGCTGCGAGACCGTACAAAACCTCGCGGGAGTAGACGCCCACGCCCGACAAGTTCGGGTCCAGGCTATAGGTCGCATCCAGCGCGATTTTCAATCTGCCAGCATAACGGTTTTCAAGGGGCGATGCGTCCGGGCGGCGAACTCGTCGCCATCTTCGCCCAGCAATTCCTCCGGACCCATCGCAGAATCAAGTTCGGCCACGGAATAACGGACCTTCGCTGGCCAGCCAGCGCTCGCGGCGGAGTCTTCGATGCCGGCCGCCGCCCGATTCAGCAGAGTTCCCACCGTAGTTTCCGCTAGCCCGGCTGCTATCAATCCGAAGCGGCAGGGATCCACTCGCCCGAGCAGCGATGGGGCGTCAAAGACAGCGCGCAAAACCTCCGAGGCTCGAATGAGGAGCAGTTCGCGAGCTTCCCGATCCTCCTGAGTTTTGTTTCGGATACCCGTGATTTCCACTGACGCCATGAGCAGCGTAGTGCCGTTGTGGCGTGAGAGCTGCACACAATGCTGGGCCATCGTCAGAAATCCCTGCCGTGTGAGCGTCCCTGTCAGTTCATCCATAAACGGCAAGTTTCGAAGATTGCTGGTACGGCGTTGCCGCTCGACGGCGTAGCGCAGCGTATTGGCCAGAGAACGGCACTCCAGCTGAGATTTCAACACGACATCCTGCGCGCCCTCCCGAAGCAGGCGATTGGCGAGATTTTCGTCTTCCTGGTCTGCAAGAACCACAATAGGCGTTCCACGCGAATGGGTATTCACTTCCAGGAACGAATCGAGAAGAGCCGGACTATCCGGCAGGCTTAGATTGAGCAGGACGACGTCATAGAAGTCACGGCGCAGACAGTCGACGGCATCCCCAAGTTGTTCCACATGCACGACGCTGGAGGTGCGCCAGTTGCACCATTGCCGGTTCTCTTCGATCTCGATGAGCGCCTCCCTGAGAAGCTGCTCGTCTTCGAGGTCGTCCTCAACCAGCAGAAGCTTGAGCGTTTTATGGTCGGTCACACCGGGTAGTGGCGTGGGAGTGCGGTTTGTCTCAAACTGCCAGCTGGTATTCTTTCAGCTTTCTATACAGTGTGGTCCGGCCGATTCCGAGGAGATTCGCGGCAATGGCGCGATCGCCCTTGGTGTATTCCAAAGCCTCCAGAATGGCCTGCCGCTCCATCTGAGTGAGCGGAACGATGGGAGGACGGCCCGGGTCAGCCGAACGGTGCTCGTGCGCCGCTGCCTCTGCGGCAGGCTTAGCCAAAGGATGAGCGCCGACGGCCACCGACATGAACTGCGTCTTCTTCGCAAGCAAGTGATTCTGCAACATCGACGGCAGTTCGCCCACGTGGACCAGCGGTCCGGAGTTGATGGCCACCATGTGCTGGATGCAGTTTTCCAGCTCGCGCACGTTACCGGGCCAGTCGTAGGAGAGCATGGCCTCCAGCGTTTCCTGTGTCAGAGTGTGACCTTTGCCGTAACGATTTAAAAAATGTGCGATGAGCCCCGGGATGTCCTCTTTGCGGTCGCGCAGCGGCGCGATCCGGAGGTTCACCACATTCAGCCGATAGAAAAGGTCCCGCCGGAATGTCCCCTTTTCCACTTCCTTCGCCAAATCGCGATTGGTCGCAGCCAGGACGCGAAAATCCGAACGATGATGCATCAGCGAACCCACCGGCCGAAACTCCTTCTCTTGCAGTACGCGCAATAGCTTGGCCTGCAGGTCGAGTGGAAGCTCGCCAATCTCGTCGAAGAATGCGGTGCCGCCGTTGGCGGCTTCGATCAGGCCCGTCTTTTGGCCGACCGCGCCTGTGAACGCGCCCTTGACGTGACCGAAAAGCTCGCTCTCCATCAGCGGGCCGACCAGCGACGAGCAGTCGATCGTTACGAAAGGCCCTACCGGGTTGACGCCGTGGATGGATCGCGCCACTACCTCTTTGCCGGTCCCGGTCTCGCCCAACAACAGAACGGGCCAACGGCAGCGTCCCAGTTTATCCACCATGCGCATAACGTTACGGATGCGCGGCGACTGGCCGATCAAGATACGGTTCGTTGCTTCAGCGTGACCAACCATTTCAGTTGCCTGGCCATTCTCCCTTAGAGGATTGTAGTGCCTTGGTCCAAGATAAACTCTACAGGAGACTTTAGGATTTCAGCAACACCCTAACGCATTAAATCCGTACAAAAATTGCGGTAAGAACACCACCTACTTTGGGGGTAGTGCAGTAGTACTCTCTTGAAAATTCTAGGGATAGACTGAGGTGAATGCCCCAGGGCATTACTACTAAGGTTGCTTTAATACTAAGGTTGCAAGCGTGATGTTCCGGCCATCGCGCCCGCTGTTTCATCCAGCCGCACCACGAAGGCTGGGCCCACTTCGGCGCGCACGCGCTCGGCCAGCAGACCCGCGGCGTCTTCCGTGCTTTCCCTTCCTACCAGCACCCTCCATAAAGAAGGACTACCGGGGCGCAAGACCAGACGCGCCGATCCGTACTCGCGCTCCATCGATACTCTCAAGTGTTCGGCGCGCTCTTTATCCCGGAACGCGCCGGCTTGAACCGCATACCAACTGTCCGCCGACGCAACCTGAGGCGCGGAGACAATATCCACACGAACTTCCGCGACCCCGGGCCCAATCAGATCGATGGCCTGGGCGGCTGCGTGGGAAAGATCGATGATCCGGCCGTCGATGAACGGTCCGCGGTCGATGATGCGAACGTCCACCGATTTATTGTTGGCGAGATTGGTGACATGCACCCAGGTTCCGAAGGGAAGCGTGCGATGAGCCGCGGTAAGTTTTTCCATGTCATAGATCTCGCCGTTGGATGCGGCGCGTCCATGATAAGGATGCCCGTACCAGCTTGCCAAGCCTGTTTCCGCGGAATGAATCTGAGGCGCGGGAGGAGAAACCGCGGCCGGATGACGCTTCTTCGCACAACTGGACAGCACGAAAACCGACAGGGACAAGGCCAGCGCGATTCTACCGGCTCGAGGCATCACTAATTCAGATCGTAGCGCGGCTCGGCGCTGCGGGCAAGAACAGAATCGGGCCGTTTTGGCGTTTTTTGCCGCGAACAATTCATCGATGAAATGGTTTTTAAGGATCGGAAGGAGCCGCGCGTCCGAGGCCTCGGTGGCCGATGTGCATTTTTTTCTTGACTTTCGGTCCAAAGAACCTTATATATGAATCACACTGCGATCTCAGATCGCAAATTTGATGTTAGGGAGAATCAATCGATGAAGAACGCAACAAAGAAAGCAAAGACTGCGAAGAAGAAAGCGCCCGCCAAGAAGAAAAAGTAGCGTAGGCGCCCCGAGAGGGCATGCAGTCTAATTAGGGTTCATGCAAACGGCCCCGAGCGATCGGGGCCATTTTTATTGGCTTCCAGCGCATTTTTCCTGCTCGCCGCTTTGCTCGCCTCTGTTCCGTTCTGTCTTCCTGCTGCGTTAACATTCAGACATGCGCCGACGCACTTTCCTCCAGGCAGCGGCCGGACTCAGTGCCGTCGCGGGAGCGTCCGGGGCCGACGACCAGGCGGAGGTTCCAATCCGTCTGGGCTTCGACACCTATTCCCTCCGCGCTTTCCAATGGAAGGCGCTGCAGCTCATCGACTATGCGGCCGGTCTGAAACTCGACACCATCCAGATCTCCAGCCTGGATGATTACGAAAGTCTCGATCCAGCGCATCTGGCGCAAGTGAAAGACCACGCGGCCCGCGCCGGTATCGCCCTCGACGGCGGTATGGGCTGCATCTGCCCGCTGTCCACCAGCTGGAATGCCAAGAACGGCGACCCCAAGGAAAATATCCTGCGAGGGCTGCGTGTCGCAAAGGCGATCGGAGCCACTTCGATGCGCTGCTTTCTGGGCCAGGAAGCGGACCGGCTCGGAAAATACGGAATTGAAGCCTGCATGGAGAGCACTATTGCGGTCTTACGCTCGGTTCGTGCGGAGGCGCAGGATCTGGGCGTGAAGATCGCGATCGAGAATCACTCCGGCGATACGCAGGCTCGCGAAGTTCGGACCATGATCGAGGAGGCGGGTAAGGACTATGTGGGCTCCTGTCTCGACACCGGCAATCCGATGTGGGTGGTGGAAGATCCCATGGTGTCGCTGGAAACTCTGGCGCCCTATGTTGTTACGACGCATATCCGCGATTCCGCGGTCTATGAGACACCGCGGGGCGCGGCGGCGCAGTGGGTGGCCCTGGGCGACGGATCTATCGATTTCCATAAATTCGTCGCGCGGTACCGGGAGCTTTGCCCCCACGCGAGTATGCAGCTCGAAGTCATAACGGGCCGGCCGCCTCGCGCGCTTCTTTATCTCGAGCCGGGCTTCTGGAAGGAATTTCCGAAGGGCGACGCGTCTGAGTTCGCGCGGTTTGTCGCTTTGGCCAAGAGTGGCCACCCGTTTACCAGCTTCATGGTGGTGGAGGACGGCGTGAGCGAACCTCTGCCGGAGTTCAAGGCGGCGTTACGCGAGCAGCAGCGCGTGGACCTGGAGCGCAGCTTGGAATACGCCAAGAAGTCGCTGGGAGTGGGAGTGCGGTGGCGGAGTTAAACTTGAAACGAGTCCCCAATGAATCCGAACGGCGAAACCCGAATGGACCGAATGGAGCGGCTGCTGGAGGCGTACATCCAGCACAACGAGCATGCGCACGCGAATTTCGAGCGTGAGCATAAGGATCTCCTGACCGCGCAAGTCGTGCTCACCGGTCACATGGACGTTGTCAACTCAAAGCTGGCCGAAGTCAGCGTAAAGCTGGCCGAAGTCACCTACAAGTTGAACGGGCTGATTGGCGTCGTGGATGACTTCATCCGCCGTCGACCGCCGGCTTAGTCGGCGCGTTGGCTATGCTTTGTCCCATGCAACTCCTGCCCCTGCTACTTGTCTGCTCGATACTGTTCGCTCAGCCCTCAGCAAAGCTCGATGATCGTTGGGCGCCGCTCGCCTTTCTCATCGGTGACTGGACCGGTGAAGGCGGAGGCGGCCCCGGGCAGGGCAGCGGCGGCTTTTCGTTCTTGCCGGACCAGGGCGGGAAAATACTGATACGCAAGAACCGGGCGGACTACCCGGCCTCTAAGGATCGTCCCGCGTTCTCGCACACCGATCTGATGATCGTGTATAACGAGCCCGGTGCAACCAAACTCCGGGCCATCTATTTCGACATGGAAGATCACGTCATCCACTACACCGTGGAGCCATCTACCGATGGAAACAGCGTTCAATTCGTCAGCGACAACTTTCGGCTGACCTATCGGAAAACCGGCCCGGATAGCCTGGCGCTCAAATTTGAGATTGCGCCCCCTGGCAAGCCGGGCGCATATGCCACTTACATCGACGCCACTGCGCGCCGTAACCAGAAACCAGAAACCAGAAACTAGAAACTGATTAGTCGTTCCGCTTCTGCTACCAGATTCTCTACCTGCGGCAGAATCTCGTATTCGAGCTGCGGATTGTAGCCGACCCAGGTGTCGAGCGCTCCCACCCGTCCCACCGGAGCATCCAAATGCTGGAAAAGTTCGTTCGCGATCCGCGCCGCCAGCTCCGCGCCGTAGCCGAAGGACAGCACGTCTTCGTGCGCCACCATCACGCGGCTGGTCTTTTCCACCGATGTCCGGATCGCCTCCCAATCGTAGGGCGCGAGCGTCCGCAGGTCGATCACCTCAACGCTCTGGTCCGGATAGCGCTGCTCCACTTGAAGCGCCGCCTGCAGCGTTTTCTGTACTAGCGCGCCGTAAGTGATGACGGTCAGGCTTTGTCCGGCCTTGACGATCTTCGCCTTACCAAACGGAATCGTATAATCCGGTCCCGGATGTTGCGTCCGGTTGTACGGCTCGCGATACAGGCGCTTGTGCTCCAGGAACAAAACCGGATCGTCGCAGCGGATCGCGGTTCGTAGCAACCCGCAGGCATCCAGGGCGTTGGACGGCATCACCACGCGCAAGCCCGGAATGTGCGTGAAAATCACCTCGCCGCACTGGCTGTGATAGATGGCGCCGCCGTTCAGATATCCGCCGATGGCCACGCGAACTACCGCCGGCGCGCTGAATGAATTGTTGGAGCGCCAGCGTATGGTAGCCAGCTCATCGCGCAACTGCATCATGGCCGGCCATATGTAATCGAAGAACTGAATCTCGGCCACCGGCTTCAAGCCGCGTTCCGCCATGCCGATTGCGCGCCCGACGATGGATGCCTCGGCCAGCGGGCTGTTGAAGCATCGCGGAGCTCCGTATTTGATCTGCAATCCGGCCGTGGCTTTGAAGACGCCACCCTTGCCCTTCACCTCCGACAGATTGGCTTCCCGGCTGCAATCGGCCACGTCTTCGCCGAACACGATGATTCGCGGATCGCGCTGCATCTCTTCATGCAGTGTCCGGTTGATCTCATCCACCATGGTCCGTGGATCGCCACTGAACCGCGGCTCGGTGTCGAACTCGGTCGAAGTCGGGTCTATTTTGTCGGAATACAAGAACCGCAGCGCCGACCCCTTGGGCGGCGGATCGGCGCGCAATACGCGATCGGTAGCCTGCTGGATCTCCTGGTCCACTTCATGCACGATCACCTGCAGCCCCTGACGATCCAGGATTCCCTCGGTCACCAGCCATTCGGGAAACTTGAGCACCGGGTCTCGTGTTTCCTCGGCGGCGCGCTCGGCCTTGGTCTTATACAGCCGCTCGTCGTCGGAAAGCGAGTGCGAGTAGGGCCGCGTGACGGTGGCGCGGACCAGGGCTGGACCTTTCCGTTCCCGTGCGTAGGCCGCTGCTTCCGACAACGCGTGATAGGACGCCATAAAATCGGTACCATCCACCTCGACGCGCTTCAAATTCGAAAAACCCGCAAGCACCTGGGCGACATTTCCGCCCGCCGTTTGCTTCTCCACCGGAACGGAAATGGCATACCCGTTGTCTTCGATAAGAAACACCAATGGAAGACTTTCCAGGCAGGCGGCGTTCACCGCTTCCCAGAACTCGCCTTCACTAGTGGCGCCTTCGCCACTGCACACCAGCGTCAATTCGTCCGATTCCGGCGCCAGATAGCGTGTTGCCTGGGCGCATCCGGCCGCCTGCAAATATTGCGTCCCGGTGGGTGAGGAGCGGGTCATGATATGCAACTGCGGCTCGCCCCAGTGCGATGGCATCTGGCGGCCGCCGGAAGACGGATCCTCACCCGCCCCAACCGCTCCTAGCAGATGCTGCTCCGCCGTCATGCCCAGCATCAGGCTTAAAGTTCGGTCGCGATAATAAAGATAAAACCAATCGTGCTTAGGCCGGAAAACCAGGCCCGCAGCGGCCTGCACCGCCTCATGTCCAGCGCCGCTGATTTGGAAAAAGATGCGATTTTGCCGCTTCAGCAGAATCTCACGGTCGTCCAGCCGCCGCGACATGTACATCGCCCGGTAAGCTCTGATGAGGTCTTCGCGCGCGGGCGCGACATCTACCGACGCTTCTAAGCTGGTTGGCGTTGCCATCGGTCTGCCAGTCCTCTCCCGTCCTCAGTTTATCAGCGGGCGGCCCGCGCTAAATTGGAACCGATCGTTCATAATGGTTTTATATGAAAGTTTTGGTTCCGTTCGCTATCCTCGCCTGCTCGTCCCTGTTCGCGGCCGACATCCCCATCGTGGAAGAGATCGTTGCCAAATGTAACGGCGACATCATCACCCGCGGGGATATCGACCACAGCCGCAAGCAGCTCATCGAAGCGCTTCGACATCAGGGACTGACCGGGCCCGCGCTGGAAGACGCTCTCCAGGAGCAGGAAAAGAACCTGCTGCGGGACCGCGTCGATCAGCTTCTGCTGGTCCAAAAAGGTAAGGACCTCAGCATCAGCGTCGACAGCGAGGTTGCCAAGCGGGTGGCCGCCATCCAGAAGGACTCCGGTATTGCGGATCCCGAGAAGTTCCAGGACTGGGTGAAAGAACAGGCCGGTATGCCGTTCGAAGATTTCAAGTCGGACATGAAGAACGATCTGCTGCGGCAGCGGGTGATCCGCCAGGAAGTCGGCGAGCGGGTAAATATCAAGCACGAGGATATCGAGCAATACTACAACGAGCACAAAACTGAATTTGTGCGCGAAGAGCGTCTGTTCCTCCGCGAAATTTTCATCTCCACGGAAGGCAAGGACGCCGCTGGAATCGCCGCGGCCGAAAAGAAGGCCAAGGACCTGGTGGCCCGCGCCCGCAAGGGAGAGCGATTCGCCGAAATGGCCCGGGATAATTCGGAGGCCGTCACGGCCAAAGGGATGGGTGAGCTTCCGCCCGTCAAGAAAGGCGACATGCCCGCTAACATCGAGGAGCAGGTGTGGAGCCAGCCCAAGGGCTATGTGAGCGATCCCATTAAGAACCCCAATGGATTCTTGATCCTGCGGGTAGAGGAGCATCAGAAGGCTGGACAGGCGGAGTTGAGCGAAGTGGAGAACGAAATCACCGAGAAGCTTTACGGCCCCCGCATGCAGCCGAAAATTCGTGAGTATCTCACTGAGCTGCGCAAGTCGGCCTTCCTCGAAATCAAGGCCGATTATGTGGACAGCGGCGCCGCGCCCGGAAAAGACACAACCTGGATGGACCCGGCCCAGCTTAAGCCTGAAACCATAAGCAAGAAGAAGGTGGCCAGCGCGCCCAAGAAAAAGAAGCTGCTATGGGCCATTCCGGTTCCAGGCACCTCGACGGGCGCCACCAGCTCTTCTCAGTAATTCATGAAATCGCCCTATGTCAGCGACCTGAAGCCGAATCAGGTGGTCACGACCACTCTCCTGGTCCATATCAAAGACGTGCGGCAGAAAAAATCGGGAGAGCCGTATCTTTCGCTCTTGCTGGGAGACCGCACGGGCGAGGTGGACGCCAAGATGTGGGATAACGTCACCGACGTGATCGACACCTTCGAGCGTGACGATTTCATCAAGGTCAAGGGATTGCTGCAAGTCTTCCAAAATCGCCCCCAGCTCACCATTCACAAAGTGGTTCGGGTGCTCGACACCGAAATCGATTTCGCCGATTATTTTCCGGCTTCGACGCGCGATCCCGCGGAAATGTTCGCCGAGCTGCGCGGCATTGTCGCGGGCATACAAAACCCTGACCTGCGGCTGTTGCTGGATGCCTTCCTGGACGACGAGCATTTAGCCCGCATGTATCGCATTGCACCCGCCGCTAAGCATGTGCACCATGCCTATCTGGGCGGGTTGATCGAACATGTGCTTTCGGTTTGCAATCTGTGCCGTGCCACCGCGGCGCACTATAAGTACGTCGATCTCGATCTTTTGCTCACCGGCGCCATTCTGCACGATGTCGGCAAGGTGGCCGAGCTGACTTACGACCGCAGCTTCGGCTATAGCACCGAAGGCCAGCTTCTCGGTCACATTGTTATCGGCTTGCGCCTGCTCCATGAGAAGCTGCAGCGCTTTCCGGATTTTCCCTCCAAGCTGCGGGTGCTGCTGGAGCATCTGATCGTCAGCCATCACGGCGAATTGGAATTCGGATCTCCCAAGGTCCCGCTGTTCCCCGAGGCGCTGCTGCTCCATCACCTCGACAATCTCGATTCCAAGATGGAATGCATGCGATCGCTGGTGGCGAAAGATCGGCACGTGGACGGCTGCTGGACCGCGTATAACGCCTCGCTCGAACGATCGCTGCTGAAGAAAGCCAAGTATCTGGAGCAGGAGTTGGGTAACACGCCGCCGGAAATTGCTTCACCTCTTCCTGTGCAACACGCGCCCGTGCAACAAACCACCCCCGTGCAACCGCCGCCCGCGCCGCTGCCCGTGCCGAGCGCGCCTCCGGCTCAGTCGGTATTCGCCGAGAAACTGAAACAAGCCTTTCGCAAGGACTCCTGAAATGCCTGCCAATGGCACACGCGATATTCCTCCTCCGCTCGAGATCGAGTGCCTCAAAGCGCTCTGGAATCTGGGCGAAGGGAATGTCAAGGATGTCCGCCGGGCCATGGCCGCCAACCGCAATCTCGCGTATACGACCGTGATGACCGTGCTCGATCGCCTGGCCCGAAAAGGCGGCGTGGCTCGCCGAAAAGTAGGCCGGTCATTCGTGTATTCGCCTATGTTGAGCCGCGAAAATCTGCGGCGCTTGGCGATCCGGGATCTGGTGGATCGATTCTTTGACGGTTCCGAAGAGGCTTTGATCTTCTACTTGAGAAACGGCGATGTCCGCGCAGCAGCGCCGGTCGACGCCGATGAAGAAGTTCATCTCGACGCAGCCCTGTTATAGCGCTCCTCTCGCCCTCAATTCTTCTTCGAGCTGCTCAGCCGACAAAAACTGGACTGCGTCCATCCCGTTTTCTCGCGCAGCATCCACATTTACCGCCAGGTCATCGATGAAAAAACATTCCTCAGGACGGCAGCCGGCGCGCTGGATCGCTTCCCGATAGATCTCGGCTTCGGGCTTCAGCGCTCCCACCTGGTAGGAGAGCACGAAGTCGTCGAAGTGGTTGAACACAGGATATTGCGCCTTCAGCATCGAGAAATGAATCGGGTTCGTATTGGAAAGAACCAGCAGGCGATACCTGCCGCGGAGTCCCGCGATCAACGACTCGGGCACCAGCGTGCTTTCGAAAAAGATGCTGGACCACAGATCGCAAAACTCGCCGTAAGTCGTCTTCAGGCCCAGCAGCTTGCATAGTTCTCCAACGAACGGCTCGGCTGCTATACGGCCGCTCTCGAATCGCTGGACCAAATCTGTGGAACGGAGGCGCGGCGAAATCTCCGTCACCGGGCAACTGCACAACGGGCCGAGTTTGGCGTAGGCGCGCTTGAAATCGAACGGGACAATGACGTTGCCGAGGTCGAAAAGGATGGCTTTGATCACTTACCTTGATTGTAGAAGCTAAGCTTCCAGCACCCGGACGTGCCGTTGCCGCTACAGGCTAAAATCGAGAGCGGTACCTCATGAAGCGCAAATTCGCCCTCAAGCTACTTCTCGCCGCCGCAACTGCCTGCGCCTCTCTCGCTTTCGCGGCCCCCCAAGACCAGGAAGCCGCGCGCTGGGATCAGGAAGCGCGCAACGTCACCATCCTCCGCGACGATTGGGGCATCGCGCACGTCTACGGAAAAACCGACGCCGGCGCGGTGTTCGGCATGATTTATGCCCAGGCCGAGGACGATTTCAATCGGGTCGAAATGAACTACATCAATGGCATGGGGCGCTTGGCCGAGGCGGAGGGTGAGTCTAAAATCTACCTCGACCTGCGCATGAAGCTCTTCATCAATCCCGACGACCTGAAGAAGCAATATGCAGCCAGTCCGCCCTGGTTGCAGGCGCTGATGAACGCCTTTGCCGACGGCCTGAACTATTACCTCGCCAAGCATCCCGACGTGAGACCGCGCGTCATCCAGCGCTTTGAGCCTTGGATGGCGCTCAGTTTCAGCGAGGGCAGCATCGGCGGCGACATCGAGCGCGTGAACCTCAACCAGCTCGAGGCATTCTACGGCAAAGCGCCGGTAAGTCAGACGGCGTCCGTCAACGACAGCGGTCCCGCCGAACCTTCCGGATCGAACGGCATCGCCATCGCGCCTTCGAACACGGTGGCGCACCATGCACTGCTGTTGATCAACCCCCACACTTCTTTCTTCTTCCGCTCCGAGCTGCAGATGGTCAGTGATGAAGGGCTGAACGCCTACGGCGCCGTGACCTGGGGCCAGTTCTTCATCTACCAAGGCTTCAACGATCGCGCCGGCTGGATGCACACCTCCAGCGGTGTGGACGCCATCGATGAGTATCTCGAAACGGTCATCAAGAAAGGCGACCGCTTCTATTACAAATATGGCGGCGACGAGCGCCCCATGGGGACGTCAGAAATTACCGTGCCATATAAGACCGACCACGGGATGGGCCAAAAGAAATTTACGGTCTACCGCACCCACCACGGACCCATCGTCCGTGAAGCGAACGGCAAATGGGTGAGCATCCGTTTGATGCAGGAGAATATCAAGGCGCTGGAGCAGTCCTACCTGCGCACCAAGGCCAGGGACTATAAGTCGTATCTCCAGACCATGGAGTTGAAGGCGAATTCGTCGAACAATACGATCTTCGCCGACGCCGACGGCGATATCGCTTATTTCCACGGCAACTTCATTCCCAAGCGCGATACCAGCTTCGACTGGACTAAACCCGTCGACGGCAGCAATCCCGCGACGGAGTGGCACGGGCTTCTTTCCATCGACGAGACGCCGCATCTGCTGAACCCCAAGAACGGTTGGCTCTACAACGTCAATAACTGGCCGTGGTCCGCCGCCGGCGAGAACAGTCCCAAGAAGGAAGACTACCCGGCTTACGTAGAGACGGGCGGTGAATCGGCGCGTGGACTGCATGCCATCCGCGTGCTCGAAAATAAGAAAGATTTTACGATCGAGTCGCTCATCGCCGCTGCATACGACAGCTATCTGCCGTGGTTTGAGAAGAGCATCCCGGCCTTGATCAAAGCCTGGGACGAAGCTCCGGCTACCAGCCCGCTGAAAACCAAACTGGTCGAGCAGATCGCACTCCTTCGCAAGTGGGATCTTCGGTGGAGCGCGACTTCCATTCCCACTTCACTCGCAGTGTTCTGGGGCGAAGAAGTCCGCCGGCGATTAGGACCGGATGCCAGAAAAGGCGGCGTAGCGGTCGGGGACCTCGGCAACAATGTATCGCCAGAGCAGCTTCTCGAATGTCTTGCAACGGCGTCCGACAAATTGCAAGCCGATTTCGGGAGCTGGAAGACGCCCTGGGGCGATATCAATCGCTTCCAACGCCTTACCGGCGATATCGTTCAGCCGTTTAACGACTCGCAGCCGAGCATTCCCGTGGCCTTCACTTCCTCGACTTGGGGATCGCTGGCTTCCTTTGGAGCCCGCTCGTATCCGGGAACGAAGAAATGGTACGGCACCAGCGGCAACAGCTTCGTCGCCGTGGTCGAATTTGGCGATCGCGTGCGCGCACGGGCTGTGACGGCCGGCGGGGAGAGCGGCCATCCCTCGTCGCCGCACTTCAACGACGAAGCCCAGCGATACTCGACCGGCGACTTGCGCGAAGTTTACTTTTACCGTTCTCAGCTTCAGGGACACACCGAGCGCGAATACCATCCCGGAAATTAGGGACAGTACACTCAAATCCTGATTTCGGGTCCGGCGTGGTGGCAATGCGACTACCGGGAGACAACCCCATATTTATGGAAAAATGGAAAGATTGAAGACTACCGTCGAAATTCCCGACTCTCTCTTCCGCCAGGCCAAAACGGCCGCTGCCCAGCAGGGCACTTCTCTTAAGGGTCTCTTCACCGAGGCTCTGCGTGCGCAGTTGCGGAAAAAGGCTGGTCGCTCCAGCCCGAGCAAGCCCTGGATGCGAGCCTTCGGCGGCCTCGGTAAACTCCATCGTGAGACCAAACGTCTGGAACGCATCGTCCAACAGGAGTTCGAGCGCATTGACGAAGATGACCGGCATTGATTCTCGACACTAATGCGCTTTCTGCATTTGCGGACGGCGACAAAAAACTGTTGCCCATTATCGAAAACGAGCCGGGGCTGGCCGTGCCTGTCATCGTTCTCGGCGAATACTTATACGGCGTTCACCAGTCCCGCTTTCGTGAGCGTTACGAGCGTTGGCTCGACACGAGCGTTGGCTCGACGCCAACCTGCACTTGTTCGATCTGCTGGTCATCGGCCTCGAAACGGCCCGGCGCTACGCGGAACTTCGGCGGGAGTTGAAAACCACTGGAACGCCGATCCCCAGTAACGATGCTTGGATCGCGTCATTGGCGCGGGAGCATCGCCTTCCCCTCGTTACCCGCGATGTTCATTTCCAGGCCGTCCGCGGGCTGCACGTGGTGATTTGGTAGACCAGCTACCCGAACTCGAAACTAAAATGGAATGATAAGATTGAACCATAGAAGGTCAATCCATGGATTCCCGCCGTAAGTTCATCGGCACGATGGCTACTGGTCTCGCAACCACCCTTGCCTCGCCGCAAGGTGTTTTGGGGGCCAATGATCGCGTCCGCATGGGGGTAATCGGCGTCGGGGACCGCGGCACGGAGCTGGTGCACTGGGCGCTCAACTGCCCCAATGTGGATTTCGTAGCCTTTGCCGACATCTACACCAAGCGTCTTACCGACGCCAAGAGGCTCGTCCCCACCGCGGCCACCTATCTCGATCATCGGCGCCTGCTCGATGACAAGTCCATCGACGCCGTCGTCATCGCCACCCCGCAGCATCTGCACTGCGAGCACTTCGTCAATTCCATCCAGGCCGGCAAACACGTCTATCAGGAAAAGACCATGGCTTTTACGGTCGATCACGCCAAGCGCATGCGGGCCGCCTACCGCAACGCGCCCAAGCTGACGGTTCAAGTCGGACATCAATCCTGTTCCTCGGGCCAGATGCCCGACGCTCTTAACTTCCTCGCCACCGGCTACGTCGGAAAAATAACCGCCGTGCACATGCACATGTACCGCAACACGCCCCACGGCAAGCCGCAGTGGGCGCGGCCGGTATACCCCGACATGAATCCCGAAAACGTTCTCTGGAATTCCTTTCTCGGCGAGGCTCCCAAGCGCGATTTCGAGGCCAATCGGTACGTCAATTGGCGATTTTTCTGGGACTATTCGGGCGGAAACGTCTACGAAAACATGTGCCATCAGCTTTCCTTCTGGTACAAAGCGCTCGATCTGCAAATTCCCAAAGCGGTCAACATGACCGGCGGCATTTACTTGTGGAAAGATGGCCGCGAAGTTCCCGACACCATGAACGTTTCCATCGAGCAGCCCGAGGATATTCTCATCAGCTGGGACTCGGGCTTCGGCAACAACCAGCTCAGCGTGTCGGAAGACGTGCTCGGCACCGATGGAACCATCTCCAAAGGGCCGTCCATTCGCTACGCGCCGCAAAAAGTGAACCGCCCGGATGGGACCGAAATGCTAGGCCGCACCACCGCCGCCGGCAACGTCCACATGCAGAATTTTCTGGATTGCATCCGCGACGGCAACGAACCGAATTGTCCCTTCGATTTAGGATTCCGCGTCTCCATCGCCTGCCGGATGGCGGTAGAAAGCTATCGCCATAGCCGCACCATGCGCTGGGATCCGCTGAAAGAAATGATCGTCTGATCCGCGATGGAATTCGACTACACGCCGGAGCAGATCCATCTTCGCAAAGCGGTCCGTGAATTTGCCGAAGCCGAAATCGCGCCTCACGTCCTTGAGTGGGATGAAGAGCAGATCTTCCCGCTCGATGCCATCAAGAAGGCCGGCCAGCTCGGTTTCCTGGGAGCCATTTTCCCGGAAGACCTCGGCGGCGCGGGCCTCGGGTACGTCGATTACGCCATCATCATCGAAGAATTATCACGCGTCGATCCCTCGGTCGGCCTCATCGTTGCCGCGCACAATTCGCTGTGCACGAATCACATTTTCATCGCCGGCAGTGACGAGCAACGCCAAAAATACATTCCCAAACTGGCGACCGGTGAGTGGATCGGCTCCTGGTCGCTGACGGAAACCGAATCCGGTTCCGACGCCGCCGGAACACGCACCAAAGCCGTTAAGGACGGCGCCTGCTGGGTTCTGAACGGCAGCAAAATCTTTACCACCAATGCCCAGTACGCCGACGTCTGCGTCGCCATGGCGGTTACCGATCGGGGCGCGTCGCAGCACGGCATCTCCGCGTTCATCCTCGAAAAAGGCGTGCCCGGCTTCCGGGTCGGCAAGAAAGAGAACAAGCTTGGAATGCGCGCCAGCGCCACGGGTGAAATCGTATTCACCGATTGCCGCGTCCCGGATTCGCAATTGCTCGGCAAGCGCGGTGAAGGTTTCATCGATAGCTTGCGCATTCTGGACGGCGGCCGCATCTCCATCGCAGCGCTGGCGGTGGGAACGGCGCAAGGCGCTTATGAAGCGGCGCTGAAATATTCCAAGCAGCGCAAGCAATTCGGGCGCTTCATCTCCGAGTTCCAGACCATCCAAAACAAGCTCGCCGACATGGCTACCGAGATCGATGCCGCGCGGCTGCTTACCTATCGCTCCGGCTGGATGAAGGACCAGGGCCAGCGCGTCACCAAGGAATCCTCGATGGCCAAGCTGTTCTCGTCCGAGGTTGCCGTGCGCGTCACGAATGAAGCCGTTCAGATCCATGGAGGCAACGGTTTCATCAAGGATTATCCGGTCGAGAAGTTCTATCGCGACGTCAAGCTCTGCACCATCGGCGAGGGAACGAGCGAGATTCAGCGCCTGGTTATCGCCCGCCAACTGTTGAAGAGCTCATGAAACCTGAATTGTGGCGCAGGCACCCTTGTGGCGCACGCACTCGTGCGTGCCGCGTTCACACTCGTGTGAACGCCGGCCTCCCGGTCGGCTACCGACCCTTGGTCCGCGGCCCGGCCTGATGACTAATGCCCAAAAAATCCTCTCCGGTGACCTCCGGGCCCTCGCCCGCGCCGCCACCTCTATCGAGAACCGGTCCCACCGCGCCGAGCCGCTCCTCAAAGAACTTTTCCCATACACCGGAAAGGCCAGCGTGATCGGTATCACTGGCTCGCCTGGAGTGGGAAAAAGCACGCTGGTCGATCGCCTGGTCCACGAGTTGCGCCGCGAAGACAAGCAGGTCGGTGTTATCGCCGTCGATCCAACTAGTCCCTATACCGGTGGAGCGATTTTGGGCGACCGCATTCGCATGCTCGCCCATCATGCCGACCCGGGCGTCTTTATCCGCTCCATGGCCACGCGCGGCTGGCTCGGCGGCCTGGCCGCGGCAACTACTGACATGACCGTACTGCTCGACGCCGCCGGTAAAGAGGTCGTGCTCATCGAAACCGTCGGTGTTGGCCAGGATGAAGTGGAAATCGCCAAGCTTGCCGACGCGACCGTTGTGGTGCTGGTCCCCGGCATGGGCGACGACGTGCAAGCGATCAAGGCCGGTATCATGGAGATCGCCGACGTTTTCGTCATCAACAAAGCGGATCAGCCCGGCGCGGACCAGCTCGAGCGCGAAATCAAAGCTATCCAAAGCCTATCGACCCGCAAAGACGGCTGGGTGCCCCCGGTTATTCGAACCACCGCCACCGACGGGCAGGGAATCACCGAAGCTCTGGCCGCGGTACGATCGTTTCTAGCGCGTGGCGCAGCGAAGGACCGAACCGTCGCCAACTGGAATATGCGGCTGCGCGAGATGCTGCGCGAGCGGTTGCTGGAACATTTTTCGGATCTCGATTTCCAGGCCGCCGCCGAAAAGGTCGCGGCGCGGCAAGAGGATCCTTACTCAATCATCGATGGCTGGCTCAAACAATATAAAGATTGATCATCTCGGCATCGCCGTGCGGTCGCTCGACACCGCTTTGGCTTTTTACGAAGAGCAGCTCGGCTTCTCCGTTAGCCTCCGCGAAACCGTCGACCTTGAAAAAGTGAAGGTCGCCATGCTGCCGGCCGGCGAGTCGCGCATCGAGCTGCTCGAAGCCACCGAGCCGGATTCGGTGATCGCAAAGTTCATAGATAAGCGCGGCGAAGGGCTGCATCACGTCGCCATCAAAGTACCCGATCTCGCCAGCGCCGTCACGCGTCTAAAATCCAGTGGGGCGCGTTTGATGAACGATCCTCGGCCTGGCGCGGGCGGCCATCTTTACGTTTTCGTGCATCCCTCGTCCACCGGGGGAGTTTTGCTCGAACTGATACAAGCATGAAACCGGCTATATACGCATGAAACTGGTTATAAACGAATGAAACCGGCAATCGGTATTATCGGCGGCAGCGGATTGTATTCGATGCCGGGCTTCGAAGCGCAGCAGGAGTTGACCGTTGACACGCCGTGGGGCAAACCCTCCGATCCATATGTCGTAGGAAGGCTGGCGGGAAAAGAAGTCGCATTTCTTGCGCGCCACGGCCGCGGCCATCGGATCTCGCCTTCCGAGCTGAACTTCCGCGCGAACATCTACGGCTTCAAGTCGCTCGGAATCGAACGGATTATTTCGCTTAGCGCCGTCGGCTCGCTGACCGAAAAACATCCACCGCTGAAATTCGTAATCCCCGACCAGTTCTTCGACCGCACGCGCGGCCGCGTCTCCACCTTTTTCGGCGAGGGATTGGTCGCGCATGTCAGCTTCGCCGACCCCGTCTGCCCGCAACTTTCCGAAGTCGTGCATAAATCGTGCGTCCAGGTTGGCGTCGACGTCGCTAAGGGCGGTACGTACTTATGCATGGAGGGCCCGGCCTTTTCTACAAAAGCCGAATCCAACGTTTATCGCAGTTGGGGTATGGACGTGATCGGCATGACCAATTTGCAGGAGGCCAAACTCGCGCGCGAAGCCGAGATCTGTTACGTGACGATCGCCATGGTCACCGACTATGACTGCTGGCACGAAGAGCACGATGCCGTAACGGTCACCGACATCCTCGCCAATTTGAGCAAGAATGCCGGCAACGCGTGCAAAGTTGTGGCCGCAACTGTTGCCGGCATGCCGGACGCGCGCGAATGCAAGTGCGGAGCCGCGCTAGCGCATGCGTTGATTACCGATCGCAAAACCATTCCGGAGGCCACCCGGAAAAAGCTGGAGCTGCTGGTTGGAAAATACCTCGGCTGATTCTTTGGCTCAGGAACTCCTCGAGCACTGCCTGGCCGGTTCGCCTTATCCCGAACGGCTCTTGGACGATTTGCTCGAAGGACACCACGGCCGTGCTTTGTTCCGCGTTGTGGTCGAGCGCCTGGCCGACCTGTTCGAGCCGCATCTCTGTGGAGTCTATGCAGATCTTTTCTCGGGCGTAATTGCACGCCGCATTCCCGACCTGCATGCCGAGCACCTCCTGGCGCGCTACCAGCGTGTCCGCCGGTCGCGGAAGTTCGATCGCGATCCTGCCGCCATTCGAAACGTCTTCGTGCTGTCGCGCGTAACGCTGGGCGCCGACGTCGCCATCACCAGCGTCATGCTGGATGCCGCTCAACAAAAGTTTCCGAACGCCCAGGTCTATTTCGTAGGTCCGCGGAAAGCCTGGGAGCTGTTCGCGGCCGATCCGCGATTGAATCACATCGCCATCGCCTACGGCCGCGGCGGAACGCTCGACGACCGGCTTTCGATCTGGCCGTCTCTGCGCGAAACCATCTGCCAACCGGCCAGCATCGTCATCGACCCCGACTCCCGCCTGACGCAGCTGGGACTTCTCCCCATCTGTCCGGAAGAGGATTATTACTTCTTCGAAAGTCGCTCCTACGGCGGCGACAGCGATGAGCCCGTCTCCGTTCTGGCGCGCCGCTGGGTTTCGGAAACCTTTGGAGTCGCGGGCGCGGAGCCATATATTCGTACTGGTCTGGACGCCGCGGAATTCGCGACCACGGTCAGCTTCGGCGTCGGTGAGAATCCAGCCAAGCGAATCCCGGATCCGTTTGAAGAAGAACTGCTCGCTAGTCTTCCGCGGCCGGTTCTGATCGATAAGGGGGCTGGCGGCGAAGAAGCACGCCGTGTCGAACGCGCGGTCGCTCGCGCCGGTCCTGGTATCGCAATGTGGGACGGCTCCTTCGCCGGATTCGCCGCTCATATCCAACGCAGTCATCTATACGTGGGCTATGATTCGGCGGGTGGGCACGTGGCCGCGGCGTCCGGTATTCCGATGATCTGTATTTTCTCCGGCTTCGCATCGGAGCGAATGTTCCAGCGCTGGCGCCCCACTGGCCCGGGCAAAATTAGCGTTCTACGCTCCGATCAGTTATCCGGAACAAGCCTCTTGACAAAAGCTGTAATTCGATTATTATAGAAGTATGGAAACAGACATCAAGGAAATCGTCAAGGAACGGTATGGACGCGCAGCCCGAGGCGTCTCCACCGGCACGCGCTCCTGCTGCGGAGGCTCTTGCGATCCGATCACCAGCAATCTCTACGATTCTTCTCAGACCGGCGTGTTGCCCGAAGAAGCCGTCAAAGCCTCACTCGGCTGCGGAAACCCGACCGCGCTGGCCGAGCTGAATCCTGGGGAAACCGTGCTCGACTTGGGATCAGGCGGCGGCATCGACGTTCTTCTATCGGCCCGGCGTGTCGGCCCGACCGGCAAAGCCTATGGATTAGACATGACCGACGACATGCTGGCCCTGGCCGAAGAGAACAAGCGCAGAGCCGGCGTCGAGAATGTCGAGTTCCTGAAGGGCGAGATCGAAAGCATCCCTCTGCCCGACAACTCGGTGGACGTCATCATTTCGAACTGTGTGATCAATCTTTCGAGCAACAAAGATCGTGTGCTTCGCGAAGCCTTCCGTGTATTGAAACCGGGTGGCCGTTTCGCCGTCTCTGACGTTGTCACGCGCGGCGAGATCCTGCCCGAAATCCGCAAGAGCGTCTTGCTTTGGGTCGGCTGCGTGGCCGGGGCGCTGGACGAAGACGAGTATCGAACTAAGTTAAACGCCGCGGGCTTCGAACAGATCGACCTCGAAGCCACTCGCGTCTATCGCGCCGAAGATGCCAGGGACTTTCTGGCCACCGAGGGCATTGATGCCGACGCTATCGCGCCCCAGGTGGATGGGAAGTTTTTGAGCGCCTTCATCCGCGCCGTCAAGCCTGCCGGCGAACGATCCTGCTGCGGCCCTACCTGCTGTTCCTGATCGGGTGAGACATGCTAGAGAGGCCGAGGCTCGCTTTCTTTGAGCGGTATCTTTCACTCTGGGTGGCGCTCTGTATGGTGGCCGGGGTCATATTCGGGAAATTTCTGCCCTCAATAGTGCAGGGCCTGCGCGGGCTGGAGTTCGGCGCGGGAAGCCAGATCAACGTACCCATTGCAGCCTTAATCTGGCTCATGATTACGCCGATGATGATGAAGGTGGACTTTAGCTCCATCCGGAACGTTGGGCGGAAACCCGCTGGACTGGCCATTACACTCTTCATTAACTGGCTAGTGAAGCCCTTCTCGATGGCTCTGCTGGCTTGGTTCTTCTTCCGCTTCGTGTTTTCCGCGTTTATCAGTGGTGCGGAGGCCGATCAATACATCGCTGGATGCATTATCCTGGCTGCTGCTCCTTGCACCGCCATGGTTTTCGTCTGGAGCCACCTGGCGGACGGAGATCCCGCCTATACGTTGGTCCAGGTTTCGGCGAACGATCTCATCATGCTGGTCCTGTTCGTTCCGATTGTTCGGTTTCTGGTGGCTGGGGCTTCCTCTTTAACGGTCCCCTTCCGGGTGCTGCTCTATTCGGTGGTAATCTTCATCGTTATTCCACTCACCGTGGGAACGGCGCTTCGGTGGTGGCTGATCCATCGACGAGGCCAAGACTGGTTCGAAAAGACGCTCTTGCCAAGATTCGCCCCCATCACGATCACGGCACTCCTAGCGACGCTCGTTTGCATTTTTGCCTTTCAGTCCGACAACATCACGAATCGATTCTTGCATGTGCTTCTCATTGCGGTGCCCATCACCTTGCAAGTGTATTTCAATGCGTCGCTCACCTATGGGTTAATGAAGGTCTTCAAAGTAGAGCACTCGGTGGCCGCGCCGGGAGCGTTAATCGGCGCTAGCAACTTCTTTGAGTTGGCTGTAGCAACCGCCATCGCATTGTTCGGGCCGGATTCGGGAGCCGCCCTGGCGACTGTGGTGGGTGTGCTGGTCGAAGTTCCCGTGATGCTGTCGGTATGCGCGGCCTGTAACCGCACGCGGCATTGGTTTGCATTTCAGACCGCGCAGTAGATCACCGATGCGGCCCTTCGACGATCCCGCTGCCCTACAAGGTAGCGATGAGGATCGTAAAGCCGCGTTCCGCCTACTGCTTCTTCTTGTCGTCCGACGGCTTTTCTTTAGTCTGGTCGTCAGGCAGCGCCTCGGGGGTCTCGAACTTGATACTGCTGCCCGTTTCGAACTTTCGATACAGACGGAACTCGGTATCGTTCTTTGAACTGTACCGCGAACGGCTCGTGGTCAGGACGGCTTTCAGCGGCAATAAATATTCGGCGTCCGCGATCTTCTCGAAATCATAATCGAGCGATTGGTGGGACTCGCGCACTGGAAACGCCTCAGGCAGGTTGTAAGGATCCAACGTCAGCTTGGTCACCATCTTGGTGTCCTCGTCGACGTAAACCAGGCCGCGATAAGCGGGAACAATGTTCAAATTGTCTTCGACGATAATGTGATAACGCGAGAATTGTTGCTCGATGTCGTAGCCAAATACGTAGGTCCGCCGCCCGCGCAACGTTCCCCAATGATCCCACGAGAAACGCGCATGGCTCTCGGGATCGAAGATCTCCTTCATCATCGTGCCGAATTCACCGGCTGAAGTTGTTCCGCCGAAGGACTCCATGGATTTGTTGGTCACCGGCTGGTCATTATGCAGGATCACCTGATAATCTTCCTTCTGCCCGTCATAAGTCAGACGCGTCGTGAGGGTGTCGCCCTTGTACCAGTTGTTTCCGCCTTTGGGATCGAAGCTGCGCCGGGTGACCTGCACGCAAATGAAATTCGGCAGGTTCTTGGTGTAATTCATCACGTATTCGCGCGCTGCGTCAATGATCTTGGCCTGCTCGATCGAGCTTGGCTGAGGCGGTGGCACATATACGGGCTTCGGAGCAGGAGGCGCGGCCACCGGCAGCGTGGAGGACGCATTACCCAGCACGCGCAAAGCTGCAACAGTTTTCGGTCCCGCGCCCATGCCCTGCAGCTCTTCAATGATCCGGTCATCCAGCTTCTCGACCATTTTGACGTGGTGCAGATATTCGGCCACGTCCTTATCGGGCTCCTTGAGCTGGATCGCCGAACTCATGAAGGCTCTCAGTTTATCTACGGTCAGGCTCATATCCGCGGCGGCCAACGCGACCGCGGCAGCAAGAATTAAGACGTACCGCATATTACTATTGTGCCTCAAGCGTCATTTGGAAAGGAGACGTACCAGAGCCGGTCTTAGTTCCGGATATTGGAACTGAAAGCCGGCGGATTGGGTCGCCTGGGGGATCACCCTCTGGCTGCCCAGAATGACTTCGGCCATTTCACCGAACAGCGTCTTGAGGGCGAATCGCGGCACCGGAAAGATCGCGGGACGGTGCAGTGCGGATGCGAGTTCCCGTGTGAACTCGGCGTTGGTGACAGGGTGTGGGGATGTAGCATTCATAGGGCCGCGAGCGGCTGAATCCTCTAAACTGAACTGGATCAGGCCGATCACGTCGTCGACATGTATCCAGGACATCCACTGTTGGCCCGAAGCCAAGCGTCCGCCGACCCCCAGCTTGAAGGGAGGCAGCATCTTAGCCAGCGCTCCACCATCTTTCCCGAGCACCACGCCAAATCGCAGCGATACCACCCGGATTCCAAGCGCTTCGGCCTCGCGGGCGGCTTGTTCCCAGTCAATAACGACTTGCGCGAGAAAGTCGCCTCCAGGTGCCGACGGTTCGCTGAGGACCTCGTCGCCGCGCGAGCCGTAGTAACCGATCGCTGACGCGCATACCAATACCCGCGGGCGGTTCGATTGCTTGGCGAGTGCCTTCACCAGATTCCGAGTCCCGTCGACGCGGCTGCTGCGAATGCGCCGCTTCACCTCGGGCGTCCAGCGCTGTGCCACCGGCTCCCCCGCCAGGTTAACAATGGCGTCGGCCGTCGCGAGGGATTCGGCTGGCGGCTCGGTTTCGGTGGAACTCCATTCCGAGAAGCTTACGGCTGGCGGAAGGCCTTCGTTTCGCTTTCTCCCGAGAGCGTGAATGCTGTGCCCCGCCCGCAGCAGTTCATGAACCAGTCGATTGCCAATAAAGCCGGTGGCGCCAGTGACAGTGATGTTCATGAATCAATCTTCCACCATCTCGCGGAGGCGGATTCCGTCAGGCGGCTACAATGAGGTTGTTATCATGCGAGCCTGGAACCGGGCCAAATTGCTGTGGGGCTATCTGCGGCGCAAATCGACCCTGAACGCGCTGCCGGTGGAGTACATCGTCGAAACCACCGCCAAGTGCAATCTCTACTGCCCGATGTGTCCGCGCGAAACTTACAAACAGCCCAAAGAGGACATGACCGAGGCGATCTTCACCAGGCTGGTGAAGGAGTCCGCCAACAGCGCCGAGCATATGATGTTGATCGGCCTGGGCGAGCCGTTCATGGACCGCCAGATTTTCGACCGCATCGAATACTGCGCCCGCCACAATATCTCTACGCTGCTTTCAACCAACGGCACGTTTTTCGACGAAAAGACCTGCGCGCGGCTGCTCGATACCCCGCTCGAACACATCACGCTCAGTTTCGACGGCGCTACCAAAGAATCCTACGAGTATTACCGCAAGGGCGCGAAGTTCGAAAAAGTTCGCGACAACTTTGTCCGGTTCGCGCGCATGAAGAAGGAGCGCGGCGCGAAAGTGCAGGTGGTTGCTCAAATGGTCAGGATGCAGCGCAACGCGGGCGAAGTGGATGATTTCATCCGTTTCTGGAGCGCGGTTCCGGGCATCGATCAGGTTCGCATCAAGGAAGATGAGACCAATCTGTTGCAGCCCGAGGCGGTGCATGCGGCGCAGGACTGGACACATCCCTGCCACTATCTGTGGCGCGGGCCGATGTACGTGAAGCACAACGGCGACGTGTATCCTTGCTGCCAGAGTTATATGTTGGATGGCCGGCCGGTCGGGAACGTGGCGGCTCAAACTCTTCCTGAGATTTGGAACTCCGAAGAGATGCAGCATATGCGCAGATTGCACGTCCAGGGCCGGGCCGGTGAAATCGCCATCTGTTCGCGCTGCTGCACCACGATTCCGCATCCCCTGCTGGTGGCCGGAAGCCTGTTATTGCATGGCCGGACCGTGCGTCGGATGCTGCCGTGGGTGGAACGGATGGTCTATTTTTCGAAGCTGCCTCGGTCGCTATTGACGCCGGTGAAGAAGAGTGCGCCGGCGCAGGAGTTAGTGCAGATCGATTCGGAGAAGAAGTGAGGCGGTCCGCAAGTTCGTTGCGGCGTGCGAGAATGTATACAAGCGCACACACTGTATGACAGAGATCCTTTCCATTCGAATCGACGCGAATACCAAGAAAAAGCTCGACGCCCTATCCCGTCGTTCTAAGCGCTCGAAATCTTTTCTCGCAGCCGAAGCGATCACCGCATACGTTGACGCAGAAGCGTGGCAGCTCGGCGAGATACGGGCGGGTCTTATAGATCTTGATGCAGGTAAGACGGTCAGTCACGACAGAGTTGCCAAATGGCTGAGTTCCTGGGGTAAGCGCTCCGAGCACAAGCCTCCTCGATGAAGATCATTTGGTCGAGGCGAGCGATCCGTCATCTGATTGCTCTTCGAGACTATATCGCTCAGGATGGCGCGGACAACGCCTCTTTAGTTGCTGAGCGTATCCTGAATCACGTTGAGCTGCTCGCAACTCAGCCCCAAATGGGCAGGCCTGGCCGAATTGTTGGTACACGAGAACTGGTTATTGGTGGCCTCCCTTATATCATCCCGTACCGCATCCGAGGAGAACGTCTGGAGCTCATTGCCGTCTTCCATGGGCGGCAGAAATGGCCTGACAAGCTGCATTAAACGCTGCTACGAAGACTTGGGATAAAATAACGAAACATGAGACGCTTACAAGCTGGCGCGTCCGTGGTCGCCGCATTCCTGACGGCGTGCGGCTCTTTCGCATTTCAGACTCCAGCGAAACCGTCTCTTCCGTACAAAGCCATAGAGCATGCCGAGTTCATCCCGGCGTCCCAAGCCACTTTCATGAGCGACCGCGACCGCCTGATCGGCCTGACCGATGGCAAGATCGCCAAGGCCTATCCGGCCGGAATCCTGGCCCAGCATGGGCTGGTGCAGGATAAGCTCGCCGCCGGCCCGATCGCCGTCACCTGGTGATCGTACTGCAACACGGCCCTCGTGTTCAGGGCCGAAGCGAAGGGTAAGGAGCTCCATTTTGTAAATGCCGGCGTAATCGGCGGCAACGAAGTCTTCCGCGATCGCGAGACCGGCAGCCGCTGGCAGCAGTCCAGCCTGGAAGCGATTTCGGGACCGATGAAGGGCGAGCACGTCAAGCTATATCCGTTCCTGCTGACTAACTGGGGCGAGTGGCGCAAACTTCATCCCGGCACGTTGGTGCTGAAACCGCTGCCCGGATACGCGGATCGCATTCCCGAGTTCAATAAGGAAGTGCAAGCCGGCCTGTCGCAGCGCGGGTCCGCTCCCGATGACGTATTGCGCACCGATAAGCGGCTTCCGCCAAAAACTATGATCCTGGGCCTGGATGCCGGCGGCGCGAACCAGGCTTTCCCGCTGAACTCGCTGCGCCAGGCGCGGGTGATCAACGAAACCCTCGGCAGCGAACCGATCCTGGTGGTGCATCAGCCAGGCTCCGACACCACCACTGCGTTTTCGGCGCGGCTGAACGGCAGAGTGTTGAAGTTCGCTCCGCCAATTCGGACGCGACGGAACTAACCGATGTAGATACGCATTCACGCTGGGATCCTTACGGGCGCTGCATTTCCGGCCGCTTGGCGGGATCGAATCTGCAGCCGCTCATTCTCGAACCGGAGTACTGGTTCGCATGGTCGGAATTTCACCCGGACACGACCATTTACGCTCCCGCGCGTTAGTGCGTGCCGCTGCCCGGTCCAAGTACTGTAAGAGTCTCGCCCTTTTTCGCGAATATCAATGCCAAAAGCTTAGCCGGCTGGGTACTGCTGGCGTTCTTTGAAACCTCATGCGTGCTGCCGGGCGCCTCATAGAACATTTCGCCGGTTTTGTAGGTCCTCTCGGGCTGCCCGGAAACCTTCGTGACGACGCTACCTTCCAGCACGTATGCCAAAACGAATCCGGGATGGTGGTGCGCTTGGCCCACGCGACCCGGCGGCATAGGGACTTCGCTGACCGTCACCTGCCAGTCATCCATTGTGAGATGGGGAAGATCGTGTTGAAAAACAGGCCCCTGAGCGGCTGGCCCATTTTGGGTTTGGCCATGGGCGGCAGCTTCGCTGAGCAGGGCGAGTGCGGCGGCGATAGCATCGCGACGAGTTGTCATGACATATGATCTTAGCTCGAACCCGCCACATGCATGAGGTCTCTTACTTTTCGTGCGACTGCATCTCACGGCCTTCCATCGCCGACATCTCCGCCAGCACTGTTTGGTAGATCTTGCGGACCGCTTCTGGCGAAAGCGGCGCGCGCGCTTGATTCGGATACCCGGTTAAGGACCTCCTCTTCGCGGCCGGGCGAGGTGGCCGGGGCATGGAAGCGCGTTTTGACGATCCCGACCTCACGAACCACGGTCGCCCGTTCATTCAGCAGTTTTACGATCTGATCGTCGATGTGGTCGATACGCTGCCGCGAGGACGCCAGCGCGCGCGAGAGGCCGGTCTGATCCTGACCGAACAAAGCGAGCGCCAGAACGCAAACAAGAATCGGTCGCATAGCCAGGAATTGTAGCAAGGTCTAAGTCGCTATACGATCCGCCATGCCTTCGTAATAGCTGAAGTGGGCGCGGAAACCGGCGCGTTCGTACACGCGAATCGCGCCAATATTCGTATCTTCCACATTTAAGCCGATGGTGCGGATTCCGGCGTCTTTCAGGGCCATTGCGACGGTGGACGTGGCAATCTGCGCCAGACCTCGGCCGCGATAATCCGGACGCGTGAAGATATTGCCGACGCCGGCCACGCTTTCGTTTCGGGATACCACGTGCACGCCGGCGACCGAGACCAATTCGGCGCCTTTACGAATCCCATAAAAAAATCCGGTGTCCAGCTGAAACGGCGCGAAGGCAATGCCGCCGCCGTCGCCAGAAGCGTATAGCTGCTCGATCTGCTCGAGATCGCGCGAAGCGAGAGGTTCCGCTGTTCCCGCCGGTTGTCTGAGATCGTCGAGAAACATGCGCTGCATCTGGTGCAGCTCGCGATAGTGATAAATACCTTTGGCAGCCTCGAGTTGGTGCGGCTTTAGGTTAAGATATCCAGCCGCCGCCGGGAGCGCCGCCAGAAGTTGGCGTGTCGACCCGGCATCGCCCAGCACGAAGATCGGCCGGATTCCGAGTGCGCCAAATACCAGGGCCACGCTATCTCCCAGGCCCCACCAGGCGGAATGCTCGAACATGCCGTCATCCAGGTCCGCCAGCGCGTAGAGCGACCATTCGCGGTCGAGATTCAGGCGGCGTCGAATCTCGGATTTTTCATTGAGTGGAGAGGGAATACATTTCGTAGTTTCGTACATTCTTGGCAATCTGATAAACTAACCTTCCCGTGAGAACCAAACCTGCCACCGTGGTGGCACTCTATCCCGGGTCGTTTGATCCGATCACCAACGGTCACTTGGACCTTATCCAGCGAGGCTCGGCCTTGTTCGATAAGTTGATCGTGTCCATTTTGCGCAACGAAGAAAAGAAGGTGCTTTTCAGCGTCACCGACCGGATCGAGATGTTGAACGAGGTGACCAGCAGTCTTCCTAACGTCCAAGTAGGCTCGTTCGACGGCCTGCTGGTGGATTACGCGGCTGAGTGCGGCGCCAGCGTGATCCTGCGCGGGATTCGCGCCGTGTCCGATTACGAATACGAGCTGCAGATGGCGCTGATGAACCGGCGGTTGAAGCCGGAGGTCGAAACAGTGTTTTTGATGGCGGGCGAGGCGCACTCCTTCATCAGCTCGCGGCTGGTGAAGGAAGTGATCAGGCTGGGCGGAAATATCTCGGGCCTCGTGCCGCCCTCGATTGAAGGTAGACTAAGAAAAAGACTACTTCTAGGAGAACCTTGAACCCTTCCATGCATGCCACTCTGGATCTAGCCGAGCGGGTTTCCCGCATCAGCGAATCGTCCACTATGAAAGTTGCGGCCGAAGCCGACCGTCTGCGCCGGGAAGGCGTCGATGTCGTGGATTTCGGCGCGGGCGAGCCTGATTTCCCAACGCCCGACAACATCAAAAAAGCAGCCATCGCCGCGCTCGATGCTAATTTCACGAAATACACCCCGACGGGCGGTACGGTTGAGCTGAAACAGGCCATCTGCGCGCGGCATCGCGAGGATTACGGCACCGATTACGCTCCCGGCGAATGCATTGCATCGGTGGGCGGCAAGCACGCCATCTTCAATCTGATGCAGATATTGATTGGCGACGGCGACGAGGTCATTATCCCGGTGCCTTACTGGGTCACCTACAAAGACGTGGTCAATTACGCCGGCGGCAAATGCGTTTTTGTCGAAACCGACGAGGATAAGGGTTTCACTTTCACTGCCGAGTCGATCGCGCCACACATAACCAGCAAAACGAAACTTCTGATCATCAACTCGCCTTCCAACCCCAGTGGCGCGGTGCTGAGCCGCGAAGAGTTCGAGCGCATTTATCAACTGGCGGCGAAGCGCGGCGTCCAACTGATGACCGATGAGTGCTACTGCCGCTTCCTTTATGACAGCGAGCCGTTTTCGATCGCGTCCATGCCCGGAGCCAAAGAACATGTAGTGGTGGCCGGATCGTTGTCCAAAACCTACGCCATGACGGGATGGCGCATCGGTTTCGCGCTCGCGCCCAAGCCGCTCATCGACGCCATGATGAAGCTCCAGAGCCACACCACATCGAATCCGACTTCAATTGCGCAGAAGGGGGCTATAGAAGCGCTACGTGGTCCGCAGGATTCGATTGGCGTCATGCTGGCGGAGTATCGCCGGCGGCGCGACTTCGTCGTCAAACGGCTGCGGGCCATTCCAGGCGTCAAGATCGCCGAGCCGCGCGGCGCCTTCTACGCCTACCCCAACGTTTCGGTCGGCTTCCGCAACGGGATATCGTCGGCCATGCAGTTCTCAGAACGCCTGCTGGCGGAAGCCTACGTGGCGGTGGTGCCAGGCGAAGCGTTCGGCACCCAGGAGCATGTCCGGATTTCTTATGCCACGTCGATGACGGAACTCGAGCGTGGGCTCGACCGGCTCGATAAATTCATCCGTGAGCGGTAACCAGCCGGTACGGCTTCCGGCCAGGTTCCTCGAAAAGATCTGGGGTACAACCGATCTTTCTCCGTGGTATCCGAGCGCGGCGCAGAAGATCGGCGAAGTCTGGTTTGAAGCCGATCTTCCGCTTTTAGTCAAATTCGTTTTCACCAGCGATCGTTTGTCGGTTCAAGTTCACCCCGACGACGAGTTCGCCAAGGCGCACGAAAACTCGCTTGGAAAAACAGAGATGTGGTACGTGCTGCGCGCCGACCCTGGAGCCAGGATCGCCATCGGCTTTCGCCAGTCCATCAGCCGCGAGCGCCTGCGTGAGTCCGCGCTAAATGGCGAGATCGAGGACCTTCTGCAATGGGTGGATGTGAAGGTTGGTGACGCGTTTCATGTTCCCGCGGGCACGGTCCATGCCATAGGAGGAGGGCTGGCGCTGTGCGAGATCCAACAATATTCCGACATCACTTACCGGCTTTACGACTATGGCCGCCCGCGCGAATTGCATCTGGAAAAAGCCGTCCAGGTGGCTTCCACCGAGGCCTGTGCTGCTGGTCCGGTTGCCCTCCCCATCGATTGCAAGTATTTCCACACTGAGATCGCCAAGACCGCTTCGCCCTTAAGATATACTCCCGAGCCAAGCCGTTTTCATCTGCTGACATTTCTCAGCGGCAGCGGCAACATCGCAGAACAACCGTTTCGGGAGGGTGAAGTGTGGCTGGTGCCGGCGGGTGCGAGTCCATTTTTAATTCAGCCTGGCGAGCCTGCTAAATTTCTGCGTACTTGGGTGCCCTAGGAATAGGGCTGTCATTTCTTCAAAGTCCCAAATCTTTCTCAGTTGTAACTTGCGCGTTTTCAATGCGATGACGGTTCGCGGGCTTCGTCTTCGCATGCTTCCTCGTTTATCCTCGAAGTGTGTAGAGAGGACTGTGGCTATTGACGCACTCATCTAGATGCCGAATATTGATCGCCATCACCGCTCCCGTTGGCGAACACGGGTTGTGTTTCCAACCTTCGTTCTGGAGGAGTTGTGATGAAATCTTGCGAGTGCAAAATCGTCATAGTCGAAGATGAGGGGCTGATAGCCGCCGATTTACAAGGTCGTCTGGAAAGGGTAGGCTACCAGGTGCCCGCGGTAGCCGCATCAGGCGGGGAAGCGTTGGAGGTAATTCGCAAATATTCGCCTAATTTGGTGTTGATGGATATCCGGCTGGCCGGGGAATTGGATGGGATCGAGGTTGCGGACAAAGTCCGCGCTGAATTCGACATCCCGGTAGTTTATTTGACGGCCTATGAAGATCCGGAAACGTTGCAGCGCGCCAGCCAAACACAGGCCTTCGGGTTCATCAAGAAGCCCATTGCCTCAGCCAGCCTGAAGGGCTCGATCGAGATGGCTATTTCCAAACATCTGCACGAGCGCTACCTGCGTGAGCGAAAGGACTGGCTCACTGCGAGCTTCACGGCGCTGCCCGACGCCGTCCTGGTAGCTGACGGCTCCGGACGCGTCTGCTATCTCAATAGTCTGGGCGAAGAGTTGACCGGCTGGGCAGTCGATGAGGCTCTCGGGAGAGCGTCCAGCGAGGTGTTAGCATTTACATACCAGGATGGCCGCCCGGTGCAGGATCTTGTTCCGGTTGCGATGTTACAAGGCGCTCCAGTGCCCTTGCCCGCGGATATTTGGTTGAAGGGCGCCGGTGAAACGCGCCGGGCTATCGCAGGATCCGTCGCTCCGAGGCTCCAAGACGGCCGTGCTGAAGGAGTGGTTGTCATCTTCGAAGACGTGACCTTACGCCAGTTAGAATTGGAGCAATCCTGCCATGAGCAGAAACACCAGGCGCTGTCCAGGCTGGCTGATGGGATCTCCGGCCACCTTCAGTTGGAACTGAGCGCGGTGTCCGAGGAGAGCACCCGCATCCTCGAATCGTTACCGGCCGACAGTACGTTTCTCGAATCGGTCCAGACCATTGAAAGCGCCGCCAAAGAAGCATTCGCTGTCACCAGCAGTCTGCGCGCCTTCGCGCACCAGAAAGAGATCGAGCCGCGTTTGATCGAGATAAACGAAGTGCTCAAACGCGTAGAGTCGGTGTGGAAAGGGACCTTCCCTGGCATAAATCTCAAACTGGATCCGGATGCTCGGCCGGTTCAGGCCGATTCCGGCGAACTTACCAGAGCTCTGAATCTAATTCTCGAACACGCTCAACATTGGATGGACGCAAGCCAAGGCATCGCACTCGCCGCCTCTGGCGCCGAAATAGAGGGTCTGGAAAACTGGCTTCGCATCCGAATCGCTTACACCAGCACCGGCGAGAACACCGCCGCCATGGAGCGTGTCTTCGATCCGTCGTGGGACGGCAACTGGGTGGGTCTTCCTTTTGCATATGGGCTCATCAAACGGATGGGAGGGCTCATTACCGCGCGATTGGAACGCAGCGATCAGGCCATTTTCGAAATTTACCTGCCATCCATCCAAGTGGTTGGAGCCGGAGTGCCGCTGGCGCAGTTTGAAAAGCCCGCGATCCTTTTAGTGGAGGCCAATGCCGAGGCCCGGCGCGCTCTGCATATTCATTTCGAGCAGCATGGCTACCACGTCATCGAAGCGGGCAGTTGTGAAGAGGCTTTACTGCTGGCCGAAACCTCGGAGCGGACTATTCGCCTGGTGCTCGCCAATCCGGCGAAAGAAGATCAATGCCGGGCTGACCTGGCACAAACTTTGGTGCACAATCATCCGGACATTTATCTTCGAATCTTCGATGGATACCTGGAGAAAGGCCAGGGGCCGCAGATCCGCAATCTGACCAAGTGGGATCTTCTGAAGTGGGCCAACGATCTCTTAGGGGCAACGGCCTGGACGGTGGTAGCTAATTGAATACCGCCCGGCAGCTAGCCGATTCCCAATTCATCCACGCGCTCAAGAGGTGTTCCACAACGGCGGCAAATGATCGCCGAACAATCGCCGCACACCAAAGGGTCCGGAGCGCCGGCATGGCACATAGGACAGTAATATTCCAGCTGGGCTGGGGTCTCGTTATCGGCCATTACTTGTTACACTAGCAACAAGAAGCTCCGCTCGTGACATTGCCTCGCGCAGCAATCTATGTCCTCGCAGGCTTCCTGGTTTCTTGCTCTCCCGAGCCCACCCGGCCGCCGTCGATAGCCGAAGCCTTTGTCGGACCCTCCACCCTGAATCTGCGCCAGGAGCTAGCCCCGAAATCGCCTGTCTCGGCTACCCTGAAACACGGCGACAAACTCGAGATCCTCGAATACCGGCGGCGCTTCGTGAAAGTCCGCACCCAGCAGGGCGCCGTAGGCTGGACTGATATGCGCCAGCTTCTCACGCCTGAGCAGATGGCCGCCCTGCAGCGCATGGCGGAAAGTGTTTCGCGATTTCCTTCGCAGGGCGCTGCCTCAGTATATGAGCTGTTGAACATGCACTCTGAACCGAATCGGGTTTCTCCCAGCTTTTGGCAGGTACCGGAGAGTGCCAAGGTCGACGTTATCGGCCACAAACTGACGCCGCGAGTGCAGGCCGTGCCTCCCGCGCCGGCGCTTCCAGCCAGGCCCGCGACCCCAAAGCGAAAGACGAAGGAACGCCAGTCGCAAACCAAACTCCCTCCACCCCCACTTCCTCCCGCGCCCAAACCGCCCGCGAACTGGGTGGCTCTCTCGGTTCCAAAAGAAGAGGCCGAAGAGCCCGAGGCGCCCAAGCCGGAACCTAAGCCTGCCGGTCCAGTCCCGTCCGATGACTGGAGCTTGATCCGAACCAAAGACGGCAAGGCGGGCTGGGTTTTGACGCGCATGCTCAACATGGCCATACCGGACGAAGTGGCCCAATATGCTGAAGGGCATCGCATTACGTCCTACTTCCCTCTGGGGCAAGTTCAAGATGGCGACGTTGTAAAGAATAACTGGCTTTGGACCACGATCGTAAAAGGTCTGGAGCCCTACGAGTTCGACAGCTTTCGTGTTTTCGTTTGGAGCCGCAAGCATCATCGCTATGAAACCGCATATATAGAGCGCAACATTGTCGGCCATTTTCCGGTGGAAGTTAATACCACCGGCGAGGCGCCGAGCTTTGCGGTCGTTCTGGAAACGAATGACGGCGGGCTCATTCGAAAGACTTATACGTTCGACAGTTATCGCATCCGCATGGTGAAGCGGGAGCCTTATAACCCGCGCCCGGAAGTGGAAGCGTCCAAGGCTATCGCCAACGCACCTACGCCGGCCGCCGCCACCGGACCTTCACTTTACGCGAAATTGATGGAGCGGGTGAAGCGGTTATTTCATTAGCGGCGTGCTTTCGGAACGATCTTGATCTCGAAAAGCTTGGGCCAGAGCTTGCCGGTGACGAACAGGCGGTTGCCCAAAACGTCATAGGCGATGCCATTCAGGACATCCACTTTTTGGGCGCGATCGGCTGCATTCAAGAGGCCGGACATATCCACCCAGCCGAGCACCCGGCCGTCGGCTGGAGAAATACGAACGATGCGATCGCTCTGCCAGACATTGGCGTAAATCTCGCCGCGAACCCACTCCAGTTCGTTCAGGTAAGTAACGGGCTCGCGGCCATCGCGAACCGTGAAGCGCCGTTTCTCCTGGAGCGTAACAGGATCCCAAACTCTGATCTGGGGCGAGCCGTCGCTCATGTAAATTTGAGTGCCATCGTTGGCGAGACCCCAACCCTCGCCGGGATAATTGAACGACCGCAGCCGCCGGAAGGAATTCTGTTCGTAGACAAACCCGGTCTGCGCCCGCCAGGTCAGCTCAATAATCTGTTGATTGATAACCGTGATGCCCTCGCCGAAATATTCCGGCGGCAGGTCGATTTCCTGGACCACCCGGCCATTTTCGAGCATCACTTTGCGCAGCGTGGAATGTCCATTCAAGCCGGTGCCCTCGTAGAGAAAGCCGGCGCGAAACTCCAGCCCTTGCGTGAACGCATCGCGGTCATGCGGGTATACGTGAACCACTTGATAACTATATTGCGGGGTTTGTGCCGCGGGCACGACTATGCACAGAAGCCAACCGCAGACGATTCGAAGCTTAAGCATTCAGCAGTACCTTCATTGCCCCGGGTTGAGCGGCGCGCCGGAACGCGAGCGAAGCTTTCTTCAGCGGAAGCGCTTCGGAGATCAAATTGTCGACGCGCACGCGTCCCCTCCGCAGTAGTTTCAGGGCCGGCTCAAAACGGCCGCAGCGCGAGCCGATCAGCGTGATCTCGTTGACGATCACCGGCGCGGAATCGATTCCTACCAGCCCATGGACGGTGGATTTCAGGATCACGGTGCCGCGCGGCTTGGTCATTCCGACTGCCTGCGCCAAACCGAGGCTCGAGCCGGTTGCATCCACTACCCAATCGTAGACTGCTTTAGGGGCCTTGTTTCGCGATCGCGCCTCGATGCCCAGAGAGGCGGCAATCCGGAGCTTGTCTCGATGATGGCCGTACTGGTGAACCTCCGCGCCGTGGGCTCTTAAAACCTGGCCGATCAGCAGCCCGAGCTTGCCGTCCCCGAGCACGGCCACGGGGGCGCCGGCGGGAATCCGGACTTGATCGAGAATCTCGCAGGCCGCCGCGAGCGGCTCGACGAACACGGCTTGCGCGGTCGAGATCTCACGCGGCACCGGATGCAAATTCTCTTCGGGCAACGTCAGAAATTCGCGGAAAGCGCCGGGATGCTTTACGATCCCCAGCACGGTTCGCCGGGGACAATGCCGGCCCAGCCCTCGCCGGCACCACTCGCAATGGCCGCAGGCAAGATTAATTTCGCCGACTACCCGCTGGCCAATCCAAGTGGAATCATCGGCGGCTACCACCTCGCCGACGAATTCATGGCCGGGAGTTCCGCGGAAGCCATAATAGCCGCGCTGCAATTCAAGATCGGTATTGCAGATGCCGGCGCAAAGCATCCGGATCAAGGCAAATCCCCCGGGGCGCCGCGGGCAAGGCTGTTGCCGCACCGAGACTATACCGCTGTTAAGACAAACAGCAACCATATCGTGGATACTTTAATCATGCTAGCCGAGTTGGCCTGCTTTGAGCGGGAGTGCCGTACGCACTTTCCGATTGACGAGCCAATCTACAACTGCTTGAAGTGCGGCGGATTGCTGGAGGTGTCTTTTCGGGACAGCGGGATCGACACCGAGCAATGGAAGAAGATCTGGCGGGAACGGCGCGCGTCGAACGAAGTTTTCGATCAGAGCGGCGTATGGCGTTACCGCGAGCTGCTGCCGTTCGAGGGCTATCATCTGCAAGCGGTCTCGCTGCGAGAAGGAAACACGCCGCTGCTGAATGCACCGCGCGCAGCCGAATACGCGAGCCTGCAGCGTCTCACTTTCAAGCACCAGGGCTATAATCCGACTGGATCATTTAAAGACAACGGGATGACTTGTGGCGTCACGCAAGCCGTCCGGCTGGGCAAGCAGCGGGTGGCCTGTGTTTCGACCGGAAACACTTCGGCATCGATGGCGGCATATGCCAGCGCGGCCGGACTCGACCCGATCGTGTTCATCCCGCACGGCAACATCTCGTATGGAAAACTTGCACAGGCGCTGGAGTACGGCGCCCGAACGCTGCAGGTGGAAGCGAACTTCGATCAAATTCTAGCGCTGGTGCGCATTCTCGCCGAACGCCTCGGCATTTATTTGTTGAACTCGATCAATCCATTCCGTATTGAAGGCCAAAAGACCATCATTTTCGAAATGATGGACCAGCGCGACTGGATTACGCCGGACTGGATCGTACTGCCGGGTGGAAATCTCGGCAATACGTCGGCCTTCGGCAAAGCGCTACGTGAACTGCGCGATCTCGGATTGATCACCGAAATCCCCCGTCTGGCCGTTATCCAAGCCGAAGGAGCGTCGCCATTTTACGATTTCATGCAGGCCGGCGGCGCTTTTCAAAAACAGGCCGATCCGCATACACTGGCGACCGCGATCAAAATCGGAGATCCGGTCTCGTGGCCCAAAGCATTCCAGGAAATCGAAGTTTCAAAAGGTGTGGTGGAAAAAGTCAGCGAGCAGGAAATAGCCGATGCGAAAGCCATCATCGGGCGCTGTGGAATAGGTTGCGAGCCGGCTTCCGCGGCTACGCTGGCGGGCATCAAGAAGCTGACCGGGGCGGGAGTGATTAGCGACAGCGACGATGTAATTGCAGTTTTGACTGGAAATCTTCTAAAGGACCCGGACTATATTTATCAGTACCACACCGGGCAATTGAAAGATCCCGAAGGCCGGAACATCGATACGCGATTCGCTAATAAGCCGATTGTCGCGCCCAACGACGCGGATGCGATCGCCAGAATTTTAGAAAGCTAGCCTAGCGTCCCCGGCGTCCACCGCCGCCGCCTTCGCGCCGTCCACCACCGCCTTCGCGCCGCCCACCACCACCGCCTCCGCCTTCGCGCGGGACCATGGGACGAGCTTCGTTCACCACCATTGCGCGGCCCATCAGATCGCGTCCGTTGCAAGCTTCAATCGCACGATTGGCCGCGCCGTCGTCGTTTATTTCCACGAATCCGAATCCGCGAGCCTCGCCGGTGAAGCGGTCGCGCATCACATTCACGCTGTCGACAGTGACACCAGCCTGCGTAAAGAAATCCGTTATATCGGCCTCCGTGGCCGCATAGGGGAGGTTCCCAACAAATAGTTTCATTGAAGTCTCCTTGGCATCTTCGCTATAGAGGCAGGTTTACGACCGCGGACTCGAGATCACCAACAGGGCCTAAGCCGAGGGGAAAGACTGACTCCGAAAACACTATATTAGTGTGCCAAAACCGTCCGGCAGTGTCAAAAGCCATGTCAGTAAAGGCCTGTTCGCCCCCAGCCTGAGCCTTATCTGGGAGTAATAAGACCGCCCAGCTTATCCTGTTCGGACGCAGTGCCGCGCGGAAAACGTGGCGAAAATGCTTCCAAATATTTCAGGCCGGCGCCGGTATTGTACAGCAGGATGCGCTCCTCGGGTTGTAAGAACCCGGTGGCTAGGAGCTTCTTCAAAGCCGCTACGCAAGCCCCGCCTTCAGGCGCGGCGAAAATACCTTCCGTGGCTCCGAGCTCGAGCGCGGCATCCAGCAGCGCTTCGTCGCTAACGGCGATCGCGGTTCCGCCGCTCTGCCGGATCGCATCCAGCATCAGAGCATCGCCCAAGGGCTTGGGAACACGCAGACCGGCGGCTACGGAATGGGCATTTTCCCAAAACTGGCTTTTCGGCTCTCCCTGCTCGAACGCTCGCACCACCGGCTGGCAGCCCTCGGTTTGTACGGCGATCATCTTGGGCCGCTTGCCCGAGATCCATCCCAATGTCTCCATTTCGCCGAATGCTTTCCACATGCCGATCAGACCGACTCCACCGCCGGCCGGATAGAAAATGGCGTCCGGTAAAGTCCACCCGTATTGTTCGGCCAGCTCGTATCCCATGGTCTTTTTGCCTTCGATACGATACGGCTCTTTGAGAGTGCTGATGTCGAACCAGCCTTCGGCGTCTTTGCGCTCGGCGACAATGCGCCCGCAATCGCTGATCAAGCCATCCACCAGTGTGACCTTCGCTCCGAAGGCTTTGCACTCGATGAAATTGGCCTGCGGAACATCGCGCGGCATAAAGATAAAGGCTTCGATTCCGGCTGCGGCCGCGTAGGCTGCCAGGGCGCTGGCGGCATTTCCGGCCGAGGGAATAGCGACTTTGCGGATGCCGAATTCCACCAGCATGGATACCGCGCAGGAAAGACCGCGGGCTTTGAACGATCCGGTCGGATTAATACCGTCGTCTTTTACCCACAAATCGCGAGCGCCGATCCGCGCGCCCAACTTGGCGGTTTTGATCAGCGGTGTCATCCCCTCGCCCAGAGTAACCACCGAAGAGTCGTTACGCACCGGCAACACCGGACGATAGCGCCACATGCTGGAAGGACCCTTCGAAAGCGCTTCGCGGTTCCAGGTAGCGCGAGTTTTCTCAAGGTCGTAGAACACCAGCAACGGGCCGCCGCACTCGCATAAGTTATGAACTTTTCCGGCTTCGTGGCGCTTGCCGCAGACGCTGCATTCCAGGTGAGTGACAGTGGACATGTTCGAAGTTTCGATGATAGCAACCCCTCGCGAAAGACGTGGCGTGCGAGATTGGTAGCAAGCATGGCAGGCCAGGGCGGGCATTGGGCGCGGATGATCGCAATCGGTCTTTTGGTTGTGATCATGGCGCTATATGCCCTGTGCGCGATCTGCGTTCTGGGTCTACGATGGATCGATCCGCCGACCACCATGGTTCAGATAGAACGCCGGTTTGAAGCAGCGCGCCTGCGTCGCCCTTACAAAAAGCGCTACGATTTCGTACTACTACGGCGAATCGCGCCGGTTCTGCAACACGCCGTGATATCCGCCGAGGACGGCCGCTTCCGGCAGCATCATGGCTTCGACTGGGTGGAGATGCAGAAGGTCCTGGAAGACGATATCAAGCGCGGCAGGCTGGGCCGCGGAGGATCGACCATCACGCAGCAGTTGGTGAAGAACCTTTTTCTTTCAACCGAGCGGTCTTTTATCCGAAAAGGCGCGGAGTTTGCGGTGGTGCCGATGGTGGAGGCGCTGCTCAGCAAGGATCGCATTCTGGAACTGTATTTGAACGTCATCGAGTGGGGGCCGGGGATTTACGGAGCACAGGCCGCTTCCGAATATTATTACCACCTGCCTGCCAGCGGAGTGAATCGAGAGCAGGCGGCGCGGCTAGCGGCGATCATCCCGGCGCCGTTGAAGAGAAAGCCGGAGCGAATGAACGACTATAGCGAGGAGATCTTGAACCGGATGGCAAGAGTCGGCTGGTGATCAGCGGGGCCGCAGGCCTTTGGTTTTGAAAATCCGCGCCGCATCCGGCCCGACCAGGAAACCGATGAGCTCCTGGGCGCCCGGCAAATCCTTTGAGCCCACGCTGGCGCCGGCTCCAAAGCGGATGTCGTACCGCAATTTTCCGGGGAGAGGGCCGAGGATTTCGACGCCGTTAACGGGCACTATTTCACTGAACAGCGTGATCACCATATCCGCCTTGCCTGACGCGACGCTTTCGGTGGCGGGTCCGGAACCCGGAGCTAGTATTATTTTGGGCTCGATATCCGCGGAGACGCCCAAGCGATCGAACATTTTCTCGATATACGCTCTGCTCGCGCCATCTTGCGGATACGTGATCGATTTTGCTTCACGCAATGTCTGTTTGAGCGCTTCGGGCGTGTGGATGTCCGGCTTGGCAGCACCGGCTCGGATTCCGATCCCTAGTCTCCTGTATCTGAAATCACTTTACTAATACGAAGAATGACTGCATACTGGATGTGGCTATGCCACTTCCCCCTGCGGCGGGACTCGCCCTCAGCGATGCGGAGCGAAAACAGTTGGTA
>Ga0182024_10000413_pt1 | contig 110302 bp, 103 predicted proteins | sample P32metaG_FD_120480 | JGI IMG/M metagenome (GOLD analysis project Ga0182024, IMG submission 120480) | Permafrost microbial communities from Stordalen Mire, Sweden - P3-2 metaG (Illumina Assembly) | ecosystem: Environmental > Terrestrial > Soil > Wetlands > Permafrost | place: Sweden: Stordalen... | reverse complement strand
CCGCGATCTGCTCGTCGGAGTAGCGGGATTTGCGCACGAGCGAACCTCCTCTGGGGTCGGAGTTCGCCGCAATTTTCTAGGAATCCGTGGAGCAAAATCTTGGGAGAAGACCCCTCCGCATTTTGGAGCAGGTGCTTGCGTAGGAATTTGTTGGCCCGAGTCGGCCTAACTCGCCAACGGAGGCGCGGATAGGCACAAATCGCCGCCTAATTACGGGCTTGAGGGTGGCGCCGAGCGAGCACCGTACCTCTCCGTAGAAAAACGACGTCGGCTGCTATTGGTAGACCACATCCGCAAAAAGCTTGCTGTAGATCCGCTCGATCGCCACCTTCGAGAATTTGCTGACCCCGGACTTGAAGATTACCTCCGTGGGTGTGTCATGCCACACCAGTGAAAGGAGCGGACAGGAGCGTGAAACCCCGGTCGCGTCGATCAAGAACTCGCAGATGAACACAGGGCCGCGCTTGACGAGTCCGTGCCACATGAAACGAGGCTGGCCCTCCGTAAGACGTGTGGCATCTTCGACCGAAGCTGCAGCGCGGTTTCGCAGAAGCGTCTTGTATCGTTGGGTCGACGTCAAGCCGATGCTCCACTCGAATCCGTCCGCGTCAACCCCCGCAAAGCCGAACATTTGTCGGAGATGGCCGGCCCAAACGTGGGCCTCCGAATAGGTAATGCGAATTTTCGGGTAGACCGGGACGACGAAGACCGAGGGAACAAAGGTGGCTTGCGCGACGCCATTCGCATCCTGCGCCTGCAATGCAAAAGGCGCGTAGTCGCTCACGTAGTCCGGCGCGTTAACGGGCACGGCTACAGGAACGCTTCGGGCGAACGGTCCGATATTGTCGTCATGGACGTATAGCTTCTGGATCCGTCGACCGATCGACGTCACGTTGGCGAGAGTCTGTTCGCCGATCGGGGCAGATACGGCCCCTAGAGCATAGCCGGTGACGGTAATGGCGTGACCGCTATAGCTAAACTCCTCGACTCGGCCAAGGAGAATAACGGGAATCCCGTATTCAAGATAACCGTGGATCGTCGACATCAATAACGTTTGCTTCTGGACGCTTTGAGCGAGCGGTTCCAAGCCCGCGCGACGGATCGCAGCGCAGACTTGTTCGACGCGCAAGCCACTCGACGGCATCGCTCGCGTGCCACCCTGGACGGTATTGGCGTCGGCCGTAATCTCTGAGGGCCGCAACAAGGGATGATGAAAGAGTTCAGATGTCTTATGAAACGCGCTCCAGAGGGCTACCGTGGCGCACGCCGCCACCACCGTATCCTGCTGCTGGTACGCGAGGCTGTCTACCCGCAACGGAAGCCCAAATAAATTCACTTCATACGTGCGAAGAGTCCGGTATCTGCGGTCAATCGCCCCGTCGGGTTCGTATGTTTTGAGCGCGGTTCTGCCAACGATCGTCTGCGGCAACGGGCGTGCAACGATGAAGCCCAGGTACGCTTTCTGCAGTGCAAGATCGTCGGAGTCCGAGCGACGACGTATCCATCGCTCGAAGGATGCGGTGTCAAACGTCGAGCTGAAAAAGTGGAGTCGCTTGCAGCGCGAATCGTACTTCTCGAAACAGGTGACATAGTAGGACGCGAAGTCCGTTAGATAATCGCGGTCGATGTAGTCATTCTCGACGAGGATCGTCTTCGCGCCGAGCCGCTCGAGGTATCCCGCGAGATATGCCGCCTGAAGAAAGTCGCTCGATCGCGCCGCAATGTACTCGGCAGTTGCGAAGCGATTCGCGAGGCTCGAGTAGAGCGAGTCCCGGCTGAACGGAAGGACCGTGAACGACACGTCCGAGGCGCTAGATACTGATCAGGAGAGCGAGGTTCTCTTCTGTGACTTCCTGGAGCTCGAGAAAGCGGCGCATATCTTCGATTTGCTGCTGGGCCGCCTCTGTGAGCCGAGCATCGTTCTCAGCAGTTTCGCTCGTAGTTGACATGACATTCTGGTCGTCGGAAGGCGTGGGACTCGACATGAGGTCTCCCGCGGGTCGGAGCAGCAGGGAAGGCACCGCGCGTATGGACACTGGCCCCCCAGGCCCTTCGACGCGCCACCGTTCTTCCTTGTACCCTGTCCAATAGTGGGTGGACCGGCGGTCTGACGTGGGGGTCGACGCCTGACCCCATCCGCGTGCGGGCCCACGTCGGTCGGGGCTTGCCTCAGATCGGTCGGCGCCGACTTGCAGCCGGACACACCGAGCTCCCGTAGGCGGCACCGACGCGTCAGAATCGGGGATCTGCGTGGATGATATATACAGGAGCCGGTCCGAGGAGGGAACGAGCATGACGAACACTATCACCATCGAGATCGACGGGCAGCCGCATCAGTCGGCGGACGCGTCGCTGAGCGGCAGACGAATCAAGGAACTCCGGGGGCACCTCGATGGGCGCCTGCTCAAACTCGAAGCGGACGACGAACGATTCGTGGCGGACGAGGAGGTCCTCGATCTGCGGGGCGGCGAGCAGTTCACTTTTGAGTGCGAGGTCGAAGAGCACCGCCATCACCGGCATCGTCGCAAACGGATCGTTATCGAAGTCGACGGCAAGCCCTACGAGACGCGGCGACACGAACTAACCGGAGCCGAGATCAAGGCACTGGCGCACAAACCGCCAGGTAACGTCCTCTATCGCATCACTGCCGAGCGGCAGCGCGTCGAAATCGGGGACACGCAGCCGGTTCATCTCCACGACGGCGAGAAGTTCGTGACGACACCGCCCGTCGGTCACGCGAGTTAACGTGAGCCCGGAGGAGGAGCGCGCGCTCACCGCGCTGTTCGGCGATGGCGTTCGCGAACACAGCGAAGGGGGTCTGCGTCTGATCACGCTCCCAGCGGTGCCGCTGCCGGTCGGATGCACTCCTGCGACGGCCTTCGGTATCTACGTCGCAACACCGTACGCCGGGTACCAATCCAGGCTCTATCTCGAAGCGCCGGTCCGCCTCGCGTCAGGCGTCATTCCTCCGACGTCGCCGGCCTTGCTCCTGGGCCGAACAATGCACGCCGCGAGCATCCAAGCGATACCCGCGACGTTGCCGCTTTCCGAAGCGATCCTCGCGCACATCCGTCGCTATCAACTCGCAGCGTGAGTTCGATCATCGCTCGCTTCGGCGATCGTTTCCGAAATCGCGTTCAACCACGGCAGCCGACACCATCGTCGAAACCGTCACGCCGAATACGTCTGCACGTACCGCAGACGCTTCTGCACGAAATTCAAAAGGCCCTGAGCCCGACGAAGAATCGTGTCGAACCTCTCGCGCTGCTTCGCGTGCGCTACGCCTCGGAGTCCGCGCGAGACGTTGTCGTGGCGACGAGCTTCCTTGCATTCCCTGATGAGGCATACGTTGACGGCCCGGCGGGCGCGAACTTTGACACAAGATGGCTGGTCCACACGACGAACGCTGGGGTTCCGCAAAATGCCGGCGTGTTGCTCATCCATAGCCATGGCGGGCGAGGCAAGCCGGGCTTCAGTTCGACCGATCAGCGGACGAATCGCGATATCATGGCGCCGCTTGCGATCGGCGTCGCAACGATTCCGTACGGCGCGCTCGTACTGAGCGACGACACTGGGATGGCGGTTGTAACGGTTGACGGAAGGCTCGTCGAAGCTGACCTCATTGCGGTTCCGGATCGGCTCGCGGTGACTTCCACGTGATCGACACCTCTCGCATGAGCTTTCTCGGACGAGGCCTCGAACGTCTCCACTCGTCGACAATCAGCGTCGTCGGGTGCGGAGGTGGCGGCTCGCATATCGCCCAGCAGCTCGCTCACCTCGCAATCGGGACGCTTGTGCTCATCGACGGCGATCGGCTCGATGCGTCGAACGTCAATCGTGTCGTCGGCGCGAGCTACAACGACGTCGGGGAGTTGAAGGCCGACCTCCTCAAGCGCCGCTTTTCGAATCTCGGCGGAGAAATTGTCGCTGTCCCCTCTAGGGCTGAGCTGCCCGAAGGACGCCGGTGGATCGAGCGAAGCGACCTCGTCCTGGGCGCCGTCGACGGCGCACGGGCACGAAACAACATCGAGTATCTCTGTCGGAACGCTCTGGTTCCCTACATCGACATCGGGTTAAAGATCGTGGTCGACGAGGACCATCGCGCGACGGCGATCGGGGGACAGGTTTTTACGTCGCTTGTCGGTGGGCCGTGCATGCAATGCGCAGGCATCATCACCGAACACGCTCTCGCCGCCGACCGGGAGGAATACGTTGCCGGAGCTCCCGACCAGCAAGTGATCTCGATGAACGGAATATTGGCCTCGCAAGCGGTCACCGCAGCGATTGCCCTGCTCACGAACTATGCGCCGGGTTTTGCCGTTCCACCGCTCATCCGGTACGATGGGTTTGAGCATTCGTTGAAGCCGGACGACCATGTGCCGTCCACATGCCCGCACTATAGCCTGGAGGATGCCGGATGGAACGTGGTTCTGTAGATGCCGGGCCGTCGCTCAGCTCGACGGGAAAGCGGAGCCTGGTCGCACTTCTCGATGCCGCGAGAACGGGCGAGTACGATTCGCTCGAAAAATTCATCTACGTCGCTATCGCGCAACGGTTCGGCAGAATTTCACGAGAGTCTCGCCAAGAGGTCGAAAATGATGTGCTCTGGGCGGTCATTCAGAAAATGAATGCGGGCGTTCCCAATACTGAAATCGCCGCAATGCTCGCTATGATCATTCAGCATAAAGCATTAAATCGGGACAAGAGTGACCAACGTTACCGCGAACACGTTGAACTTGAGGATCCCTCGTCGGCGGCTGCAATCTCGCGGAGGGAACGAGTTTCCGACCTCGACCAGGTACAGCGCTTCCGTCATTTTATCGATCTAATGAAGGAGCTCAAGCGCCTGAACCAGGCTCACTTCGCCGCGCTTGCGGCTACGTACCGTGAAATCGACCTCCGCGCACACCTCGAAGAACACCTTGGGCGCGAGATTTCAGACGACGCAGCGTATCAAACCCGCACGCGGGCTCTCAAGCACGCACAAAAGATTTCCCGGCACCTGAGTGGAGAAAATTCATGAACGACGACCACGACGAACTCCTCAGGCTAGCGTTTGAGTACGTCAACACTTATCAGCCAAATGACGAAATTGAAAGGGCGTTCAAATCGATTGCTCGCGCTCCACTCGCTGTGCTTATCTCGAGCTTTTTGGAAGCGACACCAAAGATTGACATCGCTCCGCTCTTGCTATCCATCGAGGAAGTGAACCAGGGACGATTGGAAGACCTCGATTCGCCTGTCTTCCTCTCATATCTCGTCGCTCGCTTGCAAACGAACGAGGCAGAACTGCGGCGCATTCGTTCGATGCTCGGTACCTTCCGGCAAATGCATATGGCGAAGGAGGCTGCCCCCGATACGACTTTGCTCATCGCCGCACGCGACGACGATCCGAATGGCAGCCGGCATGTGACATTGTCCGATTTGCTAGAACAGCAGAAAAAGCGTGAAAAGTGAGGTCTGCGCGGTGGCCGGGGCTCCCTTGTAGAGACCCGAAGCGCATCGCGGAAGAGGTGCTGGCGCGGTCGGGCGCGCCGCGTCTCGCCGGACGACGCGGAATCGATGTCGAGCGCATTCTGCGCTACTACCGATCGATCGACGTCATGTACATTCCCGACCTCAATCCGGGCGGGACGCTGCTTGACGCACTCTTCGTTCCAGAGTACCGCATCGTCATGGTCGAAGCGAATAGCCGCGAAGGACGGCAGCGATTTTCGCTTGCTCACGAACTTGGCCATGCCGAACTCGAACACGATTACGGACCGGCTGATTCGCTGTTCGATGCGCAACATGTTTCTTTTCTTTGCCAGCACAATGACATGAAATCATCCCCCGTGGACGAGCGGCGCGTCGGCATGAGACGCCGCGCGGAGACCCGAGCCAACCAGTTTGCGGCTACCCTCCTCATGCCAGTCTCGTTGGTGCGGGAAGTTTGGCGCGAGACGGGCGACGTGAGGATGTGCGCACAGGAGCTTGGCGTTTCGAAGATGGCGTTTGAAATTCGGCTTTCGGAGTTACGGCTTGTGTCGATCTCGAGCGGCGTGCGACTCCCTACAGCACCATAAGGACGATCAGCTCCTAGGCGGCATACGCGAGATCGAGCGTGATCGATCCGATTCGAGATTAAGTTCCGGCACGTCCACCCGTTGCTCACGACCACGTCGCTAGCTTCGAACATCGCATCGAGGCGGTTGGCGAAGGCCGCTTGAGAGCCGGCGAGCCGCCTCCCTTTTACTGAGCTTGAGGATGAGCCGGCGCCTTCGGATGTGCTCGCCGAGGGTCTGCGGTTCAAGATCTGCTGGCCGCGGCTTCGACCCTCTAAGCCGCAACGGGACGGGTTGCAAAAGAGCAACGCGACCCTGCCTCTGTGGATTTCGAGGGACGCGCACAAGCGACTGCCGCTGTGACGACGCGGCCGTGGCGAAATATATTGCAAAAATTTCCGATCCGTTGCTGGACCGTATCGATTTGCACGTCGACGTAGCACGCGTTCCCTGTGACGAGATCACCTCGCGAACAGCCGGCGAGTCTTCCGCAACGATCCGGGCTCGTGTCGAGCGCGCACGAGCTTTCCAGCGCGAACGTTACGTAGGCGCTTGCGGCAAACGAACGCTTCCGTCGGCGCGCGCGATGCGCGCCACCATTGCGCGCTCAATCCCGAAGCGATCTCGTTGCTCCGCGACGCCGCGTCGGATGCCAATCTCTCTGCGCGCGGCCTCGACCGCATCGCGCGCGTCGCACGTACGATTCGCCGATCTCGAAGCTGCTGCCGCGATTGAGGTCCGCCACGTAGCCGAAGCGATCGGTTATCGAACGTTGGAACCCAAGGGCCTCGCCGCCTAGCCAACCGATACAATACGCGGCGCAGTGCGTACAGGGTGGATTGGCGTGAGCCAAATATGATGCCTAGGCGCGTGGACGTTTGCGCCATGGAGCTTACGAAAGCGTCCGATGTAGGAATTCGCTTGTGCGCTCGTTCGCCAACAGTGCCGCTTCGGCGTTGTAGTGCTCTCCGTTGTGTCGAGAGAACGCGTGATGCTGGCCGGGATATGTGTAGATGGTCGCGTTTGATTTGCCGGCGAGTGCCGTCCTGATAGCAGCCTGCGCGGCTTGGGGCATGAACTCGTCTTCCCCCGCTAAATGCATCAGGACCGGCGCCTCGAGCCCGGAAACTTCACCTAGATATTTCTCGGTATCAGCGCCGTGAAAAGCGACCGCTGCGCTGGTGCCGCTGAAGCGAGCGGAGGTGATAAATGCCATCAGTGCGCCGAGGCAATACCCGAGCAACGCTACCTTGCCGTTGCATTCCGGAAACTTAGCTACAGCGTCAACCGTGTCTTTAATGTCCCTAGCGCCCGCGTCTCGGTCAAAGGCTTGGTAAAGGCGAACGCCGTGGTCCCAATCTGCCTGCGACCTGACACTGAGATCGACGCCCAGTTCCTGACGCCAGAAGAGGTCGGGTGCGACGGCGAGGTACCCCTGTTCGGCCAGCTTGTCGCAGTGCCAGCGAATGTCGGCGTTCACGCCGAAAAGTTCCTGAAGCACGATGATGGCGGGAGCCGGCGAAGCTTTGGGCCTCGCGATGTAGGCGCCAAACGAGCCGTCGCGCCCGTCGATAGTTATGCGATCATTCACGGTCTTTCTCCGCAGCGAAACAAGCGCCGGTTGCGGTGCTATGTCTGTGCACGCACACCACAACCAGCGCGGTGACCAGTAGGCGGCTAGTGGGCCCCGTTCGCGGCCTTCACGATCATCTCGACGACCGCATTCGGTTGCGAGAGCATCGGGCAGTGACTCGAGTCGAGCTCGATCGTGTGCGCGCCCATGCGCTTGGACACGAACCGTTCGAGATCGGGCGGCACCGCCTTGTCGTTTTTGCCGACGATGTACCAACTCGGCTTTGTCTTCCATGCCGGGGTACCCATGGGAGCATTGAAAAGATCCGCCGAAGGCGGATAGTTCGTCGCCCAGACGACTTTCTGTTCCGCCTCCGGTAGGTCGCCACAGAAATCCCCGATGCCAGCGGGCTTCATCCAAATCCGACCGTCGGCAACTTCGATCTGCTGGAAGACGGGCGTGGTCGGAAACTTTCCGAGTTGCTCTTGCGCGGTCTCGCCTTCGTCGGGGCCGAGTGCGCAGATGTACACGAGCCCGCGAACGCGGTCGTCCGTCCCGGCCGCAGTGATGACCTGCCCCCCGTACGAGTGTCCGACGAGGATGGAGGGACCGCTGACCCGGCTCAGGGTCTTCTTGACGATGGCGACGTCGTCGGCAGTCGTGTTGAGCGGATACTGCGCCGAGATACATTCGTAGCCGGCGGCTTGAAGGGGCTGAATCACTTTCCCGAAGCATGAGCCATCTGCCCAGATTCCGTGGCAGAAAACGATGCTCGGTTTTGCTGAACTACTCACTTGCGAAACCTCCTCGGCCTTTGCGGCCGTAGCGAACTCACCTAAGAACGAGGCACCGACCAATGCCGCACTTGCTGACAGAAATGAGGACCGCTTGACGTTGCTTCGTATACGCATCATGCTCTTAGCATGCGCTGGGTCGACGCCCCCAGCAAGCCACAAACGCATTTGTCGTGGTATTTGTCGGAGTTGTCGGTGTTGTCCGGGGCCTGAATCCCGTATCGTAGCGGTAGAGCCGCCGGCTCGGGAGGCGTAGGCAACGTGTCAGTATCGATGTCACGAAGAACGGTAGAGGTCGCGCATGTTATTATCGACTCGGAGAAGCCCTCCGCAGAGGTTCGAGCTTCTCTGGAGAGCCTGATCCCTCAGATCGACGAGGAGATCCCGTTACTCCTTAGCGATGGAATGACCGATCGATTGAAGCAGCGGCTTGAAGCTGCGCCGGAAATCTCCATCTTTCTCAAACGCGACCACGGCGCGCTACTCGGCTTCTACGGTGACGCTAGAGACGCCGTGCAGTATGAAATCGGAAACCCGCTTACCGCATCGACGATGACGCGCTACCAACTCTCCGCAGCTTTATACGCGCCATTGCGCGTGGTTGTTTACGAGAAAGACGACGGCGGCTCGCGCATTGAGTACGACCTGCCATCGTCATTATTCGGCCAATTTGGTGACGAACGCGTCACGGAGGTAGCTCACGGACTTGATGTCGCGCTGAGTCGGGCACTCTCGCTAGCTGCCGGTTGAGCAAGAAACTCTTCGAGAAGTGCGTACACGTCTTCGCCAGCGCCTTGGGCCCGCAATCGTTCGACCCGTTCGCGTGATAGCTGCTCGGCGATCGCGTTAGCTGCTATTTCGGCGACAACGTGATGTTCCGAAACACGGCCACCACGTTCGTCGGCTGCATCGCTTGAGGCCAGTAGGCGCACTGCAAGACTTGCACGGCCTGACCGCCCGGCGATCGCGGCTGCAAACCGCGCACACATCGCCGCTACGTAAAGCAAGCCGAGATGCCTCTCGGTGAGGACGTGATGTACTGATTTGCAGAGCGCCTCCTCCGAACCGCGCGTGTCCCCAGTGGAAAGCAAATATTCCGCTAAATTCGTAAAGATCATCACCGCAAGATGGTTTTCATTGAGATGGCGATCTAGTTTAGGTAAGGATTGTTGCAGAAGATCGATCGCCTTCTCGACGTGTCCTTCGCGAAACTCAATTCCTGCGAGGACGATGTTAACGTCGACTTCGAACCGGTTGCCCGGCGGAATCTCCATCTGCTGCAAACAAGCGCGCGCGCCCGAAAAGTCGTTCAGCTTGGAACGCAGGTTCGCGCTCTGAACGCCGGCGGCAAGGCCGCTTCGCGTGCGCCTGAGCTCGGGTGTGTTCAATAGGGCCGCCACGCTAGCAAGATTTGCCTCGACGGCTACCGTGTTGCCGCGATTGCACTCTATTTCAGCAATCCGCACATGAAGGTACGCTGCGCCCTCTGGGCATCCGGCTTCTTTCAGCAGCGGTATCGCTCGCGGCGCAAGCGTTAGGAGTTCCACGCCCGTAATCGTCGGCGAAATACAGCGAATAAGCCGGCCCACGGTTTCAGGGCTTTGACGGTCATCGAGGCGATCGAGTAGAGCAAGGCCGAGTATGCGAGCATCGCTTTTGCGGTTGCTCCGATACCAGGAAGACCCAAATCCGGTCACAATGTTTGCTGCGGATGCGATAGCGGCGTAGTTCGCGCCCGACAGGGCCCAAGTGACCACGGCGCGCACATTGTCCAGCTCCAGACAACCTTCCGCGATAGCCTCAGGCGACTGGGAAGAGCCGAGCACGGCGGCTTTCCGGCCGAGCCACCCGACGAGGCGCAGCATCGTGTTTTCCAGGTCACCTGCGTGCGTCAAACGTTCAAAAGCGAACGTTCGTACCGACTCAAGGAAACGATAGCGCATTGACGTCCCAATGTGATCGACATTGATCAATGACTTGTGGACGACGTTCGACAATGCGTCCGCAATCGTTTGCGCCGGCATTGATTCGCCGGAACCAAGGTGCTCTGCGGCCTCCAGGGTGAAGCCCCCAACCAAGACGCTCAAACGACGAAAAAGCATAGCCTCAACGTCGCTCAAGAGATCGTAACTCCAAGCGATTGTTGCGGCCATCGTTCGATGGCGAGCGGGGAGATCACGATTTCCGGTCAGGGTAATTCCGCCTCTAAGCCTGGCACGAAGCGACTCAAGCCCAAGTGTCGACACGCGCGAAGCGGCCAGCTCGATTGCAAGCGGTATACCGTCGAGCTTCTTGCAGATGTCAGCCACAACGGCAAGACGTTCCGCATCCACTGACCACGCCGGATCACCCTGTTGTACGCGCGCAACGAATAGATCCGAAGCGTCGTTCGCGTCCATTGAAGGTAGGCGATATCCGAGTTCCGCGGAGAGCGTGAGTGCTTCGCGACTTGTCGTCAGGATTGTGAGTTGTGGGCAACTCCGAAGTAGCCCCTCAACGACGGATGCCACATCCGCAACGACGTGCTCGCAGTTGTCGATCACCAGCAGCGTATGACGTGACCCTATGCGATGAATGATCTTGGGTAGAGGGTCGTCACCCCCGGCCGCCACTTCGAGACGAAGAGCAACGTGTTCGGCGACCAAATTGTCGCCTCGGAGCGGCAGTAGGTCGACAAACCACGTTTCGTCGTACCGGTCCTCGGCCCGTCGTGCCAGCTCGATCGCGATCCGGGTCTTACCGATCCCCGGTGAACCGGTGATCGTCAACAAGCGATGCTCGTTTACGAGTGCCTTGAGCTCGTCGATTTCGTGGCGCTCGATGAACGACGTTAGCGATATCGGAAGGCCAGAATCACCGCGTGGTTGGCGACCGCGGGCGCGCGCCGCGGCCTCTTCAAGCTGTCGGCGTTCGGATTCTGACGCACCCAGAGCGTCCGCGAGGTACCTAACCGTATCACGGTGCGGCGCGCGACGCAGGCCCTGTTCGAGGGACCCGATTGCGCCGACACTTAGGCCGGCACGGTTAGCGAGCTCCTCCTGCGAGTATCCAGCTGCGCGCCGATGCTCTCTGAGGAGTTCGGAAAAGACGGGCAGTGCCGGCATAACCGTGACTTCGAGGGCTTCGGGCGTCTAGGCCTGGTCCCGAGCCTCTCGGTTTAGACCGCGCCGCGGCTGGCACTTCCTAGCGCTGATCTAGCCAACTGCCCATTTTTTGGCTCGCAGCCAGCCCGGTGCATCTTCGCTGGAACGCGAGCGCGTACCGAACTCTATGGATCAATACGGTGGCGATCCCATGGATCCGATGACGGAGCAACCGTACGTGTGGAATGGAGACGACCCCATTTCGAACGCTGATCCCTCGGGATTCGTCTCGGGTTCGAACGGAGGTGGCGGCAATAGTAACTGCGTGTTTATGTTCGACGGCGGGGGATGTTACAACGTTATACGGCCAGGTCTACCCGCATTGGAGTCTTGATGTGCTCGCCCAGGGTCTGCGGCTCAAAGTCAGTTTCCTTTGGCTTGAGGGCCTTTAGCCGAAGCGGGACCAGTTGCAAAAGAGCAACGCGACCCTGACGATTCGATGCTCCCTTGTCGCAGGTGAAATCGACCGCGCAATCTCAAGACGATGCCAACACGATACGTGACAAAAGCGGTGCCAGTGTGTCATCGAGTCGCCTGGCGGCGTCCGCCTGAAGTGACGGAGTCGAGTGGCTGTAAAGGTCCATTGTGATTGAAATGGATCCGTGGCCCAATCGCTCTTGCACGACCTTTGGTGAAACGCCGAGTTCTAGCATTTGAGTAGCAGCAGTGTGTCGAAGCGAATGGAACGAAGCGCCTTTGAGCTTGGCCAAGTAGCGGAAGTGACGAAAATGTTGGCTGATCTTGTTCGGATCCCACGGCCCGCCAGCGGGACTGGGGAAAATATAGCCCGGCTCGATTCGATCTAAGGCTCGCGCTAAACGATGGCGTCGAAGCAGCTCAAGTGCACTGGCCGGAAGATCAATCACACGCGACTTGCCGCTCTTGGTCGACTTCTCGCGGACGCCATAACGCCGGGTCGATTCGAGTGCGCGCCGAATCGAGAGCGTGGCGCGGGAAAAATCGACGTCCTCCCACTTTAGGGCGAGCAATTCACCCCGACGCGCGCCGGTCGCCAGCGCTAGGGCAAACAACGGCGCGTACCAAGTGCCAGTGGCCGCCTCCATCAACCTCGTAACCTCTTCGTGCGTTAAGAACCGCATTTCGCGCCGCTGGTACCTCGGCCGATCGGCAATGGCGGCGACATTTTGGCGAACGCGGCCTTCTCGAAGCGCCTGATCAAGGATCCGATGAATCCACAGATGTTGCTGAAGCACAGTTCGCCGGCTTAGTCCGCCCTCGCACCAGCTGGCATATGCCTTGTTTAGGTCGCTCGCCGTTATCGATTGGAGCGGAATGGTCCCAAGTCGCGGAATGAGATGAAGGCGGATGAGAGACTCTAGCCGCTGCCAAGTAAGAGCCGCGTAGCGAGTCTGTGCGCCCACAAGCCAATCGAGCAGATATTGGCCAAACGTCGTCCGCGTAGGCGGGACAAAAGATCCTTCTCCGATCCGCGCAAGCTCGGCAGCCAAGGCCTTCTCAGCGGCTTTCTTGTTGCCGACGAAGGTGAAGCGGTGCTGTTGTCTTTTCCCGTCGGGACCCTTGGGCCGGGGTATAAGCGCGGTCCAAACATCGCGGCCGTTCTTGACGCGGCGCTTTCGCAGCCTCGTGTCAGCCAATCAGCGATTCTCCATTAGCGGGGCGGGTTGCATTTGGGTTGCATCCAAGGCCATCTACTATCGTCTATAGTGCCCACCGGTTGGTGAGAAACCGCGGAGCAATTCAGCCTTGGACGATAGCGGATGACCGTGGAGGTCATTTGCAATACTTTGCATCGCGTTGGCGATAATCTGCAGGTTGCAGATAACTTGTAATAAGCTGCATCCAGCGCCGAAGTCTAAGCCGGCCGATTGCTCGCGGCAGAACTAGTGGCTAAGTCTTCGGGGGTTTCTTGTTAAGCCTTCATGCGCGACAATCCAATCAGCGGGCGCATCAAAAAATTGGCGTCTGCGCGGACACGCGAAGCTCGGCACCAATGGTCGGCCGCCCGCGCCTGCTGAGCCGAGGCAGCTAAGCACATGGGACCACGGGTGGTCGACAAATCTGGGTTCCGGGACGACGTGGCCCCTTGACTGATCCCAGTAGAATGGTGTATCATGTATGAAAAATAGCTCATATTTCTTACATGAAAAAACCGCAACATATCGCCTCCACCGGCAAGGGGACTACCGCCACGATTCGCGCCGCGATTGCAAGCAAGGCGCCGGGGACGGTCTTCACCACGCAAGATCTTCTCGCTGAAGGACTCGGCGCGTCTCGGACCGCCCTCGACGTCGCTCTCAAGAGGCTCGTTGACGATGGGCTGATTTCCCGAGCGGCCCGTGGTCTGTTTTACGTTCCCAAGCGTCATCCGGTGATCGGAACACTTTCCCCTCGACCCGAGATGCTCGCCGAAGCGATTGCTCGGCGGAGCGGCGCGGAATTGCTACAAGTTCGACCGGATGCTGCGAATCGGCTCGGACTCACCACGCAAGTCCCGGCGCGCCCGATCTTCTACACGACGGGGCGCGGTGGCCGACGCAAGATCGGCAATAGTACCATCGAGTTTCGCCATCGAAGTCCTCGACTCGCCAGCGCCGACTCGGTCGTCGCTACAGTGATCGAGGCATTGCGTCTGCTCGGCAAGAGGCGCGCCCAGTCAGACGCCGCTCTGAGTCGCCTCGGCAGGGTGCTGGATAATGAGCAAAAGCGTCAGATCGCGAAGCAGTCGCATCTCGCACCGGGTTGGATGCAGCCGATCCTGAGGAGCGTCGCGTCATCAATCAGTCCTTCAGCCTCGACTCGTTCGCCGCACTGAGCGTCGACGCGCGGCGGCCGTATTTCGAAGCGGCCGCCGCTCGACTCGGCACCATCGACGTCATCATAGAAAAGGACTTCTGGGTCGTGTGGACTTTGAAGCACCTCTTCGCCATGAACGATTCTGCAAAATTCATCTTCAAAGGCGGCACCTCCCTGTCAAAGGCGTTCGCCATCATCGAGCGATTTTCGGAAGACATCGACCTGATCATCGACCGTAGTCTCTTCGGCTTCACCGGCGACGACGACGTTGCCGCCGCCCGGTCGAAAAGCGAACGCGACCGGCGGCTCAGGCGGCTCGCCGAATTCGGCGCGCGCTACTTGAGCAACGAACTCGTACCAACTTTATCACGTCGCATCAACGCGGTTCTCGCCTCTCCAGCTCGTGTCGAGGTCGATCCCGGTCGGCCCGACACCGTCCTCTTCTACTATCCAACGGAAAAGCAGCATCCCTATGTCCGCTCGGCTGTGCAGATCGAGACGGGAAGCAATGCCGATACTTGGCCCACCGCCCAACGTGCGATCCGACCATACGTCGCCGAGAGCTTCCCAGAGGTGTTTACCGAACCTGACGTCCGAGTTACCGCGATCGACGCGGCACGTACATTCTGGGAAAAGCTCACCATCCTACACAAGACGGCGCACAAGCTTGCCGTTGAACGAGGGTGGGAGCCTCCCGCCCGCTATTCGCGCCACTATTACGACGTATATCGACTGTCCCGAACTTCCGTGATCGACAGCGCGCTCGCCGATCGTGCCCTGATTGATGCCGTGCGGTCTGCGGCGCAGTTATTCTTCGACGACCGCAGAGCGAACTACGGAGAGTTCAAGCGAGGCACGATCCGCTTGATTCCGAGCGACGAAGGCGTCGCGGCACTCCGACGCGACTATGAAGCCATGAGCGACATGATCTTTGGTGAATATCCTGAGTTCGACAAGATGTTCGAAGAATTGCGGCGGATCGAGGCGCTGATCAATCAAGCCTAGGAACGCGACGGCAAAGTCTTAGGCTTGTTCCTCCATTAAAAGTGGACCAAGCATCACATCGAGACGGCGCGCGGCTTCGGCTTGCATCGATGGAGTGGAGTGCGAATACAAATCCATCGTAATCGCGATCGTCGAGTGACCCAGGCGCTCTTGAACAATCTTCGGCGGTACCTCGAGTTCAAGCATCTGAGTAGCCGCTGTATGTCGTAGCGAATGGAACGAGCCGGTCTCGATCTTGGCTTTCCGGAGAATCTCACGGAAACCATCCGTCACTTTGTGCGGCGTCCAAGCTCCGCCTTCAGCACCCGGAAATACGTACCCAGGGCCGAGTCCAACTTTAGCCACCTGGTTTAGCCGGTGTCGTTTCAGTAACTCGACCGCTGTCGCAGGAAGATCGACGACGCGCTGCTTGCCATTCTTTGGTGACTTCTCGCGAACGCCATCTTTTGTCTGCTCCAACGATCGCCGAATCGCGATCGCTCCTCGATCCAGATCAGCATCAGACCAGCGGAGCGCAAGCAATTCGCCTCGACGCGCGCCGGTCGCTAAAGCTAAAGCGATCAGCGGTCGGAACGGCGTGCCGGCGGCAATTCTCATGATTCGTTCAATCTCATTGCGGGAGAAGTGTCGGCGCTCGTGACGCTGTGCTCTTGGACGCTCCGTCAGAGCGGCCACATTCTGTCGCAGTCGACCTTCTCGCATTGCGACACTCAGGACGCGGTGAACCAAGCGATGGTGGTGCAACGCTGTTTGTCCGCTCAGGCCTTCTTTCTGTTGCCAGTCCGCGTAGGCGCGATTAAGCTGTGCCGCAGTAAGTCGCTGCAAGGGAATATGACCCAGAGACGGCATCACATGAATATCAACCATCGACTTGTACCGATGCCAGGTTGTGGCAGCATAGCGCGCCTTTGCCGCAGTTAGCCATTCAGCCAGGTATTCACCAAAGGTCACGCGATCCGGCGTAATGAAATCGCCTTGAGCGACCTCGTGGAGTTTTGCGATGAGCGATCTATCCGCGTCCGTTTTGTTGCCGACGAACGTAAAGCGATGCCGCCGCCGCTTGCCATCCGGCCCCGGCGCTAGCGGAATGAGCGCCGTCCAGACGTCGCGGCCATTCTTGGTGCCGCGCTTGCGAAGTCGTGTGTCCGCCATTGTTTAGGTGCCCTCTCGAGAGAAGTCACCTAGAGATCACACCGAGTTCTCAGTTGGAAAGTGCTTTTGGTGCCCTTTTGGTGCCATCCGCCTTCATTTGCTAGTGCCCACCAGCGTCCGAAAACGAGCTGGAAAGTCCCGTGGATAAAGGCGTTTCGGACGCAGATAGACTGAAGCGGACGATGGCGGATTGAGCGTGTTATGGATTTGAAGACCGTGCGAGACACCAGTCCCGTACTCTCCCATGGAGTGAGGAACGCCTATTTCATGGGGTTTCGGCGCGCTGGCCGATTGCCCCGTAGATCGCAAAATCGGTCTTGGTCTCCTAGTTCGAGATCCTCTAAACCGTACCCGACGAAGCCTTCATCGAAGGCAACCTCGTCGCCGAGATTGCGGATCGACATATTGCAAGAGTAGACGAAATACCATGGACTCGAATGAAACCGTAACCCCCCGCCTCGAACACCTAGCTTGCGGCATCGATTATCGAACGTCGTCGTCGATGAAAATCAAAAGATCGCCCGCTGCCTGCCGGATGCCCAAGTTCCTTGCGGCGCCCGCGCGAAACCCTAGATCCTCTTGGCGTACGTACCTTAGCGGAAGAACACCAGAAAAGCGGTTAAGTACTCCATCGAGCGGCAACGATGACTCATCATCGCAGACGATCACTTCGTGGACATCACTACTTTGTGCGGCCAGGCAGTAGAGCGCGTCCCAAAGTTGGCTGGGGCGATTATGCGTAGGGACGATTACTGAAGCGCGCATTTCACCTTGAGTCGCGGTTGGTCGCCGACGCCCGTCAATTCGAGCTTGTCTCGTCGTTTCCGGTCGGCAAAGAGAAAGGAAGGGAGCAGGGTCAAGTAAACAACAAGGTCGTGAAATTTTCGACGGTGGCGAGAGCCCGAAGCGACATGGCTACAGGTGTCTCAAGCGCACGACCGGCGGCGTAATTCACGCCCGCCGGCTAAGAAACGTCGAGGGCGTCAACACGAGTCGCCATCGGGGAGCGAGAAGCGCCCTCCGAACCCCACCTTCAGCCCCGATCGGGTGTACCTCGCTTTGGCAGGCCTGGCTGTCGTAATCTCGGTGTTAAAGGCTCCCGCATTCCCGATCAACGATCCCGCGATGTTCGAATACTTCGGCCGTTCGCTGCTGCACGGAGGACATCTTTACACCGGCGATTTGATCGACAATAAGCTGCCGAGCATTTACGTAGTCAACGAGATCTTGCAGGCCTTGTTCGGAGCGAACTATTTTCTCCACACGTGCGCGGAAGCAGTCGTCAATCTGGGCTCCATCACGCTCTTTGCCGTGATGTTAAGGAAAGCCGGCGTAGCGGCATGGGCGCTTGGTACGTTCTTGTTCAGTGTTTTCTTCAGCCTGCCGTTTCCGCAGTTCGATTACGCTCAGCATTACTGCGTTTTCTTCATCGTGCTGGCTCTTTGCCTTGACTCTTACGGTCGCTACGCTTTGGCCGGCGCCGCCGTTGCGCTGGCTACGACGTTTTGGCCTCCGGCCGCACTGACGTGCATCCCGATTCTCATGCAACGATTCTCGGAGCGGTGGTTTCCCGTTCTCGGCGGTTTTCTCGCCGTAGCCGCGCTCTCTGTCATTGGTCTGCGCCTAGTTTCAGGACGGCAGATCTTCACCGACGTCATTGCGGCCTGGACGCAGTACGTGCAACTCAGCGGTATCGATCCGCTGCGACTTCGCGACACGTTCCTCTGGTCCGGCCTTGGCCCCGGAATCTTGGCGATGGGGGCGCTCTTGCTGCTCGTCATTCGACGTCCGACGAGTCCCGTCTCTCGCTTTGCGCTGGTCTGGTCGGCCTGCGCATTCGCCGGTTTTGTGATCCCGCCGAGATTCGCGGAGCATTACTTGTTGCCGTCGACGCCGGCGCTTGCGATGGCCATTGCATCGTATGGCCTCTCACTCAAGGACGTCGTCCGCCGGCCGATCATCGCGCTCGTCGCGCTCGCCTTGCTCTCGACGATGGCCCTAAACATCGTTCGCATTGCACGCGCCTTCGATTCATACGCGCTCTACGTTCAACGAATCGGGCATTGGATCAGATCGAGTATCGGAGACGGCGCCCTCGTCTATACATTCGAATTCGTGCCCGAGGTTCAGCTGGCATCGGATGCGGTCCGGCCGACTCGGGACGACCCATCGGCATGGACCGAGGTGCCGGAGGTCGTCGTCTTCGGGCCGAGCGCCGCGCCGGATCTGGCGCGCAAACACTACAACGTGACCGCACAGGGGGACGCGAAGACGGTCGTCTATGTACCGGTGTGTCCGGGTCTTACCGGAAGACTGTTTATCTATGCCGTTTCCTCGAAGGTCCATGCGTTTCCATGCCGGCTGCAACTGAAGTGACGCAGCAGGGAACCGGGTCAAATAGGTAGCAACGTTTTTCCCCCACAACTTTTTGCTTTGCGAGATGCAGTGTGACAGTATCCGTATCCTCGATCCCGGTCCAGGAGGGGAAGAACGGCGTAGCACGCATTGCGGTTGCTCCGAAGGTCACCGTGCTCGTGACGTTGTACGACGCCGCGCGCGATGTAACCGAACTGGTCGAGATGATTCTCGCTCAACGCCATCCCGATTACGAGGAGCAGGGCGATTGGTTGCGCGCCGTTTTCATCGACGATTGTTCGCGCGATGCAACCTTGCGCGTTCTCGAAGAGGCATTGGCGGCAAGAGCAAACCCGGCGCAGGTTCGAGTCCAGGCAAATTCGCGAAACCTCGGACTGGCGGCTTCTCTCAACGGCGCCCTGCGCGAGTGTGATACCGAGTACGTTCTAACCTGTCAGTGCGATTGCCGGTTCGGCTCGCAAACGTACGTTGCCGACATGCTGGCGCTGTTGGCGCGCTGGCCGGACGCTGCGGCGATCACCGGTCAGCCCACCTCCAATCAGCCGATCCCTCTCAAAGAGAAAATCAATCTGGTCGAAAATATTCAAGACATTCTTCCACGCGAGCAAGCCGCCCATGTTCACGAAGTGCGAGAACTTATCTATACCGGATTTGCAGAGGGCCGCGCCGACGGTTTCCGCCTAAAGGCGATGCAGTCGGCCGGATATTACGACACGACGCTTCGTATTTCGGGCGAGGATCAAGTGCTGTCGGGGCGCCTCCGAGAGCTGGGCTACAACGTTTATCAGGCCCCAAACCTCGCCTACGTCATGTCACTGTCTAGCCAGCAAGATTCGATCGGCGGCATGTTGCGCAAACAGTACATTTGGGGTAAGACGCACCCGTACATTCTCTTGCGGGCGCGTGAGACGTTGAGTGGCGTTATCGGTAAAAAGGCCGGTAGCAACCGACGGTTGCGAGTTCTGCTGCGAACGTCTCAGGTCGCAGCGACTCTGGCGTACCTCGCTCTGCCGGCAGCGTTCCTCCTGTCGAGTCCTGAGATGGGGTTTGGAATTCTGGCCGGTCTCGTGCTCATGAAGGGGCTCATCTTTCAAAAACATGTACGGCGAGTCGGAATGAGTATTTCGCTCCTCGCGTTGTTTGCCGCTTTGCAACCTGCTTTCGATTTATGCTACACGTTTGGTTTGGCACGCGGATTGATCGCTCTCGCGAGCAAGGCGCCGGGCGAAAACATCTAGGGGGTGCCTCGCGTCAGCATATGTATCCCCACGTATAACCACGCCAAGTTCGTAGGCCGGGCGCTCGACACTGCTTTAGAACAATCGGAAGCCGATCTGGAAGTCGTCGTGCTCGACGACGGCTCGACGGACGGCACCTTCGAGATCGCCTCATCGTACCGCGACCCTCGGCTCCGCGTTGAGGGAGGTCAACGGCATCTTGGACATGGCGAGAACTTCAATCGATCTCTCGATGCCGCGAAGGGCACGTACATCAAGATCCTCTGCGACGACGATTTCTTGTACCCGGGCGCGATTTCACGACTGGCCGACGGGCTAGATCGATTTCCGGACGCAACCTTTGCAACGAGCGCCTGGGATCTCCTCGACGACGTTGCGTCCGTCAAGCGGACGAGGCGCCTCTTGGAGCACGCTCCCGATGACGGCACTTTGGTCGATTTGCGCCAGATCGTCGTGTCATCCCGGCTTTGGCGTAATCGTATCGGCAGTCCGAGCTCGGTTCTACTACGGAAGACGGCGTTGACCGGCCTCCGTTTCAATCCTCAGTACCGGCAAATGATGGATTGGGACCTCTGGCTTCAGCTCTTGAAGCGAGGCCCGCTCGTTTATTTTCCGCAAGTGCTCAGCGCCTACCAGTGGCACTCCGAAACGCTCACCGCGAAGCAAGTGCCTTTGGCTCAGACGGCAACCGACCTGCTGACGATCTCGACCGTATTGGCCGATTCACTTCCCGATTTTCGCGCTGCGATTTCGAGCTGGGATGTGAAGCGCTTGCAAGGGCTGTGTTGCCTGAACGCGTTGCAGGTAGCCGCGCTAAATGGGTGGCACCGCCGCTGGGGACTTGCAGTTCAGAACCTGAGACTTGCAGTGCGAGCACTCTTGATGTTCCTGCGCATCGGATGAACGGGGAGGCCTAGTTGGTTCGGACGCTCTACTTCAATCGCTGGCTGTTGTACGAACTCGTTCTTCGCGATGTCGTCCTCAGGTATCGGGGCTCGGCGCTCGGTTTCTTCTGGACGCTGCTCACCCCGCTCTTGCTCATGGCCGTCTACGTACTCGTGTTCTCAGTTTTCTTGCGCATCGACATGCCGCACTACCCCGTTTTCCTGCTTGCAAGCTTGCTACCGTGGCAGTGGTTCGCCAATTCTCTGCAAGCCGGAACGAATTCCATAGTGGAAGGCAGGATGTACGTCGGTAAAGTCGTTCTCGCGCCGATCGTTCTCGTGCTCGTGCCGGTACTCTCGAACGCCGTGCACTTCGCGCTCTCGCTCCCCATCCTCTTGATCCTCGCTGCGATCTTCCACGTTCAGGTTGGGTGGTCAATACTCGCCTTGCCCGTGCTGATCGGCGTTCAGTTTCTGCTGACGCTCGGGCTCCTGCTGCTACTGGCGACGTTCAACGTTTTTTATCGCGACGCACTGCAGCTCGTCTCGGTGCTCCTGATGCTGCTCTTTTACCTTACCCCGATCGTCTATCCGCTCACATCGGTGCCGGAGCACTGGCGCCTCTACGCGCTCGCCAATCCGATGACGGCGCTGACCTTGAGCTACCAAGCCATTTTCTATTTTCATTCGTCGCCGAATTGGGCGTACGTCCTGTATGCGTTCGCGTTTTCGGCGGTTCTTTCTGGCGCCGGACTCATCGTTTTCGACCGCTACAAGGACACGTTCGCCGACTACGTCTAAAGACTGCTGAGATGGATGCAATTACCGTGGAGCGCGTCTCGAAACGCTTCCGCTTAGTCGCGATTCCCAAGTACGCGACGCTGAAAGAATCGATCCTCACATTTCAGCTGTTCGGACGGCGCCGAGGGCTCGAGCGGTTCGTGAAAGCCGTCGACGACGTCAGCTTCTCGGTACCGGAGGGGACGACGCTGGGAATCATGGGCAAGAACGGCTCCGGCAAGACGACCCTGCTTCGATTACTCGCCGGCATTTACTGTCCGGACAGCGGCTCGGTGCGCATCCGTGGCGCGATCGCGCCGCTGCTGAGTCTCGGCGTCGGGTTTCACCCGGACATGACCGGTCGCGAGAACCTCAAGATCAACGGGCTGGTCCTCGGCCTGAGCCCACGCCAAATCGAAAGCAGATCCGACGAGATCATCGAGTTCGCCGAGTTGCGAGAGTTCATCGACGTCCCGGTTCGCACGTACTCGTCGGGGATGTACATGCGCCTGGCGTTCTCGGTCGCGGCGAGCGTCAACCCCAGCGTCCTGCTGCTCGATGAGGTTCTTTCGGTAGGCGACGAAGCGTTTTCCGCAAAGTGCCTCGCGCGCATGAGAACCTTCAAGGAGCAGAAGAAGACAATCGTGCTCGTGAGCCACAACCGCGCGCTGTTGTCGTCATGGTGCGACGACGCGATTTGGATGGACCGCGGTTCGCTGAGGTTGCGCGGACCCGTTCAGCAAGTCATCGCCGCCTACCATCGCGACATGGAAGCTTCACCATCAGAGCCCATGCGTGACGCGACGCCGATTTGAGCGACAGGTGGCCGATCCTCAAGTCGCTGCTGGGTTTGGGTCCCCGACGCCACCTCGAACCTTCATATGACGATGTCGTAGCCGCCTTCAGGCGATGCCTTCCTACCGGGCGGCCGTCCGAGCAAACAGTCGCTTCGGTGATCATTCCCGTTTACAACCATTGCTCGGTGACGATGCGCTGTCTCCGATCAATTGCGGCCGCATGGTCGGATACGCTGAAGACTGAGATCATCGTAGTCGACGACTGCTCCACCGACGAGACCTCGCGCACTCTAGCGGCGATACCCGGCATCATCGTTCTTCGGAACGCCGAAAACGTCGGCTTCATCCGTTCCTGCAATCGCGCGGCAGCCATCGCGACCGGCCGCTACTTGTGCTTTCTGAACAACGACACGGTCGTCCGCAATGACTGGCTCGATCATCTGGTGTCGCATGCGGACTCCGATCCATCGATCGGCGTGGTCGGGCCGAAGTTGATCGGGCCCGACGGAACCCTTCAGGAAGCCGGCAACATCGTCTGGCGAGACGGCACTGCCTGGAATTACGGTCGCTCGGATGACCCTGCCGACCCCAGGTTCAACTTCAGGCGAGAGGTCGATTATTGCTCCGGCGCGTGCCTGCTTGTCAGAACGACATTGTTTCGGGAACTCGGTGGTTTTAACGAGGATTTGCTTCCCGCATATTACGAGGACGCCGATCTGTGCTTCGCTCTCCGCGAACGCGGCAACAAGGTGATGTACGAACCGAACTCCGAAGTCGTGCACTACGAAGGCGTCACATCGGGCACGTCCACCGCTCGAGGTGTGAAGCGTTATCAAGATATCAACCGGGCAAAATTCTACCGACGCTGGCAGCGCGTGCTGGCCGAACATTACGAAAGCGACCCTAGAAACGTTTACCGAGCGGCGCGCCGGCTCGGTGGCCGCCGCACGGTGCTCATCGTCGACTCGTACGTGCCCATGCATGACCGAGAAGCCGGTTCGGCTCGCATCTTAGAGATTATCAAGATACTAAGGGACGCCGATTACCGCGTGATCTTTCAACCGGACAATTGGCTTGGAGCCGAGCCGTACACCACTCAGATCCAAGCGCTCGGCGTCGAGGTTATCCATGACGTCGCACCCAGGCTCATGCGCAGAGGGCCGACGCGCAAGGCGCGCACGCGCGAGGCATTGCCCAGCATCGACATCGCTTGGGTTTCGCGGCCGAACATCTGCGAGCGATGGCTCGTGACGCTTAGAGACCATCCGCACATTCGAGTTCTTTACGATACGGTCGATCTCCATCACGTCCGTTTACGGCGTCAGTCCGAACTCGAAGGCACGGCAGAACGACATTGGAAGAAGATTCAGGCCGTCGAACTCGCTTGCGCAGAAGCGGCCGATGCGACGATCGTCGTGACGGAAGAGGAAAAGGAGCGCTTGAAGGAAGCAGGCGTACGCCGCATCTACGTCGTGCCGACCATCCACAATCCGAAGGTTAACGCACCTCGGGACTACGCAGCGACGAAGGGCCTGCTCTTCATCGGAGGCTACAATCATCTTCCGAACGTCGACGCGGTCGTCACGCTCTGTCGGGACATCATGCCGATCGTCTGGCAATCACTGCCGGAGTTACACGTGACGCTGTTAGGCAGCAATCCGCCGCAGAAAGTTCTCGCCTTACGATCGCAGAAAGTCGCCGTGCCGGGCTATGTAGCGGACGTCGGCGAGCATTTCATGTCGCACCGCCTCTTCGTCGCGCCCATTCGCTACGGCGCCGGAATCAAGGGCAAGATCGGCCATGCCCTATCGTACGGTTTGCCGATCGTGACGACGCCGATCGGGGCCGAGGGATTCGCACTACGCGACGGACTCGATTTCTTGCGGGCGGAGACGGCCGGCGAGTTCGCCGATGCGATCGTTCGCTTGTACTCGGATCCGGATCTCTGGACGACGATCGCAACAAATTCATTGGGGGCAATCGAGCCGTTTTCCACGACTCACGTCGCTCCTCGCCTGTGCGACGTCGTAGAATCGGTCTGCAGCGACGTCTCTTCGCCCATGTGAACGAACTCTTTATCGGCCTCCTGGTCGCACATGTCTTATGGGCCTATGTGTACGTCATCGGATCTTTGGCGCTCGAACTAGATCGCGGCGCGCCTCCCAGAAGAGGCGCCTTGGCGAGCGCCGGCCTCGAGCTCACCGTGCGAACGGCCCTTGGAGCAGCGCTCGCCATCGGGGCGCTTTTCTTGCTCGGCGTTGCCGGGCTCTTGCTTCCACCGGCGATTGCTGGCGTCGCCGTCTTGCTGCCCGTCGCGTTCCTCTCGTGGCTGCGGCTGCGCGGCGTTCGCGCCGCCATGCCCGTCACGAACATGGTCCGCCTGGTCCGAGATGCGGCGGATCCCGGGTGGCTCACCGTCTACTTCGTGGCGCTCTGTTTGGCGGCTCCCGCACTGCTGCCGCCGACGGAATTCGACAGTACGATGTATCATCTCGCGTACGCGGTCGATTGGGCGCGCGCCGGCCGAATCTATGTCGATCCCTACCTTCGCTTCCCCCTATTCGCGTATAATTTCGAATTGCTCTACACACTTTTCTACGCCTTGGCTATCGGCAAGTACGTCCAATTCGCAGCCTGGCTCGTGTTTGCGTGGTCAGCGCTCGGCGTCTATTCGCTCAGCCAGGCCATGCTACGTCGAATTGACCAAACTGCATCCGAGATTCCGTGGATTCGGTACGTGGTCCCGTTGGCCGCCGTCCTCGTGTCTTGCTCATCGCCGATCGTTCTGCGGTATGCCGACGTCGCGTACGTAGACATCGCGGCCGGATTCTTCTTTCTGGCCACAATCGCCGCCGCGCTGCTGGCCCTTTGCGATTTTCGCCGTTACGGCCCGAGTATCGCGATCATCGGTGGCTGCTTCATCGGAATGAAACTCCCGCTTCTCTTGTTTGCCCCGCTGATCGTTGCGCTGCTCTTCTACATCGGAAAACTGGCAGGCGCGACACCCCGGTCAGCCGGCGCGCTCGCGCTCTTGTTCGCAGTCGCCGGGTCGCCATGGTACTTGAGAAATCTGCTCATCGCGGGGGATCCGATTTCGCCGATCCTGAACATGGTTCTCGGACGTGCCGATCCGTACTGGAGCAAACAGGATTATTTAAACCTCCTGCGGTTCGTCTCTTTGCGTCAGGCCGGCGAGCCGGAACCACTCCTCAGGCCGATCATATTCTACCTGAAACCGGGCCAGCTCGGAGAGTTCGGTGCATCTCTGAGCGTCTGTTTCTTGCAACTGCCCATCGGCCTCGCCGCCGTGTTTCTCGCAGTGCGCCGTTTTCGCGCCAAGAACCAAGAGCTTTTTTTGCTTTGCGCATCGAGCGCCTATGCGGTGCTCGTCTTCTACGCGGTATTCGATTTCGGCCGGTACATCGTGCACTTTTATGCGGTCTACGTGGTGCTACTGAGCTCCATGCTTCTTGCAGGCCTCGTTTGGCTGTTCGCGCGAGTGCGGGCTCTTCGTGACGTGCGCACTCCGGCAGTTACTGCAAGCGTCGCTCTGCTGCTCGTCCTCGCGTTGCCGTCGCCGCTGTCGGGAACTGCTTATGATGGATATCTGCCGAAATTCATCGGCCTCTCGGCGAACGTCGAACATCCCACCGAATATCTCGCCGGCCTGGAGGGATACGCGCAAGCACAGGACGTCAGCTCGCTGCTACTCGCGGCGCACCGCCGCGGAAATGTCCTCGGCATCGGATTTGAAAACTTGGCGTATTTCTTTCGGCAGCGTGGCGTCGTTTCGATCGGTGACTGGTTTGGGCCGGCTCGCTATTCCGATTTGAGGAAGGCGATCGATGCCGGACAGGTGAGGGGCTACCTGCGACGCTTCGACGTCCTCGCCGTTATCATCCCCGCGAAAGCACGTGGACTAACAGAGGAAGAACAGGGAAAGCTGCTGGTGCAACTCGTTCAAGAAGGCTACCGTGAGGAAGCGCCCGCAGAGGGCCGCGTGCGCGAATTCGTAAGGATCGACATCGTTCGCGACGCCGCGCCCCGGTAACAAGGCAATAGCAGCCTCACAGAATGTCCCCAGCGGACGCAGCTAGGCTGAGCCCGTGCAAAACCATCAGACGCACCCGCGGCACGTGCGGGTCGGCCACTGGATCAACGCGGTGACGTTGTTGGTCCTGCTGTGGAGCGGATTCTCGATGTTCGCCAGCGACCGCAAATTCGCGACGATCGTGCACGCGCTGCCGGCATGGATCTGGAGTAGCCTGCAGTTGCAGGGACATGCTACCTTAGGCCGCGCCTGGCATCTGGGCTTCGCGCTCGCCATGATCGCCAACGCGCTGTGGTACGCCGTCGCCGCCCTGCGCACGGCATCGTGGCGCCGCCTGGTGCCCAGCGCGCGCACGTGGTTGCGAGATGCCGTCCGCGCGACGATCGCGGAACTGCGCAGCCCGCGCGAAACGATGCAGCAAGCGGAGTACAACGGAGCGCAGAAGGTCGCGTACACCAGTGTCATGGTGCTGGGTGCGCTGATGATCGTCACCGGCCTCTCTCTATGGTTCAAGCGCCAAGTTCCCTGGCTTATCGGTGCCTTGGGCGGCCAGCACGTCGTCCTTCCGGCGCACGTCATCATCGCCACGCTGTTCCTGGTCTTCATCGCGATCCACATCGTCCAGGTACTGCGCGCGGGATTTCCGACGCTGCTCTCGATGATCACCGGCACGACCGAGATCCGACCCCAGCGCACGCGTCGCGCCCTTGCGTGGTCCGCGACAGTGCTCGCCGCCCTAATCGTCGGATTCACCGTCGTACGCTTCACGAGCGGACCGATGGGCGTGCCGAGCTATTTGCAATGGACGGTCGAGCACGGAGGCCAACAAGCACATCACCGCCTGCCGGAGATTAGCGCGCGAGGTTCCGCAGACTGACCGGTGGCGACGACCGCGGGGCACCAGGGCCGGCCCCACCCCGGCATGTAGTCTGGACCAATGAAAAATCGGATACTGGTCGTCGACGACGAGCCTGCGCTCCTGGATGTCCTCGAACAGTATTTGCGAGACGAGGGCTTCGAAGTGATTCGGGCGGCCGACGGCCCCTCAGCCGTCGAACTGTTTTCCACCCATCACCCGGACCTCGTCGTCCTCGACCTCACCCTGCCCGGCCTTCCGGGCACCGAAGTCTTGAAGCGGATTCGCGCCGAGCGGGACGTTCCAATCATCATGCTCACCGCCCGCACAGACGAAGTCGATCGCGTCGTGGGCCTCGAGCTCGGAGCCGACGATTACATCGGCAAGCCGTTCAGCCCGCGGGAGGTGGTGGCGCGCGTCAAGAGCGTGCTGCGCCGAAGCGAACGCGCCGGGCGCGAACCCTCGGCGACCCAACGGCAGATCGGGGCGCTCACCATCGACAACGTCGCGCACGAAATCCGCGTCGGCGGCAAACCGGTGACCCTGACGCCGACCCAATTCAAGATTCTGGACGCCCTCGCATCGCACGTCGGCCAGACCCTAACGCGCGACCAATTACTCGCACATGTCAGCGCCGACGCCGACATCTTCGACCGTACCCTCGATCGCCACATCGCAAATTTGCGCGCCCGGATCGAACCTGATCCCGCCAACCCTCAGTACATCGTGACGGTCTTTGGAATCGGCTACAAGATGGTCAAACCGGCATGAGAGAACTCATCCACGAGATTCGCAACCAGCTTGCCGTCGCGATCGGAAACGTCGAGGGCTTTCGCGACGGGATCCTCGAGCCGACCCGGGCTCGACTGGACGCGGTGCTGGCCGCCCTCGGGAGGATTGAGGTTCTCCTAAGCCAGGCCACCAGCGCTGAGCGCGAGGAACGCACTCCCAAGCCTTAGCCTCGCCGGGCGCCGGCGTTATGAGTCGAACTTCGCACCGCCTTCACGGCTTGCGGACGTCGGCAGGGTAAGCTCCGGGGGGAGATGATCAGCCACCTCAATCTCAAGAGGCCCGTCGCCTGTCCGGTCGCCCAGGCTCCGCAATTCCTGGAGCGGTTCTTCGCCGACTACGCGGTCGACGATATGGCGGTGCTGGCCCTACGGGTGCCGGTGGTGCTGCCCGGTTTACCGCTTCTGATGCTGGCGCGCGACTGCGTCGTCCGGCTTTCGCGCCTCCACGATGTCGGCGCGATAACCGCCTCATACGATGTCGAGTGGGCGCCGGTTGCCGGCGGCCCCTTTCCGCGTTTCACGGGCAGAATCTCGCTTCCGACCGCCGAGGACAACGAGAGCTGTTTTATCGCTCTCGACGGCACCTACGAACCGCCGCTCGGAGTGCTCGGCGAAGCGTTCGATCGGACGATCGGACGCGCGATCGCAGAGAGCACGGGTCGCGATCTGCTCGAGCGGATCGGTGCGTTCATGGAAAAGTCCTCGCGCGACGTCGAAACTGCGAAGGGAACGCGCCAAGTTTCATGATGCGCGTATCGCTGGAAGGGGCCTAGGCAGACGATCCGGTTGCGGCGCCTCTCGGCCGGAGCGCGATGATGGCGACACCGAGGATCAGTTGCACGATCGCTCGCACGATTCGAAGCGTAGCGTATGGTTGAGAGGAAGTCATTTCTACTCCACTTCCGAGCATGCCCTGAGCCTAATCGACAAATGTCCGAAAGACGTGAACGCGATGCGAACGAGAGACGGTCCGGAGCGCCACCCAAGAAGTAATCAGGGTACAAAATGCGGAGGACCCGCGTCGAACGCGGGTCCTCATTCGGTTGTACTTAAGCTCTCAGATGCGCCGGTTCACGAACCGCTTTCTACTGTTTGAAGGGTCCCCGAAGCGGTCCGGCCCATTTGACCGAGAAGCGCCAGACCGGAATGCCGTTGGGTGCGTTCGAAGCCGCGGCGAAGGCGGATTCCATGGTCACGTACAGGTACGGGATGTGTGGGTCGTGTAGGTCGATGTCGAAGTTACCGTAGTGCTTTATTGTCCCGAAGCCGGTGTTCGTGAACTCCACCGGCCGGAATCCGATCATGACATCGTTGTTGAAGAACGGCTCGTAGACTTCCACCGCGTAGTCGTGGCCTGTACTCGGGACGATGGCGCCCTTGCTGCCCGTTCCGGTGTTCGAGTCGAACGTGGTTTGGTAGAACAGGATGACTCCGGGAACTCCGTTGACCGGGTCGCGTTGCGCGTACGCGCCGTTCGCATTGAAGCGATCCAGGGCGGTCGGCGAGATGACGTACCCGCCTGAGGCGCCGTACAACCCGACCTCGAAGGGCTTGGTGGGCGTTGCGTAAGCGAGTTTGTAATGCATTTCCTTATCGGCTCCAGGCTTCGTCGTGAAGTCTGAAGCCTGAATGAGATTGCTCGAGCCGGCGCTCCAGGAAACCTCGGCGTCGACCGGAGCGGCCACGTAGTTGAAAGCCGCTCCCCAACGCGCCGAGCTAAGTCCGTAGGTGTGCTTACCGACCGCGACGCTCGCGCTGGAAAAACCCGTCATGTCCGACCAGTTGGTGTACACGGGCATCGTCGACGGCTCGAGTTTCCCGACCATCAGATGGCCGTTCTTATTGAGGAGATCGTTGTAGGCGAACCAGCCTCTACCGAAGCTCCCGCCACTGACATCATTGCTGTAGAACGACTGTTCGGCACGATAGGTCACGGACGTCCCGATAAAACCGACCGCATCTGCGGAGAGGTTCGCGTAGGTGACCTTGACGTTCGGCTGGGTGGCATCTAATTTTCCGGTGCTCCGGCCGGTAACCGCCTCTCTGATAAGAAGCGGCAGGACCTGCTTCATGATCGCAGGATCGAGCGCGGCAAAGTCCGTCCGTTGGATGTACCGGCCGTAGGCATTGAGCGCCGGAATCATCGTGTGACAAACTTTGCAGTCGACATGATAGGCCTGAGCAAACGTCGGCAGAGCCGTCGCCGTTTGTTTTGAAGGGCCGAAGAACGCGCCTGCGAGGAGCGCGACGCACGCTATCGCAATGACAATTGGCCGTTTCACCCTTGCACGTCCACCACGACGGTCATCTTGTCATGACCGGGGCCGCACGGAAGGTGGCAGTGCATGTAATACTTGCCTGGCTTCGTCGGCGCGACAAATGTGATATCGACCGTCTTGCCGGGTGGAAGCATCACGGGCTTGATCCCTAGATCATCTGAGATCAACGCGTGCATTCCCTCGGTCGATTTCGCGTGGAGAACGATCGTCTGACCGGGGTGGGCGACGATGGTTCCGGGCGTGAACTGCCAATTGGAGGCGGTCAAGTCGACCTGCAGAGCGGTCGTCGTCGACGTATCGGCGAGCGCCCCAGCGATCGAAAGCGCGAACGTCGCGGCCAAAGCTACTACAAAAGTCCGAAGGTTCATCGTGTCTCTCGCTTTCTACCGAGCATCTCGTTTTATGAACGTAGCAGAGTGATGCCCGTTGCTCACGAACGGCGGGCGAAGCCCATCCTCCCGTCATTCATCGAATCTTCACAAGCGATTGCTTCACGACAATCCCGCGCTACCGCGCGGCATACTCCGGCTTCCCTACGAAGCCGTGCGGCCTAGGCTTTGCAGGCGCGCTAGGCAGCGACGTCCTGGGCTGTCTTAGGCAGCGACCTTCAGTGAGACGTCGACTTCTCGCGACTTGCCATAATGAACCTCGATCGTCCAGGCGCCGGCCATCGAAAGTCGCAGCTTTGCCTCCAGCGTGTGAGGATCGCTCGTTTTCTTCAACGTGATACGGTTGACGACGTGCATCTCGCCGCGCATCGCCATACTCGCCGAAATCGTCACACCGGCCGGCGGCATCCCGGCAAACGTAATGCGGACGGTCGCCATCCGGGTCGACTTCGCGAAAAAAACCGAGACTGCGGGTTTGGCAACGACTGCATTCACAACTGGAGCGGCCAGCACATCGGACCGGCTCCCCACCGCAAGGATGAAGCTCGCTATTGCGACCGCCGAAGCGAGCGAAACCGGCCGATTGAAGGAAGGCATATCACACTCCCGGACTGCTCGGCAGTCCTCGGTCACTATGCCCAGTATGCCGCCCCGCTAAATCGGCATGGCGTTCTATCTAAACCTCGGTCACGGGCCAAGCCGACCTGTACCTCGTGAAGTGAGTTGGAACGCCGTTCTCAGCGGCGTCACCGGCGCTTCACACTAGGCGGCTACCTTCGACGCATGTCGTATACACTTGAACGGCACGCTCGGCGCTCTCCTAACGGAGAACCGGGTCGCGCCCGATCACAAATCGCGCGCTATGTTGGGAGACCTCATCCTCAAGGCGGCGCGAATGTATAAAGAAGCGAAAAGGCGAGGCGCCTAGCGGTGAGAGAGCCCGAACCGGGCGGTTTGGCCGCGCTGATCGTGGCGACACGCCCGCTTCCGCCACTCATGATCGCGGTCGCCTATCCATGCGACAGCATGGCGATCGCCGCGGCGGTCGAAGCGGCTGCCGAGGGTGTGATCGAACCGATCCTGATTGGCCCCGGCGCCGAGATCGCGCGAGCGGCGGCCGAAGCCGGCTGCGACATCTCGGGCTTCGTGCAAATCGAGGCAATCGACCCATCCGCGGCGGCGAAGGCAGCGATCGAAGAAGTCGAAGGCGGCAACGTCAAAGCGATCATGAAAGGCAGCCTTCACACGGACGAGCTGCTTGGTCCGATCGTGCGAGAGACGGCGCTTCATACGTCGCGCCGCATGAGCCATTGTTACGTCTTGGCTCTCCCCGACCGTGACGAGTTGCTGATCCTGACCGACACGGCGGTCAACATCGCGCCAACGTTGGAAGAGAAGGTCGACATCGTGCGCAACGCGATCGATCTCGCGCGCGCGATCGGAATTCCCGAGCCGCGCGTCGCAATCTTGTCGCCCGTCGAGTTCGTGAACCCGAAGATTCAGTCGACGATCGACGCCGCGGCGCTCGCCAAGATGGCCGACCGGGGACAAATCACCGGGGCGCTCGTCGATGGTCCGCTTGCGCTCGACGACGCGCTCGTCCCCGAGGCCGTACGGCTCAAGCACATCGTTTCGGCGGTGGCGGGGCGGGCCAACGTGCTCGTCGTCCCCGACCTCGACGCCGGTAACATGCTCGCGAAGGAATTTGAGTTCGTCGCCCACGGAGAGGCAGCCGGCATCGTCCTCGGAGCGAGGATTCCGATCATTCTGACCAGCCGCGCCGAAACGGTGCGGACGCGGGTCGCGTCGTGCGCGCTGGCCGCGCTCTATCTAAAGCGCCACGGCTAGAGCGGCCAGGTCCAGTCGCGTATCTCCGGCAGGTCGTCGCCCCGCGTGCGGATGTACGCGCGATGCTCGATGAGTTTGTTCGCGATGACGTTCTTGACGGAGGCAGAGCGATCGCGGAGCCGCGGTATGCGATCGACCGCCGCACCGGCTAGATGGAAACGGTCGAGCTCGTTGAGGACCGTCATGTCGAAGGGCGTGGTCGTCGTCCCTTCCTCTTTATAGCCGCGAACGTGGAAATTGTCGTGGTTCGTGCGGCGGTACGTTAGGCGATGGATCAGCCAAGGGTATCCGTGGTAGGCGAAGATCACGGGCTTGTCGACCGTAAAGAGTGCATCGAAATCGGGGTCGGCTAAACCGTGCGGGTGTTCGCTCGCCGACTGCAGCTTCATCAGATCGACGACATTGACGACGCGGATCCGCAGATCGGGGACCTGCTCGCGTAAGAACGCGACGGCAGCAAGCGTCTCGAGCGTCGGGACGTCGCCCGCGCACGCCATCACGACGTCGGGGTCGCTTCCTGCATCGTTGCTTGCCCATTCCCACACGCCGATCCCCTTCGTGCAGTGCTTGACGGCGCTGTCGATATCGAGATACTGCAGCTCGGGCTGCTTTCCGGCAACGATGACGTTGACGTAGTCGCGGCTGCGCAAGCAGTGATCGGCGACCGAGAGCAGTGTGTTCGCGTCCGGCGGGAGATAGACTCGGATGACCTCGGCCTTCTTGTTGACGACGTGGTCGATGAAACCGGGATCCTGATGCGAGAACCCGTTGTGGTCCTGACGCCAAACGTGCGAGGTCAGGAGATAGTTCAGCGACGCAATCGGCTCCCGCCACGAAATGCAACGCGCGACCTTCAACCACTTCGCATGCTGGTTGAACATCGCATCGATGATGTGGATGAATGCCTCGTAGCACGAGAAGAGACCATGCCTCCCGGTGAGCAGATAACCCTCAAGCCAGCCTTGGCACAAATGTTCGCTCAGTATCTCGAGTACGCGGCCTTCAGGATCCAGGTATTCGTCGTCGCTCGCCTCGGTTTCGGCGATCCAGCGCCGACCCGTCACCTCGAAGAGCGCATCGAGGCGGTTCGACGCCGTTTCATCAGGGCCGAAGACCAAGAAGCTGCGCATGTTGTCGCGGACGCTGTCGCGCATGAAGACGCCGAGCACACGCGTCGATTCGGCGACCGTCACCCCGGGCTGCGTTACCGGCACGGCGTAGTCGCGAAAATCCGGCAGCTTGAGCGCGCGCAAGAGCTTCCCGCCATTGGCATGAGGGTTGTCGCCCATGCGCCGGTGACCGGCCGGCGCGAGGTTGCGCAGCTCTTCGACCAGTCGCCCGCGCCCGTCGAACAACTCCTCGGGCCGGTAGCTCTTCATCCACGCTTCGAGCAATGCTCGATGCTGCGGGTTGGTTCGCGCCGCATCGATCGGGACTTGATGCGCCCGCCACGATCCCTCGACGCGATGGCCGTCAACCTCCTTCGGCCCCGTCCAGCCCTTCAAGGTTTTCAGAACGATCATCGGCCAGCGAGGCCGTCCGGTATATCCATATGTCCGGGCCCGATGCTGAATCGCCGCAATCTCGTCGAGGACCACATCGAGCGTCCGTGCCATGAGCTGGTGCATCGCTTCCGGTTCGTGACCCTCAACGATATGGGGCTGCCAACCATAGCCTTCGAGCAGCGATGCGAGCTCGGATGAACCGATGCGTGCCAGCACCGTTGGGTTCGCGATCTTGAATCCATTGAGGTGTAAGATCGGGAGCACGGCGCCGTCCGAGGCCGGGTTTAGAAACTTGTTCGCGTGCCAGCTGGTGGCAAGCGGCCCGGTCTCGGCCTCACCGTCACCGACGACGCAGGCGACGAGCAGGTCCGGATTGTCGAACGCTGCACCGAACGCATGCGCGAGCGAGTAACCGAGCTCGCCACCTTCGTGAATCGATCCCGGGGTCTCGGGTGCAGCGTGGCTGGGGACGCCGCCGGGAAACGAAAATTGCTTGAACAACCGCTGCATTCCGGCTTCGTCTTCGGAGACGTCGGGATAGTATTCGCTGTACGTCCCCTCGAGGTAGACATTGGCCAGGATTCCCGGCGCACCGTGCCCCGGACCGGCGATGTAGATCACGTTGAGGTCGCGCGCCACGATCGTCCGGTTGAGGTGGGCGTAGGTGAAATTAATCCCGGGCGTCGTGCCCCAATGGCCGAGAAGTCGCGGCTTCACGTGCTCGGGCGCCAGCGGCGCGCGCAAGAGCGGATTGTCGAGCAGATAAATCTGCCCGACCGATAGGTAGTTCGCTGCCCGCCAGTACGCGTCGATTCGGTGAAGCTCTTCGTCTGAGAGTGGTTTACTTTGAAGATGCGGAGCGGTCATAGCGGTAGCATATCACCGCGCGGCGAGAAACGTCACCGCTGTACGTGCGAGCTGCCAGCCTTCGCGTGCGCGAACGACGTAGACCGCAACCATCGACTCGTCCGCGCCGATCCGGCCCTCTCCGGCGAGCGCCTCATTACGCGCCGCATCGAGTTTCGCACCGGCCGCTTCGGCGCCGCGCAAGCCGCCGGCTCGAATCGGAGCGGCGTGTTCGCCGATGCCGCCGGTGAAGACGAGGAGATCGACGCTTCCGAGGACGCCGATCATCGAGCCGATTGCGGCGCGTAGACGCCAGCCGAGGACGTCGAGAGCGAGCGCCGCATCCGGATCGTTCGTGCGCGCGATCAGGAGTTCGCGAACGTCGCCGCTGCGTCCCGAGATGCCGAGTAAGCCGGAGCGGCGCTCCAACATGTCGTCCAACTCGCCGAGCGGCATTCCGCTCTTGAGCAGATGCAGAAGGAGGCCGGGATCGACCGATCCGCTGCGCGTCGTCATCGGCAGACCTTCGAGCGGCGTGTACCCCATCGTCGTATCGACGCTTTTCCCGTTCTCGATCGCGCAAAGTGACGAACCGCCGCCGAGGTGCGCGGTGACGATCCGCGCTTGCCGGACGTCGAGCCCCGCCAGCGCGGCGCCGCGGTGCGCCGCGTATTCGTGGCTGAGCCCGTGATACCCGAGCCGGCGAAATCCTTGGCGCGTCAGTTCGCGCGGGATCGCGTACGTCGCGGCTGCAGCCGAAAGCGTGTGATGAAAGGCGCCGTCGGCGACCGCAAATTGCCGCAAGTCCGGGCGCAAGCGGCGAACGACCTCCGCCGCCTGCAACGTCGCCGTGTCGTGCAAGGGAGCGTCGCCGCCGACGCGCCGAATCTCGGCGACCGTCGTTTGGTCGAGCGGAACGATCGTCGCCGTTGCATCCGGGAACCGGACGATGCGATGCACGACCGCATCGAGATCGTGCTCGAGTTGGGCGGCGGTGGCAGCCTCGAGCCGAGCGACCTCGACCGAAACGGCCGCGACCGGATCGGGCGGTTGGGCGATCGGCGGCAGAGCTTCGCCGAATTCGTAGCGCTCGAGCTTGAGCGAGGTCGAACCGGCGTTGACGGTTAGGACGCGCACGGGGCGCCTCGGGAAACGGTCAGCGTCCGGCGGTCTCCGTCGACGCGGAGAGCCACCGGTCGAGCATCCCACGCAGCGCTTCCATCCGAACCGGCTTGGCCAGATAATCGTCCATGCCCGCGGCGAGGCACGCTTCTCGGTCTTCCTTGAAGGCGTTGGCCGTCATCGCGATGATCGGCGTGTGACGTCCGGACGCTTTCTCTTCCTCGCGCATGAGGCGCGTCGCTTCGAAGCCGTCGAGGTTGGGCATCTGGCAATCCATCAGGACCGCGGCAAACTGTTCCTGGCGCAGGACGGCGACGGCTTCGGCGCCGTCGGAGACCATTTTGGCTTCGATGCCGAGAGCTCGGAGTTGGTGACCGAGCAGTTCTCGTATGCCGGCGTTGTCTTCGGCGACCAGGACGACCCCGGACGAGCTTGGTTCGGCGCGGCGCGTCCGGTGCGGCGGAGCCTCGCCGGTGACGGATTCGATTCTGGCGGTCTTGCCGAGAGCATCACTGATTCGATCGAAGAGCTCCGATTGGCGGATCGGCTTGAGCAGCTGGTTGTCTTCGTCACCGACTTCAATGATGCGCGACCTTCCGATCTCGGGTTCGGAGGCGAGTGCCGCCGCGAGCATGCCGGAATCCGGCGTGTCCGTGTCGACGACCGCGATCCATTTTGGGGACGTCGCGGCGTTCGCCGGCTCGAGGGCCGTGCGAATCTCCATCACGGCGTGGATGCGGCGGCTGGCCATCCCCCAGGCCTCGAGGTACCGCGCGACGATGTCGGCGAACGTCTCGTCGTCTGAGTAGACCAGCGCGCAAACGCCGTATACTTTCCGGCTGGAGGCCACGGCATTCGGTCGTTTGAACGGAATGCTGAACCAAAAGAGCGAGCCGCGACCTGGCTCGCTCTCGACGCCGATTTCGCCGCCCATCAGGGTGACGAGGCGCTTGCAGATCGAAAGCCCCAAACCGGTCCCGCCGTACTTGCGTGACGACGAACTATCCGCTTGAACAAATGGTTCGAACAGCCGCGGCAGCGTTTGGTCCCCGATCCCGATGCCGGTGTCTTGGACCTCGAACCGGACGACCGCGCGCCGCAGCGACGTTTCCACCGGCAGAGCGCGCACGACGACGTTGCCGCGCTGAGTGAACTTCACGGCGTTGCCGATCAGGTTGAGCAAGGTCTGCATCAGGCGGTCGGGGTCGCCGAGGACCGGCGACGGGATCGACGGATCGACGAAGGTGTGGAGGCGCAAAGATTTTTGCCGGACTTGCGGCGCGAGGACGCTCGCCGCGCTTTCGACGACGGCCTGCAGTTCGAAGTCTCGCTCCTCGAGGTCGAGTTTTCCAGCCTCGATCTTCGAGAAATCGAGGATGCTGTTGATGATGGAGAGGAGCGCTTCGGCCGACTCGCCGATCTGCTCGCAGTAACGCCGCTGCCGATCTTCGAGGAACGTTCCGCTGAGGAGTTCGGTCATTCCGATGATCGTCGTCAGCGGCGTGCGCAGCTCGTGGCTCATGGTCGCGACGAATTGCGATTTCAGGAGCGATGCGTCGAGCGCTCGATCGCGATCTTGCTCGGCGTCGATCCTCCTGCGTTGTTCGCGCGCGGTCAACAGGCGCAATTCCTCGGCGTATCTGCGCTCGGTGATGTCGACGATCGTGGCGAGGACGAAATGTCCACCGGGAGCGATGAAGGGGCTCAGCCCGATCTCGACCGGGACCTCGGTGCCGTCTTTGCGCAACCCGAAGAGATCTCGCCCGGCGCCCATCGGCCGCGTCGACGGCGCCTTATGGAAACCCGCGCGCAAGCCGGTGTGGCCGCGACGAAACCGCTCGGGGACGAGCATCTCGAGCGGCTGGCCGAGCATTTCGTCTCGGCGATAGTTGAAAAGTCGCTCGGCTTGCGTGTTGACGAGCGTCATTACGCCGCTCTCGTCGGCGACAATAATCGCGATCGGCGCGGCATCGACGACGAGTCTGAGATACTCGTGCTCGCGGGCGCTCTCAGCCATCGCTCATACTCCAACCTCGCGCCGCCGGGCCCTGCTTTGGCGCCACGGGCGCCAAATGGCCGCCCATGCTTTAGGACCTATTCGAACAGCGCGTTCGCGTCGGCGTGCGTCATGGCGTTGGCCATCGACGAAAACGTTCCAACGTCCCGAACTTGAATAGCGACATCTCGAAACGCAGCGAGCGCAGAAAGCATCGGGCGCGCACCCAAGCTCACGCGTGCAACTCCGAGACGCTTCATTTCCTCGAGCGGCGGCGCGGTTGCGTTTACTAGAATATTCAGTGGCGCCCCAATATCTCGTACCAATTGCTCGATCGAGCGTGCATCGGTGACCCCGGGAACAAAGATGCAATCGGCTCCCGCGGCGTGATACAAGCGCCCACGCTCGAGCGTCTCATCCATGCGTCCCCCTTCGCCGCCGACGCGGTTGAGAAACACGTCGGTCCTCGCGTTGATGACCAAGGGCACGCCATGCTGGTCCGCCACACGACGAATCGCGCGGATCCGTTCGGCTTGGAGTCGCGCGTCGATGAGCCTCTCCGGATCGTCGGAACCGTCCTCGAAATTGAGGCCGATCGCACCGGCCTCGATTGCCCCTTCCGCGGTCGCGATCGCGTCGTCGAGCGTTTCGCCATATCCGCCTTCAAGGTCAGCCGTTACCGGAACATCGACCGCGCGACAAATGCGAGCGACCCCGGCCAGCATCTCCGCGCGCCCAATCCGCTGCCCATCGGGAAACCCTTCGAGAAAGGCTATGCCCGCGCTCGTGGTCGCGACGGCGCCAAACCCAAGCGATTCGATGATGCGTGCGCTAATCGCATCCCAGGCGTTCACTAAAACGACCGGATGCCCGGGTTGGTGCAAGCTTCGAAAGCGCTCGGCCTTCTCGCGTCGGCTACGCATTTTATTGCTCTTTATCATTGCGCGACGTCGTCGACCGCGCGCCGGCGGCCCCGCGCCGGCACGGCGCCATCAGAGACGTTACGATAAACGCCCTCTTCACGAAGCATCTTACGCGACGCCGAAGCGCCGGACCTGGACTAGACTCCGCCGGCAAGGCGCTGCACGTCGGCGGCTGAATCTCCGCAGCGATGACGATCGACGACCGCGAACTGGGCGCATGGGCATATCTTGCGCCGGAAGACGGCAAGCAACGAACCGGACCGCTCGCGGATCTGACCTGCGGCGTCAAGGACATCATCGACGTCGCGGGGATGCCGACCTCATTCGGCGTCGACTTTCGAACCGTGCAGCCGGAGCGCGATGCGTGGTGCGTCGCGCGTCTGCGAGAAGCCGGCGCCGCGATCTTGGGAAAGACGGCGACGACCGCGTTCGCCTATCGCGATCCGGCGGTGACGCGCAATCCGTGGCATCGCGAGCGCACCCCCGGCGGCTCGAGCGCGGGCAGCGCCGCCGCCGTGGCGGCCGGGCACGTCGAGTTCGCGCTCGGAACGCAGACGCTCGGCTCGGTCCTGCGCCCGGCGAGTTTTTGCGGCGTCGTCGGTTTCAAGCCGACCTACGGCGCGATTCCGACCGAAGGCGTTTGGCCGTTGGCTCCGTCGCTCGACCACGTCGGCATTCTCGCGAAAGACGTTGCGACCGCATCGCGCGCGGCGCGCGTGTTGCTCCCGCAGCTCGGCGCGGCCCAGTCTCACCCTCCCCGATTGCGCGTCGACGTCACCTTGAACTGCGACCGCTACGGCCAAGCGGCGCACGATGCCGCGATCGCATCACTGAATTCTTGCGCCGGACGCGGAGCGATCCTGACTCAAGGCAACTTCGCCTTGTTCGCGGAGCGAGCGACGGCCGCGGCGGATTCGATCATGGCCTACGAGATGCATGAATCGCTCAAGTTCTTGCTCGACGAGCCGCAAGCGCCGCCGGAAGTGCTCGCGATGGTTCGACGAGGTTTCGCGTTGCCGCGCGAAACCTACGAAGACGCGCTCGCAGCGCGCGACGGCCTGCGCGCCGAACTCGACGAGATCTTCGCCGACGGCGACGCGCTTGCAGTCCTGTGCGCCGGTCCCGCGCCGTCGCGGGAAACGACCGGCACGGCGCCCGGTCAGGCGCCCTGGACGCTCCTGGGCTTACCCGCGATTTCGCTTCCGATCGGTTTCGATGCCGACGGACTGCCGCTCAGTCTCCAGCTCGTCGCACGCGCCGGCGCCGACGCCGCGCTGCTCACGACCGCAGCTTGGGTCGAGCAAGTCACCAAAACGTAGCGACCTTCAGAAGGTCACTCACCCCGCCAGCGAGCGGGTCGCTTTTCGAGAAACGCCGTCATCCCTTCGCGAAAATCGCTGCTCGTATAGCAGCGCAAGATCAAGTCCTCGCCGCCGCTCGTTTGGCCGCGCGCGATCCGCCGCAGGGCCTCCTTCGTAGCGGAGATCGTCAAGGGCGCGTTCGCGGCGATTTGGTTCGCGATCTCGAGAGCGCGCGCGGCGACGGATTCATCGCTCTCGGTCACCTCGTTGATGAAGCCGAGGTCGTACATCCGCCGAGCGCCGAACAACTCGGCCGTGTAGAGCATCTGCTTCACCTGGCCCGCGCCGATCAGTCGGACGAAGCGCGCGTAGTTGCCGATCGAGAGGCAGTTGCCGAGCGTCCGCGCGACGGGAAAGCCGAAGCGCGCCGACGGACCCGCGATCCGGAGGTCGCACGCCGCCGCAATCCCCGCGCCGCCACCGGTGCAGGCGCCCGCGATCGCCGCGAGGATTGGAATCTTCACGTCTTCCAAGCGCGCGAAGACTCGCTCCATCCGCCGCTCGTAGTCGAGCGCCTCCGCCTCTTCCCCGAAACCTCGAAACTCTGAGATGTCGGTCCCGGCGACGAATGCCTCGTTGCCGGCGCCGGTGAACACGACGCAGCGCAATTCGCGATCGGCGTCGATTTCGTCGCAGATCGCGTAGAGTCGCTCGTACATCGCAAACGTCATCGCGTTGCGCGCCGCGGGCCGGTTGAACGTTACACGGAGCACGCGGCCAAGTCGCTCGACCAGAATCGTATCACCCGGCATCAGTCTTGCACCGGGTGTGCGACGACGACGTGTTCTCGTTCGAGCTCGGCAATCTCGTCATCGGAGAAGCCGTAATCGCGAAGCACCTCATGAGAGTGTCCGCCGAGCAGCGGCCCCGCAGCCCGCATGACCGTGGGGGTCGACGAGAAGCGCATCGGCGAGCCGACTTGCCGAATCGGGCCGAGCGTTCGGTGCGGCGCATCGGTGAAAAACGAACGCGCCTCCAAATGCCGATCGCCGAACACCTGATCGAACGATTGAATCGGCGCCGCCGGCACCCCTGCCGCCTGGAGCATCGAAATCCACTCCGCGGCGGTGCGCGATGCCGTCTTCGCTTCGATCAACGGAATCAGTTCGGCCAAATTCGCCCGGCGCACCGACGAGTCTTTGAACCGCGGTTCGCGCTCGAGGCTTTCGAGGTCGAGCACCCTGCAAAACGCACTCCAGGTCTTCGGCGTCGTCGCGCCGGCGGTGAAATATCCGTCGCTTGCACGAAACGCTTGATACGGCGCGGTCGCCTGATGCGCCGAACCCTGACGCTGCGGCACCTCGCCAGTCGCAAAATACTTTCCCGCCTCCCAAACGGCAAGCGATACGCCGGATTCGAAGAGCGATATGTCGATGAATTGGCCTCCCGCGCCGTCGCGGCGCGCGTAGAGCGCGGCCGTCGCGGCGAGCGATCCATAGAGGCCGGCGACGAGGTCCGTGACCGGAACGCCGACCTTGGTCGGTGGACCGCCGGCCTCACCGGTGATGCTCATGAGCCCGCTCATCGCTTGCGCCATGATGTCGAGCCCGGGCAACGCCGCATACGGTCCGTCCTGCCCCCAACCCGAGGCCGCGACGTAGATCAGCTGGGCGGTCTCGCGCGCCAAAACGTCGTAGCCGAGACCGAGATCGCGCATCGTTCCGGGCCGAAGATTTTCGAGCACGACGTCGCACCGCCGGATCATGCGTTTGAATGCCGCCTTCCCGGCAGCCGCTTTCAGGTCCAAGGCTAGGCTACGTTTGTTGCGGTTGAGCCGAATGAAGTTCGAGCTTTCACCATCGATGAAAGGCGCGCTCGCGCGCGAGAAATCGCCGCCGTCAGGGTTTTCGAGCTTGACCACGTCCGCGCCGAGGTCGGCGAGTTGCATCCCGGCAAAGGGCGTCGCCATGAAGTTCCCGATTTCGATCACGCGGATGCCGTCCAGCGGGGCGCTCATGTCGATGGCAAGGTTCGCTCGCTCGACGAAACGTTCCCAGGAAGCTCCCAGAAAACAAATGGATGAAACGCCCGCATACCAGGGAACTATAAGAACGTTAGACGACCTTTCTAACGTTCTTCTAAAGACAGCGCAATACGCTTCACCCAGGCCCGGTCCAGGGCTCTCCCAGAGGAACGAACGCAATGCTCTCATTCAAAAATATCTCACCGCAGCTGCTCGGGGCAGCGGTGTTAGCCATCGCCGGCTTGGTTGTACCGGCCGCTGCGTCGGCCCAGGGCGTTCCCGCATACGCCCAGCCGGCCTACCAAAATAACCAAGATGAAACGGTCACCGGGCGGATCATCGCGATCAACGACACGTGGCACATCACGGTCGCCGACGATCGTGGTTTCACCGACACGGTCGAGCTCCATCAAGGGACGATCATCAATCCGACGGGCTTGACGCTCGCGCCGGGGATGAACGTCACGATCGACGGTTACGGCAACGGGCCGGTTTTCGAAGCCAATGAAATCGACACGCCGTATTCCTATGAAGGCCCATTGCCGGTCTCGGTCTACTACGGTCCGGGCTGGTGGTACCCGGGTTATGGGTACGGGTACGGCCCGTCTTTCGGCCTCTTCTTCAACTTCGGCCGCATCGAGCGCCGCGACTTCGATCACTCGCACGCGTTCTTCGGATTCAGCGATAATGCATACGGTCACGGCTACGTCGCGCCGCGCGACACGCGCTTCGACAGTCGCCCGAGCTCCGGGTTTCGCAACGACGTCCGCACGAACACTACGCGCACGAACGCGACGAACTACTCGCACACCACCGTGAACAACAACTACACGCGTCCCTCGACCCAGAACTATGCTCCGCGCCAGACCTATGTGACGCACAGCTCGACGCCGAACTACGCCCCGCGCGGCAGCGCCGGCTACAGCGCTTCGCGCTCGTCGAACGCCGGCTCGTACAGCCGTCCCGCGAACAACAGCCGTCCCGCGAACAACAGCCGTCCCGCGAACAACAGCCGTCCCGCGAACAACAGTCATACCTCGGGGAGTCGCGGATCGTCCAACAGCGGCGGCGGGGGTCGTCACCAATAACGAGGGACTCGTACCACAAGAAGCATGGCCCGGGGAAATCCCCGGGCCATGCGCTTTGCTTCGCGGTTTTGCTTAGCGAGTCGTTCGTTTGTGTGAGCTGATGCTCACCGCCGTCGTCGTGACCCCAACGTTCAGCGCCTACGCCCCAAGAAAGAGGGTGCACTCTCTCGGGTTCCAAAGGGTGTGAGCAAGCGCGCCTGTGCGCGCCATCAGGAGGTACGCTCATGCTCACGCCCAGTCAGCATCGGCGCCGTTTGCAATTCGCGTTCATCGTGACGTCGCTCGCATTGTGCGGGCTTACCGCCGCCCTAGGCTACGGAGCGCAGGGCGGCATCGTTTACAATGCGCTGTACGATTGCGGACCCGGTCGCAACCAGTTCAAGGTCTTAAACTGCAACGGGAGCTTGTGCACGCTCCTCTATCCCAAGGGGAACGGGGGCGCCGGTTTCAAGACCACGATCGACCGCGAGTCGCTCGCCGAATCGATCAACGGCACCTATGGCGGGACGCGCAAGCCGTGCACGATCAACGGCAAAGTCGTCAAAGCCCCGACGCAAGCCGCGTTGAACCCGCTCGCGCCGAAAAAACCGCAGCCGCCCAATCCCGGCGGCCCGATGGTGACCGGACGCTACGAGTGCTGGACCTATACCGGCGGCCACCTGGAAGCCGCCATGATGGAGAACTTCTCGCTGGCCGGCGGCGGCCAATACAAGGACGCGGGCGGTCACGCTGGGACGTATGCGGTGAGTTCGGGTCTCATCACGTTTCGCGGCGCGGCGTTGAACGGCGTCCAAGCTCGCTACATACAGGGTGTGCCGGGGTCGGCAAATCCGCCGCACATCCAGTTTCTCGGGAGTCGCGGCTCGGGTGACGAGTGCGACGGGAAGGGTTAGGCGCGTCTTAGGCGGCCGTCACGTCGACGGCGGCGCGCAGGCCCTCACCGATCAGCGCAAACGCGACCAGCGTCGCGACGATCAAGAGGCCAGGCGTGACGATCAGCCACGGCGCCGAGCGCACCGCGGGCAGCAGCGCGTCCTGGAGCATGTTGCCCCACGACGGCATCGGCGGTTGAACCCCGAGCCCTAGATACGAGAGCCCGGCTTCGGCCAAAATGTTGTCGCCGATCGAAAACGTCGCCGTGACGATCACGGGCGCCAGCGCGTTTGGGATCAAGTGCCTGAAAACCAGGCGCGCCGGTGAGGCTCCGATGGCCCTCGCCGCCTCGACGAAGTCGCGCTGCTTGAGCGAGAGCACCTCGGCGCGCACCAAACGGGCGACGCTCATCCACGACAACAGGCCCAGGATCAAGACGATGATTGCCAGCGCGAAGCGATTCAGCAACGCCTCAACCGTAATGATGAGGAAGAAGCTCGGGAACGAGAAGAGCGCGTCGACGATGCGCATCATCACGGCGTCGACCGCGCCGCCGGCCATTCCGGAGATGGCGCCATAGAGCGTCCCGAAGACGATCGCGACGACCATCGCCGTAAAACCGACCGCAATCGAAACTCGTCCGCCGACGAGCGCGCGCGTCAGAACGTCGCGGCCGAGCAAATCGGTCCCGAGCCAATGTGCCGCCGACGGAGCCTGCGGATAACCGATCGTCGCGTGATCGATCGCGATCGGCGAGTACGGCAGCAGCATCGGTCCGAAGATGACGCCGAACAGGATCAGCGCGACCGCTGAAAGCCCGACGAGTGCGACGCGTTCCCGCGCGAACCTCCGCCACGCCGCACGCATCAGTCGTACGCTATCCGCGGATCGGCCAGGCCGTAACCGATATCCGCCAAGAGGTTGCCGAGAACGACGAGGACCGCAGTGATCATCGTGAGAGCCATCACCGTCGGGTAGTCGCGCTGGAAAATCGCGTTGATGCCGAGATATCCCATTCCGGGGATCGAGAAGACGAACTCGACGAAAAACGCGCCGCCGAAAAGCGCGGGCAAATTCAAGCCGAACAAGGTGATCGTCGGCAGGAGCGCGTTGCGCAAGGCGTGCTTGAAGATGACGACGCGTTCAGAGAGTCCCTTGCTGCGCGCCGTCCGCAGGTACAGCTCGCTCAACACGTTGAGCATCGCCGCGCGCTGATAGCGTATCCAACTGGCCAAACTTACGGTCATTATTACGGCTGCCGGCAAGATCAGGTGATAAAGTCTGTCGACCGGGTCGCGCTCGTGCCCGACCGCGTCGATCCCCGACGCCGGGAACCAGTGCAGGTGCGCCGCGAAAAGGTCGATAGCGATGACGCTGAGCCAAAAAACCGGCATCCCATACGACGCGAACGCGAGCACCGTCGCGGCGTAGTCGAACGCCGATCCGCGGCGCACCGCCGAATAGATGCCGATTGGGATCGCGATCAGGATCGTGCAGACGAGCGCGATGCTCAGCATCTCGAGCGTCACCGGCATCTTCTCGAGAATCTTCACGACGACCGGGCGCTGGTCGACGTACGAGACGCCGAGGCTACCGTGGAAAACGAGATTGCCGAGCCAGTAGACGTACTGGACGTACCACGGTTTGTCGAGCCCGAGCGTGTGGATGAACTCGGCGCGCGCGGCCGGGCTGAGCTGGCGCGCCTGCTGTTGGAAGATGGCCGTCGGGCCGCCCGGCGAGAGGCCCATCAACGCGTACGAGATGATGCTGATCAGCAAGAGCAGCGGCACGGCTGCGGCGATGCGCCGAACGATCAACGCGATCATCGCACCAGCCGCCAGCGATTGACATTCAAAAAGAGATACTGGTCCGGCAAGGCGTGTTCGAAATCGAATTGCACGCGCGGCGAGATCGCAACGCGCGAGAATGGAAACTCATAGAAGAGCACCGGGACGTCGTCGGCGATCAGCCGCTGCATGTCGTCGTAAAACGGTTTGCGCTTCGCAGGATCTACGAGCTTGATGCCCATGTGCACGTCCCGGTCTATCCGGGGATTGCGATAGAACATGTCGTTGTTTCCGGCCGGCGGGAATTGATCGGAGCCGAGCAAGGTCAACTGGTCCGGATCCGGGACGCCGCCCCAGCCCGAAATGGCGATGTCGTAGTGACCGTCCTGCGTTTGCGTCAAGAACGTCGCATAGTCCAGTTGCTGCACGGTGACCGCAATACCGACCGCCCGCATATCGGCTTGAAAGGCCGTGGCGATCTCTGCCGACGTGGACGCCTGGCCGGAGCCTGGAAACGTCAGCGTGTACGCGAGACGCACGCGTCCGCGCCGTCGCACGCCGTCGGGCCCGACTCGATAGCCCGCGGTTTCGAGCAACGCCCGCGCGCGCGCGGGTTCGTACGGATAGCGGCGCACGTTCGGATCGTACCAGGTCCGCAAGGCCTCCGGCACGATCCCCGTCGCTAGGTCCGAGTCTCCGCGCGTCAGCCCTTTCAGTTCGGCTTGCCGGTCCCAGCCGTACATCATCGCGCGCCGCACCGCGAGATCGGGGATCCCCGGACGCGTGAAGTTCAAATAGAAGAAATACGAATAGAGATCGGGGACGTGGAGCAAGTGCAGGTTGGTGTGGGCCTCCTTGAGGATCTCGTACGAGCCGGCGTTCATCCCGTCGTTGAGGTCTGCATCACCCGACTCCATCGCGTCGATGCGCGCTTGATCGTCGAGCACGACGCGGAAGACGATCCTCGGAATCTCGGCCGGTCTGTCCCAGTACTGTGGATTGCGCTCGAACGAAACTTGCTCGTCATGGAGCCACTGCTTGAAGACGTACGGCCCCGTCCCGACCGGGTGCTCGCCGAAGCCGGTCTGGCGCTGACCTTTGAAGGCTGTCTTCCCCAAGATGTGCTCGGGGAGAATCGGCGCGTTCAGCGCCTGAATGACGAACAGTGCGTTCGTTTGCGAAAGATCGAAATGAACGCGATAGGGACCCTCGGCCTCGACGTTCTTGATGAACGCAAACTGGCCGCGATACGGAAAGGCCGTGTCGGGGTTCAACATGGCGCGATAGGTCCAAACGACGTCCTTCGACGCGAACGGCGCACCGTCGGTAAATTTGACGCCGCGCCGGAGTTCGACCGTCCAGTGCAATCCGTCCGGCGTTCCCTTCCAGGACGTGGCGAGAGCCGGAATCGGCTCAAAATCTGAGCCGATGTTGACCAGGGAATCGAAAACCAAGCTCTCATAGACCGTCGAATAGTAATTCGTGCTGTAGAGCGGGTTCAGCGTGTCGGCATCCGCGAGTTCGAGGACAACGAGCGTGCTCGGGTCGCGCGAGAGCCTCTTGCCCGCCCCACAGCCTGAGATCCCCGCACAGAGCGCTAGGAGGACGGCGAGAGTGACGAGCCCGCGAATCACCAGGACCCACTTCGCCACCGATCGTCGGCCCTCTAGCATCTTGCCCGCGAGATGCGCTAATTGAAGAGACGCGGCCTCGGCCGCGCCTCAAGGACTTACTTCTTCTTGCCCTTCTTAGCGGGCTTCTTCTTCGGAGCTTTTTTCTTCGGAGCTTTCTTCTTCGCAGCCATTTGAGGTCACCCCCAATCTCTAGGCGAGTTCGCCGCCGCGTTGAACGGCAACGCGCCCCTTCTCCAAGGACAGAGCGTTTGCGCCCGAATTCCTTCCCGGACGCATCCAAACCCTTCTGCGCTAGCGCGGATCGCGCGCGCAAATCTCGAGCTTCGTTCCGACCGGATCCTCAAAGAAGATCGCGGGATAGGCATCCATATCGGCCGAGCGGTCGATGCCGCGCGCGCCGCAAGCGCGAAGCTTCGGTTCCCACGCTTCGAGTTCGGCTCGCGATTCGACGCGGAACGCAATGCGCGTCCGGACGACCGACATCGAAACGTCCTCGATGATTCCGATGAAACGCGCCGCGCCGTCAGGCGGCGCCTCCTCGTAATACTCGGCGACGTTTGCCGCGTGCGCGTGGTCGACGCCGTGCCAGTCGCCCGCCGCATCGACGTGCGAGTGCTTCTTCTGCGTAAGCCCGAGCTCCGGCATCAGCCGGTCGTAAAACGCCTCGACGGCGGTCAGCGACGGCACGCGCGCGTCGACGTGATCGACTCCCAAGAACACCGGCATGCTCCGGGGTTCGGCGTCGAGGCCCTCTTGCATCTTGGTTCCCGATCCGACCGCGAGAGCACTCCTTGAAAAGAGCAACGCGACCGGGTTCGGCCGCGCTGCTCGTACCTAATTGGATGAGAAACTATAAAGACGTTGGGCTGAGTTTACTTGCCCTTCTTCTTCGGTGTGCCACCCTTCTTGGTGGGCTTCTTCTTCGGAGCTTTCTTCTTAGCGGCCATTTTTCGTCACCCCCAGACTTTAACCGAGTCCCGTGCCGTTGAATGAACGGCAGACGAGCCTGTCCTCCAAACGAAAGACGGTCGCAGCGGGTTCCTTCCCAGCAGTTTCCAAACCTTTCGGTGCCGCACTCAGCCGCCTGCGGCAAGCGTTAAGATGGCGCCAAGAGCGGGTCATGGAAGGACGGGCCCCCATGGCGATGATCGAGACGGCAGGGCTCCGCAAGGTCTTCCGCTCCGTCAAGCGCCGCCCGGGGATCACGGGCGCGATCGCCGCTCTCTTCTCACGGGAATACGAGGACAAGGTCGCCGTCGACGACGTCACGATGGCGGTCGAAGGGGGCGAGTTGGTCGGCTACCTCGGCCCGAACGGAGCTGGGAAATCGACCACGATCAAGATGCTGACGGGGATCCTCGTCCCGACCGGCGGGACGATCCGGGTCGCCGGGCTCGTTCCCCATCGTCGGCGGCTCGACAACGCCCAGAATATCGGGGTCGTTTTTGGCCAGCGCAGCCAGCTCTATTGGGACCTTCCGCTGCGTGAGTCATTCTCGCTGCTGCGCTCGATCTATGACGTCCCGCGCGATCGGTACCTTCAGAATCTCAACCATTTCGCGGAGATCCTCGACCTCGAGCGGTTCATGGACACGCCGGTTCGCCAGCTCTCTCTCGGCGAGCGGATGCGCGGCGACTTCGCAGCGGCGATGATGCATGACCCGAAGATCGTATATCTCGACGAGCCGACGATCGGGCTCGACGTCGTCGCGAAGGAAGCGATTCGCGAGTTCATCGCTCAGGTCAACCGCGAGCGCGGGACCACCGTCGTTCTGACCACGCACGATCTCGCCGACGTCGAACGGCTCGCGCGTCGCGTCATCCTGATCGACGAGGGGCGCATCATCTTCGACGGGCCGCTCGAGCGCCTGCGCAACGAATACGGGACCCACCGGACGCTCGTCATCACGTTCGCCGAGAACTATCCCGAGGTCAAGCTCGAAGGCGCACACATCGAAAGCCGCGAGGGGAACGTCGTGCGCCTGCGGTTCGACCGGCGGCGCGTCTCGGCCGAAGCGCTGATCCGGCAGGCGATGGAGCAGTACGAGATCTCCGACATCGCGATCATCGAACCCGACATCGACACGATCGTCCGGCGCATCTATCGTGAAGGCTATCAGGCCGCCGGCGAGAGGACGACCTCGTGAGCGGCGAGTTCACGCGGCCCCGCTTCCGGCTTGCGCCTTATGTCGAGGTCGCGAAGACTGCCATGACGCTCGAAGCGACCTATCGCTTCGACGTCTTTAGCAGCGTCGCATCGGTTTTGGTCCGGATCTACATTTTGCGAACGGTCTGGGTCGCGCTCTACACGCACAACGCCGCACCGGCCAACTTGCCTTTGCACTCAATCCTTACGTACTCGACGATCGCGATGTTGATGAGTCTGGTGATGGACATCGATCAGACGCGCGCCCTGCACAACAGCCTACACGACGGCAGCATCGTGACCGACTTTACCAAGCCGATCAGCGTCCCGCTCTATTTCTTCGCAAACGGGACGGGCGAGGTGCTCTTCCATGCGCTGCTAATCCTACCGGCGCTCGCGTTCGCGCTTCTGATCGTGCATATCGACGTTCCTTCGGCGGCAACGCTCGTCACGTTCTTCATCAGCTTCGCTTTGGGCTATTGCGTCGGATTCTGCATCAACTTCATCCTGAATTGCACGGCCTTTTGGACGCTCGAGACCAGCGCGGTCCAGATGATCGTCACCTGGATCACCGACCTCGCCGGCGGCGAGTTGATTCCACTCGTTCTGTTCCCGGCGGCCCTCCAGCAGGTGCTGATCTTCTTGCCATTCGCGGCGATGTTCTCTACGCCGCTCTTGATCTACATCGGCGAGATCACGCCGTCACACTATCTCGAAGCGATCGGGTTTCAGGTCCTTTGGCTCGCCGTGCTGGCCGGCATTTCGGCCGTGATCTGGCGACGCGGCGTACGCCGGCTCGTGGTGCAAGGCGGATGACGGTACCTTCTCGACTGCAGGCGATGGCCGGAGCCTACCGCGAGTATTGGCGCATCAACATCCTCACGACCCTCGAGTACCGGACGAATTTCTTGCTCTGGCTCGGATTCACGGTCGTCTATCACGGAACGGCACTTGTCGCGCTCTGGGTGATCTTGGAAGCGTTCCCGTCGATGAACGGTTGGAACTTTCGTGAGATGGCGTTTCTCTATGCCTTGTGGATGCTCGCTCACGCGATCAACAACACATTCTTTTCCGAGGTCAACAACATCCCGGATTACATCCACGAAGGCGAGCTCGACCGTTTCTTCGTGCGCCCGCTCGACACGCTCTTTCAGACGATCACGACGCCCGGACAAGTCTTTCCCGACGAGTTGATACTGGCGCTGACCTATTTCGCTGCGGCAACCTGGTACAGCGGCGTCCACGTCGATCTTAAGTTCGCGCTCTTCGTCCCGCTGATCGCATTCGGCGGCGCCTTGATCGATCTCGGCATCAATCTGTTCGTCGCGACGCTCGCGTTCTGGTTCATTCGCGTCGAAGCGTTGCAGTGGGTCGTCACGCAACTGGAGCAAGAGTTCACGCGTTACCCGATCAGCATCTACTCGCGTAGCGTGCGCCTGCTCCTGACGTTCGCGTTCCCGTTTGCGTTCATGAACTACTACCCCGCAACGTTCTTGCTCCATAAACCCGACCTGGCGCTGGCGTTGCCGCCGGAAGCCGGCTTGCTCACGCCGCTCATCGGGCTCGCGTTCGTTTCGATCGCCTACGCGTTCTGGCGCTTCGGCTTAAACCGTTATCAGGGAGTCGGTCACTAACTTACGATAACGCGCGAATGCGATCTCGCGCAGCGCGAGCGAGGCGTGTTCGACCACGCGCACGAGTAGCTCGCGCTCCTCGGGATCGAGATAGAGTCCCGAAATGTTGTGCCCGTAGACGACGATCGCGCCGACGCGATGATCGGCGAAGAGGGGTGCCGCAAACGTCAAGCGCCCGGTCGGGAACGAGTGCCCGTTGAGGCCGGCGTCTTCGCCCGAGAACGTTGTGAGCGCCCCCCGCGAGCGCACGATCTCGCGTGTCAACTCGTCGTCGGCACCGAGCTTGATGTCGAGATCCTCCGGCCAATGGTAACGATTGGTGAGTTCGTAATCCCCCCTCGCGCAACGCGTCAATATGCCGCCGAAGGAGAGTTGCAACGCATGCGAGGCATCCTCGAGCAGCGCGCGATGCACGTCCTCGGCGTTCTCCGCGTCGAGGATGTAACCCGAGATGAACTCGAGCGCCAACCGCTGGTTGTGCCGGCCGCGAAAGATGAAGCGATCGACGAGCCTATCGAGGAAGCCCTTGATCCGCTCGAGGAGTGCGCCGAAGCCCATCCCGATCGCGATCAGGACGCCGTACGCCAGATCGACGTTCTGGTAGAACAAGTACGTGGTCAACTCTTCGCCGATCGCAACGAAGCCGATCAGCGCGCCGGTGAGGGCGACGAACACGATTCCCCGGCTGGCGACGAAGTCGACGTCATAAAACCTATTGCCCACGACCGTTATCCAGACGATGACGATCGGAACGATCGGCGCCGTTTGAAGGGCGGCGTTGACCCATGGACTCATATGCGCCGGATACAACTCGAGCGCCGCGATGCGGCAAAGGCCCGCGACCGCGAAGCCGGCGACGATCAATCCGGCACGAGTCCTTTGGTCAGCCTTCGAGCGCAGAAACCTCGCGGCGAACAGCAGCACGGCCACGACCGTAAGCGCCGTCGTCGCGTCGGCGTAGAACGTGTCGAAACGTTGCGCAGGCCGCGCGGCGTACGTGAGGAGCCAGTCGCCATATGCGTGCAGTGTTCCGAGCAGGAGAGCGATCGCGGCGCACGTTAGGGCCGCGATGCGTTGCCGCAAGGGTGACGTCCCGAACAGACAAATCGCGAACAATAAAAGCGCCGGCCCTGCGGCGCCGCGCAGCGTGTCCCCGATCCATGCCGGAATCACGCGCCACGGATAGTCGACGCTGGTTGCCAAGAACAGATCGGAATAGGTTGTCGGGAACTCGCCGCCGAGGCAGAAGACGAAGAACGCTCCCGTCAGCAAGCCGGGCTTCACGAGGAACAAGATTCCGCCGAGGAAGACCGACGCGATGTACATCAGGATTCGAAGCACGGTCGTCCCGCGAGAAACGATCGGCTCGCGCTGCGCGACGAGATGCAGCACTCGCACCTTCCCGGCGCGCTCAACCGGCAGACGGCGATCGGGGTTGTCGTAGGTGAATCCCAACCGCGCCAAGCCTGGCTTTCGGTCGAACGGCTTGATCCGATCGATGCGAACGCGATCGCCGAGCAGAATTGCATCGGACCCCTTCGCCTGCGCCGGAGCGTTTACGACGACGCCGTCGCCGTTGGTCGCGTAGCTGTTTGCGTAACTGGTCGCGTTGCCGAAGAGGCCCAGTGGGTAGACGGTGCGGACGAGATCCGGGGCGACCCGCACGAGCGAGAAGGCCGCGAACGCGCCGACGACCGCGAGGCGGATCCACTGGTCGCGGTTCAGCAGAACTTTCGGGGGGCTGACCTCGCTCGCCGCGGCGGGGAGCATGCTCATTCGCTATCTCTTTCCACAGGCGCCCCAGCGTGACACCCTAAGCCCGCTTGCTGGGACGGGCGCGGATGGCCGAGCCGGCAGGGAGCCATGCGGCGGGTGTGTGACCAACGCGGATGAAGCTTGAGCTGGAACGCGACGCGACCCTCAACGCGGTCGAAGACGCGAAGCGCGAATGGGAACAACTGACGCTCGGGCCCTTCGTAGAGGCGCGGCCCGAACGGCGTCCGTCCTTCCGAACGCTGAGCGGGACGGAATTGCAGCGCGTCTACACGCCATCCGACATCGCCGGCCTCGACTACGTCAACGACCTCGGCTTTCCGGGCCAGCCGCCTTACACGCGTGGACCGTACGCGACGATGTATCGCGCGCAGCCGTGGACGATGCGCCAGATCGCGGGCTTCGGGACCGCCGACGACACGAACGCGCGCTTCCAGTTCCTAATAGCACAAGGCCAGACCGGAATCTCGACCGATTTCGACATGCCGACCCTCATGGGTTACGACAGCGACGACCCGCGCAGCGAGGGGGAAGTCGGCCGCGAGGGCGTTGCGATCGACAGCGTCGACGACATGCTCGACCTCTATCGCGGCATCGATCTCGAGAATATCTCAGTCTCGATGACGATCAATCCGTCGGCTTGGGTCCTGCTCGCGATGTACCTCGTCGCCGCCGAAGAGCGTGGTTTCGACTGGAAGAAACTTTCGGGAACGGTCCAAAACGACATCGTCAAGGAATATATCTCCCAAAAAGAGTGGGTCTACCCACCCCGGCCGGCGATGCGTCTCGTGCGCGACAGCATCGTCTTCGGCGCGAAGCATCTGCCGCGCTACAACCCCGTCAACATCAGCGGCTATCACACGCGCGAGGCCGGATCGACCGCCATTCAAGAAGTCGCGTTCACGCTCTCGGCCGGAATCGCGTACGTCGAGGACGTGCTCAAGTGCGGCGTCGGCGTTGACGCTTTTGCAGCGAGACTCTCCTTCTACTTCGTTTCGCAGATCGATTTCTTGGAAGAGGTGGCGAAGTTCCGCGCCGCACGACGCGTTTGGGCAAAAGTCATGAAGGAACGCTTCGGCGCCACGAAGCCCGAGTCGATGCGGCTGCGCTTCCACACGCAGACCGCCGGCGCGTCCTGCACGGCGCGTGAACCGCTCAACAACGTCGCACGGACCGCGATCGAAGCGCTCGCGGCCGTTCTGGGCGGGACGCAGTCGCTGCACACCAACGGTTACGACGAGGCGCTCTCGATTCCGAGCGAACCGGCGATGAAGATCGCGCTGCGCACGCAGCAGATCATCGCCGAGGAGACGGGCGTTGCCGGAACGATCGACCCGCTCGCCGGCTCGTACGCGATCGAACGCCTGACGAGCGACATCGAAGCCGGCTGCTTCGCCTACTTCGCCGAGATCGAGAAACGCGGCGGCCTCGTCCGCTGCATCGAGGACAACTACTTCCAGCAAGAAGTCGCCGACGCCGCCTACGACCTGTACAAACGCAAGGAGCGGCACGAGTGGGAATTGGTCGGCGTGACCAAGTATCGCGACGACACGTCCAACCCGCGCGTCGATCTGCATCACGTCGACGAAGCTGCGGCAGACCGGCAACTTCGGAATATTGCGGCGACGAAAGCGCGCCGCGATCCGCACGAGGTCGAAGCGGCCCTCGCCGAGGTCGTGCGCGTCGCCGGAACCGACGAGAACATCATGCCGGCGACGATCGAGGCGGTTCGCGTCCGCGCGACCGGCGGAGAGATCGTCAGGGCCTTGCGTCCCGTTTTCGGCACCTACGTCGAAAAGCCGATCTTCTAGAATCCCCGGCAAGAATGGTAGCCGAGCAGGCCCGCCGCATCCCGATTCGCGTCCAACGCGATCTGGCGCGCGCGATCACGTCGATCGAGAATGGCTACGCGACGATCGCCGAAGCCACCGCGAAGCTGCCGGCGCGGACGGACGGCGCGACCGCGTACGTCATCGGCGTCACGGGGCCGCCGGGCGCGGGGAAGTCGACGCTCGTCGATTGCTTGATCGAAGCCTACCGGGGCGCCGGCGAGACGGTCGCGGTCATCGCGGTCGATCCGTCGTCGCCGTTCACGCACGGAGCGGTCCTCGGAGATCGCGTACGGATGCAGCGCCATTCGGGCGACGAGGGCGTTTTCATCCGCAGCATGGCGTCGCGCGAGTCCGGAGGCGGTTTAGCGCCCTCGACACACGACGCGATCGCGCTCGCCTCCCACGCCGGATTCGACGTGCTCATCGTCGAGACGGTCGGCGTAGGACAAGTCGAGCTCGAGATCGTCGGCGTCGCCGACATCGTCGCCGTCGTTACCGTCCCGGCTCTCGGCGATAGCGTGCAAACGATCAAAGCCGGGCTCACGGAGATCGCCGATCTGTTCGTCGTCAACATGGCCGACCGGCCGGGCGCGAACCGAACCGCCATGGACTTGAAGCACATGGTGCGCGAGAGCGGTAGAAATATCGCCGTGCTGCAAACGATCGCGAGCGAAGGGACCGGAATCGACGAGGTCGTCCGTACCCTCAACGAAGCGCGAGCTACCCCGGCCGGCAATGCCGAGCGCGCCGTCCGTTTCGCCGTCGTACGGACCGTGCGCGACAGCGCCGTGAGGCGCGCCTTCGAGATGCTCGACGGCGATTTCGGGCGCGACGTTTTCAATCGGCTGCGCTCCGGCGAATTGGGCCGAACGGAGGCGCGCAATGCGCTCGTCGCCGAGATCCTCGCGGAGGTCTATCATGCCGACTAAAGTGCTGGTCGCGAAGCCCGGCCTCGACGGCCACGACCGAGGAGCGAAGATCGTGGCGCGCGCGTTACGCGATGCCGGGATGGAGGTCGTCTATACCGGCCTGCATCAGACGCCGGAGATGATCGTCACCGCCGCCGTTCAAGAAGATGTCGACGTGATCGGCGTCAGCATCCTCTCAGGCGCCCACATGACCGTGTTCCCGAAGATCATGAAACTGCTCGAGGAGCGCGGCGTCGACGACATCGCGGTCGTCGGCGGCGGCGTCATTCAAGAAGACGATATCCCGAAGCTCAAGGCAATCGGCGTGCGCGCGGTCTTCGATTCCGATGCGACGACGCAGGATCTGATCGATGGCATCGAGCGGATCGTCGCCGAAACCGGCCGCGCGGGCGCGCGCAGCGCCGTAAGAAAGTGACCGGCGCGCATTAGCGTGCGACAGTGGCCGCCACGCTACGACCCCTCATACCTGCCGCCCGCCGGCGAACCGTTTTGGAATCGCGCGCGCGAGACCATGTCGAGCGACGAACGGAACGCGATCGTCCTCGCGAAGATTGGGGCGGTGATGCAGTACGCTTGGGAGCGCGCCCCGTTCTATCGCGCGCGCTGGAAAGCGGCCGGATTCGAGCCCGGTGAGATCCGCTCGCTCGACGATTTCGAGCGCGTTCCCACGATCACCAAAGCCGATCTGCGCGCCGATCAAACCGAACATCCGCCCTTCGGCTCGTACCTATGCATCGATCCGGTCGACATCGTCCGCATCCACGGGACCTCGGGGACGAGCGGTCGTCCGACGGCCTTCGCCTGGAACGCGCAAGACCTCGCGGCGATCCGCGAGGCGCACGCCGAGATCATGTGGTCGATGGGGATCAGGCCGCACGACGTCGTGATCATCTGTTCGATCTTCTCGCTGTACGTCGGATCGTGGGGCGCGCTCGCCGGAACCGAACGGCTCGGCGCGGCGGCATTTCCTTTCGGCGCCGGCGTCCCGGGCCAGACGCTGCAAGCGATCGCCTGGATCCGGCAGATGCGGCCGACCGTGTTTTACGGAACGCCGTCGTATGCGTTGCGGCTCGCCGAGACCGCGCGCGCCGAGGGCGTCGACCCCGCGAGCCTGGGCTTGCGCATCATGTTTTTCTCCGGCGAACCCGGCGCCGGAATTCCTGCGACAAAACGCCTGATTGAAACGACGTTCGACGCGCGCTGCATCGACAGCGGGAGCATGGGCGAGATCACGCCTTGGATGAACGTCGCGGAGTGCGCCGAGCGAACCGGGATGCACCTTTGGCAAGACTTTGTGTACGCCGAGCTTTGCGATCCCGAAACATGGAAGCGCATGCCGTTCGGTGCGCGTGGGACGCCCGTCTACACGCAACTCGAGCGGACGACGCAACCGATGATTCGCCTGGTCTCGGGAGATTACGCCGAGTGGACCGATGCGGCATGTCCGTGCGGCCGCACCTATCCGCGGTTTCCGCTCGGGATCATCGGGCGGATCGACGATATGCTCGTCATCCGCGGTGAAAACGTCTATCCGAGCGCGATCGAGGAGGTCTTACGCGGCTTCGCCGACCTGGGCGGCGGCGAATTCGAGATCGTCGTGACGCGCGAACGGCATATGGACGAACTTGCCGTGCGCGCCGAAGTCACTGCAGAGGCCAACCGCGCGACCCTCGCGGCGCGGGTCGCCGCGGAATTGAAACGCAAGACCGGCATCCGCGCGGCGATCGAGCTGTGCGAGCCCGGCTCGCTCAACCGAACCGACCTCAAATCCCGGCGCGTTCGCGACGAGCGCCTTCCAGCGGCGCGGAGCTAGCCCGCTCTCATCCTCGCTACTTGCGCGCCGGCGCCGAGCGCCCGTAGTTTCGCATAGGCGATGTCGCGGCGCATCGGCGCCATCCCGCAGTTGGTCGAACACGCGATACGCTCGTCGGAAACATAACTGCGCGCCAACTCGATCGTCGCGCTGACTTCTTCGGGCGTTTCGATCCGATCGCTCGCAACGTCGATCACGCCGACGAAGATTTTCTTGTCCCCGAGCAATCCGAGAACGTGGGGCGGGACGCGCGAGCCGGCCAGCTCCATCGAGACGCCGCCGATCCGGCTCTGCGCAAGAAATGGAAAGATGTGCGCATACTGGTCCCACTCTTCGCCGAGTTTCGATTTCCATGCAACGTTGGCCCCGACGCCATACCCGTAGCAAATGTGGACGGCGGTTTCGCAACGCACGGCGTCGACGCACGCGTCGAGCGCGGCGATGCCCCACTCCTCCACCTCGTCGAAATAGACGTTGAAGGCCGGTTCGTCGAGTTGGACCACATCGACGCCGAGCGCGACGAGCTCTTCGATCTCCTCGCGAACGGCGCGCGCGCAGGCGAACGCCGCCTCCTTGCGATTGCCGTAGTACGCATCGCAAAGCGTATCGACGATCGTCATCGGCCCCGGAATCGTGACTTTAAGCCGCCGCATCGTAGCGTCGCGCGCGAAACGGATCTCGTCGGCATGTACTGGCTTGGTGCGACGAATCTCGCCGACGATCGTCGGGCAGTCGGCTTCGTAGCGGTCGCCGCGAATTCCACGCCGCGCGATTTTATCTGCGTCGATTCCCTCGAGCCGCGTCGCGAAGCCGTGCACGAAGTGTTGACGCGCCTGCTCGCCGTCGGTGACGAGGTCGATTCCGGCTCGTTCCTCTTCGAAGAGCGCAATGCGCGTCGCATCCTGCATCGCATCGCGCAGCTCGGCTCCGTCGAGCCGCCAATTGGGCCACAAGCGCTCCGGTTCCGCAAGCCACGGCGGCTTCGGCAGACTCCCGGCGATCGTCGTTTCGAACAGCACCGGCATCACGCCGGCTTAAGGAGAGTCGCAGGCCGGGTGGCCGCAGGCGCAGTTTTCTTCCTCTTCCGCGGTCGCTTGGCCGCTGCAGTAATCGCTGCAGTACGCCTCCGCGGGCTCGCCCCCGGTCTCCGGGTTGAGCTCCGCCACGACGAAACATTCGCAGGGCTCGTGGGCGCAGGCGATCTTTTCACTCGGCATCAGTCATACATACCCTAGGATCTCGGGCACGGCAAGCGAGCCGGCAGCCATGCAGGCCTTTTACTTTGCATCACAAAGTCTAGGGGGGATGCAACTCCAGCAGGCCCTGGCCGACCTCGCCGAAGTCCGCGGCCGGCTCGCGACCGTCCAACGCTTCGACGGATACTCGAGCTGGGGCGCGATCGCGAGCGGGGCCGTGGCGATCGTCGCCGGAGTCGCGCAGTTCTTCCTCGTCCCGGCCCCTCACGGCGCCGCCGAGGCGCGCACATACTTCACGCTCTGGCTCGGTTGCCTGGTGCTGGCGCTCGCGATCAACTATGGCGCGATCCTCGCTTGGCGCGCGCACCGGCGCGGATTCCAGACGGACGCGCAGATCAGGACCGTCGGGATGAGCATCCTTCCGGCGATCGCGGCGGGCGGCGTGATAACGATCGCCTTTATCATGCGCGGGTTGTTCGACTTGCTGCCTGCGATCTGGTGCGCGACATACGCGCTCGGGTTGTTCGCATCGCGTGCGATGGTGCCGCGCGACGTCGTGTACGTCGCAGTCGCCTTCGGGACGTTCGCGACGTTCTTGCTGTTCGCGCCGAATATCGACCCGCTCGCCTGGTGGGTGATGCCGTTCGCATTCGGCGGCGGCCAGATTGCGATCGGTATCATCGTTCGGCGTCAAGCCGGTCCCCAACGGAGCGAAATCAAATGAAGTCGGCGCCGTTTGCTTACGAAGGTTTGGAACGCATTTTCCACGAGCGCGGTCGCCTCGCGGTCTGCACGTGCCTCGTCGCAAATCCCGAGGGCTTGAGTTTCAAGACGCTGCAAGACGCGTGCGCCTTGACCGATGGCAACCTCAATCGCCACCTCTTCGCACTCGCGGAGACAGGAATCGTGCGGACGTCACGTATTCGCGGGAAAGGCCGGCCGACCACGATGGTGCGCATCACCGAGACGGGGCGTGCTCGTTTTCTGGCCTATATCGACGCGCTCGAGGCAGTCGTCCGAACGGTGCATGCAAGAGACGATCGCGCCGACGCTCGTGAACCGAATCTGCGCCTGGCGACGTCAACATGATTGCGCCGAAGCCGAACGCGAAGCCCGCACTCGCTCTTGCGCGCCACGTTGCAATTATCATGGACGGCAACCGGCGCTGGGCTCGGGAGCGCGGCTTTGAGTCGATTGAAGGGCATCGCGAAGGGGCGCGTGCCTTGCGCGCGGCGGCGCGCGCCGCGATCGACTTCGGCATCGAAGTCCTGACCGTTTACGCCTTTTCCGAGGAAAACCGGCGGCGAGATCCCGAGGAAGTCGAAGCCTTGTTCGAACTCATCCGCTCGTTCGCCCAAGACGAACGCCAGGCGCTGCAGAATGCCGGCGTGCGCGTTCGCGTGATCGGACGCGCCGACGACTTGCCGGCTAACACGCGCCGCGCGCTGCAGATGCTTAGCGCCGCGACCGCAGCGAACGAGGGGCTCCTGTTGAACCTCGCCGTAAATTACGGTGGGCGCACCGAACTCGCCGACGCGATGCGCGCGCTCGTCTCCGACGTGCAGAACGGCCGTCTAGCGGTCGACGCGATCGATGACGAGACCCTCTCGCGCTACCTCTACACGGCGGGCTTGCCGGACCCTGATCTCTTGATCCGGACCGGCGGCGAACTGCGACTCTCCAACTTCCTGCTCTATCAGATCGCGTACACCGAACTCTGGTCGACGCCGATCCAGTGGCCGGACTTCGACGCGAGCGTGTTTGCGCAAGCGCTCGGTTCGTTCGCCGGCCGCCGGCGACGTTTCGGGACGTAAGTCGTTCCCGCTTCTGCTATAATAGTAGGCGTGAAAACGCGTCCCGACCTCCGCAACATCGCGATCATCGCCCACGTCGACCACGGCAAGACGACGCTGGTCGATGCCATGCTCAAGCAATCGGGCGTATTCCGAGAAGGTCAGGCCGTCGCAACCCGCGTGATGGATTCAAACCCGCTCGAACGCGAGCGCGGGATAACGATCTTGGCCAAGAATACGGCGATCAAGCACGGCGACATCAAGTTCAACATCGTCGATACCCCCGGGCACGCCGATTTCGGGGGCGAGGTCGAGCGCGTTCTGCAGATGGTTCAGGGTGTGCTCTTGCTCGTCGATGCGGCCGAAGGCGTCATGCCGCAGACCCGCTTTGTATTGCGCAAGGCACTCGAGCTCGATTTGCGCGCGATCGTGGTCATCAATAAGATCGACCGAAGAGACGCGCGCGCCGAAGTCGTCGTCAATCAAACCTTCGATCTTTTCATCGAGCTGGGCGCGAGCGACGAACAGGCCGAGTTCGCGGTCGTCTACACCAACGCCAAAGCGGGCATCGCCAAGCGCGCGCTGACCGACGAAGGCACCGACCTAGAGCCGCTCTTCGAAACGATCGCGGAACGCATCCCCGAGGCGCCGGCTGAAGATGGGCCCTTCCAAATGCTCGTCTCCGCGATCGACCACAATAAGTACGTCGGACGAATCGGCATCGGGCGCGTCTTTCGCGGTTCGTCAAAGATCAATTCGCCGATCGCCAAAGTCTCGCGCGACGGTACGATCGAGTCTGGTTTGCGGTTGACGACGCTGTTGACATTTGCCGGCCTCGAACGCATCGAGGTCGAGGAGGCGACGGCCGGAGACATCGTCTGCGTCTCGGGAATCGAGGGCCTCAACATCGGCGACACGATTGCCGATGCGAATGCGCCCGAGGGTCTTACCGCTATCGCCGTCGACGAGCCGACGGTCTCGATGTCGTTCATCGTCAACGCCTCGCCCTTCGCAGGCAAGGAAGGGCGTTACCTGACGTCGCGCCAGATCCGCGAACGGCTGCACCGCGAGCTAGAGTCGAACGTCGCGCTCCGCGTCGCCGATACCGATAGCGCGGACACGTTCGAAGTGCGCGGTCGCGGCGAACTGCATCTTTCAATCTTGATCGAGACGATGCGCCGCGAAGGCTATGAGATGGCCGTCTCCAAACCGCAGGTCATCCTCATCGAGCGCAAGGGCGTCAAATTCGAACCGGTCGAGTACGTCGTGATCGACGTGCACGAAGATCACGCCGGTTCTGTAATCGAGGCACTCGGTAAGCGCAAGGCGGTCATGTCGAACATGATCGTCATCGGAACGTCGCGGCGGCTCGAGTACACGATGCCGACGCGCGCCATCTTCGGCCTGCGCGGCGAGCTGCTGACGCTGTCTCGCGGCACCGCCATCATGTCGCACACGTACTACGATCATCAGCCCTGGAGCGGCGAGATTCCGGGACGCGCCTTCGGCGCGCTCGTCGCGAGCGACACCGGGACGACGACGGCCTACGCGATGGCTGGACTCGAAGCGCGCGGTCGCTTCTTCGTTGGGGACGGCGTGAACGTGTACGAAGGCATGATCGTCGGCCGCAGCAACGACGACTTCGACGTCTCGATGAACGTCGTCCGGGCGAAGAAACTGACGAACATGCGGGCCTCGGGTTCGGACGATAGCACCAAGCTTTCGCCGCCCGAGGAGATGACGCTCGAACGGGCAATCGAATTCATCGAGGACGACGAGCTCGTCGAGGTGACGCCGAAATCGATCCGGCTGCGCAAGCGCCTCCTCAAGGAGACCGACCGCCAGCGTTTGCGCAAGCGGGAAAAAGCCCTGGCCTAATCGCCCGACGAAGTATCCCCGCCCATGAACGAGCGGAGCTTCCCATCAAGCGCAGCCCTCGCGGCCTGCATCCTCGCTATCGCGCTCGCCACATCTCCCGGAGTTGCGAGCGCCGCGGAGGCGGGCTGGTCGGCATCCGCGCCGCTCCGGCATCAGATTGACGGTACTTGCGACGCCTATGCCGCCGCCAAAGGCGGCGCGACGTATCATCTGACGCGCTACTCGACGCCGATGATGAAGATGAAATCGGGCTGGATGCTCAGCGACCCGGCGCACGACGTGCGGATCATGAACTCGCCCAACTTCTCGCAAGGCGACTTCGTAACCGTGGTCGCGCGCGGCGACCAGATCCTCAGCGCGATGCTATCGTCGACGGACGGCAGCGGCGACGGCGGTACTTTGGTCGCGTATTGTTTCATCGACGGCGCGCTGGCGCGCGCGAGCGCCGAGGTCGGCGACGTCACCGACGAGATGGCGTGGACGCACACGGTGTACTATCGCAGCGGCAAGCCGGTCAGCGACGCGACCGTCGCGCACGATCTCGCCAAGAAGCGGCTCGTCTCACCGCCGCCGGCGCCCACGGCCGCGCTGCAAATCACGGTTTACGAGAGCCCAGACAAGCTACCGTTCTATACGGCTTTCAAGTCGGCACGCGCCGGTACACTTTCCCGCGCGAAATAGGGCCGACGGTCGCTAGCGCAACGGTTCCAGCTCGGGGAACGCCGGCAAGCCTGAGGTGAACGTCAGCTCACCTTTGTCCTGATCGTAGTCGACGAGCACGTTTTGACCCTCGCGGACCTCGCCGCCGAGGATGCGGCGGCCGAGTGGCGTTTCGAGTTCCTTTTGTATGGCGCGCTTGAGGGGTCGAGCGCCGTAGACCGGATCGTAGCCGACGCGCACGAGATGACGGACCGCCGACTGCGAGAGTTCGAGCGTGATCCGGCGATCCTGGAGACGCTGCCGTAGCCGATCGAGTTGAATCCGGACGATCTGCTCGAGCTGCTCCTCGGTGAGCGCTCGGAAGACGACGATCTCGTCGACGCGATTGAGAAACTCCGGCCGAAAATGCTGGCGCAGTTCGTCGAGCAAGGTCGCTCGCATCACCGCGTATTCGGTCTCGCCGGCGCCGCGGTAATCGAGAATTCGCTGGCTGCCGATGTTCGAGGTCATCACCAAGATCGTGTTCTTGAAGTCGACGGTGCGGCCCTGACCGTCGGTCAAGCGCCCATCGTCGAGTATCTGCAGGAAAACGTTGAAGACGTCGGGCGCGGCCTTCTCTATCTCGTCGAAGAGCACGACCGAGAACGGGCGACGGCGGACCGCTTCGGTCAGTTGACCGCCCTCTTCGTAGCCGACGTAACCGGGAGGCGCCCCGATCAGCCGCGCGACGGAGTGCTTCTCGCCGTACTCCGACATGTCGATGCGCACCATCGCGCGCTCGTCGTCGAAAAGATACCCTGCGAGGGCGCGCGCGAGTTCGGTCTTTCCGACGCCGGTCGGTCCGAGGAAGATGAACGAGCCGATCGGGCGATTCGGATCCGAAAGCCCCGAGCGCGCGCGAATAACTGCTTCCGCGACCGCGGTCACCGCCTCGTCTTGACCGATGACGCGCTTGTGTAACTCGTCGTCGAGCCGCAAGAGCTTGCGCATCTCGCCTTCGAGTATCTTCGAAACCGGGATCCCGGTCCAGCGCCCGACGACCTCGGCGATGTCCTCCTCGTCGACTTCTTCTTTGAGCAGGCGCGGCTTGCCGTCGGCGATGAGCTCGGCCTCGGCGGCCTTCAACTCTTTCTCGAGGCCGGCCAATTTTCCGTAGCGCAACTCTGCAGCGCGGTTGAGATCGTACTGGCGCTCGGCTTGCTCGATCTCGGTCTTGGTCGCCTCGATCTGCTCGCGCAACGCGCGCAGCTTTTGAACGGCGTCCTTCTCGGCTTGCCAGCGCGCTTTGATCGCGTCAGTCTCGGCCTTGAGGTTCGCAAGTTCTTCTTCGATCCGCTGCAGGCGCAGCTTCGAGCCCTGATCGCTCTCTTTCTTGAGCGCCTCGCGTTCGATCTCCAACTGCATGATCCGGCGCGACGCTTCGTCGAGCTCGACCGGCATCGAGTCGATCTCGGTGCGCAGCTTCGCCGCCGCTTCGTCGACCAAATCGATCGCCTTGTCGGGGAGGAAGCGGTCGGAGATGTAGCGTTTCGAAAGCACGGCGGCCGCAACCAGCGCCGAATCCTTGATCCGCACGCCGTGGTGGACCTCGTAACGCTCGCGAAGGCCGCGCAGGATCGAGATCGTGTCCTCGACGTTCGGCTCGTCGACGAAGACCGGTTGGAACCGCCGTTCGAGCGCCGCGTCCTTTTCGATGTACTTGCGATACTCGGCGAGCGTCGTGGCGCCGATCATGTGCAGCTCGCCGCGCGCAAGCATCGGCTTGAGCAGGTTGCTCGCGTCCATCGAGCCCTCGGCGCGGCCGGCGCCGACGACGTTGTGCAATTCGTCGACGAACAGCAATACCTGGCCCTCGGCACTCTGAACGTCCTTCAGAACGGCTTTGAGGCGCTCTTCGAATTCGCCGCGATACTTTGCTCCGGCGACGAGCGCGCCCATGTCGAGCGAGATGATGCGCTTGCTCTTCAAACTTTCGGGGACGTCGCCGCGGACGATCCGTTGCGCTAGCCCTTCGACGATCGCCGTCTTGCCGACGCCCGGTTCGCCGATCAGCACGGGATTGTTCTTCGTGCGGCGCGAGAGGACTTGGACGACGCGCCGAATCTCTTCGTCGCGGCCGATGACCGGGTCGAGTTTGCCCTGCTCGGCGGCGCGGGTGAGATCTTGGCCGTAGCGCTCGAGCGACTGATACGTCCCTTCGGGGTTCTGCGTCGTGACACGTTGGTTGCCGCGAACCTCTTTCAGGGCCGTCAGCACGCGATCGCGCGTCACTTTTGCGTCGCGCAGAATCTTGCCGGCCGGCCCCGAGTCGTCGAGCATCGCGAGCAGCACGTGTTCGACCGAGACGTAATCGTCGGTCAGTTTCTGCGCTTCGTCTCCGGCCGCGACGAGCATGCGGCTCGCACGAGCGGAGAACTGCGGCTGCGCCTCGCCGCTCCCGGAAAGGCGCGGCAGACGAGCGATTTGATCCTCGACCTGGCGAGAGAACGCCGGGACGTCGACGCCGGCGCGGGTCAGAAGTGCGGGAACGACGCCCTGGTCCTGCTCCAAGAGCGCGGCTAGAACGTGCTCGGGCTCGACGCTCGTGTTCTTCTCACGCAGCGCGCGAGAATATGCGTCGTTGAGCGCTTCTCTGACGCGCTCGGTCATGCGTTCGGCGTTCATTTTGGCCACCTCTATGACCCGGGGGGAGGGCACGTTCGTTGCGGGAGAAAGGACGGTATCGTGTTATACCGCGCCGGGCTCGTCTTCATGGCATTCGGGTTGGTATTTTTTGCCACGAGTGCCGCCCGCGCCCAACTTGCCGGCCCGTTCGCCGGGATCGATGTCACCAAGCTCGTGCTGCACACGCCCGGCGTCAGCGTCGACCTGAAGCTCTCGACGGCGACCGCGGTCTACGTCAACGTCGCAGGGATGCACTACGGCGGATTCGTCCGCCCGGAGCAAGCGACGTCGGGGGCCACGATCGACGGCGACTGGCTGCTCGCGATCCCGCTCGATACCGGCGGAGAGCGGGGCGCGTACACGGCGCTGGTCTACCGCTCGACGGGCGCGGAGCCGGACTACGTCGCCGCCGTCGATTCGAAGAACGGATCGCTGAACGCCGCGGTCCACGACGGCCATCTCTTCGTGACGGCGCCGCTCTATGGCAAGCACGACCTTCCGTGCTGTCCGAGCGCAAAGGTGCTCGAGCGGCTGCTCTACAGTCCCGGCGCCGACGGGCTGATCGTCGTCACGACCCACAAGATCGATCTCAGCAAACCGTCGCCTGCACCGGTGACGCCGACCCCACGGTAAGCGAGGGAACCTACGTCTTCGCGCGTTCGCGCAGGACGCGGACGTCGCCATTGCGGATCGTGACCCCCGCCGCGTCGAACCATTCCAACAGCGGGACCGCATACTTGCGCGTCGTTCCAACGAGGTCGCGAAACTGCGCCATCGTCAGCGAACCGCCGTTCCGCAGCGACGCTTCGAGCTGCTTGCGCACTGCCGCGATCTGCTCGCCGGAATAGACCTCGTCGCCGACCTTGACGAGCGCTCCGCTCCCGAGGAGCGTGTCGAGCGCTTGCGACAGCCCCGGGACCGGCGTCGATTTCACGCTTGCGAGAAACTCTTTGAAAGGAACCGGCAGGAGGATATCCTGCGGGTTGCGCGCGAGCACGCGCTCGAAGAACGCGCGCTGCTCTTGTGTGAGCGACGGCACGAAGCCCGAGGTCGCATAATAGCCCGCACGATGCACGAGGCTTCCGTCGTCCACAAGAGCGGCGAGCAATCGGAGGAGCGTCGGCTCGGCGATTTCGAGCGCGCGCGATAGCGCGAGCGAGGTCGTCCCAAGCATCCACGAGCGATCGCGTTCGTTGGTTTCGAGCTGCGCTACGATCCGTCCGAGCACCGTCGCGGCGAGTTCTCCCTCGAGGTACGCCGCCGGCCTTGGGAGCCGCAGTGCTCGACCGCGTTCGACTAGAGACTCGAGCGCCTCGCCCGCGACTTCCTCGCGTACGTTGATGGCGGCGCCGATCTGCGCCGGAGTCGCGCCGCCGAGGCCCGCCGCGCGCAACGCGACGACGACCGATTCGTCGCCGTCGTCGGTATCGTCGCCGGCAGGCTCGGAACGAGCGACCGCACCAGCGCCGACGATCGTCCCGCCGCCAAGCATGTCTTTCGGCGAAAGCCGACGCACGACGTACGCTTCACCAGGAAAGACGGCCACCGGCCTTCGCAAATGCAGGCGCCCAGCGATCTCGTCGTCGCCCGTCGGCACCGTTTCGAAAGCGAGCGTTCCGAAGATTTCGGCCGAGCCGAGATAGGCGCGCACCGGCGTACGCCGCCGCAACATCCCGAGCGCGCCGGCGAGCGGGCGGAAGCGAACCTCGAGGGCCGACGCCTCTTCGAATTGCGGGCTGGCTAATACCGCGCCGCGTGAGATCTCCTGGCGCTCCGCCGTCGGAATGTTCACCGCGACGCGCGCGCCACCGTCCACCTGCTCGCGGCGCTCGCCGAAAACGTGCAGGTTGCGGACGCGCACGGACTTGCCCGCCGGCGTCAGCGAGAGCGCGTCGCCGATCGCAATGCGACCTTGCATCAGCGTCCCCGTGACGATCGTTCCGTGCCCGGGCAATGCGAAGACGCGATCGATCGGTAAGAAGACCGGCGCGTCCGGCCGGCGCGGCGGAAGCGCGGCGAGGGCGTCGTGGATCGCGCCGCGCAACGCGTCGAGCCCTTCGCCGCTCACGGCCGAGACGGCGAACTGGGGCGCCTCGGCGGCGATCGTCCCGCGCAACGATTCGCGAATCTCTTCGTGCGCGAAGTCCAACTCTTCAGCCGAGAGCAGGTCCCGCTTCGTCAGCACGACGAGCGTTCGGCGCACGTTGAGGTATTGCAAGATCTGCAGATGCTCGATCGTCTGCGGCCGCGCGCCCTCGTTCGCCGCCACGACGAGCAACAAGAGTTCCATCCCGGCCGCGCCGGCGAGCATGTTGTGCAGGAAGCGCTCGTGACCTGGAACGTCGACGATCCCCGCTTCGATCCCATCCTCGAAGCGTAAGCGCGCGAAACCCAAGTCGAGCGTCATCCCGCGCAGCCGTTCTTCGATCCAACGATCGGGATTGGTCCCTGTCAGCGCCTCGACCAGCGACGATTTCCCGTGATCGACATGACCCGCGGTCCCGAGGATGTGCACGGCGAGTCTCTCGGCTCTTAGCCGAGCACGGCGGCGAGCGCACGCGTGAGCGCCGCATCGCTGCTCGCTTCGATGGTCCGCAGGTCGAGCAGCAGTTCGTCGCCGGCGGCGCGTCCGACGACCGGCGGTGTCCCGCACCGCAAACTTTGCGCGAGCGCGTTGGCCTTGCGATCGCGGGGCACGATCGCCAGCGCCACCGATCGCATCGCGCTCAGCGGCGCAGCACCGCCCCCGACCGAGGCTTCGCTGTCGACGATGCGCACTCGCGCGCGTGCTTCCGGAGCGAGGGCCGCCCCAATCGCTTCGGCGCGCTCGCGCAACCGCTCGACGGACGCTGCGAGCATCGCATAGATCGGGATACGCTCGAGGCCGAACGGCTGCAGATAGAGGCGCAAGGTCGCGGCGAGCCCGGCGAGCGTCGCTTTGTCGACGCGCACCGCGCGCAGGAGGGGGTTGGCCCGCAAACGCGCGATCAGCGGCGCCCGCCCGACGATGATCCCGGCTTGCGGGCCTCCGAGCAACTTGTCGCCGGAAAACGCGACGAGATCGGCGCCGTCGGCGACCGCCTCGCCGACGGTCCGCTCGTGTGGAAGGCCGTACGCCGCGATGTCGACGAGCGCTCCGCTCCCCAGATCTTCGACGACGGGGATGCCGGCGCGCCGGCCGAGTTCGGCGAGATCGGCGGGTGCCACGTCCGCAACGAAACCTTCGATTCTGAAATTCGAGGTGTGGCTGCGCAGGAGCAACGTCGTCTGCGGCCCGAGCGCACGCTCGAAATCGCGCAGGTACACTTTGTTCGTCGCGCCGACTTCGACGAGCGTCGCGCCGCTGCGCGCCAAGACGTCGGGCAGCCGAAAGCCGCCGCCGATTTCGATCAACTGATTGCGCGCGACGACGACCTCACGTCCCTTCGCGAAAGTGTCGAGAATCAGCAGCACCGCGGCGGCGCAATTGTTGACGACGAGGGCGTCGCCGGCTTTCGTCAACTCCCGCAGCAGACCGCTCAGATGCGAATACCGCGAGCCGCGCTCGCCCCGCTCGAGGTCGAACTCGAGATTCGAGTACCCGCCGCCGATCGAGGCCATCGCTTCCAATGCTTCACGCGCCAGCGGTGCGCGGCCGAGGTTCGTATGCAGAACGACCCCCGTCCCGTTGAGCACCTCGTGCAAACCCGAATGCTCGAGCGTTTCGAGGCGACCTCGAATTTCGGCGACGATCGCTGCGAACGCGGGAACCTCGGCGACGCCGCCGGCGAGTTCGCGCCGAAGACCCGCAAGGACGCCGTCGACCGTCTCTTTGACCGTTTCGGCGCCGATCGACGCAGAAAAGTCGGCGATGCTGGGCTCGTTCAGCAGGCGATGCATCGCCGGAAGCTCACGCAGCGACATCTGTCCCCCGCGATGCGGCTTCGGGCCGCGCTGCCCGCTCAGGCGGCTGCGAGGTGTTTTTCGAGCATCGACGTGATCGCTCGTTCCGGAACGAATCCCACGATGCGATCGACGGCCTGGCCGCCCTTGAAGAGGATGAGACAGGGTATTCCCGACACATGATACTCACCCGCGAGTCCCGGATTCTGGTCCGTATCGAGTTTCACGAAACGGATCCGCCCGGCATACGCGCGGGCGACCTTCTCGACGACCGGCGCCAGCATCTTGCACGGACCGCACCAGTCGGCCCAGAAGTCGACCAGCACGGGTTGGTCGCTCGTAAGCACCTCGCTCGGAAACGTCGCCTGCGAAACATCTGGAAGAGCGCTCATGTCGGAATCATTGCCTCCAGCCCAAGGGACCGCCGGGAAGTGTGCGCGGTTGCGCTGCGCTCTCCTGGTCGCCCTCCTCTGGGCCGGGTTCGGGCAGACGGCGCTCGCAAAGCCGACCGTAAAGCTCCTCGTCGGCACAACCGTCGCCGACACGGCGCAAGCGACGATGTCGGCGGCGCTATGGAGAACGCTGATCGCCGATTGGATCGGCGGTCAAGTCGTCACGTTTCCTGACGGCACGCCGACACTCGCCGATTGCAGGAACGCCGGCGCCGATTACATGGCGGCGGCCTTATTCGAACTCCGCCCGCACCTCCCGGGAATGCCAAACTCGAGCGGACGCGTCGCGGCCCGCACGAACATCACCGTCACGAACTGCCTGACGGGAACGATCACTTACGATCAGACGATCAATCTCGACAGCGAGCCTCGGCCCGAAACGACGAACGACTCCGAGCTCGACTCGGCGGCGATGTGGGCGCACAGCGTTCCGCCGGCGCTCGCAGCGCATCCGGCCCTTTTCGCGCGCGCCGCGCGTATCATTTCGGTACGGCCGCCTCAGGCAATAGTCGACGTGCGCGGCGCAAACCCCGGCGACGTCCTGCGCGTTTATGCCGGCGCCGACCGCAAAGCGAAGGGCCCGATTTACCTCACGGTCACGCGGCAACTCGGGAAGAACGTCGAGGCCACGTTTTCGACGCTCGACGGTGTCCCCCAACCGGCCGCCGGCGATTTCGTCGAGCTGGCTTCAAAACCGAAGCCCTAGCGGGGCTAGCAATCTGTCTAGCCTTTTTGCGCGGCGCGCTCACGCAGGTAGTCGCTGATACCGTCTTGCCACGAAGGCATTGCGGGAAGCCCGGCGCGCTCCATCGCGGCATGTCGCAATGCCGAGAATGCCGGTCGACGGACTTTGCTCGGGAGTCGCTCGGAGGTCGTCTGACGAAGGTCGGCCGAGAGGTTCGCTTGCCGGAGAATCTCGTGCGCGAAGTCGAACCAGCTGCAGTAGCCGGAATTGGTGACGTGATAGATGCCGCCGGCATCTAGCGCGACGATCCGCCCGATCGCTCGCGCGACGTGACGCGCGTACGACGGTGAGAAGACAACGTCGGTAACGACTTCGAGCGTCTCGCCCGCTTCGGCTCGCGAGAGCATGCGCTCGATGAAAGTGTGGCCCTTGGTGCGGCTTCCGCGGATTCCGTAGAGCCCGCTCGTGCGAACGATCGCGTGCCGTTCGCCGTGGCGAGCGAGCAGATACTCGCCGGCTACCTTTGAGGTCGCATAGACGCTCAGCGGGCCGACGGAATCGGTCTCGACGTACGGCATCGTGCTCTTCCCATCGAAGACGTAGTCGGTGCTGATGTGTACCATGCGAGCGCCGACGCGCGAAACCTGCGCCGCGAGTTCGTCGACCGCGAGAGCGTTGACCGCAAAGGCGCGATCCGGGCAGGTTTCGCAGAGCTCGACGTTGTGGAACGCGGCCGCATTAACGATGACGTCGGGGCGATGCTGCGACAGCGCCCTTTCGATCGAAGCCGCCGATTCGATCTCGATCGAGGCATGATCGAGCCCGGTCACCTCCGCCCCGTCAAAGGCCTCCAGGAGTTCCGAACCGAGTTGTCCGCTCGAACCGATGACCAGGACGCGCGTGCTGGAAATGGCGTGGTGCTCGCGAAGAAACGGCGCAATGGCGTCCGTTGAGGACTCGAAACTTCGGCTTCGGGCCGGATCCACATTCCGCTGTGCCGCGGATCCGCCCCCGGCGCGCGATCGGACTAGAGAACCTAAGCCGTCACCGGTTCGCCCGTGATCTCCTCGATTTGCTTGGCCTGAACGCCGAGGTTCGTCACCGCGATCACCTCATCGCCCGGCTCGAGCTTCTGCAAGCGAACGCCCTTCGTCGAGCGGCCGGCTTTGCGGATCTCGGCGACGCGGATGCGAATGACCTGATTTCCCGACGTGATCAAGAGCAACTCGTCTTCGGGTTGAACCAGGATCTGATCGACGACCGTTCCGATCCCGCGTTCCTTCGCAAACGCCTTGACGCCCTTCCCGCCGCGCGACGTGTGGCGGTATTCCGAGATCGGCGTGCGTTTCCCGTACGCGTGCGAGGTCACGATGAGGACTTCGCGCCGCTCCTTTTCCTCGATGTCCATCGCGACGACTTCGTCGCCGGGCGCGAGCGTGATCGCGCGGACGCCGCGCGCGTTACGACCCATCGGCCGGACGTCCTTCTCGTTGAAGTGGACTGCCATGCCGTCGCGCGTCGCGAGGATGACGTCGCGCGAACCGTCGGAGAGATCGACGGCGAGCAATTCATCGTTTTCGTCGAGCGAGACGGCGATGAGTCCGGTCCGCCGGATGTTCGCAAACTCCGAAAGCGGCGTCTTCTTGATGACGCCGCGCCGCGTCACCATGACCAGATACTTGCCTTCTTCGAACTTGCTGACCGGAAAGACGGCGGTGACGTTTTCGCCGGGCGGCAAGGTCAGCAAGTTGACCAGCGCCGTCCCGCGCGCTTGACGGGTGCTGTCGGGAATCTCGAACCCGCGCAGCCGGTGCGCGCGTCCCTTATTCGTGAAAAACAGCACCGTCTGGTGCGTGCGCGTCATGAAGAAGTTTCGAACGACGTCTTCCTTCTTCAAGTTCGCGATGCCGATGACGCCCCGTCCGCCGCGGTTCTGCGCGCGGAACGTATCGACCGAGACGCGCTTGATGTAGCCGCCGACCGTCGAGGTGACGACGACCGGAACGTCGGGGATGTAGTCCTCGATGTCGAGCTCGTCTTCGGCGTGACCGATCAGCGTCCGGCGCGGATCGCCATAGCGCTTCTTGAGATCGGCCGCTTCGCTCTTGACGATTGCGGCGATACGCCGCTTGCTCGCCAAGATGTCCTCGAGCTCGGCGATCGTCTTGAGCAGTTGCCCGTATTCTTCCTCGATCTTCTGGCGCTCGAGCCCCGTGAGGGCCCGCAGCCGCATGTCGAGGATCGCGTTGGCCTGCACCTCGGTCAGTTTGAACCGGGTCATCAAACTTTCGCGAGCGACCTCCGTCGTCGCGCTCTCGCGGATGATCTTGATGACGCGATCGATGTTGTCGAGCGCGATCCGGAAGCCTTCGAGGATGTGAGCACGGTCTTTCGCTTTGTCGAGATCGTATTTCGTTCGCCGCGTCACGACAGTCTTGCGATGCTCGATGAAGTGGTCGAGCATCTGGCGCAGCGAAAGCACCTGCGGTTCGAGCGACATCCCGGCGCCCGGGAGGCTCGACGGAACCGGGACGAGCGCGAGCATGTTGAACCCGAAGCTCGTCTGCAACGGCGTATGTTTGTAGAGCTGGTTGAGGACGACGTTCGGCGTCGCCGAACGCGCGAGCTCGACCACGATCCGCATCCCCTTGCGGCTGGATTGGTTTTCGAGTTTTGAGATGCCGGTGATCGACTTCTCTTCGTAGGCTTCGGCGATTGCCTCGACGACGCGCGCCGTCGTCACCTGGAAAGGAACCTCGGTGATGACGATCTGGTGCCTTCCGCGCTCCTCGACGATCTCGGCCTTGCCGCGCATCATGACGCTCCCGCGACCGGTCTTGTAGGCTTGGCGGATCGCTTCGCGGCCGAGGATCGTACCGCCGGTGGGAAAGTCGGGACCGAGCACGATGTTGCCGAGCGCGTCGTCGAGCGCGGCCTCCTCATCGCCCTCGTGCTCGATCAGATAGGCGATCGCATCGCATATCTCGCCGACGTTGTGCGGCGGGATATTGGTCGCCATTCCCACCGCGATTCCGCTGGAACCGTTGACCAAGAGTTGCGGCAGCCGCGCCGGCAAGACCACCGGCTCGCTTCCCTGATTGTCGAAGTTGGGAACGAAGCCGACGGTGTTCTTCTCGATGTCGGCGAGCATCTCGAGCGCGATGCGCGCGAGCCGTGACTCGGTGTACCGATAGGCGGCGGGCGGGTCGCCATCGATCGATCCGAAGTTTCCGTGTGGATCGATCAGAGGGTAGCGTAAGGTGAAATCCTGCGCCATCCGAACGAGCGCATCGTAGACCGAGCTGTCGCCATGCGGATGGTAGTTCTTGAGCACCTCGCCGATGACGCCGGCGCATTTGCGATGCTGTTTGTCGGGCCCGAGGTTCATCTCGGACATCGCATAGAGGATCCGGCGCTGGACGGGCTTCATGCCGTCGCGGACGTCGGGGAGGGCTCGCGAGGCGATGACGGACATGGCGTACGCCAGGTACGACTCCCGCATTTCGTCTTCGACGTTGATCTGAGAGATTCGGTCGCTATCCAATAGAAAGTCTCACGCGCCGCGCGCGTCGAAATCGGGTGAAAGCCGAGGTGAAGATGATGACTATGGTGCTTGGACGCGCGGCTTGACGAGCGCGCCGAGGAAAAACCCGACGATGCCGCCGACGAGCGCTCCGGTGACCCCGATGACGAGGATTTTGCTACCGAATCCGCCGCCCGCGTGGCCGAGCGAGAGAACCCGTTCGGTGACGAAGAACACTTCGAGCGCCGAAGCGATTACGGCTGAGAACACGCCTGTAACAACGCCGACGAATACGTCGTTAGCTCTCCACCACATCACGTTTGGCTTCGCGATTCGGCAGGGCCTTTCTTCTTGACCACCACGGTTCATAGCGTCGCCGAATTGGAGCGCGTCGCCGCCGAATTGGCGTCGACCTTGCGCCCCGGCGACGCGCTCGGGTTATCGGGCGAACTCGGCGCCGGGAAGACGACATTTGTCCGCGCAATCGTGCGTGCGCTCCACGGCGCCGAGAGCGCCGCGAGCCCGACCTTCACGTTCCGGCACACCTATCGGGGTATTCCGCCGATCGAACATCTCGACTTGGTCCGGATCGAGAATCCGGCCGAAGCCGTCGAACTCGGTCTCGACGATGCGTTTCGCGCCGACTCCATCGTCCTCGTCGAGTGGCCCGAACGGCTTCCGGGTTTGATGCCCGCAGACGCACTGCGGGTGACGATCGAGGGTGCCGGCGACGGGCCGCGCGCGCTCCGAATCGAGCGTCCGGCGTGAGCGAGCAGGATGCGAGCCTGTCGACGAATCCACGGAAGGATGGAACTCGTCGACTGAGCCTGCTGCTCGCGCTCGAGGGCGCACTCGGCGCGTTCTCGGCAGCGGCAATCCAAGACGAACGTGACCCGGGACGGGCGGCGAGCGGCGCCGGCAACGACGCGCTCGAACGTGGTTTGGCGCTCGTCGCCGAGGTGCTGAACGGACGGCCGCCGGCCGATGTCACAATGCTGGCCGTGACGGTCGGGCCGGGTTCGTTCACCGGTTTACGCATCGCCGTCAGCTATGCAAAGAGTCTAGCGTTCGCGCTCGGTGTGCCCCTCTGCGGCGTCTCTTCGTATGACGTCGTCGAGCGCGACGATTCCGAAACGCCGCGCGCCGCCTTCGTGAGCGGCCGGGCGGGGCTCGTGTGCGCTCGCCTAACGACCCCGCTCGAGACCTTTATCACCTGCGGCGCCGACGAAGCGGTCGCCGGAGCGCTTGCCGAGCGGCTCGGCGGCGGCGCGACGCTCCTCTGCGCCGGCGCTTGGGAGGGCGTTGTTTCGCACCTTGGCGAACGCGGCGTCATCGTGCGTTTCAGTCCTCCCATGGAGATGCCGCCTGCGCTCGCCCTCGCGCGCAAAGCGTTGCGGCGCACACCCGCGACGAATCCGCATGCGATCCGCACCGACTACGGTAGCGTTGATTATTATTCGAAGCCGAAGTCCACAAAGCGCGTTTGAGAGCTGACCTAGAAAAGCCGGCGAGCGGTCCGCCGCAACGGCTCGTCGTCACGCCGATGACGAACGCCGACGTGCGAACGGTCACGCGCATCGAAGCACTCTCGTTCTCGACCTCTTGGCCGACGAGCGCGTTCGTGAGCGAGCTGAACGACAACAAGCTCGCGCACTACTTCATCGGGCGTGCCGGCACGTCGGACTCCGAGGCGATCGTCGCATACGGCGGAATCTGGGTGATCCTCGACGACGCGCACATAACGACGATCGCGGTCCATCCCGATTGGCGTGGACGCCGCTACGGCGAGCAGATGCTCGTCCATCTTCTGCACGAAGCGATCGCGCGCGGCGCGTCTTGGATGACGCTCGAAGCGCGCCGCTCGAATGAGATCGCGCATCGTCTCTATCGAAAGTACGGATTCTCGACCGTCGCGATCCGCCGCGCCTATTACAGCGACAACGGTGAAGATGCCGTCGTGATGTGGGCCGGCAATTTGCGCGGCGATCTCTACCGGCAGCGTTTGGCCGCGCTTGAGCGCGCGCTCGCGCTCGAGCTCGACCGCGAGCTCGGCGCCGAGGTTCGTTGAGCTTCATCGCCGTCGCAAAGGCGGTTCGGGCAGAACTCGGGCAAGAGGCGCGCTACGCGCATGTCGTTCGGGTCGCGCGCTTGGCCGACCGTCTGGCGGCGCGGCACGGTCAAGATCCCGCCAAGGCGCGACTCGCCGGAATGCTGCACGACCTCGCGCGGCTCTACCCCGGCTCGCGGCTCGTCGAAGAATCCGAGCGGCGCGGCTTGCGGATCGACGCATTCGAGCGCGCGCACCCGATCGTCTTGCACGCGCGCTTGGGAGCGGAGTTGGCGCGCGAGCGATTCGGCGTCGACGACCCGGACGTCTTATCGGCGATCGCGTTGCATACGCTCGCCGGACCCGCGATGTCGCCGCTCGCCGAGATCGTCTTCATCGCCGACTCGACCGAGCCCGGCCGACAATATCCGTCACGCGCCTCGCTCGAAGCGCTCGCCTTCCGAAACCTGGACGCCGCGATGATCGGCGTGATAGAGGCGTCGATCGATCATCTGAAAACGATCGCCGCGACCGTCGCGCCCCAAACCCTGGCCGCCCTCGCCGTGTACCGTGAAAGGAGTCCCGCCTGCCCGACCTGATCGAGATCGTGCGCGATGCCGCGCTTGACAAAAAAGCTGAAGATGTCTTAACCCTTCCGTTGGACGGTCGCACGATTGTTGCGGATGTCTTCATAATCGCGACCGGCCGTTCCAAAATACAAACACGGTCGATCGCCGATTCGATCGCCGAGAAAACGAAGGAGCACGGATATCCGTCGCCGCGCGTCGAGGGCTATGCCGACGGCGGCTGGATCCTGCTCGATCTCGGCTCCGTCGTCGTCCATATCTTCACACCCGACGAGCGCGCGTTCTACAACCTCGAACGCCTCTGGGGCCGCTCGGATCTTCGGCGGGCGCAAAGCTCGTGAAGCTGCGGACGCGACGCCAGCGCCGGGCCATCGAAATCGCGAAAAAACTCGGTGTCTGGATCTTTCTTTTCTTATTCATCGCCAGCATCGGAGGCGTCATCATCGTCGCCGTGATCGCCCGGTGAGCCAGGGACGCACCTCGCCCTGGAAACCTTTGGCCCGCCACCGGGTACTGAGGAGCGTGACGTGCACGCTGGCCCCCTCGCGCATCGCTGGGACGCTCGCCGCCGGCCTTTTTGCATTCATCCTGGCCGCGCCGGCCTTCGCTCGCGACGCGTTCGTCATCGACGGCGCCGGGCTCTTCGGTTCGACCGCCGTCGCCGAGGTGAATCGCGAGGTCGCCGACTTCAACCGCCAGACGGGCAAAGAGGTCGTCGTGGTGACGGTCCCGTCTTTGAACGGGCAGACCCTCAATCAAGCCGCCGAAGACACGTTCTCGAAGGAGCAAGTCAACGGCGTGCTCTTCTATTTCGCGAAGGCGGAGAAACAGGACATCGTCCTCGGAGACACCGCCTCGCGCGCATTTTTTCCGAGCGGAACCTTCGGCAACATCCACGACGCGATGCGCGGTTATCTGCGCAGCGGAGATTTCGATCAAGCCCTCGCAACGGGCGTCAATCTCGTCCTCGATCAGTATCGTAGTCACGAAGGCACCGCGTCCGTTACGCAGCCCGTGACGAGAACGCGGACGATCGCGCCAACCTCGCGGGGCTCTTCACTCGGAGGCGGCATGTCGCTCATCTGGCTGGCAATTTTCTTGTTCGCTGGCTTCCTCATCATTCGCGGAATCTTCCGCGCGCTCGCGGGGCCGCGCATGATGCCGCCGGGTTACGGCGGTCCGGGACCCGCACCGGGCCCGGGCTACGGTTACGGCGGGGGCTATCCCGGCGGGGGCAGCGGGTTCTTCAGCGGTTTGCTCGGCGGACTCGGCGGTGCGTGGCTCGGCAACGAGCTCTTCGGCCGCCAATGGGGCGGCGGAGACACGATCAATCAGGGCCAAACGGCGGGCCTCGGCGGGGCCGGCGGCGCGGGGGATGCTTCGGGCTGGCAAGCCGATCCGGGCCAGGCCGACATCGGCAACGCCGGCGGCGGCGGCTGGGGTGACAGCGGCGGCGGCTTCGATCCCGGCAGCGGCGACGGCGGCGGCGGTTTCGGCGACGGCGGGGGCGACGGCGGCGGCGGCTGGTAAGGCCCGGAAGCGCACGCTGCTACCGACCGCTAGCGACTAAACTCCACATACGGCTCGAGCGCATCGACGACGCGTTCGCTGACGCCGTTGATGTCGAGCAGGTCGTCGAGCGCCGCGAACGGTCCATTTTGTTCACGAAAGGCGACGATTCGCTCAGCCAGACGCTCGCCGATGCCCGGTAGGGTTTCGAGTTCGGCGACGTCCGCGCGATCGAGATCGACGCGTGCGCTTGGATCGACTTCCGCGACCGCGCGACGCGCGCGCGGTTCCGAGTAGCGGCGGGCAGATTTTCGCGTCCGCCTTCGCGGCGACGCACACGCGGACGTCGGGCGCGCGCGAACCGGCTCCTGCCGATGGGGCTCGACATGCAGCGCCGCGCTCACCGCTTCCGGCTGCGTACCTACGTGGGAGCGAAAGAAGCCGGCGAGCGCGGCGAGTGCGACCGCGGCGACGACGAAGACCCGACGTTTGTTCACGCTCGCCCGATCACGCGCCGGCGCCCAGGCGGCAAGGCCCCCGCGACGGAATTGGAGGCCACCGATGGCCGAAGAACGCGCCAACATTTACGATTTCCGTAACATCGAACGCCGCTGGCAGGAGCGGTGGGAGCGCGACGGGATCTATCGCGCCCGCGACGACGATCCGCGCGAGAAGTTTTACGTCCTCGAGATGCTCCCATATCCGTCGGGCGATCTGCACGTCGGACACGCGAAAAACTACACGATCGGCGACTCCTACGCGCGGCTGATGCGAATGCAAGGCTACGACATCGTCCATCCGATGGGCTGGGACGCTTTCGGACTTCCCGCCGAAAATGCGGCGATCGAGCGCGGCATCGATCCCGCTCTTTGGACGCGGCAGAACATCGAGAACATGCGGCGCCAGGTTCGGTTGATGGGAACCGGCTACGATTGGACGCGCGAACTTGCGACCTGTGATCCCTCGTACTATCGCTGGAATCAGTGGCTCTTCTTACGGCTCTATGAAGACGGGCTCGCCTACAAGCGGGAGGCTCCCGTCAATTGGTGCCCGCGCGATCAGACCGTCCTTGCGAACGAGCAAGTCGAGGACGGGCGCTGCTGGCGTTGCGGGACCCTCGTTGAACGCCGCAACCTCTCGCAGTGGTTCCTGCGGATCACCGAGTACGTCGAACGCTTGCTGGCATCGATCGACGCGCTCGTTGGTTGGCCCGACAAGATCCGCACGATGCAACGCAACTGGATCGGCCGCAGCGAAGGGGTTACGTTCTCGTTCGAGGTCGAGCATCTAGACGCGCGCATCGACGTTTTCACGACGCGAGCCGACACGCTCTTTGGCGTCACGTTCCTGGCCCTCGCTCCCGATCATCCGCTCGTCGCCCGGATTCTCGAGCGCTTCCCCAAGGGACGCAGCAGCGTCGAAAGCTTCGCGGCATCGCTTCGTCATCGCTCCGAACTCGAACGAACGAGCCTCATGGAGAAAGCGGGCGTTCCGACCGGCGCCTACGCGCGCAATCCGCTCTCGAACGAGCGCATCCCGATCTGGGTCACCAACTACGTCCTGGCGGAGTACGGGACGGGCGCCGTGATGGGCGTCCCGGGACACGACGAGCGTGATTTCGACTTTGCCCGCAAGACCGGCCTGCCGATCGCGCGGGTGATCGAAGAGGCCGGCGTTTCGAGCGAGTTGCCGATGCAAGCGGCGTACGTCGGTGAGGGCCGCTTGATCGCCAGCGGCGACTTCAGCGAGATGAACTCCGAGCGCGCGCGGCGCGCGATCGGCGAACGGCTCGCCGCCCTCGGGATCGGTTCGTTTACGATCAATTACAAGATTCGCGATTGGCTGCTCTCGCGCCAGCGCTATTGGGGAACGCCGATCCCCATCATCTACTGCGAGCGCGATGGGGAGGTCGCCGTCCCCGACGGCGATCTCCCCGTGCTCCTTCCGGAAAACGTTCCGATCACAGGCGAAGGCTCGCCCCTCGCGCGCGATGCCGCGTTCGTCAACACGACCTGTCCCCGCTGCGGCGGTCCGGCGCGCCGCGAGAGCGACACGATGGACACGTTCTTCGACTCGTCGTGGTACTACGTACGCTACTTGGATCCGGCCAACGGGCGCGCGCCCTGGGATTCCGAGCGCGTCAACCCGTGGTTGAACGTCGACCAATACATCGGCGGCGCGGAGCACGCAGTCTTGCACCTGTTGTACGCGCGTTTCTTCTACAAGTATTTCTGCGACAAGAAGTGGGTGAGCGGGCGCGACGAGCCGTTCGAACGGCTGTTCAATCATGGAATGGTGCTGCGCGGTGGCGAGAAGATGAGCAAGAGTCGGGGCAACGTGGTTGGGATCGACGAGACCGTCGAGAACCACGGCGTCGACGCGATGCGGCTGTTTCTGCTCAAGGCGACGCCGCCCGAGGACACGATGGAGTGGACCGATGAGGGGATCGCCGGACGCGTCCGCTTTCTCGATCGCGTCTGGCGCGTTTGCGAGCCCTTTGCCGCGCGAGCCCGCGCCGCTTCGCTCGAGCGCTTGCCCGAGGTGCGCGGAGACGAGCAGCGCGGGCTCCTGCGCGCCGTCCACGCGGTCTTCAAGTCGGCCGGCGACGAAGCGGCGACGCGCCGCTTTCACTTCAACACGACGCTCGCCCGGCTCGACGAACTGATCAACGCGATGACGAAATTTTCGCAACGGGCCGATGCCTCAGGCGATCCGGCGTTCCTGTACGCGATCCATGCGACGCCCCTCGCGCTCGCGCCGTTCGCGCCCCACATCGCCGAAGAGCTCTGGCACCGCTACGGGTACGAGCGCTCGATCCATCTCGAGCGCTGGATCGCCGCCGACCCCGAGGCGCTCGCGGTCGCGCAGATCGAGCTGGTCGTTCAGATCAACGGCAAGGTCCGCGGCCGGATGCACGCGACGCCGGGCATCGACGAAGAAGCTGCGGTCGCGCTGGCGCACGCCGATCCAAAGGTCGGCGCGCAACTGAGCGGCAAAACCGTTCGCAAGAGGATCTACGTCCCCGACAAGCTTCTCAGTTTTGTGGTCGAGTAGCCGGACGGCGCGTTAGCGGCGCTTCGCCAGGGCGACGCGTTTGGCTCTCGTCGCCGAAGTAACGACCGCCGAGGCGACGACGTCGGCATAGGCGCGCGCGCCCGCCTGCGTCGGGTGAACGCCGTCGGGTCCGAAGAACTCCGGACGGCCCGACGAGGCCGCGTACCAATTGGCGAGGACCGCGTTCGAAAACCTCGGGACCACGCGAGCCATCAGTGCATCGTTGTCGTCCTGCCACGGGCGTGGAACACGCGCGTTGATGACGACGACGTTCTTGCAGCCGCGTAACAACCGCAACATCGCGCGCAACTGGGACTCTTCGACGGTCCCGTTGTTCCCGAGGTTGAGGATCATCGTCGCCGGCAATTTTCCGGCTTCGGCCAGTTGCGTGACGCGCACGAGGGTCGCATCCGCCTGGCGAGCGACGACCGCATCGACTCGAAAGACGTTGACGCGATGCGCGATATAGGGGCTCGTCCCGAGCAGCACCGAATCGCCGAGCAGCATCGCCGGCGTTTGGAGCGCGCGGCGCGCGGGCGTGAGCGGCGGCAGCGCGTGCCGGCTCGATCGCGAGTGATGGGCCGGATGCGCCTTCATCGTCACGCGCGGCTCGAGGCTAACCGGGGTCATGTAGGGCAGCAACGACGCGTTGTTCGCATCGATCGCCCCCATGGCGAGCTTCGCTTCGACGGCGACGACCGCGATCACGATGCCGAACGCGCCGGCCGCAGCCCAGCGGAACGTCCCGGGGTTCCAGGAGCGCGCGCGCGCCCACAACCGTTTCAGCGAGCCGCGCCGCACGGGCATCTCGACGAACCGGTACGATAATTCAGCTATAATTACGGTAAGCAGAAGGCGAAACACGAGAGCGGGAAATCCAGTCAGCGAGAAGTCCAATCCCGGCCGCGTCGCTTGGAAAACGGGCCAGTGCCACAGGTACATACCATACGAACGCTCGCCGATCCAACGCAAAGGTAGTACGCCCAAGTAGCGGCCGATCGTCAAGCCGGGATGCGAGCCAAGCGCGATGAGCAGCACCGCCATCCCGCTTGCGAGCGGGAAGCCGAATTGGTAGAGCGTCCCCGTCGATTCGTTGACCGTGTGCAAGATCAAGACCACGTACGCGAGCACGACCGCGCCGATCACGATCGAGAGCCCCTGCGGAATTTGCTCTTTGCGCGCCGGCGACGAGAGAGGTAACGTCGCGAGCGCCGCGCCGAGGAAGAGTCCGAGCGAGTGCGAGTCGGTTCCGAAGTACATGTGGCTGAGCGAGACGCTCGAGGCGGTGTCGAACGGCGTGCTCAACCAATACATGATGCCGAACGAAACGCAGGCGCAGACGATCGCTAACCAACGCACGCCGCGCGCGCCGATCCGAGGAAACGCAAACACCAAGACAAGCGGCCAGAGCAGATAGAATTGAACTTCGACCGCGAGCGACCACGTGTGCTGTAATAAGAGCGGACGGCCCATCGCCTCGAAGTACGATTGCTGATGGAAGACGAGCCACCAATTGCTCAAGCCGCCGAGCGCCCAAGGTAGATCGCGCAAGGTCGACGCGACGGCGTCTTTCATGAAGAACGTCGCATAGGTGACGACGACGAGCGCCATCAGGAGGAAGGCCGGGACGAGGCGTCGCGCGCGACCGCTGTAGAACTTGCCGAAGTCGATGCTGTTCTTGTCGGCGAGTTCGGCGAGCAGCAGGCCCGTAATGAGGTAGCCGCTCAGGACGAAAAAGATGTCGACGCCGAGAAAACCGCCGGGTAGCCACGACACGCCGCCGTGATAGAGCAGGACGGCGATGATTGCAAGAGCGCGTACGCCATCGAGCCCCGGTAAGTAAGATAACTTCGGAACGCTAACGACGCCTCGGGATGTTGACGTGGGCACGGTCAGTCGACTCGAGGAGACGGATTCTCCCCGCGGGTGCGGGTTTCCGTCCCGGCGCTGAGCGAGGAGCTAGTGCGCGGCCCAGCCGCCGTCGATGGAGATCGGCGCGCCGGTGATCGAGCGAGCCGCGTCGGAGCAAAGGAAGGCGCAAAGTTGGCCGACTTCGACCGGCTCGATGAAGCGCTTGGTCGGCATCATATCCAAAAACGCGCGTTCGAGCGCCTGCTCCTCGCTGATTCCGCCGCCGTAAGACGCGGCGAGCTGCGGCGCCTGGTTGCGGACGAGATCGGTCATGACCGCCCCGGGGCAGATCGCGTTGGCGGTGATGCCGATCGGCGCGCCTTCGAGCGCCGAGGCTCGGGTGAGACCGATGACCCCATGCTTGGCCGCGACGTAGGCCGGTTTGTAGAGCGACGCGATGAGACCCTGAACGCTCGCAATGTTCACGATGCGCCCCCGCTTCCGCGCCGCCATGTGCGGCCAGGCGGCCTTGGTCGCGTAGAAAACTCCGTCGAGATCGATCCCGCGGACGAGCTCCCACTTGTCGTCGGGATAGTCGGGGAGCGGGTGAACGAACTGGACGCCGGCGTTGTTGACGAGGTGGTCGATGGCCCCAAAATCTTCGGCGACGGCATCGCAGAGGCGCTTGAGCACCTCGGACTTCCGAACGTCGACCGTGTAGCCGCGCGCCGTTACCCCGGTCTCGCGCGCGATCCGCCCCGCCGTCGCGCCCGCCTCGCCGCCGTCGAGATCGAACAGCGCGACGTGCGAACCCGCCTTGGCCAGCTCCAGCGCGCAGGCTGCGCCAATCCCGCGGCTGCCGCCCGTGACGACGCTGACGCGCCCCGAAAGATCGATGAAGCTCGCCGGCATTACGCCGCCGCTCGTTCGCGGAAGTAGGCCAAGGTCTTCTCGAGCCCGGCCCGCAGGCTCGTGCGCAGCTTCCAGCCGAGCTCCTTCTTCGCGCGGGCCGGATCGATCTGTGCGTCGCGCACGTCGCCCGGGCGGCGCGGCAGGTATTCAATCAGCGGTTCGAACCCGGTGATCGCGACGAGCGTCTTGTATATCTCGTTGACGCTCGTCTTCTTGTTGGTCCCGATCCCGTAACATTGACCCGAGCCGCGCTCGAGTGCGAGCACGTTCAGTTCGGCGATGTCGCCGACATAGACGTAGTCGCGCGTCTGTTCGCCGTCCCAGAAGATCTTTATCCCCTCTTTGGCTAGAAAACGCCCGATGAAGATAGCGATCACGCCGGCTTCGCCTGAGGGATCCTGGCGCGGTCCGTAGACGTTGCCGTAGCGCAGCGCCGTGAAGTCGAGCCCGTGCTGCACTCGATAGAAGCGCAGATAATGTTCGGCGACCATCTTGGTGATCGCATAGGGCGAGGCGGGCTCCTGCGGCGTTGCATCGGTGATCGGCAAGGTCGCCGGCTCGCCGTACGTTGCGCCGCTCGAGGCGAAGATAACTTTTCGGACTCCGCTCTTGACCGAGCAGTCGAGGACGTTGATCAATCCTATGACGTTGACGTCGGCATCGAGCCGCGGATCGCGCGCGCTGATCGCGACCGAATGTTGCGCGGCGTGATGGCTCACGACTTCCGGCGCGAACTCGCGAAAGACGCGCTCGACGCCTTCGTCACGGATGTCGAGGTGGATGAACGAGGCGTTCTGCGGGACGTTTTCGCGACGGCCGCCGCCGTGCGCCCATAGGCTATCGAGAACGACGACATCGTGTCCCGCCGCCCTGTATGCGTCCGCGATGTGTGATCCGATGAATCCGGCTCCGCCGGTGACGACGATTCGCAACGAGGGCTCCTTCGCGGCCCGTCGTTCGTCCGCGCGTTCGGGGTGACCTCGCGCTTGACGATCGCGTCCCCGGCGTGATGATGCGACGTGAGACGCGCGATCCTCGTGCCGGTTGCCATAGCGTTCTTGGCCGGGGTCGCTGTGCAATGGCGCGGCGAACCGGGATACGGGACGGCCGATGTCCACGGTCGCCGATACGACGGCGTTATCGTCGAGCGAACGGCGTCGACCGATGTCGATCGCTTCGTCGTGCGACTCGGCGACGGGCGGCGCGTGAGCGCGACGTTTCCCGCCGCTAAGTTAGTTGTTGGGATGCGCATACGTCTTCGCGCGCGCTTCGAACCACCCGACGGAGCGCGCAATCCCGGCGAGCCGTCGCCGCGAGAGTTCGCATCCGAACGCGGGATCGCAGGACGGCTCGCTCACGCACATCTTCTCGGCGCGGAAGCCGCCGACGAGCGCGATCCGACGCTGTGGCTGCCGCTCGCCCGCGCGTGGGCCGGCGCACGTTTGCGCGAACGCGTCGCCGAACCGTACGCGACGATCCTCGCCGGTGCGCTCTGGGGCGAGCGCGGCGCACTGCCGCCGGACTTGCGGATGGAGTTTCAAGATACGGGAACCGTCCATATCCTGGTCACCGCGGGCTTGCACCTCGGCGTCGTTGCGGCGATCGCGGTTTGGCTGATCGGCGCGTGCGGCGGCGGGCGGATCGGCGGATCGCTTGGCGCGATCGCCGTGGTTTGGGCCTACGCGGTTTTCAGCGGAGCGCACCTCCCGTCGCTGCGCGCCGCAACGATGGCGTCGTTCTTCTTGCTCGCGCGCGCCGGCGGCCGCTCCGCGTTCTCATGGAACGCGCTCGCCGCGGCGGCGATCGTGGTGACGGCAATCCGGCCCGCGTCGCTCTTCACGCTCTCCTTTGCGCTCTCGTTCTCGTGCGTCGGCGCGATCTTGCTCTTCACCGAACCTTTGAACGCAGCGCTCGCACGCCTCGGCATCCCGGAACTTGCACGCGAAGCGCTCGCGCTGACGATCGCGACGCAAGCCGGAACGTGGCCGCTGACTGCCGCGGCGTTCTTGGTCTTCGCGCCGTACGCGATGCTCGCAAACGCGCTCGTCGTCCCGGTCGTCGGCGTCGCGATGCTCGTCGGATTCGCCGAACTCGCGGCGACGCCGGTTCCGCTCTTGGCGCAGATGTGCGCGAACGTCGAGACGTCGCTCTTGACCTGGATCGTCGCGGTCGTGCGCTTCACGGCGCATCTTCCCGGCGCGCACGCCGTCATGACGCCGCCCCCGGTGTGGACGATCGTCGCGTACGACGTTGCGCTCGCCGGCGTCGCAGCCCTGATCGCGCACAGACGCTTTGCGCCGGCCGCGTTCCTCTTCGCAGGTGCCGTCGCGCTCTGCGTCTGGCCGCCGCGCGCGGTCTCGCACGATCTCGTCGTCACCGCAATCGACGTCGGCCAGGCGGACGCGTTACTGATCCGAACGCCACGCGGGCACGCCTACCTGGTTGACGCCGGCGGACGGCTCGAGCGCGGCACGCTCGCCGACGCCGGGTCCCCCGCTGAAGCGATCGGCGAACGGATCGTCGTCCCGTTTCTGATCCGCCAGGGGATCCACCATCTCGATGCGATCGTCCTCAGCCACCCGCACGGCGATCACGCAGGCGGCCTTGCGCCGGTGTTCCGGACGCTCGGCGCCGATGCGTTTGCCGACGGCGGGCAGATCTATCCGGGTCACGCCTATCACAATGCACTCGACGTCGTTCACGAGAAACGCATCCGGGTCATCACACCTCGCGGCGGCGACGTCTGGACGACCGACGGCTTGACGTTTCGCTTCTACGGGCCGAACGAGCCGTTCTTCCGAGGGACGCGCAACGACGTCAATGAGAACTCGGTCGTCTTCATGCTCGAGTATCGCTGCGCGAATTGCGCGCGACCGTTCCGGATGCTCTTCACCGGCGACGCCGGCGCCGAAACGGAGCGGCGTCTGTTAGCGGAAGGCGCCGATTTGCACGCCGACGTCCTGAAAGTCGGCCACCACGGTTCGGCTTACGGAACGACGCCGGAGTTCGTCGCCGCGGTTCACCCGCATTTCGCGATCGTCTCGGTCGGGCGCGACAACCTCTTCGGCCATCCCGCGCCTAAGACGCTTAGCACGTTACAGAACGTCGGCGCGCGGATCTATCGCACTGACCGCGACGGTGCGATAACGATCTCCACCGACGGAACGATGTCGCGGGTTTCGACGGTGTTCTAAGGACCAAGCGCAGGCGCCGCCGCCTCGGCGTGCCGGACGGGTCGCTATCCGCCAAGCCAGATGTAACGGACGATCAGCAATGCGGCGACGAGGTAGAGGAGCGGGTCGACCGCCTTCCCGCGACCGCTGAACAGCATGATCGCGGTGTAACTGATCACGCCGAAGCTGACGCCGTTTGCAATCGAAAAGGTCAACGGCATCGCAACGATCGTCAGAAACGTCGAAATCGAGACGGCGTAATCGTCCCATGCGATCGTCTTCAGGCTATCGAGCATGAACGCGCCGACGACGATCAACGCTGACGCGGTAGCGGCGGCGGGAATCGCGGCTGCGAGCGGCCAGAAGATGATCGCGGCCAGGAACAGGATCGCGACCGCCGTCGCCGTCAGCCCCGTTCGCCCGCCTTCCTCGATGCCGCTCGCGCTCTCGATGTAGGCAGTCGTCGTGCTGGTCCCGAGATAAGCGCCGAACATCGCGGCGAGGCCATCGCACGCGAAGGTTCGGCGCGCGCGCGGCAAGTTGCCGTTTGCGTCGACGACGCCGGCCCTTTCGGCAAGCCCGACCAGCGTCCCGGTTGCGTCGAAGAAATCAACGAAGAAGAACGTGAAGACCACGGCCGCGACCCCGAGCCCCAGCGCGGCATGAATATCGAGCGCACCGACGAGCCCGGCCGGCGCGATCGGGAGCGCGACGAGCCCGTTTGGAAAGCCCGCGAACGGCACGAGCGTGCCCTTCGGTCCGGGATACAGGTTGACGCGGGTGAGAATCCCGACGACGGTCGCGGCGAGAATTCCGTAGAGAATCGCGCCTTGGATGCGTCGCACGAGGAGAATCGCAGTGACGAGCAGGCCGAAAAAGGCGAGCAGCGCCGGCGGTGCGAGCAGCGGGCCAAGCGTTACGAACGTCACCGGATTCGAGACGACGATCCCCGCGTTCTTGAGGCCGAGAAACGCCAGGAACATCCCGATTCCGGCGGTGACCGCGAACTTCAGGTGATTCGGGATCGCACGGACGATCGCTTGACGCGCGCCGAGAACCGAGAGGACGACGAACAAACCGCCCGAGATGAAGACGGCGCCGAGCGCGGTCTCCCAGGGTATCTTCTGGCCAAGGACGACGGTGTAGGCGAAGTACGCGTTCAGCCCCATCCCCGGCGCTTGCGCGAAGGGGTACCGCGCGACGAGACCCATCAACAGGCTTCCGATCGCTGCGGCTAGGGCCGTGACGACGAGCAGCTTTGCGAAGCCGTCCGGGATGACGATCGCGTTGCCGAGGACCTGTGGATTGACCAACAGGACGTACGACATCGTGAGAAACGTCGTCACGCCGGCGCGCAGCTCGCGCGGCACCGTCGAACCGGCCGCGCTGATGCCGAAGTAGCGGTCGATCATCGAGGCGGTCTTCGCGCGGACGCGCCGATTACCGTCCTACATGGACTTTCGCTTGCACTCGCAAGAGGCGCGGCGGCGCCGGAAGCAGGACCGAGGCATACGTGGTTTGCCCGGTCGTCGTTTCCGCGACGATCGGAACCCCGGCGTTCGGCTCCGGAAGATTGCTGTAGTTATTCGTGTTCAGCAAGTTTTCGACGGAGGCTTGCAGCTCGAGATCCTTCGCAAGCGGATAGCGAACCGTCAAGTCAAAGATTTCGAAAGGCGGTTGGTAGTAGGGGTTGTTCTTGCCCTCGTAGTCCATGCCGAGCGCCGTAAACATGCCGTTCTTGGCGGTGTATGTCGCTTGAGCGTAGCCTTTGAGGTACGGGATGCAGGTCGCGAGGCCCGGGGTGAACAGTCCGTTGCCGCACGTTTGGATGTTGTTGACCGGGAAGCCGGGATTTCCGTTGTACGCGGTCGTTGGAATCCCGCTGAGGATCGAACTGTCGGCTGCTACCGCGACGTTGTAACCGAGTCCGACTCGAGGCGCGTAGGTGTACCTGAGGGTCGCAAGGAGCGTTTGCAGTTTCGCGACGTTGATCGGGAGGAAGATTCCCAAGACCCCGGCCTGTCCTTGGAAGGTCGTGTTTTCGGCGAGCGTCAGCTGTTGGAAGACGTTTCGCACATTCGTGTCTTGAACATCGAAGCTCAGTACCGAACCGTTCTTGAAGCGGTGATCGACTCCGGCGCTGAAGGCGCTGCTCGACTCGGGCGTCAGGTTTGGATTTTTTTCGGTAAAGATGCCGAGCGTGTAGAGTGGCGCCGATTGAGCGAAGGGTTGATATGCAGCAGTCCCGCTCACGGTCCCGACATAGGGGAACGTCTCAGACGTGCCCCATGCCACACGGTACGAGTCGTCCGGCGTCACGCGAAGCACGAGCGCGATGTGCGGATCGACGCGCGCGACAGTCCGATCCAAGCCGGTCAGGACGGGATTACCGCTCGCATCGAAGACCGGGTTGCCGCTCGCGTCGAGCTGAGCCTTCTCGCCGGTCACGGTCCATTCGGTCGTGTACAGGCCGATGTCGATCGCAAGGTTGCGGACGAGCCGCAAATCAGAGGTAAGTGAGAACGTCGAGTAGCGAGTCGCCGAAAATGGAACCGTTACGTTGCCCGGTGCGTTCGCGTACGCGTACGTGCTCTGACCGTGAAAGTCGTACGTGAAATCGAGGTAGCTCGCGCCGAACGGGTGGATGTATGAGAACGTCGAGCCGTAGAGTTTATCTTGCTCGTAGAAGGTATAAGGGTATTGGAAGCACTCTTCCTGGCCGCCGACCGCGACGACCGTGTTTTGCGGGCTGTTGATTTGCGAGAAGCTATAGACCGAACCGGGCGGGCACGTGCTCGCCTCAAAAGAATTCGGATTCGGAAGACCGGCCGCCGGAATCTGGACGCCCGGCGCAAGGGACGGTACCGTTCCTTGCGGCGAGAAGAATGACGGGTACTGTCCCTCGTAGGTCCCGTCGTACGACTCCGGCTGGATTTCGCCGAGATACGGACGAATCAACAAGGTATCATTGCCGATCGACGAGCGAAATTGCCCCGTCCAGAGCTGCTGGACGTTGGTGATGATCGTTCCGGGGTACCACGAGTACGCGTTGATCGTCTTACCGACCAGGTTCTGATAGCCCGGAGCGGTGCACGTTTGCGGGCTTGCGGTCATGCACTCTTCGACGACGGTCGGCCCAAGCGCGTTGCCCCAGGCCGCGCCTTGGGGTGAATACCCGCCGAACGATCCGACGTAACCGGCTTCGAACGACGTCGAAGGAGAGAACTCGTATCGCATCTTGAGCAGCTCGCCCTTGGTGAACAGCGAACCGCTCATGTCGCCGCAGAACTGCACGACGCCGGAGGACGTCGACGAGTTGGCGTTCGTCGCGAAGTCCTCCATGACTGCGCACTCTTGCTTCTTGAAGTAGGGACCGTTGTAGCCGCCGTACCCGAGGGCCGCGACGTATCCGAGCTTCCCGGCTGCGCCGGTGAGCAACACGTTCGAGTACTGCGAGGCGTAGTTGTCTATGCCGGCGGTGAGCTCGGCCGTCTGTTGGTGCGTGAAGCTAGGCGTGAGGATGTTGACGGTCCCGCCGACGGCGAGATTCGCAAAGGGCGTCGTGTTACCGGGTCCGGACTGGGTCTCTACGCCGCCGATCAGATAGGTCGGAAAGTATTGGCTGAGCCAGACGCCGTACTGGCCGAGCGCGACCGGGTGTCCGTCGACGAGGACCTGCGTCTCGTAGGGTTGCGCGCCGCCGACGATGATCGAGGTGTCCTGTTGGCTCCCCATGCGCTGGATCGTAACGTCGGGAATCCGTTGGAGGACATCGTTCATCTGCGGGTCGGCGATGTTGGCGAAGCTTTGCGCGGAGATGTACCCCGTTACCGCCGCACCGGCATTGATGCTGCTGGCTCCCCCCCGGCCGTAGGCCGTAACCGTCCCGATCGTCCGCAGCGACGAGAGGTCGGCCTGCGAGAGCGTGATCGTCAACGGCGCGGAGCCGCCGGCAACTGCAGCCACGTCGCCGAGTGAGACGGACTGGAAGCCGCCTTTCTCGACGGCGATCCGATAGATACCGGGGGTCAGGCTGAGAGAGAACGCGCCGGCGGCGTCGGTGAACGCGGTCGCGGAAGCGGCGCCGGTCGCGCTGACCTTCGCGCCGGCGACAGGCGCGCCGGCGCCCGTTTTGACCGTCCCATTGATCGTCGCGGTCGCGTCCGCAAGTGCCGCGACGCTCGCAACGGACGCCAGCAGAAGAAAGGAAAGAGACGACGCGGCAATGCACCGCGCCAACGAAGTGCGCATTCTGCTCCCTCAAGCCCGGAAGAAGTGGAGAACCTAAGCCGCTTGCTCCTAGGGTTTTTCGTAAGGATACGCGCGCACGACCGGTGCGTCATTCGACATTTGGAGCAACTAGCTAAGCGGGCATGCTGCAAGGGCCGAAGACCGGCGGTTTACGGTGATCGCATTTGAGCATTCTTGCGACCGAGGAAGTAGACGTGCTCGTAGCCGGCGGGGGTCCCGCCGGCCTTGTTGCCGCCCAGAATGTTGCTGCCGCCGGTTACAGCGTCGTCGTATTTGAAAGGGAGCCCGAAATCGGTGTGCCCGTTCACACCAGCGGCGCGCTCTCGACGGAGGTCATGAGGGACTTTCAGATACCGGCCGGTCTCTACCATCCGGTGCAGCGTCTTCGACTCTGCTCGCCGGGCGAGGCTGCCACATTTGAATTTCCAGAGCCGGTAGGCTGCGTGATCGACGTGCGCGGCGTTTATCAGCACCTGGCTCGCCAGGCCCGGGAGGCCGGCGCCCGGATTGAAACCCGCACGTCGGTGCTGAGACCAATTCTCGATAACGGAAGAGTAACCGGTTGCCTCGTGCGTGCCGAGGAAGTCGAGCGCGAGGTATCGGCCAAAGTGGTCATTGACGCGACGGGCTACCGCGCTGACGTGTCACGCGCAGCCGGGCTGCACGCCGGATTTGATCGGTTTGGCGTGGGGGCTGAATATGAATTGCAAGCTCCGCATTGCCGACAAGATGAGTTGCTGTTAATAGTCGGCAACCGCTATGCACCAGCTGGTTACGCATGGGTCTTTCCGTGGGGAAAAGACAGAGTCCGCGTCGGCGTCGGGCTCTTACACTCCGATACTCGAGAAGACGCTAGGAAGCTGCTCAAACTGTTCTTGGACGAGATCGCCAATTTTGGTGTTGACGTCCGGGACGCGCACACGACCGAAACGCACTTCGGCTTGATTCCCGCTATCGGTCTCGCAAAGAAACTGGCTTGCGCCGGTCTCATGGCGGTGGGAGACGCCGCCGGCGTTGCAACGCTGGTCGTTGGCGAAGGAATTCGGCTGAGCATGATAAGCGGCAAGATGGCGGGCAGCACCGCAGTCACCTGTCTTTCAAGAGGAACGTGGGATGCGAGCGCCCTCGGCGCGTACGAGAAACGATTTCGGAATGAATTCGGCTTTAATCTTCGATTTGGAAAAATTATCAATAGGCGTATGGCATCATGGAGCGACGCAAAGTGGGATCAGCAGGTCCGCTTCCTGCGCACGATCCCACCCGCCCTGCTTCTCGAAATCTTGCAATCGCATTTCTCTGCTCGAGAAGTCCTCCTGTGGCTCGCACTTCGACCCCAGCACTGGCTGCGCTTAGCGCGTTGGACGACCGACGCCCTATTAGACCTCTTGCACGCCTGATCGCACCTGCTTCGACCAAGAGATCGAGGACGGCGTCGCTCCGCCCGGTAGTCGCGATCATCTTGTCGGCAGTATATCATCTCCCGCCCGCGACCCGGCAGGTCGGCTTCTGCGGGGCGGACAAAACGAGCGTCCCGATGAAGACGACACGCAAGAATTTTCTGACCTTGGCGGGCGGCTTTGCATGCGTGGCCGGAGTCACGCCGCCGGTCCTCGCCGACGACACGATCCGCGTCGGGATGATCCCCGACGCGGGTGGCACCCAGGTTTCAAGCGACGAGAAAGCGCCGCTGCGCGAGTATCTCGTGCGGCAGCTCCACCGTCCGGTCGATCTGATCATCCCGACCAACTACAACGCAACGGTCGAAGCGCTCGGGAACGGTTCGCTCGACTTCGCCTATCTCGGTGGGCTCACGTATTTGCAAGCGCACGCGCGCTACAGCGTGATCCCTCTGGTCCAACGGGAGAGCGATCGCGCCTTCCATTCGCTCTTCATCACGCAAACCGACTCGCCGATTCACGCGCTCACCGATCTGCGGGGAAAGAGTTTTGCGTTCGGCGACATCAACTCGACGAGCGGCCACCTGATGCCGTATGCCGCGCTGCAGGCGGCGGGGATCGACGCCGACGCCGATCTTCACTATCGCTATACGGGCAGCCATCCCGCGACGGCGAAGAGCGTCGAAGCCGGGGCCGCCAACGCGGGCGCGATGGATGAAAGCATCTACGCCTCGATGACGGCGAACGGCCAACTCGACAAGAGCAAAGTCCGCGTCTTCTACCGCACGCCGCCGTTCGTCGACTACGTGTGGGTCGCGCGCCAGGACGTGCCGACGGCGCCGCGCTCGTATTTCGCGTGGGCCTTCTTGGCGCTGCAAAGTCCGCGCAATCAAGCGATCCTCGACATCCTCCGCGGAACCAAATTCGTTCGCGCCGACGACGCAGAGTACGAACCGCTGCGCAGCGTCGCGACGAAATTGAAGATGCTTTAGCTAGGAAACGGTAACATGGGCGACGCGATGATCTCGGTTGAGCGTCTCGTCGTCCGGTATCCCGGCGCCGCACGGCCGGCGCTCGACGGTATCGATCTGACGGTCCGCGCGGGCGAGCGAGTCGCGATCCTGGGACCGAGCGGCAGCGGGAAGACGTCGCTGCTCCGTGCGATCGCCGGCTTCGTCACGCCGCAGAGTGGCCGCATCGTCGTCGACGGGCGCGTCGTCGATCCGCGGAACGCGGTTGCGCTGCGCGCACTGCGCCGGCGCATCGGGATGATCGCGCAGTCGCACGACATGGTCGGGCGTCTTTCGGTCGCGCACAACGTCCTCGCTGGACATCTCGGCGACTGGTCGACTTGGCACACGCTACGCTCGCTTGCGTACTTGAACCCGAGCGAGCGCGCGGAAGCGACGGAGATGCTCGAACGAGTCGGGATCGGCACGCTCGGGAAGCAACGAACCGGGACACTCTCCGGCGGCGAACGGCAACGCGTCGCCATCGCGCGCGCGCTCGCGCAACGGCCGCGACTCCTGCTCGCCGACGAGCCGATCGCGTCGCTCGATCAAGACTATGCGCGCCGCATCCTCGAGCTGCTCTGCCGGATGGCGCAGGAGGAGCACGTCACGCTTCTCTGCACGCTGCACCAGCCGGCGTTCGCGCACGAATTCTTCGAACGCGTCGTCGTCATCGAAAGATGAATGTCCTCAACTTGGCGCTGCCGGTCTGGCAGACGATCGCGATGGCCGCAGCCGGGATGCTCGTCGCGATCGCGCTCGGGACGCCGCTCGCAGTTTACATCGCCGCACGCGCGCCGGGCTCGCGCGTTCTCCTTCTCTTTTTAAGCGCCGTCCGCGCGGTCCCCGATCTGACGCTCGCGATTCTTGCGGTCGTCGTCGTCGGTATCGGTCCGGCGGCCGGGGTCGCGGCGCTTGCGGTCTTTTATACGGCGATGGTCGCGAGGATGTACGCCCAGTTGCTCGGCACCGCGCCGCCCGCGGCACTGAACGCGCTTCAAGCGACGGGCGCGTCGCCGCTCCAGGTGATGCTGTACGGAGCGCTCCCGACGACGCTCGGCGATCTGATCACGTTCGGCGGCTACAGTTTCGACTGCGCGCTGCGCTCCTCGATCATCGTCGGCGCGGTCGGCGCCGGCGGCCTCGGAGCGGAGATCGTCGGATCGATCAACGCACTCGACTACCAGCGCGTCGCGCTGCTCGTGGCGATTCTCGTCGCGCTCGTTTGGCTCGTCGACTGGTTCGGCGTTCACGTACGCCGCCGGCCGCTGCTCGCGCTTGCGCTCGTTCCGCTCGGAATCGCCGGGATCGTCACGAGCCGCCCGGTCGTGTTCGCGGCCGCCCACGCTCTGCAGACCTTCGCGAGCATGTGGCCGCCCCTTCTCGACCACCGCGGCTTCGCGCACTTGCCGGTCGCGATCTTCGAGACGCTCGAAATCGCCGTCGTGGGAACGGGGCTCGCCGCGGCGCTCGCGATTCCGCTCGGCCTCATCGGTGCGCGGCGCTTCGCGCCGCCGGCGCTCACCTATCTCGTACGGCGCACCTTCGACGTCTTGCGCTCGGTCCCCGAAGTCGTGATCGGTTTGATCCTCATCGTCGCGGTCGGGGTCGGTCCGCTCGCGGGCGCGCTCGCGCTCGGGATCCACTCGACCGGCGTGCTGGGGAAGCTTTTTTCGGAGTCGGTCGAGAACGTGCCGGCGCCCGCGCTCGAAGCGCTCGCCGCAACCGGTGCGGGACGGATCGCGATCGCGACGTACGGCGGACTTCCGCTCGCACTCGGCCCGCTGGTCGAGCACACGCTCTTCCGTTTGGAATGGAACCTGCGCACGGCGACCGTCGTCGGGATGATCGGTGCCGGCGGAATCGGCCAGGCACTCTTCAACAGCCAGCAAACCTTCCATTATCATGAGATGCTGGCGTACGTATTGATCACCTGGGGACTCGTCCTTGCCGGCGAAACGCTCGGTCGGCGCCTGAGCGTTTCGCCGGATTTGAGCGCCGCGTGAACGACGCCGGGCTCCTACAAGGAGCGCGGGTTCGAAGCCGAGGTCGTGACCGAATGACCACAGCCGATCTTTGCCTTTTTGGGGTAAAATGACCCACATGAAACGTTTCCTAAGGGTCGCCGCCGCGGCGGCGCTGACGGCAGCGCTCGCGGCACCCGCTTTCGCCGAACCGCAGCCGAAGCCGACCGCGCAGCCGCTGCGCGTCGGCCTCAACCTTTGCGCGAGCGCCTGGCTCTATACATGGCCGGACGAATCGAGCCGGCCGACGACCGCGCACATGCTGCCGTCGCACCTCGGCGAGCAATTCGAGATCATCCGCGGCCCGGTCTATACGCTCGAGGGCGAGGGGCTCTTCGAGACCACTGTCCCGGTCGTTCCGACGACGGGGAGCGGAACGCACTATTGGATTTCGAGCAAGTGCATCAATCCGGCCGTGGAAACGCGACGAGGCGGTTAGCAGAGCACACGACCTAAGTGCGCAGGGATCTGGCTGGAAAAGCGACCCTCGGACTCACGCAACTTGTCATCGGCCTGGGGCTTTTTTTGTTCGCTCCTGCCTGGACGCTCGATTTCTGGCAGGCATGGGTCTACTTGTTCGTATTTACCGCATCAGCCGCACTGATTACCGCGTATTTGTGGAAGAACGACCCGAAGCTGCTCGAGCGCCGGGTAAACGCTGGTCCTGGAGCTGAGAAAGAAAATCGTCAGAAGCTAATACAACTCATTGCATCCCTCGCATTCATTGGTTTCCTTGTCGTCCCTTCGCTCGATCATCGTTTTTCATGGTCAGCGGTTCCGCTTTCCATGGTGATCACCGGGGACGTCTTGACAGCATTTGGGTTTCTTATCATCTTCATGGTTTTCCGGCAGAACACGTTTGCCGCAGGGACCATCGAGGTCGCGGACGATCAAGAAGTCATTTCAACAGGGCCGTACGCGATCGTTCGCCATCCCATGTATTCGGGAGCGCTCGTCATGCTGTTTGGTACGCCTCTTGCGCTTGGGTCCTGGCGAGGGCTTCTCATGCTCATTCCCATGACGCTCGTCATCGTCTGGCGACTTCTTGACGAAGAGAGGTTTCTATTGAGGAATTTGCACGGATATGAGAGATATTTTCAAAAGGTTCAATATCGTCTGCTACCGTTTATTTGGTAGCTTTCGCGCACCGTGCGCAACCTCGTCTGCCCGCGGACGCGGTTGCGTTTCGCATCGAGCACGTCGACGACGAACCCGGGATAGCGCGGCGTGAAGCGCTCAAGTTTCCAAGTGGCGACCGACCAGGCGTCCTTCGCGGCGACGCGATAGGGCCAAAACGGCATCCGCGTCCGATCGGACCGGACGTCGCTGCCCTGCAGATATTTGATCCGGACTTCGAAGCCTTCGACGCGCCTGATGGCGCGCTCGACCCGCCCGACGCTGGTCAACTTAGGTCACTCATAGCGATCACTCCAAACGGCGGACGACGTAGGCGAGCGGCATCCCGAAACAGACGACGTTCGCGAAGATCCCGGTCAGGATGCTCAGCGCGTTGACCTCGATGTGCGTCCCGACTCCGATCGACAAGATGATGAAGGTCATGATGAACCAAACGATGACGCCGAAGAGCGCTCCGTTGATCAATGGGTGCATGTCGACGATGCGCTGTTTCGCGAAGAGAAGGACGTAGAGCGTCGCCCAGACGAGGCTGACGAGATAATGCATCACCACGCCGACGGCCGCCGAGCCGAAGCCCTGCGCATAGGCGGCGTTTCCGAGCACGTTGGAAGCGTCCCATTGCAACACCTCGAGCGGCGAAAAGATCCGCAAGATCAGGGTGAACGAGACAAGCATCCACGCTTCGAGAATCGTCCCGGCCACGAGCGCACTCGCGAGGATCGCGGTGTACGGGTGCTCGCTTTTCACGGTGCGACCGCGACGGTCAGACGCTCCCGCCCGTGAGCCGAGTTCAGGTCTTGCAACGGTCCGATCGGAACGATCCGCGTCGGGTTGATCTCGTCGTGCGTGCAGTAATAGTGCCGCTTGATGTGATCGAAGTTCACCGTCTGCGCGACGACGCCGTCGTCGGACTGATAGAGGTCGCGCAAGTACCCGTACAAGTTCGGATAGTCGGCGATGCGTCGCAGATTGCATTTGAAGTGGCCGTAGTAGACCGCATCGAAGCGAACGAGCGTCACGAATAGCCGCCAATCGGTCTCGACCGGTTGCGAGCCGAACAGGTAGCGCCGCGTCGCGAGTCGCTCCTCGAGAACGTCCAGGCTCTCGAACACGCAATACGCCGCACGCTCGTACGCGCGCTGTGAAGTCGCGAAGCCCGCGCGATAGACGCCGTCGTTGACGGTCTCGTAGATGCGGCGATTCCATTCGTCGATCTCGCCCCCAAGGGCGAGCGGATACAGGTCGAGGCTCTTCGTCGCCGCCGATTCGAACTCGGTCTCGAACATCCGCATGATGTCGTCGTCGGAATTGCTGAGGATGCGCTTGGTGCGCGTGTCCCATAACACCGGCACCGTCACGCGACCGCGATAGTTGGGATCGGTCGCGAGATACGCTTCGCTCAGAAAGCGGAAGCCGTTGATCGGATCGTCCGAATAGCCCGGTCCCTCGCGGAAGGCCCAACCGCGGTCGTCGCGGATCGGATCGACCGCCGTCATCCCGATCGCCGTTCCCAGCCCCCTCAGCGCGCGGACGATGATCGTGCGGTGCGCCCACGGACACGCGTACGAAACGTAGAGGTGATAGCGACCGGCCTCGGGCGGAAACTCTCTGCTGCCGGCCCGCACCCACTGCCGGAACGCGTCTTGTTGACGGACGAAGGCCCCGTCGGCCGACTGCTCGTCCGGGAACTGTGCCATGACGCGATCTTCGCGCCGGTTTCTGCCGACGCCCGCAGGTGAATCCCCCACCGCCCGACGCGGGTCATGCGGGCACGTGCGCAAGCCCGAGTCGCAGTTGCTCCCGCTGCTCGCAATCGTCGCCCTCGCCGTGATCTGGGGCTACAACTGGATCATGGTGAAGGTCGGCGTAACATATGCGCCGCCGTTCACGTTCGCGGCCCTGCGTGCGCTCCTCGGCGCGCTGGTGTTGTTCGCCGTCATGGCGGCGCTGCGCAAGCCGCTCGAACCACGTGCGCTCGCGCCCCTCGCGGTCATCGGCCTGCTCCAAACGACCGGCTTCATCGGCTTCTCGACCTGGGCGCTCACCGTCGCCGGCGCCGGCAAGACGGTCATCCTCGTCTACACGATGCCGTTCTGGATCGTGCTCTTCGGATGGCCGCTGCTCGGCGAACGCATTCGCGGCTTGCAGTGGCCGGCGTTCGTCATAGGCCTTACCGGATTGATCCTGCTGCTCGATCCGCTGACCGGCGGCAGCCTCGCGGGTGACGTTCTCGCCATCCTTGCCGGCTTGACGTGGGGACTCGCTTCGATCGCCGCCAAGCGGCTCTTTCGCGCTCACGACGTCGATCTGGTCTCGTCGACGGCATGGCAGATGCTCCTCGGGAGCATTCCGCTCGTCATCGTCGCGCTCGTCGTTCCGGCGAAGCCGATCGAATGGTCGACGTCGTTCACCGTCGCCCTGCTCTATAACATCATTCCGGCGACGGCGGTATCGTGGCTCCTTTGGATGTATGCGCTCAAACGATTGCCCGCCGGCACGGCGGGAATGGCGCTCCTGGCCAACCCGCTGGTCGGCGTCATCGCGGCTTGGCTTCAGCTCGGCGAACGGCCGGGACCCGTCGAAATCACGGGGATGGTGCTGATGGGCCTCGCGCTGCTTCTCATCGCCGGTCAAGGCTTGCGGGAAGAGCGGGCGCCGAGGACGGCGACGAGCGGCTAAGCGAATCCGCGCAGCGGCAACGACGGGTCGCGCTGCAGCCAGTTGTCGGAGAAATATGTCGCCTTCGCGTCGACGGCGTGCAGCGTGTACGCATGGCGCGATTTCTCCGAGCGATTCGGCGCGCTGTAATGCGGGAGCAGCGCGTGAAAGGCGACGAGCGTCCCCGCTTTGACCTCGACCGGGATCGCGGTCGCATCGGTCGGCCACGGCGTCGCGTCGCGCTTCTCCAGCCGTCCCACGCCGTTCGCGACGACGAATCGCTCGCGCAGCGGCGACCGATGTCCGCCCGGCTCGACCCACAGGCAGCCGTTGCTGCGATCGGCGTCTTCGAGCGCGAACCAGAACGTCGTCACCGTGAGCGGATCGGTTTCGAAATACGTCGCGTCCTGGTGCCAGCGCACTTCGCCACCGATGTGCGGCTGCTTGAAGATATACATCGACTGGTAGATGAGCGGCTCGTCGACGCCGACCTCGCGCGCGATCGCCTGGAGACGCCGGTCTCGCGAGAAGCGTTCGAAGACCGGATCGAGATCGTGCATCGCGTGGCCGATCTTGTTGATCGAGAGCGCCTTCGAGCGACGCAGCACGCCGGACTCGTCAAAGGCCTCCTCTTCGAAGAAGCACCTAATCTTGTCGCCCGACGTCAGGAAGTACTCGTCGCGCCGTACGCTCTCGCTGCGCGTACTGAAGACCGAGACGATCTGCGCGTCGAACTCGTCGACGATCTCCTCGGCCCGTTTGCGCAGCGCTGCGATCTCTTCGGACGACTTGAAATGCGGGATAATCAAGAATCCGTCGTCTTCGAATTGACGCCGCTGTGCGGGGCTGAGAAACGGCGTTTCGTCGATCATCATCGTCGTTCGAGAGGGCTTCGGCGAGGGCGCGCGCAAGCGCGACCGGCGTGCAACCTTATATTCTCGACTGGCTGAACCTTCTGGTTCGCTGGCTGCACTTCACGGCCGGAATCTCGTGGATCGGAGCCTCGTTCTACTTCGTCTGGCTCGACAACAATCTGACGCCCCCCGCAAAGCCCGAAGAGATCGCGGACGGCGTCTCGGGCGAGTTGTGGGCCGTCCACGGCGGCGGTTTCTATCACAATCAAAAATATTTGACCGGCCCGAAGAGCGAGCCGCTGCCCCAGAATTTGCACTGGTTCAAGTGGGAAGCGTACGCGACGTGGCTCTCGGGGATGGCGATGCTCGCGATCATCTATTGGGCCGGCGCAAGCACGTATCTGATCGACAAGAGCGTCCTCGATCTCTCGCCGGCTGCCGCGATCACGATCAGCATCGCATCGATCGTCGTCGGGTGGATCGTGTACGACCTCTTGTGCCGAATCCTCGAAAAGCAGCCGCTCGTACTCGGTATCTCGGTGTTCGCATTCTTGGTGCTGGCGGCGTGGGCACTCTTTCATGTTTTCGGTCCGCGGGCGGCGTACATTCACGTCGGCTCGATCATCGGTACCATTATGGTCGCCAACGTCGCCATGGTGATCATCCCCGGGCAACGCAAGATGCTCGAAGCGATCCGCGCCGGACGTGCTCCGGATCTACGCTACGGGATGCTCGGCAAGATGCGCTCAGTGCACAACACCTATTTCACGTTGCCGGTCCTGTTCATCATGATCAGCAACCACTACCCGATGACGTACCAGAGCCCGTACGGGTGGGTGGCGCTCGTCTTCATCAGTCTTGCGAGCGTGTTGGTGCGCCAGTTCTTTTTGTACACGCACAAAGGCCGCTTCGTCATCGCGCTCCCGATCGCCGCGCTCGTGATCCTCGCCGGCGTCGCGTTTGCGCTCGCACCTCGGCCGCGGCCGGTAAACGCCGAGCCGGTTTCCTTCGTGCAGGTGCAGCCGATCGTGGCACAGCGCTGCGCGGTCTGCCATTCGACGCACCCGACGCAGGCGGGATTCACGACCGCACCCCAGGGCGTTTTGCTCGACACGCCTGCGAGCATCGCCGCCAACGCGCAACGGATCCAAACGCAAGCGGTTGCGACGCACGCGATGCCGCTCGGAAACGTAACCGGGATGACAGATGCGGAGCGCGCAACGCTCGGCGCGTGGATCGCTGCGGGCGCAAAGACGCAATGACCTACTCGCGGAGCGCCATAAGGAGGTACACGCTCATGCTTTTCACGGCAGTCCGGCGGCTCATCCTCGGTGCTCTACTGGTAGTTATTGCCACCTCAACCGTTGCTGCCGAAGTCCCAGCGTCGACGGCACCGGACTTCGGGGCTCTGCGTCTTTCTTGGGCGACATATCTGCACGCGAAGAATCTCGATTCGGCGATTGGGCTTTATGCAGCCAATGCGGTCTTCGGCTCGGGCGACGGTCATCGGATCGTTGGAAAGACGGCGATCAGGAAGCTCTTCGCCAAGGTTATGAAAGACTACACTTCCACGATCTCATTCCGGCCCGGCGAGTCCGGGAACTCCGGTCAGCTAGGATATGACAGTGGAAGTTACGATGAAATGCTCGTGAGAAAGACCGGTGCAGCACAGCATTTCCGAGGCACGTATATTACGATCTTCAGACGAGCGCGCAACGGGACATGGCTGATCATCGAGCAGGCATGGAGCAAGACTTGACGGCCATGGTTTCTCCGTGAAATGATTCCGAGGATAATGCAATGACGCTTTCGACCCATGTCCTCGATACATCGCGTGGTACGCCGGGCGACGGGATCGCGATCGCACTCTACGTGATCGAAGGCGAGCGGCGTACGCTCGTTACGAAGGCCGTGACCAACGCGGACGGGCGGACCGACGCGCCGCTCGGCACGGCGCTACGCGTCGGCATCTACGAGCTCGTGTTCTCGGTCGGCGCATACTTCCGACGCCATGGCATCGAGGGCTTCTACGATGATATCCCGGTGCGCTTCGAGCTCGACCGCCCCGGCAGATATCACGTCCCCCTGCTGCTCTCGCCCTGGGGTTACTCAACGTACCGCGGCAGTTGATATATGGACAAACCAAGTACGATACGCGATTCGTGCTGCGCAAGGACGGACGTTCAGACTATCCGCACCGGATTTCGCAGTGTACCGATCTTTTCGACGATCGCCTCCAGGACGTCGCCGTCCTTGAGGAATTCGGGGGGCGTGCGCGCGAAGCCGACGCCCTCCGGCGTTCCGGTCGCGATAACGTCGCCCGGTTCGAGCGTCAACCCCGCGGAGAGTTCGGCGATGATCCGTTTGACCGAGAAGATCATCGAGGACGTCGGAGCAAACTGCTTGCGTTCGCCGTTGACTCGTAACTCGACGGTCAGCGCTTGCGGATCGTCGACCGCGAACGCAGGCACGACCCAGGGTCCGAGCGGGCACGTTCCATCGAGCGTCTTGCCTTTGAACCACTGTCCGTGCTTGCGCTGCAAATCGCGCGCGGTGACGTCGTTGACGACCGTGTAGCCGAAGACGGCGTCGAGCGCATCGTCCTCGGAGACGTCCTTGCAGCGCTTCCCGATGACGACCGCTAGCTCGACCTCCCAATCGTACATCTGCGAGAGACGTCCTTCGAGGACGCACGGCTCGTCCGGCCCGACGATCGCGGTCGGGGCTTTCGTGAAGAACGTCGGCACCGGCGGCAATTCGAGCTTTTCACCGCGCGCTTTCGCGCCTTCTTCGGCGTGGGCCATGTAGTTGCGGCCGACGCAGAACACGTTCTTCGCCGGACGAACGGGCGCGCACAACTGGACGCGATCGCTCGCGATCGGCGCACCGAGCGAACCGAGCGCCGCGCGGCGTCCCGTCTCATCGAGCGCGATGAACGCCGTCAAATCTGCTACGGAATCGGCGAACGGCCGAATCGATCCGTCGTCGCCGAGCACGCCAGGACGAATCCGCCCGTCGCCGCCTTTGTAGGCGACGTAACGCGCCGTCATTCCGCCGTTCTTGGCGGCTTGCTCGAACATCCAGCGATCGTCGTACTCGAGGATGTCGAACCAGTTGCGAAGCTCGGCTCGTTCGCGTAAGAACGGATAGCGGGCCGCAAACTCGGCGCGTTTCTCCTCTTCGTGCAACCCGGCTTCGTCGTACTTCCGATTGATCTCATCGTACTTCGCGGGGTCGCTGTGCTCGCGCACCCAGGCCACGATCTCGTCGTCGCCGGCGCCCCCATCTACGACCGTCATGAAATCCGCTTCGCTGACGCCGAGGCCGTCGAAGAGCCGCTGCGACATCCCGGGCGTGATCTTGTAGGGACCGGAGGTTCCGGCGGTCCTGGCCCGCGCCTTGTCGATCGTGCGCGCCAAGAAATAGAGGCCGCCGAGCTTTTCGCGCGGCGAGCGGGGCGGATGTTTGCGGAGGTCCGAGTCGGTCTTCATGCGGCCCCGATTCGACCCGAGCCGCCGAACCCCGCGTGCCCGTCTGCTATACTCGCCGCATGACGAACAGCAACGCCCTTCCGGCGAGTTCGATCGAAGATCACCCGCTGGTCCACGACGTCAATCAAGAACACATCGACAACCTCTCGCGCACCGAACGCATCTGCAAACAGATCGCGAACTGGACCGGCGCGCCGCTCGCGCTCCTGCTCGCGGTCGTGATCCAGTTCATCTGGATCGCCGTAGGCCAGATGACCAAACTGGATCCATATACGTTTCCGTTCTTGCTGACGTGCTCGAACATCTTGCAATTGATTCTGATCTTCATTCTGGCCGTCGGCCAGCGCCAATCCTCCGAACATGCCGAATTGCGAGCCGAACACGATCATGAGTCGATTTCGCGATTGCTGTACCACCAGGAACTTCAAGAACAGATATTGATCGCGATCGCGCAGAAGATCGAGTTGAACGTCGAGGAGATTCAAACGATGGTCAAACGGCTCGCGACCGAGGATGCCTCGCCATAAGCCTCGGGACACTCGTCGTGACCGGCGCGAGCCGCGGCATCGGCGCCGCGGTCGCTCGCGGTGCTGCGCTGCGCGGGTATGCGGTCGCGGTCAACTACTCGAGCGACGAAGAAGGCGCCAAGAACGTCGTGCGCGCGATCGAAGCCGCCGGCGGGAAAGCGCTCGCGGTCCTCGCGGACGTCGCCGACGAAGCCGCCGTCGTTCGGCTGTTCGAAAGCGCGACGCGCGAACTCGGTCCGGTTCGCGCCCTCGTCAACAACGCCGGCGTCAGCGGGACGTTGGGGCGTTTCGAAGCGATCGCGGCCGACGAGATCGCGCGAGTCCTCGCGATCAACGTTCTCGGCACGATGCTCTGCGCGCGTGAGGCGGTCCGGCGCATGTCGACCCGGCGTAGCGGCACAGGCGGGGCGATCGTCAACCTCTCCTCACGCGCGGCGCAACTCGGCGGCGCCGGCGAATGGCTCCATTACGCCGCGAGCAAAGGCGCCGTCGAGACGTTCACCCTCGGCTTGGCACGCGAAGTGGCGAGCGAGGGGATCCGCGTCAATGCCGTCTCGCCGGGATTGATCGAGACCGGGCTGCACGCCGCGGCGGGCGACGCCGAACGCATCGAACGGTTGAAAACGGCGATCCCGCAAGGACGGGCCGGCACGGCCGCGGAGGTTGCCGCGGCCGTGCTGTGGCTTCTGTCGCCGGAGGCGTCCTACGTGAACGGCTCGATACTCGCCGTCTCCGGCGGCAGATAGGGTTTACTCGAAGCGCAAGGCCTCGATCGGATTCATCGCCGCAGCTTTGCGCGCGGGATAGTATCCGAAAAAGACGCCCGTCACCGCCGAGACCGCGAACGCGACAAGCATCGCCTCGGGCGGGATGAGAAGCGGCCACTGGCTGACCTTCGCGACCGCGAGCGACGCGAGGGCACCAAAAGCGATTCCGATCAAACCGCCGGCCGCCGAGAGCAAGAGCGCCTCGATCAGGAACTGCACGAGAATCGTCACGCTGCGCGCTCCGACCGCGATCCGCAGGCCGATCTCGCGCGTCCGCTCGGTGACCGAGACGAGCATGATGTTCATGATCCCGATCCCGCCGACGAGGAGCGACACCCCGGCGACGCCGGCGAGCAGATACTCCATGACCGTCGCGGTCGCCGACGCGGCGTTGGCGATGTCTTGCAGGTTGCGGACGTTGAAATCGTCCGGTTGGCCCGCGACGATATGGTGGCTCTGTTCGAGTTGAGTCGTGACTTCAGTTTGAACGAGCGCGATGTCGCTGGGATTGTCGGCGGAGACCATAAGCTGGCTCACCGTGGTTTGCCCGGTCAAGCGCTGCAACGCCGCCGTGAACGGAACGAGAACGGTATCGTCTTGATCTTGGCCCGCCGCGCTCTGGCCCTTCGGCGATAGGACGCCGACGACCGTGAACGGGACGTTTTTGATCAGTATCGTGCTTCCGACCGGCGTGCCCCCGGACGGAAAGAGGTTGTTCACCACGGTTTGGCCGAGGACGGCGACCTTCGCCGATGCCGCGATGTCGGTGTCGCTGAAGAGCGTTCCGCTCGAGAGCGGCCAGGTGCGAATGAACGTGTAGCTCGGCGAGACGCCGCTGATCGTCGTCTGCCAATTGTTCCCGTTGGAGATGACCTGCTCGCGCGCGGTGACCATCGGCGAGACGGCGGCGACGTGGGGTAAGGCCGCGAGCGCGAGCCCGTCGGCCGGCTTCAGGGTCGACGCGCCGCCGAAACCGGTGCGCGCGCCGCCCGATGTGACCGATCCCGGCACGACGATCAGGAGGTTGCTACCGAGTCCGTCGATCTGCTGTTGAACCGAGACGCGCGCGCCGGCTCCGATCGAAATGGTGACGATGACGGCCGCAACGCCGATGATGATGCCGAGCATCGTCAAAAGCGAGCGCGTGCGATTGCGCAAGAGCGAACGACTCGCCACTTGCAACGATTGCAGCATGTTCATCGCAATACGGCTTCTTTGATCCCAACGTCCGAAAGGATGTGGCCATCTCGGAAGGTGACGATCCGCTTGGCATTCGCCGCGACGTCGGGTTCGTGCGTGACGAGAAAAATCGTGATCCCGCGCTTCTCGTTGAGCTCCTTGAAGAGGTTCATCACGTCTTGCGACGACTTCGTGTCGAGCGCTCCCGTCGGTTCGTCGGCCAGGATCATGCTCGGGTCGTTCACGAGCGCACGCGCTATCGCGACACGCTGTTGCTGCCCGCCCGAGAGCTGGTTCGGCTGATGGTCGACGACGTGGGTAAGCTGGACCGCGTCCAACGCTGCGAGGGCGCGCCGGCGCCGTTCCGCTTCGGGGACGCCGGCGTAGATCATCGGCAGTTCGACGTTCTCGACGGCGGTCGTGCGCGCCAGCAGATTGTAGCTCTGGAAGACGAAACCCAGCCTGCGGCTGCGCACGTCCGCTTGTTCGTCGGAATTCAGGCCCGCGACGTCGCGGCCTTCGAGGAAGTACTGCCCCGAGGTCGGTCGATCGAGAAGGCCGACGAGGTGCATCAACGTCGACTTTCCCGAGCCCGACGGTCCCATCACCGCTACGAACTCACCCGGCATGAGCGTCAGATCGATGTGATCGAGCGCCAGAACGCGTTGGTCGCCGATCTCGTAGATCTTCGTCAGTTGCTCGACGCGAACGACGGGAGTCTCGGCGTTCATCAGTGACCTGCGCTCCCGCCGCCGCCGCCGCCGCCGCCTCCCACGCGCACATTGCCGGCGCTGCCGGTGAGCGGCGAACGCGTTCCTTGCGTCGCCTGTGACGCGTGCGTGGTGGTGCTGCCGTCGGAGAGGATGACCTGATCCGCGACCGTGAGCGTCGCGCTGCCTGTCGGCGTGACTGCGGCTTGTGCTCCGCTGACCAGACCGATCGTCACCGGAATCGCTTGCGGCTTCCCGTTGCGGAGGACGAAGATCAGCCCGCTCGACTGCGCCGCTGCGCTGCCCGCGCTCGCGCCGGTCGTTTGACCCCACGCCGAGCGTTGCGCCGTTGCGCCGCTCGCGGCGCCGGTCGCACCCGGCGATGGCGAGCTCCGGCGCGTGCGCGTCAGGCCTGCCGGACGATACGTCAACGCTTGAAGCGGGACGACGAGGGCATTCGATGCCGTGGCGATGTGGATCGAGGCGTTCGCCGTCATGCCGGGACGCAACGAGCCGTCGGTGTTCTGGACGAGCACGACCGTGTCGTACGTCACGACGTTGCTGGTAACGGTCGGGTTTTGACGAACCTGCGAGACGACGCCTTTGAAGGTCCGCGTTGGGAAGGCGAGGACCGTGAAATCGACGGCTGCGCCCTGCTTGACGTTGCCGATGTCGTTCTCACCGACCGCGACATCGACTTGCATCTTCGTGAGATCCTGAGCGATCGAGAACAAGGTCGGGGATTGTAAGCTGGCGGCGACGGTTTCGCCGATCGAGACGTCGCGTGCGATCACGGTCCCGTTGACCGGCGAAGTGATCACGGCGCGCTCGAGATTGAGCTGCGCTTCCTGGACTTGAGCTTGCTGAATCCCGATCGCGGCCTGACTCGCTTGCGCCTGCGCTGCGGTTACGCCCGATTGAGAACCGGCCTGCGCGCCCAACGCAAACTGCTGACGGCTCGAGTCGACGCTTTCGGCGATCTGGGTTTGCGCGGCGGCGGCAGCTAAATGGGCCTGCTGCAGCGCGGCCTGCGCCGAGCCTACGCCGGACTGCGCGGTAACGAGACTAGATCGGTCGATATCGACTTGGCTCTGCGCGACGTAGCCTTGCGAAAGCAGGCTCGCGTCGCGGTTGTACGTCTGTTGCGCGAGCGTCAGCGCGCTCTGCGCCTTAGCGAGGTCGGCGTTCGCCGAGTTGACGGCGGCGGCACTCGACGCGGCATTGGCGCGCACCACGGCGACCTGTGACTGCGCCGCGGCGGCGCTGTCCTGCGCGGCTTGCAAGCTCGAAACCGAGCCTTGCGCCGTCGCGCCGGCGGCTTGTGCCTGGGCGATGGATTCCGCCAGGTTCGCTTCGGCCTGATTCAGCGCCGCTTGGAACGGCTGCGGATCGAGCGTCGCGAGCACTTGGCCCTTCTTCACAACCGAGTTGAAGTCGACGAAGAGCCCGTCGATCGTCCCGGAGTCTTGCGTCCCGACCGAGATCGTGTTCTGCGGATTAACCGTCCCCGAGGCGGTGACGGTCTGAATGAGGTCTTGGCGCGTGATCGGTCCGGTCACGTACTTCGCGCTCGACGAGGTGCGGGCGTTGAGTACGATCGCGAGTACCAACGCGACAATCAGTGCGCCGGCGAGACCGAGGAAGAACCACCGAGGTGGACGGCGCCGGCCCTGCGTCGATTTGTCGTCGGGTGCGACTGCCGTCTGGCCGTTCATCTTCAGGGAGTCGCGGTCGATCAGTTTCATGTGATTTTAACGTTTCCGCCGCCCGGCGAGTGTTGGGAAGAGGCTGTGAAGCGTACTTTCCTTCGACACTCACGTAGCACAGTGCTGGGAAGAGGCTGTGAAGCCAACGTTACTGACGTACCCAAACATCACTCACATGAGGCCTATACGTGGAGAGGGGGGGCGTCCACGCTCGGACGCCCCCCCTCGGTCCGGCCCGGGGTGAGCCTACTGACCAGTCCTGTGGTTCGGGTTGGCGCCCTGCGGCGCCGGACGGCCGCCACCCTGGGGTCGTCCGCCGGGGGCACCGCCCGAACGAGCCGCCGCGGCTTGACGCGGTTGCGCCGGGGCGCGTTGCGCGACCGCACGTTGCGGCGGCGCGCGTTGCGTGACCGCCGCGCGTTGCGTGACCGCCGCGCGTTGCGTGACCGCGCGTTGCTGTTGCGGCGCCGCGCGTTGCAGGGCCGGCGCGCGTTGCGTGACCGCCGCGCGCTGCGTGGCTGCGTGTTGCGTGACCGCCGCGCGCTGCGTGGCTGCGTGTTGCGTCGCCGCGCGCTGCGTGGCTGCGTGTTGCGTCGCCGCGCGCTGCGTGGCTGCGTGTTGCGTCGCCGCGCGCTGCGTGGATGCGTGTTGCGTCGCCGCGCGCTGCGTGGATGCGTGTTGCGTCGCCGCGCGCTGCGTGGATGCGTGTTGCGTCGCCGCGCGCTG
>Ga0182024_10000412_pt1 | contig 110386 bp, 82 predicted proteins | sample P32metaG_FD_120480 | JGI IMG/M metagenome (GOLD analysis project Ga0182024, IMG submission 120480) | Permafrost microbial communities from Stordalen Mire, Sweden - P3-2 metaG (Illumina Assembly) | ecosystem: Environmental > Terrestrial > Soil > Wetlands > Permafrost | place: Sweden: Stordalen... | reverse complement strand
GCGGCATTTGCCGCCGCGTGTGCTGCTTCCGTTCGGGCTACGCCCTCACTCCAGCAGCACACGCGAACCCTTAACCCTGATTCTTTCACTCAACCTGGTACAAAGAATGGGGGATAGTCACGGGGAGGGCTTAGGGGGCGTTGTGTTCCATTGTAACCATCGCCAGTTCGATACTTGCTTAGGGCTTTGTTATTGGATGTTTGAGCGGGCTATTTATTTGCTGGCGGAGTCGCGTCTGGCATTTTCTGCCCCTGATCAGGCTTCGCTTTCTCGTCCGCGCTTGTTGCTGAGGCTGGAGCGCCTTGTGGCTTTTCTGAATTGCTGCATCCGCTAAAAACGGTCATTCCAGCGACCAAAGCCAGTGTGCAAAAGATACCGTGTCGATTGATGGTCATGCTTACCTCACTTATTAAATAGGTGTGTTGCCCCGCGGTGCCGGTGGTGATTATAGCGGGTGCGTTCTATCACAGCAGGCAGCCTGCTAGAAATTCTCCCGCTCCAGGCTTGCGGCTTATCCCGGCATTCGGGCCACAATGCACACGGCCCACTGCAGTTTCTGCCGCCGGCCCGGTAGCCTGAATTTCCACGAAAAGTTAGCGTGCCGCTGCCGCCATTCGTGAACGGCCAATGGTGTGGGAACCGCGGGGCCGGATCGCCAAGGTGCGGGGCCATGATTGATCGCCCAAGAGTTTCATGAAGTGATAGCTTTGGCGAATCTTTGCCTTTGTAAGGGTGGCCTTGGCGCGATTGAAGATTTTGTGGAACCTAAAATAATTAGGGAAGAGTGGTTCAGTTTGTCACGGCTATCAAAAAGGAGTCAATCATGGCGCAGATGGCAACTAAGTTCGCACCCCTCAGTACACGTGCCCCGACATCGACAGTGGTGGGGCCGATCAAACGCGACGCCATTGCGGCGCTGGCCTTCCAGAAATGGCAGCAGCGAGGTTGTCCAATCGGCGAAGACCACCTTGACTGGTTTGAGGCGGAAAAGGAACTCACAACCACACTACCTGGCCAGCGTCAGGCGAAGTAGTAGGTGCGATTGCAGAAGGGACAGGTTGTGCGAAAGGCCTCGCCGACCAGAAACGTCATGTCGGGGGGCAAATCCACGCCGGTGCAACTGCAGCGCCAATGACTAAGTGCAGGCCTAAGCAAGCCAGCAGCAGAGTAGGCGCGCATGAAAGTGCCCGCCGTGTGCCGGTTGTGCATCATGACGTATTCGGTTCCACCGATCCGCACGGCGGCCTTTGCACGAGTATACGGCGGCCCGGCGACATCGCAATCCTGGCCGATGTAGCCGCAACATCGACTGATAAATGATCCCGTTGATTATGGCAGGTCCGACCTCCGCGATTTCAACCAAGACGGGTGAGTTGTATGCCCCGTCAGTTTCGCTGAGCAGCTTCCTGGGCAATCTGCTCCGGGAATTTGCATTGCTTGAGCAACTTATCGCCGGGCAGCGAATAGCCGGCCGCCGCGCACTTCAGTTCGTCCTGGCGTAACTCGACGGCTGCCTGGTCGTATTCCGACAACGGCCCCGGCAGTTCTTAGAACCTGGCGTTAGAAGCTCAGGGGCACGATTGTCGTGGCCCCGAAGAAGCTTAATCAGGCGCCCGGCGGGTAACTATCAACCTTGGACAGCAAGAGCGGCGGGGCGATAGACAGGGCCGCCGACTGGCCAGGAAGTACCTCATATTTTCCCAATTCTCCTCGTCCGGACAAAGAGCAATTCGGCATCACACAGTGATCGACCAACAATGTCCGACACGATGGGCCAGATTGCATTGATACAGCAGAAACCGAATAGCAATCGATCAGCCGCACTTTCATTCACTACTCATTGTTCACAGTTCACCGCTCCCCCTCGGCGCTTATTTTACTTTGCATTCTGCACTCGACACTCTGCATTTGCCCTTCCGCCTACTGCTTACCGCCTACCGTTCCACCCTGGCCCAAAAATTCCGTTGAATTTTGGGCCACGCTTCTGCTAGAACAGACTCCGGAGTTCTACTCCGCGCCCTGGGATTCGAGCTGTTGTAGGGGCAATACGTAGTGTTTTACTCACTCACTACTCACTGACTCACCACTCACTGCTTTCCCCCACGCGCCCGATCTTTGGAAATTGAGCAATTTAAGCACGCGAGGCAGCTCCGCGATTCGGAATTTTGCGCGCCAAAACTTGTTGAAAATGAAAGCAAACTCCGCGAATTTTGCGCGATTCAATTTTGCGCGGCTGCGATGGCCCAAGGACTTGCGCGTTCGACCCCGCGCAATATTGACGGAATTTTGCACCACAATGTGGGACCCCTGTTGTTCGCGCAAAACCAAATCGCCGCGCAAAATTACTCCGCCAGGTCGCTCACCACCGGGGCAGGCTTTGCCCCATAAATCCGAATATCGAAATCCGAAACGGGAGCAAGTGCTTAAATCGTCGGATGTTTGGAATTTCGAGCTTGTTTCGTATTTCGATATTCGGATTTCGAATTTTTTTGGCAAAGCCACCGGGGCAAGTCCCGCGGCTACACGTTTTGCAGGGCAAACGGCAATCAATTGTCACGCACAGGTGTGCGTGACCTACGGAATTGCCCCCAACTCACGGTTGTATTTGTCGACCACTCCGATCGTGGTATCGATGTCGAATACCGAGTTGAGTCCCTGCTCTTCTTGCGGCGGATCGCCGATTAGGTCCTGGCCCTTGGCCCAGAAGGTTTTTCCAGGCGAAGGCCGCCCGGCGCCTCCAAAAGTCCAAAAATTACAGCCGGCCAAGATTCCGCCATCGCGCTGGCTTCGCACGATCGCGGCGAAAATGTTGTCGTAATACTTGTCGCGCAGTGTGGTGGGGGCGTCCAGCGTGTAGGTCTGTCCGTCGCGAGGGAAACCATATTCCTCAAGCACAATCGGTTTGCCAAGCGAGCGAGCCACGGCGCAATGCTCATCGATATATTCGTTGGTCTTTTTTATACACTCGTCGACCGACCCTGGCATATCTTTAACATCCAGCCAGCGCCAGTTTTTCGGCCAAATGTGAATCGTGCAATAGTCGATGCCTGGATCGGAATGAAGTCGCTCGTACAGGTCCATCTTGCCTTCGCAGCCTCTGGAACCTTCATTGCCTGTAGACAGCAGGTGCTGGGAGTCCAGTGACTTGAATAGCGCGATTGCGTCGTGCATCCATTTCTCGAATGCAGGAATGTGCGCCGGCGATAAGGCCCGCGGCTCGTTGGCGATTTGCCAGGCCATAATCGTGGGGTCATCAATATATTTCACGCCCGTAAATTGATTGGTGCGCCCGAGCATAAACCGGATGTGATTAAAATAGGCTTCGATGCACTCAGGACAATCATGGAACTGCCCCGCGTATTTCTGGAACGCTGGCCAAGACGTTTTCAACGGATAAGGAATATCCCCGTGGCCCGTCCAATTCACATACTGAGCATAACCGCCGGACCATTCCCACGTGTTGTTGAGATAAAGCACGGCCTTCATCTCTCGCTTGCCCATTTCGGCAAGCAGGTAATCAAGACCGGCCAGAAGATCTTCGTTGTATTTTCCGGGCGATTGCTGCAAACCGGGGGTGACTCGATAGGGCTGATCGTCGGGTCCTTCGGCGCCGGCCAGGATGCGAAGGTTTCGCAAGCCATGCGCGGCAAGAAAATCGAGTTCGTTGGTCAGTCGCTTACGATCGCCGGTTTCACCCGGCGAAGCCAATAGCGGCCCATACCAGTAGTTGGTGCCGATGAAATAATAAGGCTTGCCGTGGCAATAAAATTTCGCATCTTGCACCGTGACAAAATCCGTTGTCGCCGGCTTGGCTGGCTCGGCCGCAGAGAGCTTGCCCACAGGACAAACTAGCGCCGCCGTAACAACAATTATCCATCGCATAGTGCGATTCCCCCATGAAAGAACTGGCAACCTGCACGTCGCTGCGGAGTCCAGGCTAGTAGCGACGCAGCGTCTAGTCAAGCAACAGGCGCACAGCGGCGCCCTCAATCAGAAATGAATCCGCTAATCGATTTTTCAGCCCGGCAGAAACCAGTCATGGCCGCCAGAGCCAAAGAACCGGTCGACTGCTCCGTCGGAAAGCACCGTCGGATCCGTGGCGCCGGTGGTGAGATAGATTTGACCGTTGGAACCCGTGCCGCTTCCAGTGTCGTTCAAATCCGCCTTCCGGGTTGCAAAGCTCTGATTGCTGGACCACTCGGCCATGATGGAATTGAGCGCCTGGGCGTTTCCTTCGTATGTCGACGAGCCGGGGATAAATACGTCGTCGCTGCGGCCACCCATCATGGTGTCGGCGCCCGTTCCGCCAATCATCAAATTGCGACCGGAGCCGCCGAACAGGTGATCGTTGCCGGCGCCGCCATCCAGCACGGTTGGCGTATGCACGATGGGAGAAACCATGATCATGTCATTGCCCGCCTGGCCAAAAACGTAAACCTGCGATGCGGAAAACGAACCCATCCAATGACCGTCCATCAACACGCCGACCTGATTGTTCGACCATGGCAGAACGAAAATAGTGTCGCCGCCGTTGGTTCCGCCAATGAACAAATCCTTTTTCGTTGTGTTTACCGTATCGTTCTCAATCGCAATCGCCGAGATTGCCACATCGTGAGCTGCAGCTGTGCTGACGTTGCCGTCCTGATCGGTTGCGGTGGCCTGGATGTGAAAAGAATGACTTGTGGTATATACGTGCTGCAGAGTTTGCGTGCCGTTATTGGCCGCGGCAGCCACGGTTTGCGTATGGCCATCGCCCCAATTGATCGAAAAGGCAAATCCGTTGGGGATCTCGGAGGAATCAGAGTCTGTGGCGGTGATGGTATAGGTTACGCTTTGACCACGCACCGCCTTTGTTGTACCAGCGATAGTGACGCTAGGGCCCGAACCGTTTCCAGTACCGGTACCGGTCGTAGAGCTAACCGTCACGGAGACGGATGCAGATGCCGGACTTGCGGCGAAATTCGTACTTCCGCCGTACACTGCGGTAATGTTATGCGGCCCAGCCGCCAAGGTTCCGCTGGGTACATTCAGCGTCGCGGCCCCGCCCGATCCGACGTTTCCTGTGCCCAAGGTTGTCGTGCCATCGAGGAAGGTAACGATGCCGGTAATGGTGCCACTTCCCGGAGAGACCGGCGTCACCGTGGCCGTTAAGGTATCGCCCTGCGACGGGTCGATTGCAGAGCTGCTTGAATTCAGACCGACTGTAGTTTGGCTTTGCGTTACGGACAGCGTGCCGGCGACAAAACTAATCGTATAGTTTGAGTCCGTTGCCCCACTGACCGTAATGGTATAGTTGCCAACGGCGCTGTTCGCTTTGGCGGTTGTGGAAAGTGTTGGCTGTTTTGTCAAGCTAGCCGAGGTGTCGCTATTCACAAAACCGCTATAGTCCGCCGTTAGCGGCGGCACTGCTGCGCTGAAAACCTTGGACAGGCTGTGGGCGGTGACGATCAGGCTTGCTTTTGCAACGTTTTGAACCACGTCGTCTTGAGAGCTGATGAAATTAGTACTGTCGCTGATATAAAGCGCGGTAATCGTGTGGTTTCCAGCGCTAAGGCTGGAATCAGAAATACTGGCCGCTCCGCCGGTCAGTGTTTCAGCAGCGCCAAAATTAACACCATCGACTTGGAATTGAACCGTCCCCGTTGGCGTTCCACCTTGGACAGCAGAAATGGTAGCAGTGAATGAAACCGATTGGCCGTAGGTCGAGCCTGACGAGTGATCAGAAGTCACGGTCGTGACAGTTGCTTCGGCGGTGCTGCCGGCGGTATTTTTGCTTGCGGTCTTGCTTGTCGTGGCGGTATTGTTGGCGGTGTCGGAGGCGGTAACGGTGTATGTGATTGTCCCATCACTAAGGCCAGCAACGTTGATTCCGCTAATCATCCACTTGCCGTCGGAACCAACTGTTGTCGTCTGGGCCGTAGTGCTATGCGAGTTGTTGTCGGTGGCCACAATTGAAATTGTTGCGCCGACGGTGCCTTTGCCACTGGCGGAAGTATTAGTTTCGTTGGCCGAGGTGATCGTACTGATTACGCTTGTGATGGAAACCGTTGGCGCGACCGTATCCTTGGTTGCTGTTTTGGACGCGGTAGCGGTGTTGCCAGCGGCGTCCGTAGCAGAGGCGGTGTAGGTGATCGTACCATCGGAAATAGCACTGAGGTCGATTCCGCTGATTGTCCACGTACCGCCGATGCTGACGGTCGTGGTTTGGGCCGTGGTGTTATGAGCGCCATTATTGGCGACGATTGAAATCAAAACTCCACCTTCCCCGGTGCCACTAACACTTGTATTGGCCGCATTGCCAGCATTAATGGGACTTGTGACTGTCGTAATGGAGACGGCCGGTGCGACGACATCCTTTGTGGATGTCTTGGTAACCGTAGCGGAATTGCCGGCCGAGTCAGTCGCCGTTGCAATGTAGGTGACAGTTCCATCACTGAGCGAATTTACGTTGATGCCGCTGATCGTCCAGGTGCCGCCGGTTCCGACGGTCGTTGTTTTGGCCGCAGTAGAATGAGTGCCGTCAGAGACAGTGACCGAAATTATTGCGCCGACTTCGCCGGTTCCACTGATACCAGCCGTGGTGGCTTTTCCAGCATTGATCGGACTTGTCACTGTGCCGATCGCAACAGCCGGCGCCATTGTATCCTTGCTCGAAGTCTTTGTGGTGCTGACGGTATCACCTGTGGCATCGGTCACCGTGGCGGTGTAGGTGATCGTGCCGTCGTTCAGTGCACTGACATTGATTCCATTGATCGACCACTGGCCATTCGCGCCGACGGTGGTGGTTTGCGTTGCGGTGTTTTGAGTGCCATCACTTGCAAAAACGGAAATGGTTGCTCCGATTTCACCGGTGCCGCTAATCGCTGTGGCAGTCTGATTGGGCGTTCCGATTAAACTGGTGACTGAAGTGACAGACACAACCGTACCAACGGTCAAAGTAAATGGCAGGGCATCGTGCAGACCATCCGTTGCGTCGTCGACATGTGCAACCAAATTTACAAAGCTATTATTGGCTCCGCTTGTGGGCGAGAGCCGAATCGTCGCTGTATCTCCGGATACGGAGGTCGCTACCGCCGAAACATTCGTCGGTGCGCCGGTAAAACTGTTGGTGCCCGTCACACTAAAGACTAAATTTCCGCTGGCTATACCGCTTACCGCGGTTGCGCTTAGTTGGAAACTGACTGCTTTACCGTTCGCCGTCGTGGCGTTCGACACCGGATTGAGAAATAACGGCAGGATAGATGTCGTCGGATGTGCGGCAGTTACGGTAAATGTTTGGGTCGCGGTCGTCTGGTCGGAACCGTTGGCGGTCACGGTGATCGTAGCATTGCCTGTGAACGTGCTGGGTTCTGAAATTTGTAGTACGGTGTGCTGGTTATCGGTGATGATGCTCGCCGTGTTGATCGTTACTGGATTGTTTGCAAGGTCCAATCCACTCGAAACGTGCGTCGGAACGTTCAGAATGTCATTGTAAATATCCTGCCCCGTCACGAGTTGCCCGAAAACCGTGAATTTGTAATTCAGCGATGATTGCGGATCGTTAGCCAGTGGAACATTGGGTGCGGTGACAAAGAATTCGGACGAACCGGAATTGGGAGTACCCTTATTAGCTATCGCTAACAGGCCACCGCTGTTGAATGAGGTCGCTACATTGAATTCGTCATTGACATCCGGTCCAGTACCCGTGATTCCGGCGCCACCTTGGATCAACTTGAAGCCGGTTTGCGTTTCGGCGCGATAGAAGGATGCTCCATTGTAGAGACCCGCGGTCACGTTATCGATAATGTCCTGAACTGATTGCGGAGCGATGTTTTTGAATAATTGAAAAGTCATTGCACCGGAGAACGCATGGCCATTGACGTCGGTTCCCGAGACATCTAATTCCAACGTTGGATTGCCGGTCAGAACAGTCGCTTTGACGTTAGCGTTGTTGCTCGATGCCGTGTAGGTAATCGAAGTGCCGGCAGTGTCTGAGCCGACCAGTGGAACATATAAATCTTTACCGGAAGGAACATCGAACACTCCACCTGCATCGGGACCTGTGATCGGCCCCAGCGTAACACTGAGCATGCTGCGATCTTCGAGGGGCTCAACCGCAAGACGTTTTGGGGGAGTGGAATAGTGACGAAGACCCGACTTGGAATGCCGAAATCTCATTGTTGCCTCTTCCGTGGTGTATCGAGAAGCGAGCGCAAATGCCCGCCCACACCTGCCAATCGCTTGAGTATTGCATCCAGTCAAGCGACAAACGCTTTGGCGCCCTGTTCCGCGCATTTGGCAGATAGATTTATCTTATGATAATTGCGGATTCGCCGGGGAGCAAACCGCCCACCTAACACTGCGAAAATCGGCGGTTTTTGTGTGTTTGAAGGTACGAAGATAAGCGCGCGGGCCCCTCTGATTGACCGTTTTGCACCGAAGATTCCTTCCAGCGTTTGGCTGAGGGCGCGGCGGCGACGCAGTTCGGATTGTCCCGCAGAACGCGGCTTCGATCTAAATCGGCATCGCCAAATACAAGCCGCATAACACCAACGCGGCACCGGCATAGCGCAAAAGCCATGTCGAGGCGGATCGCTGGGCGACCAAACCGATTGCCATGCCAGATAAGTGCAACGTCGCGGTGGCCATCATAAAACCGACGCCATACATCAATCCGGAGACAGTATGCGGCATTTCAGCGCCATGAGCATGACCGTGAAACAGGGCGAATGTTCCGACGATCAAGACGCTTACCAGCAACGGCAAGCGGACCGAAGCTGCGATTAAAATTCCCAAAATCAAAACCGACGCCACAATGCCCTGCTCGACGAAGGGAATGGAGACCGCCAGTGTTCCGAGAACTCCGCCAAGTGCCATGACGATTAAAAACGCCAACGGCACCAGCCAAAGGGCGCGGCCGCCTCGCTGCGCTGCCCATAAGCCAACGCCAAGCATCGCACAAATATGATCCAATCCGGTAAGCGGATGAGACAGACCGTCCCAGAGGCCATTCACCCCGCCAAAACCCGTATGCGCATAAACAAGGCTGGGCGAAGTAAGAATAAGCAAGCCAGGTATGAAAAACTGCCAAGCCATCTGACGATTGTATTTCATAGTCATCCTGGGAGGATCCGTCGCAAAAGCGCGGCAAATAGCCGGCAACAGAGCAAATCCTTATCTCGGCAAGGCTGATAACATCCGAAAGTGATTGATCTACAATGTACTCCGCAACCCCAAGTATTTCCATTCCAGAATCTTTTATTCCAGGAACGTCGGACCGATTCATGCCGAGCCATGTCCTGGGACAAGGTGCCTATTTTTCAGAACTGCTACAAAGAATATTCCGCCGATAGCATCTCCGATTGTTGTAAGCAGCAACGTGTAACCAAGGGCAGAGCGCTACCGTACTGTTCGGCGCGGCATGGGGCGGCACATGGGGTCGCAATGACCACGTAATCGAGCTCGTATGGCGACGAGTGCGCCGGTAATGCATCATCAAGGACGAGAATTTCGCACCGGATTTCGCCTTCGAAAGCGGAAAGCTTCAATTACATCAAGCGCCACATCACTCCAGAGTGTCGTTCCTGATCGAAGCTTCACGTAAGTGGCTTTGGAGAATGTGATTTTTAAAAGATGTTGGTCAGCGGCGGCAGCAAGTCCATGCCAATGATTGCCACGAAGGTTTATTCGCCCGGCCACTGCAGATAATAGGCTGATCCAAGGGAAAAAGGTGGACTTTTGCCGGTTTTAGCGACCGTAATATGGCCACTGCTTGATGCGCCGGCCAGCGGCAGTTACCATGCATTTAACGCTGTGCCAGTGCCCAACTTTGCACGGTTGAAGTAATCGTGGCATCGGAAAAATGATCGCCGAAGGGGTAGCTTTTGACTCGCGATTGCGCCCAGCTTTCCGGCGTCTCAAATCATCGTTCCGCACTTTGAGGATTTACGTCATGTTGAGGAAACTCAGCTTCGTGCTTGGGATCATTTGGTTCAGCATTGGCAGCTTGTATGCAGACGACGCATTGCTCGAACAGTTCTACGGAAACGGGGTCCACGCCTTCAACCAAGGCGATTACCTTGGAGCTCATGCCGCATTGACCGCCGCCATTAAAGGCGGCACGAACGATCCTCGGACGTACTATTTCCGTGGATTGACCTATCTGCAACTGGGCCGCGTCCCCGAGGCGCAAGCCGATTTTCAGGCGGGCGCGGAGTTGGAGGTTGGGGATAGCGCCGACGTTTATCCGGTCAACCGGTCACTGGAGCGGATACAAGGCCGTTCGAGGCAAATCTTGGAACAGTATCGCATGGTGGTTCATGCCGCGGCGATTCAGAAAAAAGAAGCGGAGCGCCGCGCCCGTTATGAAGAGCGCGCTGCGGCCGAACACGATGTACTGCGTCGCGTCGCTCCAACAGAGTTGCCGTCTGCTAGCCAAGCGCCGTCCAATGGCAATCCGACCAGCCCAGAGGCGTCACCGGCTGCCGCAGCCGAGGAGAACCCATTTACTAAGCCCGCGGAAAGCGACGCTCCGCCTTCCAACAAGGCAAAGGATGACAGCGCACCCGATAAAGCGATGGCTCCGGCCGAAGACAAAAATCCCTTCGACGCTGAACCAACTAAACCTGAACCATCGAAATCAACGCCGATTCCTCCGCCCACTTCCGACGATCCGTTTAGCGAACCGCCGAAGCCTGCTCCGCCAGCAAAGACTGGCGGTACCGCGCCTACCTCGGCAAATCACAATGACAGCGCGGTAAAGCCCGCGGCCGGCGGGGTCGGGAGTTTATTCCGAGCCGTCGCCAAGGGTTTGCAAACAGATCAGACTGCCGCTCCTGGTGCGCCCCTCTCAGCACCAATGCCCGATATCCTCCGGGGAATTTTGGGAAAGAATCAAGCTGGAGCGTCTGGATCGCCGGATGCGAATCCTGCGCCGCACCCTGGCGATCAAGGCCCGCCCGCTGGCGGACCTCCGCCGACAATGACGTCGCATCCTGAACCGGCCCCGATGAAGCCTGCTGCAGGCGGTGAAATGCCGGCGGCTCAGCCAGCAACTCCTGCCGGCGCGCCGCAACCAACGAATCCCGCCGAACCGCCGAAGGACAACGACAATCCATTCAATTGAATCCCGGCCGAAATCGGGCTTTCAATTGTTAGCGCTAGATTCGCTTAGCGCTTAATTCAGTCGCTACTGGATCACTCGGTGCTGAATTACTCAGTACGGAATTTGTAAACCGTCGTCGATTTAAATGTCTGTCCAGGTTTAAGCACCGTGCTAGGAAACTCCGGATGGTTTGGCGAATCAGGATAGTGTTGCGTCTCCAAGCAAAAGGCGGTGTGCTGCGGAAAGCCGCCGCTGGTTGGGCTGCCATCCAAAAAGTTGCCTGTGTAGAACTGAATACCCGGCTGATCGGTCCAAACTTCCATCAGGCGCCCACTTGCAGGATCTTTGGCCTTGGCAGCTAAGGCGAGTTTGCCATCCTGGCTGCGAAGCACAAAGCAATGGTCGTAGCCATTGCCGCTTTGTTTCGTGATTTCGGCCACACCCGGTCCGATTTGCTTGGAAGAGGTAAGATCGAACGGACTGCCCTTCACATCGGCCATTTTGCCAGTCGGAATCAGCGTATCGTCGACTGCCAGGTATTTGTCGGCGGCGATCATCATCTGCTGATCTAGCACAGTGCCAGACCCCGCACCTGCTAAATTCCAATAGGTGTGATTAGTAAGATTAAGAACGGTGTCTTTGTCGGTCGTCGCAGCGTAATCGATTTTCAATTCATTGTCCTTGGTAAGCCAATATTCCACCGTGGTGGTTAAGGTGCCAGGATAACCGGCTTCGCCGTCTTTGCTGACATAAGTGAATTCCAGCCCGGCTGCGTCGGGCTTCTCGACTTCTTTCACTGTCCACACTTGATGATCGAATCCGTTTGGCCCACCGTGCAGATGGTTCGGCGGGTTATTGATCGGCAGCGAATACTCTTTGCCATCCAGCGTAAATTTTCCTTTCGCAATCCGGTTGCCGTAGCGCCCGATCGTCGCGCCAAAAAAAGTGGTGTGCTTTAGATAGCCGTCTAAGGTGGGCAATCCGAGGGTGACATTCGCCAGCTTGCCGTTTTTATCGGGTACTTCCAAAGATACGACCGCCGCTCCGTAATTAGTCATTTTCAACTGAACGCCATTCGGATTGGTGACCGTGAACAAGGAGACCGCACGACCATCAGGCATTTTGCCGAAAGACTCTTTTTGGATATTGAATTTGCCCATATCGTGATTTGTTTGAGTGGAAGAAATGGAATCGTGCTGTTCCGATACGTTGGAGCCGTCGTTCGCTATTGCGGTTCCAGCGTTGGCCGTTGCGGGCATTACGCCCTGTTGATCCTGGCACCCCGTCATTGCGATACTTGCAATCGATATAGCGGCGCCGAAAATCAACCGGTTCGAAACTCTCATCGTTCAGACCCTAAGCTTGTGTCGTCCGCTTTGCGTAAAACAACCCTTCTAATCAATGTCGTCAGTGACCGCCGCTTGATGCCCTCGCATTATGGATTGGCCATACAAGGTAAATCAACTGGGGCGACTTCATAAAAAAGCTAGGATTGAGCGACTAACAGGCTCGCGAAGATCCCTGTCGAAAAGGTGGCGGATGGGTGTTCTTTCGCCTTGAATTTCGATAAAATGACCGACTGCAAAATGTGATGACAGCCATCTAAGGAATTAGATGGTTTCGGATCGCATGTTCACCGTCAAAGTGCGAACGGTAGTTTCACTTTTGACGAATTCTTAATCAAATCTCAAAATCTAAACATGTCTACCATCCAAAGCCGGACCGCCGAATTGTTGGGCAAAGACGCTGATGCCCTACTGAAATATAAATGTCGGGGCTTCTCAACCGCCAGCCTGCACCTACCAGGACCTGATTTCATCGATCGAGTTGTATCGCTCTCAGATCGTTCGCCCATCGTGCTGCGCAACTTCCAGCAGATTATCAACACGGGCCGGCTGGGGGGCACGGGTTATGTGTCGATATTGCCGGTCGATCAAGGTATCGAACATTCAGCGGGCGCGAGCTTTGCTCCGAATCCTATGTTCTTCGATCCCTCGGCCATTGTGGAATTGGCCATTGAAGGCGGTTGCAACGCCGTCGCCAGTACGCTCGGAGTTCTGGGGGCCGTCGGCCGCAAGTACGCTCACAAGATTCCCTTCCTGGTCAAACTGAATCACAACGAGTTTCTCAGCTATCCAAATACTTACGACCAAATTATGTTTGGCCACGTTAAGCAGGCATTCGAAATGGGTGCTGTGGCCGTGGGTGCCACGATTTATTTCGGCAGCGAGGAAAGCCACCGTCAATTGCAAGAAGTATCGACAATGTTTCAGCATGCCCACGAACTCGGGCTGGTTACCGTTTTGTGGTGCTACCTACGCAACAGTGCATTCAAAAAAGACGGCGTCGACTATCACACCGCCGCAGACCTCACCAGTCAGGCCAATCATTTAGGCGTCACCATCCAGGCTGACATCATCAAGCAGAAAATGGCGACTACGAACGATGGCTTCGACGCATTGAAGTTCGGCAAGACCGACCCGCGAGTCTATAGCGAACTGACTCCGGGCAACCATCCGATTGAGATGACTCGATATCAAGTGGCGAATTGCTATATGGGGCGGTCGCCTTTGATTAATTCCGGCGGCGAAAGCAAAGGCGCCGGCGATTTGGCCGAGGCCGTTCGTACGGCCGTAATCAACAAACGGGCCGGCGGAATGGGACTGATTTCAGGGCGGAAAGCTTTCCAAAAACCAATGAACGAAGGCGTTACGCTGTTACATGCCGTGCAAGACGTATATTTGGACGACAGTATTACCGTGGCGTAACGGTATTGCCGTGGCGTAACGGTCACGGTGTAATCTATTGCGGGAAAAACTTCAGGCTTCAGAAACTGCAAAGCGGAGGCAATCCATGAGCTTGCTCGATCAGCTCAAATCGATGACGGTGGTCGTGGCGGATACCGGCGATTTTGAAACGCTTGCCCAATATACGCCGCGTGATTCTACAACCAATCCGTCGCTGATTTATCAAGCGGCACAAATGCCACAGTATCAGCGAATCATTGACGAGGCGATTGAAGCCACGCAATCGGCGCGCGGCACTAAGGAACAGCAAATGGCCTCGTTGATCGACCGACTGTTTGTCGATTTCGGCCAGGAAATTCTCAAAATCGTTCCCGGCCGAGTATCGACGGAAGTCGACGCCCGCTTATCGTTCGATGGCGAAGCCACCATGGCCCGTGCTCGCGGCCTGATCAAGCTGTATGAGCAGGCCGGTATTAAGCGGGAGCGCATTCTGATCAAAATTGCTTCCACGTGGGAGGGAATCAAAGCCGCTGAGAAACTGGAACAAGAAGGTATTCACTGTAATCTGACGTTGCTGTTCAGTTTCGCGCAGGCCGTGGCCTGTGCCGAGGGCGGTGTAACGCTGATTTCGCCGTTCGTGGGCCGCATTTTGGATTGGTATAAAAAGTCTATGGGTGTCGATTCCATTCCGGCCCCGGAAGATCCCGGCGTAAAGTCGGTTGCGCATATCTACAGCTACTTCAAAAAGTACGGCTACAAAACGGAAATCATGGGCGCCAGTTTCCGCAATACCGGCGAAATTATCGAATTGGCAGGTTGCGATTTGCTCACCATCTCGCCCAAACTGCTGGAGGAATTGAGAACCGCCGATGGCAAGCTGGTTCGCAAACTTGATCCGGCGGTGGCTAAAAACAGCGATTTGAAAAAGATCACCCTTGATGAAAAAACCTTCCGCTGGATGCATAACGAAGATGCCATGGCTACAGATAAATTGGCCGAAGGCATTCGCCACTTCAGCGCCGACCTGGTGAAATTGGAAAAATACCTTCGAGAGCGAATGCACGCCCCGGCTGCCGCATAGGCCGCGGGATCCATGAATAACCATTGCCGACCAATGGCCGGTATAGGCGCTGTCGGTTTGGTAAATATCTGATCGGTCTTCAATGTTCCGCGTTTTGTTAACCGACTACGCTTGGCCCGATTTGGACATTGAGCATGGCATTCTGAGCGACGGTGGGGCGGAACTGGTTGTCGCACAGCAACAAGACAGCGAATCCCTTGCGCAATTAGCCGTCGATTGCGACGCCATCATGACGAATTGGGCGAAAGTGCCCGAGCAGGTCATTGCCGCGGCTTCGCGATGCAAAATTATTGCCCGGCTGGGCATCGGACTGGATAACATTGACGTCGCTGCTGCCACACGCCGCGGCATCGTGGTGACAAACGTGCCCGATTATTGCGTCGTTGAAGTTGCAGAGCATGCGCTGGCGGTGCTGTTATCATTATCGCGCAAGGTAGCTTTTTATCATCAGGAGACAAAATCGGGACGTTACAAGTTACAGGACGGCCCGCAGCTGAGAAGGATTGAAGGGCAAACCTTAGGCATCGTGGGATTGGGAAATATTGGCCGAAAACTGGCTGAAAAAGCAGTTTCGCTGCAAATGCGTGTATTAGCCACTGGCAGGAAGCGAAAAAATCACGACGAACTGCCTGCCGGCGTAACGTGGTGCGAACTTAACGATTTGTTTACCAGTAGTGATTACATAAGTCTGCACTTGCCGCTCACTCCGGAGACGAAACACCTCATCGGCGCTTCGCAATTAGCACGTGTGAAACCTTCGGCATATTTGATCAATACATCGCGGGGCGGATTGATCGATCATGCGGCTCTGGCTGCGGCACTGCACGCTGGCCACTTGGCGGGAGCAGCTCTCGATGTGCAAGATCCTGAACCGCCTGATCTTTCACTGCCACCCTATAACGATCCGCGTGTCATTGTCACGCCGCATGCGGCCTTCGTTTCCCTAGAATCGCTGGAAAATCTTCGATCCCGAACCGCTCGGCAAGTGCTGACTTGTCTGCAAGGTGGGATACCAGAAAACGTTGTGAATCCAAGTGTGCTGAAAAGATGACAAAGTAAGCAATTCGGGCGGAGAGCTTTGCCTATCGGTCGTCGTTAAACGAGCTCGTCCAGAATTAATCGCACTGCTTGCGCAGAAATACTCGAAGGGAGCGAGGCGGTACCGTGCGGCTCGTTTACCACTTGGGAAACATCCAGTGGTACATGGATGAAAGCAATTTGCGTTTTCAAAGCCAACTGCTCTACCAGAAAGTGACTCCAGTATAACATGGCATTGCATAAGTAAGCTCCCGCATAAAACGAGACCTGCGCCGGCACGCCGGCACGCCGCAACTTTACGGCCCAATTCCCCAGCGGCAACGCAGTTCGATATGCCACGGGGCCATTGTCCGTGAGCGGACGATATTGATCTGGCGATTGGCTGCTAGAGCCGCCGATATTCAGACCGATTGCTTCCAATTGAACCCGCGAACTTCCCGGGGCCTGACCTAAATGCAGGGCGTAATCGTAATTGCCCGTCAAATCCGCGGCCAAACGATCTTTCATGACGGAAAAATCGACGGGATACAATCGGGTCGTAATGTCCGGCGCCTCGGGCAAGTTTTGCGTCAATTGCACCAGCGCCAGCCAACTCGCGTTGGCCTTCCAACGATCGTACGGTTCAAATGCTGTGAGTAATACACGCGGCATATAGGATCAAAACTCAAGGATTAACCTTGCTGCAGCCAATTCAGGCGACCGTAGGTGAAGCGATTTTACCGCGCCTGGTTAGCGCCTGGTCAATTCGTGACCGCTGATCGGCGGAAAGTTTCCAGTCCATGGCCGCCGCCGTATCGCGAATTTGGTCTGGCCGTTTGGCGCCGCACAGGGCGCTGGTAATGCCCGGCTGATGAATTGTCCAATTCACCACAACCTGAGCTACCGTGCGGCCGATTTCTACCGCAACGCTTCGCAGCTCGTCCAAAAAATCTTGATTTTTTTGCCACTCCTGGCCTTGATACATCGGAAGTTTTTGCCGTCCGTCGCGAGGATCGAACCGGTGATCCCGTGAAAATTTCGCCGTAAGTAAGCCCTTCATCAAGGGCCAATAAACGCACACCGCAACGTCATGTTCGCGGCACCAAGGAAGAATGTCGGCCTCGATATCGCGCTGTAGCATATTGTAGCGGGGTTGGTATGCCGCAATTGGACACACGGCGGCGAATTCGCGTAATTGCGCAAGCGAGACGTTCGAGGCACCCACACTCCGAGTTTTGCCTTCGTCCATGAGCCGCTTTAATTCGCCTGCCGACTCCGCGACGGGTACTTGTGGATCTGGCCCGTGCAGATACAGCAAATCGACGCGGTCGGTGTTCAGCCGCCGCAAACTTTCTTCACATTCTCGCCTTAATGTGGAAGGCCGTGCGTCGGAAATCCGTTGACCCGTCGCGTCCCAATGAACTCCACCCTTGCTGGCAATGATAACCTGGTCTCGCCGTGAACCGAGTTCACGGGCCAGCAGTTTTTCACTCTCGCCATCAGCACCATAACAATAGGCGGTATCGAAGAAATTGACCCCCGCTTCGAGCGCCGCCGCGATCGTTGCCATGCTGTACTGGTCGTGCACATCAAGCGAGGTCATGCCGGCCATGGGCCAGGTGCCCAAGGCGACCGCGGAAATTTGGATCTCTGAATTGCCCAGCCGACGAAGATGCATTGTTCCGGGCCCACCATTTTTGGATTAACAGACTTACGTTGCCATACGTCCGCTCGGACAGCAACCCGTCGCGCACACATCAGGGCAAGGACCTAGTTCACCCAAGGAAGGTCGCCCTAAACCCTCCCTGACACGCTCTTCAACTAATTCGCGGATCATTCTAACAAATCGCTGGTGAGTGCCGACGGTGCCAGCCCGAATCATGTTGATTCCCAACATGTCTGCTGTGTTCTTAGCTTCAAAATCTAAATCGTAGAGCACTTCGATATGATCGGAAATGAAGCCGATGGGGACAACCACTACGTCGCGCACACTTTTTTCCGCCAATTCGCGAAGACAATCGTTGATGTCAGGTTCCAACCATGGCTGCGATGGCAAACCGCTGCGACTTTGATATGCGAGCCGCCACTGGCTTCGCTCCACACCGGCCGCCACTAATTGGCAAGCGTCCCGAAGTTGAGTTTCATACCGGCAGTTTTTGGCCATCGCCATGGGAATACTGTGCGCAGTAAACACCAGCTGCGCATTTTGGCGGCTGTTGTCATTCGCGGGGATTTTTTCAAATGCCGCAGCCGTCCGCTGGATCATTGGTTCAATGAAGCTTGGGTGATTGAAATAGGTGCGGAGCTTTTCGACGCGCGGTGCGTCGCTGCCGATTTCATGTTGTGCCGTGGCAATATTTTCCAGATATTGCCGACAACCCGAATAGGAACTAAAAGCCGACGTAAAAAACGCCAGCGCACTACGAATGCCATCGTCCCGCATCTGCCGCACGGTATCGACCAAAAGCGGACGCCAATTGCGGTTTCCAAGATAGACCGGCAATCGCAGACCCTGCTGCTGCAATTCTTCATCCAAAGCGCTGACGAGCGCCCTGTTCTGTGCATTAATCGGACTCACGCCGCCGAAGTGCTGGTAATGCTGTGCCACTGCCAGCAATCGCTCGCGAGGAACATTGCGGCCTCGAAGCACGTTCTCGAGAAAGGGAATGACGTCTTCCGGACCTTCTGGTCCACCAAAGGAAACGATCAAAATGGCATCGTAATTGTGCACGGAATCTGTGCTCATATAACTGCATATCCTCTGCATCCAACGAGACTGATCACTTTACCCAGCAACGAAAACGATCGCTCTGCGTCCATTATAGGATTACGGTTCTCCGCAATCTTGGTAATGGGACGTTCTGCAAGTCTTGCCGCGATATAGAGATTCGCACTTTGGATGATTGTTCGGTTTTTGCCAGTCCCCCTCAAGGGGCTGCTTCGCGCTGCGTATCGGACTTTCTATTTGCCGAAAAATTGTCGAGCGGCACGGCGGTCAAATTCGTGCCGTAAGTAAACCGAATCAAGGTGCAAAGTTCACAATCATGTTGCCAGTTCGTCAGTTCAATCAAACCACTGAAAATCCAGAACGTGAGGAATCCCTATGTCAGCCCGCGGAAGAAGCATTCAGTTGTTAATGGCGGAAGATGATGCCGATGATCGGCTGTTGGCTATCGAAGCGCTCACAGAATCGCGCCTCGTTAACAAACTTAAGACGGTCGTCGATGGAGAAGAATTGATGGACTACTTGCACCGGCGTAACAACTACGCGAATCCCGAGGAATCACCTCGGCCGGACCTGATTCTTCTGGATCTCAACATGCCCCGCAAAGACGGCCGACGCGCCATTGAAGAAATCAAGACCGATCCGAAGCTGCGCGGCATTCCGATTGTGGTGCTGACCACCTCCCGTGCGGAAGAAGATATTTGCCGCAGCTACGATTTGGGAGTCAGCTCCTATATCACCAAGCCGGTAACTTTTGACGGCCTGGTCCAGGTAATGCAGACCTTGGGCTGCTATTGGTTCGATATTGTCGAATTACCTCAAACATTGCCGCGAACCGTTGCAAGTTCAGCCGCTGCGCCCAGGATTCCTCAGCCCGCTGGCACCAGTGGCAGATAGCTCAGTAAGCTCTGTTTCCATTGTCAAATTGCATAACCGTTGGGGTCCGCGCGCCACTAGTGTCGCCGCAGCTTTGCGAATACCTGACAACCAGGTTAAAATGGTAGTTTACCTCGCGGCACGACCATCTTGATTGCTGCTGCGATCAAACCCTGTTTAGCAACTGTGGAATAGAGATGTCTTGGCGCGATCGTATTCTACGCGACCTAAAGCGTCGCCGGCAAAGCCGTCCTGCACGGCGGTTCGCGACTGGGTCTCGAATCGTCGATTTCCAGCGATTAGAAAAGCGCTGCGTTCTCACGGGCGTAATGCTTTCCGGCACAATTCTGACGGTCGATGGTACCAATGGCAACGATGCCATCTTAATCGCCCCCACAAGCAATGGCCTAAATGTCCAAGTTACCCTCAATAATCAAGTCATCAATAATTCATACGCGCTTAGCAACGTCACGCAAATTCAAGTAAACGGCGTTGCCGGCAACGACCTGGTCACGATTAAAAGCATCGACAAGCCGGTTACTGTCGAAAGCGATCCAGGAACATATCAGCTAAGTATCGTCGGCCACCCCGGCAGTAACACTTTTGAATTCTCAACACGGTCAGATTCCTCCATGAATCTGACTTACTACGTAACGGTGAACGGATCAGACTATCAATACGATCCAACCAATGTACAACTCTTGACAGTCAAAGGGCAAAATGCCAACGACACGTTCATGGTTGATGACGTTCCTTCGATTCCCACGGTGATCGACGGTGCCGGCGGTGTAGATACTCTCCAAGGTCCCAATGTAAATGCCGTTTGGAACATCAAGGTTGCAAACGGCGGCACACTCGTTGCAAATGGCGCCCCAGACAATTCATTCCAGTTTGGCAACATCGAAAGCCTGACCGGCGGCACCGCAGATGACACGTTCAATTTCGGCGCTGGCAAAAGTATCGGTTCCACTATTGACGGCGGCGCCGGCAGCGGCAACGACTCGATCAACTTTGCCTACACCACGCCGGTAATTGTGAACCTGCAAACAGATTCGGCCACGGGCATAGGGCATTTTCAACACATCGAAAGCATCGCGGGCGGTACCGCCAAGGACACCGTCATCGGTCCCAATCAGGTCAATGATTGGGCAATTTCGATTTCGACTACCACCCACCTAAACACGGTATCTCTCGATGGGATGAATTTTACCAACTTCGAGAGTCTAACTGGCGGAACGGCGTTGGATTCTTTTCAATTCGGCGACGGCTCGATGCTGACCGGCAAAATCGACGGCGGCGCAGGCACGAACAGCATCGACTTTTCGCAGTATCTGACTCCCGTCACATTCAATTTACAAACAAGCACTTTTTCGGGCGTTAACACCGGAACATTTGCACGCATACAAAACGTCACAGGCACAACACATGCCGTCACCGATTTAACCGGCCCCAACGCCAACACCACATGGACGATCAAGGGCATCGATACCGAAACCGTCAGCGGGATTTTATTCATGAACGTGGATAGTTTGACGGGCGGCACAAAGGCCGACACGTTTTTATTTTCTAATGATACAGCAGCGATCACCGGAACCCTCGATGGCCAAGCAGGGGTCGATATCCTAAAGTACTCGCTCTATACTGGCCCGATAACGGTCGATCTCACAGCCAACATGGCCACAGGCACGGGCAGCATCGCAAATTTGGAGGGAGTCATTGGCACTAGCAATACAACTGATACCCTTATCGGGCCGAATCAGGTGAACACTTGGACTATCACCGCCAATAACGCCGGCAACGTTAACGGTTTCACGTTTTCCGGAATTGAAAATCTCACGGGCGGTGCGAACGATGATACGTTCGTTATGAGCAGTGGCAAAATCTTCACCGGCCACATCGATGGTGGCGCCAGCATGATCTCGAACACACTCGATTATTCTACCTATAAAACGTCCGTCAAAGTCGATTTGGGCGCAGGCACTGCGACCAATATTATCGGAACCGTCACGAACATTAGCGACGTACTGGGAGGCTCCGGCGACGACACCCTGACTGGTGATGGACAATCCAACCTTCTCCGTGGAAACGGTGGCAAGGATACCATCGATGGCGGAGGTGGAAATGATATTCTCGTTGGTGGGCCCGGCGACGATACGATTACCGGCGGCGATGGCCGGGATTTGATTATGGGTGGCCTCGGTAGCGATAAGCTCTCGGGCGGTGGCGGGGAAGATATTCTGATCAACGGAACGACCACCTTCGACACCGATGGCGCGACACAAAATGCAATTCTCAATTTCTGGATCATGGATAGCGTCACCACCACGATCACGAATCCTGATGGTTCTACCACCATTGTTACAACGCCGCTGCCCTTTGCCACGCGAGTGAGTGAACTACGCGCCGGAACCACCGGAAACACTGCCATACCTGCCCTCAATGCGACAAATGTTCTAAATGATACCTCTACCGATATGCTCACCGGTGGATCGATTACTCCCACGGATGACAACCTGGATTGGTTTTTTGCTAAACTTTCTGGCTCGGCTCAAGATACGATTACCGATCTGGCCGGCGGCGAAGCCCTCAATTGAGTCGCGCCCCGGCCTGCTCCGATCCACCTGCTAATTTTCTCTAGAAATCGGGCCACGCTTTCTGCTATGGTGCGCCGATGAACTACTCTTGCAGCAGTTCACCCTGCCCGCGAAACGTGGCCCATATTGCCTCGCGCAAAACCCTACGACAATAGAAGTAAATTCCAGCCATTTTGCACCACCCTATGTCTTCATTACCCACGATTTGTCGAGCAAGCTCAACCGCTGGACGTGCAAAAGTCGGAGAGTTTTGCACGCTAATATGGGACCCCCGCGCGCCGCGCAAAACTCTGTCCCAAAGGTCGGCCGCCTCGCCCCCAACACGCTGGATCTCGCTGCTTGCTCACCAACCAACGTTTGGCTTAAACTGGTTGATAGTCAGAAATCCGGGCAACCGGCGGGGACTCAAATGCCAGCTTTAATACAGGCCTGTCGGTCACGGCAATTCGCGCTCGCAGTCCTCTCTATTGCTCTTCTGTCGCAATTCTCTAGCGCGCCGGCTCCCGCTGACGAACGCGCCCAACCGCCGGGTTTCCACCAGAAAATCGAGCCAATCCTCGTCCAGTACTGCTACGAATGCCATGGCTATGGTGAAAAGAAAGGCCAAGTCGCATTCGACGAATTCAAATCCGAAGATGAATTGCTCCACAACCAAGAGCTGTGGTGGAAAGCATTGCAGAATGTTCGGGCGAACATCATGCCGCCACCGGGCAAACCGCGCCCATCGGACGAAGAAAAACAATTGCTCGGACAATGGATCAAGTATAAGGGGTTCGCCATCGATCCCGAGAACCCTGATCCGGGACGTCTGACCTTGCGGCGGTTGAATCGCGTGGAGTATCGCAACACCATTCGCGACCTGATGGGTTTCGATTACAAAACCAATGAAGAATTTCCCGCCGACGATACCGGCTATGGCTTCGATAATATCGGCGACGTACTATCCGTATCGCCGCTGCTTCTGGAAAAATATCTGAAGGCAGCGGAAACCATCGTAACTGCCGCAGTGCCTGTGGATCCTTCATCGATTGACGAGCATACGATCCCGGGGGCAAATTTCCACGATTCCGACGGGAAACTTTCCGGTCGACAACTATCGTTCTATCAGCCGGCAGTTGTATCTCATGCATTTCAGGCAAAACACGCCGGATCATACCGTGTGGTCGTAGATTGGAACGTGCAGGGACAATTTGAGTTCGATCCAGGCCGTTGCCGCATGACTTTCAAAGTGGATGACCGGCAACGCTTTCAGGAGGAACTTGGCTGGAACGACAGCAAAAAAATCAGTCGAGAGTTTCAGCAGGAACTGACGGAAGGCGAGCACCATTTGACTTTGGAAGTTGAACCTTTGACCTCAAAAGATAAAAAAATCAACTCGTTGGATGTGCAATTGCTCTCGGTTCAAATCCAAGGACCCCTTGAAGACCAATATCGTGTTCGCACAAAAAACTATGACAGGTTTTTCACCAGAAACCAGCCGCCCGATAGTAATGAGCAGCGCCGGATTTATGCCCGCGAAGTTCTGAGCCGATTTGCCAGGCAGGCCTATCGCCGGCCGGTGGACGATAAAACGGTCGACCGCTTGGTTGCTCTCGCCGAATCGTATTATTCGCAACCCGGCAAAAGGTTTGAAGAGGGCGTCGGGCGGGCTATGGTCGCCGTACTGGCATCGCCCCATTTTCTATTTCGGTTGGAAGAAGCGGATCGTAACCATGTCGCGGAGGCTTATCCACTTATCGATGAATATGCCTTAGCGTCGCGGCTCTCGTATTTCCTGTGGTCGTCCATGCCGGATGACGAGCTTTTTCATCTAGCAGAACAAAACCAATTAAGGACAAATCTACAGCCACAAGTGCAGCGGATGCTCAAGGATTCTCGCGGCGAAGCCCTAGTCCAAAACTTCGTCGGACAATGGCTACAGGTGCGCGACGTCGAGGGAACTCCCATCAACGAACAAGCCGTCAATGCACGCGAAGACGACGAGTTGAGAAAACTGCTCGACGGAATTCGCAATGCTAAAACCGATGCGGAACGACGCGCGATTTTTCGTCAACTACGTGACCGACCGAACAAGGTCGAACTGGACGGCGCCCTGCGGCGGGATATGCAGCAAGAAGCCGAAATGCTGTTCGCCAACATTATCACGGAAGACCGCAGCGTCTTAGATTTAGTCGATTGCGATTATACATTTCTGAACGAAAAGCTCGCAAACTATTATGGCATTCCCAATGTGCACGGCAACGAAATGCGACGCGTGACGTTGCCTAAAGACAGTCCTCGCGGCGGAGTGCTTACGCTGGGAGCCGTTTTGGTTGTCACCTCAAATCCCGATCGCACATCTCCAGTGAAACGTGGCCTGTTTATTCTGGACAATATTCTAGGATCGCCCCCGCCGCCGCCGCCGGGAAATGTTCCCCTATTAGAAGACTCCGAAAAAGAGTTTAAGGACCGCCAGCCCACGATGCGAGAAGTTCTGGAACTGCATCGCAGTCAAGCACTTTGCAGTTCCTGTCACTCCCGCATGGACCCCCTTGGACTCGGCCTGGAAAACTTTAATGCCCTAGGAAGATGGCGAGTCAGGGAGCGGGGACAGCCGATTGATACTACAGGGCAGCTTCAGACCGGTGAAAAATTCGACAATGTTCAGCAGCTCAAGCATATTTTGCTGACCCAATACCAACAGGATTTTTATCGCTGTTTAACGGAAAAACTGCTTACCTATGCACTGGGTAGGGGGTTAACATATGATGATGTGGATGCGGTCGATCAAATTGTCGAACGTTTAGAACAAACCGGCGGCCGATTTTCCGCTCTATTGACCGGAATCGTAGAGTCGCCACAATTCCAGAAACGGCGAAATCCGTCGGTGGCAACGGCCGATGTCCCGGACCAGAATAATAATCAAGGCAAGGTGCGGGAATGAAACAAGATAATGGCAGGCATTTGGACCGCTCCTTTATTCGACCGCGCGCCAATTTCAGCCGCCGGAGCTTTCTCCAAGGCCTAGGGGTGTGCGTCGCTTTGCCGGCGTTCGAGTCGTTGTTGCCTTCCAGCTTGCGTGCCGCAGAGTCTCTTACATCATTGTCCTCCAAGGCGGAAGCGGCTCCGCTGGCTACGACTGCTACCGGCGCGCCATTGCGAATGGCCTTCGTATACTTCCCCAATGGGGCGCGGCAGGATTATTGGTGGCCGAAAGTAACGGAGAACGATATTGAATTCGGTCGCACCGACCTTCAATACGGCTGCACGGACTTTCAATTTGGCCGCACGATGCAACCGCTGGAAAAGTTGCGGCAGCATGTGCAAGTGCTCGGTGGATTAGATCATGCCAACGCAATGCCTGGTCCGGACGGCGCCGGCGACCATGCTCGTGCGAATGGTACATTCTTGACCGGTGTGCGCGTGAGAAAAACAGCCGGCGCCGATATTCACGCCGGCGTGTCCATCGATCAAGTGGCGGCCGAGCACGTCGGGCATCTCACTCGGTTTCCATCACTCGAATTGTCTTGTGAGCCGGCCCGGAAATCGGGAAATTGCGACTCCGGATATTCTTGCGCATATCAATACAATCTAGCCTGGAGGTCTCCAACAGCTCCATTAGCGCCAGAAGCCAATCCGCGTCTGGTGTTCGAGCGGTTATTCGGAGCAGGACCGCCGGGCCAGCGCAGAGAAAACTACGAACACCGCCAACAGCAGCAACGTTCCATTTTGGATTTCGTAATGGACGATGCCCGCAGCTTGCAACGAAATCTGACGGGCCGCGATCAACAAAAGCTCGATGATTATTTAACCAGTGTGCGAGACATCGAACAGCGTATTGCGCGAGCCGAACAATTCGGTGAGCCACCCGACCCCGCCGTCGATACCCCCGCCAGCATTCCGGCCAGTTACGAAGAACATCTGCATTTGATGTACAGTATGCTGGCCTTGGCATTTCAGACCGATTCCACCCGAATTGGCACGATGCTCCTGGCACATGATGGGAGCAATCGACCCTTTCCAGAACTCACTATTTCCGCTGGCCATCACGATCTTTCGCACCATCACGGTAATGAAGATATGTTGGCGAAAATCGGTGATATTGATCGCTGGTACATGAAGCAGTTCGCCTGGTTTTTGGACAAGCTCGATCAGACACCGGACATCGACGGTCACTCGGTACTGCACAATTCGATGATTGTATATGGTTGCGGTAATTCCGACGGCAACCGGCATACTCACCAAAATCTACCGATCGTACTGGCCGGCGATGGCGGCGGTACGTTGTCGCCCGGCCGCTATGCGAAGTTCAATTCCATCCCCGCCTGCAATTTGTTTCTTGGCATGCTGGATCGAATGGGAGTTGAAGAAATTCCTCGCTTCGGCGATTCTACCGCCCGCGCGCAAGGAATCTGACTGACATCACTTGTCGCTCGCCGACGCAGGCGCGTCGGTGATGAACAGTGAAATATCATCCGAGTCTGGAAAATTCTCGGACGTTCCTCCCTGTTCGTCCCGCCCATTAGGTCCGACGCTGTATAGCAAGTAACCGTTCGACTCACGCCGATAGTGAAGCGGGGGATGGTCGCCATATAAATCTCGCGGCAACTGGGCAATGTACTTGGGCACCAATTCGTCCAGCCGTTCTGGATATTGTCCATTTTCCGCCCGATATGCTGCCAGTGCCATGCCAGCCTCCGTGAAAGCCCGATGCACTTCAAGCTGGTCGGCGATATTGAGAATTCCTGGAGTTTCGTTGTCGAAAAGCTGCAACAGCGAAGCACCCACCACTCGGCCAAAAGCGGCCTTTGCTGATTTTTTGGTAAACCAATTGAGCGCAAAAATGCCGGGACTGGATGCATCAGCAGACATTTGCTCCAAGTCTACATGAATTTGCTGCAGTGCTTTCTCTCGCTCAACGCGATCCGTCATACGATACACGGCGGTTTCTCGATCGAACCATTCATTGCCCATCCGCAACGGCTCATTCCAATCGAAAAGCAATTCTGAAACGGCTTTTGGGAGTGAGCTCTCTTCCGCCGTAAGCGATGTTTCGCCGAACAGCTGTTGCAAAGCCGCTGGGCCTTTGCGATCCAGTACGCAAACCGCGTCCAAAAAGCGGAGTCGATCGCCCAGATCAATCCGATCCGCCAACCTTGAAAGTTGTGGCAACGTTGCCATATCGGCTCGCATCCGCTCGGTTTGTTTGAGACTCGGGTGACAATAATGGAGGAGTTTCAATTCGGTTTGACACAGGCTAATTTCCGAGGTGCGCGTCTCAACACTGTATTGCCCCAGCGGTACGCGGCCCATCAACCGCAAACAGCGATGGCACGTGATTAAATCATTCCATGCGGCATCGATTTTTCCCGACTTTGCCAAAAGCATTGCGCGCGCCTGGAGCGCAAGGGTTATTTCACCCAGCGATTGCTCCAGCGGCATCGCCACCGAATAAAGAGACGGAAGACTCTGACTTGGCGATACGATCGGCTCGTAGTAGTGAGTGCGCCGCGAAGCTTCCGCAATCAATTGCAGTGGACCTTCATTGATCGATAGCCATTCGGCCACCATCGGATACTCGTCGGCCGCCCACGGTTGTCCTGCTGCAACCGCAAACTGTGCCTGAAGTGCATCTGCTTGCTCGCCATCGGCCGGTTGAAACGTGCCTTTAACCCATCGCTCTGTCATTTCCTGCGAGCGTACAAAATAATTGCCCACCGATGGCAATACGTTTATGCCAAGCAAATTAAAATACAGTTCTTGAATTCCCGGCGATACCGATTCAGGCCCAAAAGCTTGAATCAACGGAACGGCTGCATTGTCGTCAACTGTCGTTGTGCCGCTACAATGATCGTTTAGCGCTGCGAAATAATCTGGATATCCGTCCGGTCTCAACGGTTTGAGAAAATATGTCGTTCTCTTATCGATGACCAAAGGCGGTTTGTGCAATGGTTCCGCCGATTTTTTTGTTCCGGAATCCGTTACCTGAGGTTCCGCAGCATTGCCCGATAGTCCGGAAGATTTTCCGAGTGTTGATGAAGCAGCACTGGGGTCGGCTCTTTGGTCGGCGACCGGCTGAACGCCGGAATTATTTGCCGACGGTTCATTAGCACATGCAAAACTACTAAATAGCACAATCGCCATCCCTAAAGGGTGCCGGATTTCACAAATGCAAGACATGTGGAGAAGTCCATTGAAGCGCAAAGTGCAGAATCGCATTCTTCCCTTTTATTCTGATCTGGGCCTTCGCATGATGAAATACCTCTGCGAGAATTATTAACATAAGAATAAGGATTGGCGTACGTTTTGCGGCCTTTGTCGTGTGATCATGGGTCATTGGTAAAATACCTATCGGAGTAGCTCAATCCTTCAAAAGGTCAAAACCACCTCAATCTACGGACTTACATGCGACGTCCTAATGTGATTTGTCTGGTGATCGATCGGTTGCACGCCGGATATTTAGGCGCCTACGGAAATACATGGACAAGCACGCCCGCGCTCGATCGGTTCGCGGCCGAATCATTCGTATTCGATCAAGCGATCATTGATTCACCTCAATTGGATTTGATCTACCGTTCGCTTTGGTTAGGTCTGCATGCTTTGTGTCCTCAGACCTGCGAACTGTATCGCGACTCCTTACCAACCATTTTTTCCAACAATGGATGGCATACGGCGCTTCTCACCGACGAAACGGTTGTCGCAAGGCACCCCTTGGCTGCTGCGTTTTCCGAACAGGTGCTAATCCAAGCATCCGGGCAATCGGAACAGGGTCGTACGAGCCGCCAAGTGGCCGCCATGGTGGATGATACCGATGCAGCGATGTTTTTCACCAGCGCAAAGAAGTGGTTGGAAGCCGCGAAATCGCCGTTTTTGTTGTGGCTACATACCGGCACACTTGGCCGCGCATGGGACGCTCCGCTGGAGTTTCGTCAGCAATTTGCCGACGAAGATGACCCTGCACCGAGCAATTCCGCGAATATTCCGCATCGAATTCTGTCCAAGGATTATGATCCCGATGAATTGCTCGAGGCCTCGCACGCCTATGCCGGACAGATTTCGCTTGTTGACCAAATGGTGGAGTCGTTATTGGAAATCGTCGACGGTTTAGGACATGCCGACAACACTGAATTAGTAATTTTTTCGCCGCGCGGCATCTCCTTGGGCGAGCATCGCTGGCTTGGTATTTATGACGAAGACACGTATGCAGAAGTAATCCATGTGCCGTGGATGGCACGGATTCCCGCCAACATTTGCGCGTCAGGCCGATCGCAGCAGCTCATTCAACCAGCAGATTGGTATGCCACGATTCTCGATTCATGTGGATTGGAATACGGAGCGACCACTCTGGATCAAGCTCGGCGGCCCGTCGGCAAATTAGCTCTAACTGGCTATGGTCGTTCGTTTCTTCCCTTAATACGTGGGCAACAAAGCACAGGCTTCGATAGAGCCTGCTGCCTCGGTTCGAGTGGGCAGACTTTCATCACACCGGCCTGGTCGCTTCACCTTGCAAGCGACAACTTACCAAAACCGAGAGATATTTCTGAAAAACCCACCGACAATCAAGCGCCGCAACGCGTCGAATTGTTCGTCAAACCAGACGATTGGTTCGAAGTCAACGAGGTTTCTAATCGTTGTACCGGCACGGTCGAGAAAATGCGTGGGGCAATGGTCGAATTTATGAATGCCTGCCAAACTAGCAAGCCAGCGCTGCTAGCGAACTTGCCGGACGAGCTAATCGACGGTTCGGAATAGCTGCATGCTTACCTAAACTGCTGCGAAGCTTACGCATTTTGAATTTTTTGACATCGTCAAACTTTGATTTTTGGTCGGCCCGTTCTGCACAAGGATCGCTGCGGATTTTTGACGCAAGTTCCTAATCCGGTATGGGTTTGAGAGCACGCTCCCCTTATAATCCGCGACCTTTTTCCGGCGACCAATTTCGGGATTTTTCACAGCACCACATCGACCAAGGCTGGGCCGCTCATGGTCGGACAGGGAAGTCCGAACATCGCCCGCACGCTTGCGTGGCGCAAATGTTCTGCTTTTGCGGGTCGCTGGACCTGCGCGCCGCTGGCATTGTTTCGCCGATGGTTATTCTGCGCCTTATGGACGACGCTTGTTTTTTATTCCATATCGCCAGCCTCTGCCGATCCAACGGTGCAATTACGAATGGAGTGGGGCCGCAGTGTCGATCGACCCAGGCAATGGCAAGGGACAATCACCGTTGATCAGGGTACGTTCTCCATCATTCGGACCTTAGGAATTGAAGCCGACGAACCTGGCTCGATTTGGTCCGACGGCAATCGGGTAGAAATTCACGAGCGTAGCCGACGGTCTTATGACGGCGTCGATATATCAGTGACGGCCCCCCTCAGCACAACATTGAAAATTGAATTTCACGATTCACAAGATGCTAGCGCACCTCCAATTGTCATTGAAACAGCGCTGCAGGATTTGCTTGCTAAGCCGTCGCTAAGCGCAGACCTTGATAAATCGGGAAATCGGTTGCTGATCCGGCGTGCCCCCGGCGACATGCTTCGTGTTGTGTTGTCGCAAGACCATCTGGTCTTTTCGCCCGGCGATACGCTCCGGATGGAGATTGAACCACGTCTGCTTCCGGTGCCTGCGGGAACAGCGCTGCAGTTGAGGGCGAGGCTATTAACAGTGGGCAGCGGTTCTGAATTGAGTGTTCAGGAGCAAAGCATCAAAACCACCGCGGAAGAATCAGTACCCGCAAGTGCGCATTGTGAGTTCAAAGTTCCACCCAATGACGGCGTATACGAAGTAGCTATCGAGGCCGTTGAACCCGCCGCCTTGCGATGGACGAAGCCAAAGCTCATCGCGGAGCGGCACGTGCAATTCGTGGTGGTAAAGGATCGACCGGCAACTCCACCGCCCGACGTTAATGCGGCATGGATTCCTGTCATGGAAATCGACCCCGCGAACCCCCGTTGGTACGAGCGCTTTGTAGCGTCATCGTTTCTTCCAAATCTTGGCCAGGGTAATTTCGGCAATGTGGCGCTACAGCCGTGGCAGCAGGCATTGGGAGCCGCCGTGCAGCTGGCGCCGAACGGCAACAGTGGCGAGATTCACTGGCAGGCATATCCGTTGTCAGTCAACAGGCCGGGAACCCCACACATACTGGAAGTGGAATATCCCAGCGATTTGCCGCAAACATTAGGCATTAGCGTCGTGGAGCCCAATGCTTCCGGAGCCATACTGCCGATTGGATTAGACTCAGGGGTTTGTGTTGTTGATGAATCGTTGCCGGCGCCGGCCAAGTGGTCGCGGCATCGATTGTTGTTCTGGCCGCGCACAAAAAACCCCATTTTGCTACTGACAAATCGCCGCGCCGATGTGCCGGCAGTTTTCGGAAAAATCCGCGTATTGGCCGGACCAAGCAAATTGCCGCACGCTCCATTTGTAGGCGGAGCCTTACCCGAACGCTTAATCGCCGGCTATCAGAGTCGACCGTTAGTGCCCGAAAACTTTGGCGCACTGCAAGCACTTGATCTCTCCAGCGGTCGCAGTCTGGATGATTGGCAAACGTTTTACGAGGGCGCCCAGCGGCTGGTCGAGTATTTAAACTATTCCGGCTACGGTGGAGAAATGCTCACGGTCATGGCCGATGCGAGCACGATTTACCCTAGTGCGCTCGTCGAGCCGACGTTGCGGTACGATACCGGCGCCCAGTTCGAAAATGGGCAAGACCCTATTCGAAAAGATGCACTTGAATTGATGCTGTGTCTTTTTGATCGCGATGCTTTGAAATTGATTCCGACGCTGCAGTTCGTTGCTCCATTGCCTGAACTTGAAGAGCAATTGCGACGCGGTGGAGACGAAGCAATGGGAATCCAACTCATCGGTTCCAACGGAGAAACTTACGTCGACAAGTTTCCCCCGCGGCACGGGTCAGCCCCCTACTACAATCCGCTGAATCAGCATGTGCAGCAGGCGATCTTGAGCGTAGTGCACGAATTAATTCAACGCTACAGCGCGCATTCGTCTTTCGCCGGACTTGCGATTGAACTCTCCGCCGATAGTTATATTCAGTTGCCCGGCGAACTTTGGGGGCTCGACGACGATACCATTAGTCGCTTTCAGCATGACACGGGCATTCAAGTGCCTGGCGCCGGCGGAACTAAGTTTAGCGATCGAGCGGATTTCTTTGCTCCGCCAGAAAACGGCAATGGAGCCAAACCACAGCGTGAGGCTTGGTTGAAATGGCGCGCCGGCATATTAGCTGAATTCTATAAACGTCTGCAAAAGGAGTTGACTACCGCTCGACCGGATGGCGTATTTTATCTGGCAGCAACCAATTTATTTGATGGCCCAGAAGCGCAACGCTTGCTGAGGCCCGCGCTGCCGGCCAAGGCCCACGTCGAACAAGCCCTATTAAGCTTAGGCATTGAAACGGATTTATTCCGTGATCAACGCGGATTCGTGCTTTTGCGTCCGACACGTTTTTCGCCGACAGGGCCAGTGACCGCACAGGGCATCGATTTGGAGTTAAATCATGCCAGCGAATTTGATGAGCAATTCCATAAAATGGCGACGTCGGGAGCGCTTTTCGCAAACAATCCACAAGCAGTGCGATTGCCGTCGTTTGAGGCAAAGAGTCCGTTTGGCAAAGACAAAGCGTGTGTGGCAGAAATCAATGCCGAGTTCGCGCCCTCCGAGCGGCGAAATCGACAGCGATTTGTGCATTCGCTGGCGACTTCGGATCCCGACTTTATCTTTGACGGAGGATGGTTATTGCCCTTAGGACAGGAAGATTCTCTTATCGATTTGATCGCGGCCTATCGCCGCCTTCCCGTAGGAAAATTCGACACACACACACAAGCCACCACTCCCCCGGTTACCATTCGAACCCTCACCAGAGACAACAGCACATATGTTTATCTGGTGAACGATTCGGAATGGCCGCTCACGGAGCAACTCACAGTGGATGTGCCGCCAGGATGTCGCATTGAAGAACTCAGCGGCCAGCGCCGCTTGCCGGCCCTATCCGGCAATCATTGGACACTGCCCATGGAGCCCTTCGATTTTATCGCGGTGCGGTTTCTGGCTCCCGATGCACACATCAATCAAGCACAGTTATCGTTAGAGGAAAGCAAAATCAAACCGTGGCTGGATAGCCGCGTGCATGATTTGTTGCAACGAAAGTCGATGCTGATCAGCCAAGCGCCTTTGCCTGGATTGGCCAATGCGAGTTTCGAATTGCCTGCCAAAGCTGGGCAACTTCCCGGATGGTCGCTTTTGAATACGGCTGGGGGAAGTTTAACTCTGGATGCGGAGGGTTCGCCGGTACCGCTCAAGCCGGCAGGCAAACAAGCGGCACGACTGGAAAGCAAAGGCCCCCCCGTCTCACTGCGCAGCGACCCCCTTCCCGCTCCAGCCACCGGGCGCCTGAGTGTTTCAGTCTGGCTGCGCACCGCAAATCCGCAGCAACAGCCAATTTTGCGGTTGGCGGTTGAATATTTCTATGAAGGCCGGAGCTATTATCGTCCCGCGCAAGTCGGCCAAGGCCCTAATCCCATTGGCGGACAGTGGTCGCACTTTCAGCTACAAATCGACGATCTGCCGCAGTCTGATCTTGAGAAACTGCAAGTGCGATTCGATTTAATGACCCCTGGCTGCGTTTGGATCGATGACGTGCAGGTGTTCGATCTGGCGTTTACTGATGCCGAACTCGATCATCTCGGAAAAATTGTAGCGTTGGCCGATTACCAGCTTCAGCACGACCAACTGGCGGATTGCATGCACGAATTGGAAGGCTATTGGCCCCGATTTTTGTCGACATTTGTTCCACTGCCGGCGCCGTTAGCAAATCAACAACAGCAACCAGGACCTCAACCGCCTAAGTCAGAGGAAAAATCGGCCAAGCCATGGTGGCCGTTGAGAAAATAAGTGTGCGGAAATCGGTACAGCAAACAATGACAATATCTCTTCCGACAAAGGAATGTCGCGTGTCAACAACTACCATTGTCGTGCCGTGTCACAACGAAGCTCAGCGACTGCACGTTGCCCAGTTTCGACAATTCGCAGCCACACACACAAACATTCGTTTTCTATTAGTCAACGACGGCAGCAACGATCGTACATTAGCATTGCTGGAACAGCTCGCGAACATTGACTCTGACCATTTTGAGGTCTTGAATCTCGAACAAAATTGTGGGAAAGCGGAGGCCGTACGGCGGGGCATCATGCAAGCCGCAGTAGCGCAGCCAGACTATATCGGATTCTGGGACGCCGATCTGGCCACACCACTCGAGGCCATTCCAGAATTTATTGCAGTGCTTGACCGCCGGCCTGAAATCGGACTTCTGCTAGGAGTGCGGATACAATTGTTAGGGCATGCAATTCGGCGTCAGCCAGCGCGCCGCTGGCTTGGAAAGGCTTTTGCTCGTGCGGTGTCGAGCCTACTTGGTCAACGGTTTCACGACACTCAATGTGGCGCAAAGATTTTTCGCGTGTCGCCGGAAGTTTTGGCCGCATTCTCGCAGCCGTTTGATTCGCGCTGGATTTTCGATGTCGAGTTGCTCGCCCGGCTGGTTCGGTCGCGGCGCGGCACTTCGCAATCCTCGTTGCGTGAAATCGTCTTCGAGTTTCCGCTAGAAAAATGGGAAGATGTGGCCGGCTCAAAATTGAAACGAGGGGATTTTTTCAAAGCCGTTGCCGAGCTTAGCGTCATCTGGTGGCGTTATTTGCGGCCGGCTGCGCCGCAATTCGAGGCCGCATCGGTCAACGCCGATCCGCTTGGCGTGAACCACCTTGCACCGCGCCGGGCCGCTTAATAAACCGAATGCAACCGTTCAATCCGTTTATTGGGCCCGCTCATCGTTGCGTCGAGCGACCAACGTTTTCCGTCCCAAAATCAGTACTTCGCCTCGACGCGGAAATTCTGCACACTTGTCGATCACAACCACATCCCCGGGCAATTGCGCGGCCACTCGGGCATACTGCTCGTTCGTGGTTATTGCAAACGAAGAGGTTGATTGTTGCAGAAATTCAATCAACCTTTGTGGCGTTTTACATGCTTCCACTCGCGAATCGGTATAGTACACCAAGCTTGGTCGGAAATAGCCAAATTGTGCAATTTGTGGATCGCCGACGGAATGTTCACGAATTGCCGCAGCCACAATCGGACTAGGTTGATGGCGATCCACTCGCACCGCAATTCCAGCAAATAAACTCATACAAAATACCACGGCCGTAATCGCTAGCCCCAGCATTGCGGTGTTGGTTCTCTGTCTTTCGGCAAGAACGATTCCCGCGGTGCCGCCAACTACCAGGATAACTCCCAGCCAGCCGGTCATTGCTATTTCACCAGTCAGTTCGGTCGACACGCCAAGCTGCTCCAAAATGGGTCGGCCATGAATGGACCCTTTGGCAACCAATGGCATAGAAACCGCCGTAATGCAGCCCACCAAGGCCAGCGAGCCGAATGACAATCTGGGCCACCACCGATGCACGCCTTCGGGCCGTGTGAGCCAGCGATGAATCAAGCACCCGGTTGCCAATGCCAGTGCTGGATAAGCTGGCAGCACGTAATTCGGTAACTTTGTGGCGGCAGCCGAAAAAAAACCGACGAAGACCACGATCCAGCAGGCCAAGAATTTGCTTCCACGCTGCCACGATTCCGCTACGCAGCACCTCCGCGTCAGGTCGAGTAGTGTGGGAATGGCAAAAATCGACCAGGGAAAGAACCCCATCAAAATGATCACGGGGTAATACCAAATTCCGCCACTATGATTGTCCATCGCACCTACAAATCGACCGTAATTTTGCACGCCAAAGAACTCACGCAGGAAATTACCTCCCGTGCGCCAACCGACTAATGCGAACCACGGCCCAGCGACAATCGCGACAGTGGCAAGCGCGGTAAACGGCCGCATGCACCAGACGGCCCGAATAATCCGCCCTGGTATCAGTCGGCGTAGAAATAACAGCACCCTGTCGGTCCAACCATTCCTGTCAGTTGCCTGTGCCGGCACATCTCGCATCAGCAGATATAATCCGATGGCACTTCCAGGTAATAAAACGCCAATCGGGCCCTTTACGAGCACTGCTAAACCCATTGCGGCATACATCGCTGCGCAGGTCCGCCACGGCAATGTCGCGAAGTTGTCGTTTCCCGCTTCATTAGGTGCACGGTCTTCCCAATTTTCGTGCCTGGCAAATATGTATAGCGCCAGGGTCGAAAAGAACACCAAAAAACAATCGGGCGTAGCTGCTCGAGCTACAACGTCGAACATCAGCGCGGTGGCCATCGCCAAGCCAGCCCACAACCCCACCTGGGTATTGAACATCCGCCGGCCCAGCCGATAAACCAAAACCGCAGTGGCCACTCCAAAAACCGCGGACCAAAACCGCGCGGCGAACTCGTTCACTCCGAATAGCATATAGCCCAATCGCATCATCCAGAACATTAGCGGCGGTTTATGGGCAAACAGCTCGCCGTTGAAGTACGGAACAACCCATTCATGACGTTCCTGCATTTCGACGGCGGTGCGAGCGAAAAATGCCTCGTCCTGATCCCACAGCCGCGTCGCCCCCAAATTCGTGAATAGCGCAACTGCGGCGATGCCTGCAATCCAAATTTGATGTCGCACTGTTTGCCGCATGGCCGCTCCTTTTGCATTTGGGGCCAGAGTGGCGGATCGACCGTTAATCCTTGCCACAGCCGGGCGCTGCTTGTTTCGCCAGAGAATAAATGGCCGCGGACTGTAGGTAATTTCGGAATTATGGTCAAGGTATTCGCACGCCAGTTTCTGGGCGGCAACTGCAGCAAAAGACTCGTGAATCGACACATTCTCCACAATCATTTGGCCAGTTTTCTGCATGAATCCGTGATCGATTGCACGTGACAGAACTACCCCAACAGCCCCCTCTTCAAATGATGCTAGCATCGCTTAAAATCCATTCGTTGTGGGGTAATCGAGGGACCGACCTTCACGAGCATTGATATGAATCGCCAAAATCCAGTCCACGAAATTCAATTGGGCGCCGTCCGGGCAGCGATTTGGGAAGACGACTTCTTCGACGGGCCGAAATATCGGGTGAGCATCTCGCGTGCTGCGCGCCACAGCGAACGGACCGGTCGATCCGATCGGTTTGAAGCAGATGATTTGGCGGTGGTCGCCGAAGTCGTCGACTTGGTCCACCTGTGGATTTGCGAACAGGCCGAGTTGATTGCGTAGGAAATCTGCTTAGTCCGCGCGCAAAGGCTCAATCCTTCTAAGGACGGTCGAGCCTTTTCCCAAAGGTAATTTTGCCGTCGCCAGGTCGGTAAAAATCATCGATCTGACTTAGCTCGCGGAATCCGCACCGCTGATAGAACCCGTGGGTCGCATGGTACGCGGCCGTCGATGACGTTTCCGCAAGCAACCAACGGCCGCCAGCGGCACGTATGGCATGCTCAACTTCGGCGAGCAGTTTTCTCCCGATGCCTTGTCCCTGCAGATCCGGCACCACGGCAATCCAATACAAATCAAATGTCGCGTCAGTTAATGGCACACGCCCATGGCACGACCAACCTGAGGGACGCCCCATAATGTCTGCTACCAACACTTGATAATCACCCACCGGACCATCGCGGAGGGCACTGCCCAATACTTCGTCGGCGATTTGAATCTCATCAGCACGAAAAACACTAGAGGATCGCGTGACTTCGACCAGTACTGAGCGATCTTGCGAACGCAAACCGCGGATGTTGATGCAGATGGCTTCGTCATGCGCATTGGAACCGGTGGATGACACTTGATAGCTCATCACTTTTTTCATTCTCCGTTCGTCGCGTTTTGTGGCATTTCTGCATCTGGCTGTTTCCAAAAGTCGCTCAGAAAACTCACCATACTCGATTCCCGCCACTTTCAGCATCCGCGCTAATCCGGCCTTGGGACCAATATCCGGATTGGCATTAACCTCCAACACATACGGCTGCCCCTTGTCGTCGACCCTTAGATCAATCCGGGCATAATCTCGGCAGCCAATGAGACGGTATGCCGCCTCAGCAGCGGCTTCTATCCGAACCGCCAACTCCGATTCGACCGCCGCTGGGCAACGAACAGGCGTCGCTAAATCCTCTTTTGAACCTGACGACCATTTACTGGCGTATGTAACAATCGGCCAAGGCAATTCCGGCGCTTTGTGGAAGTCAATTTCAGCGAGCGGCAACGCTTGCAAACCTGGAAGCTCAATGATCCCCACATTGAATTCCCGTCCGGCAAGATACCGCTCGATCAAGACCGCGCCATAGCGCTCGTGGAGCGTTGTCACTTGCTTCAGCAGGGATTCCCACTTCGCGATCACGCTTTCAGGTTCGATTCCTAAACTCGCATCCTCGCAGGAAGGCTTCACTATCAGTGGGCCTTCTTCCAGCCATTGTCGCAAAATCGGTTCCGGCAAAGTTTGGTGCGGTAACAACTCGATAAATTCTGGAGTAGCTACGCTGCCTCCGATTAGTATGCGTTTGGTCCGCGGTTTGTCTCGCGCCAACGCCAGGCATTCGGCCGCACAACCCGTATAAGGAATTCTTAATAGCTCAAGAAGTGCCGCCAGATAAGGCTCGCCGGCTGATGAGCCGGCAAAACCTTCGCACAGATTTACCACCACGTCCGGCGGCAGCTGTTGCAATTGCTCGATCAATGCCGCCACAGAATCGCCAACGGCAAGCTCGCTAACCTGATGTCCCGAGCCGCGCAATTGTGCTCCAATCGCAGCGACTGATTCCAACACCCCGGCTTCTGATGCAAAATCCGGATGCTCCGGCTTTAGCACCGGAGCGTTGTAAAGAAGCACAACGTGAAGCGGTCGAATCACAAGATTGATCGCAAGATTTATATCGATTTTGCACTACGAAACAACGGTTGCCATCTGCGACGATTTGCAGTCGCTGCCCGATTTAAATGTGCTTGTCATAAGGTGCCGCGACATAGCCGCATCCAGAATGCGCCCAATTAAGTCACGATATGCGATTCCGACGCCTTCGGCTAGCAGCACCAAATCGCTTGCACCAGGCGCCAACCCGGGAAGCGGATTGGCTTCAATAAAGTACGGCACGCCATCGCGAAGACGAAAATCCAGTCGTGCAACATCACGACACCCAAGTGCACGATACGCAGTTAGCGCCGACTGACGAACGGCAGTCCCTTCGGCCTGACTTAGCTGCGCAGGAACTTCATATCGTACTTGCCGCTGCCAATCTCGCTTAACGTCCAGCCCGTAAACAAATCGGCGGCGGTTTTCCAGCGGCACGACACGCATCACCCCGAGCACCGTGGCGGGGTTGCCCAAAATTCCGACAGTTAGCTCGTCGCCATCGATAAATTCCTCGACCACGACCGGCTGGAAATAAGCTTTTTGACATTTCGTTACAACATCGTGTAGTTGGCCATAATCGTCAAGGACGCTCATTGTACCAACGCCTTTGCTCGAACCTTCAAATGCTGGCTTAACGATGACGGGCCAATTCAACGCGGCAAGTTCGGACGAAAATTCTTTCGGCGATTGATCGATAACAATTCCCCTGGGAACGGCCACGCGGGCTTCGCGCACCAGCCGCCTGGCACAATCCTTATCAAGTGTCGCACTTAGCGTCAGCGGATCGGATCCCGTATAGGGTATTCCAAACAGCTCTAGCAGCGCCGGCACCCATGCTTCACGCGACCTACTAATGCCGCGTCCTTCAGCAATGTTGAAGATAAACTCCGGCAATCCTCCCGCAACTAGTCGGCGAACAAGCGATTGCCCGTCGGCCAACAATTCAACGTCGTGACCGAACGAACGAAGAGCATCGGCAATCGCGTCAATCGTTGCCGGAGAATCGAATTCCTCTTCCGCGTCGTCGTGGTTTTGATTGGTGCCGCAATGCGCAGCTGCATTCATTGCGGAATCCGCTGCGGTGGTGCTGCCATTTGCCTGACGATGAGTACGGGCGGTATATGTTAGGCCAATTTTCACTTGTTATATCCTGCAAACTTACGGCTTTCGTCGCCGTGCTTGTCGGGGCGTATTGGCTGGCACGATGGGCATACTCTCACCACTAAGCACTGCGCTAATGCCCTGTGATGATGTCACTTGCTCCGCCGACGGTTTGCCTTCCGGCTGGTAACGGAAAATCGCCCCTTCATAGTTGCGCAGCACAACGGCATTTTCGGAAGCGGAAATCAGATAGTTGGGCATCAGCGGAATTTTACCCGTGCCGTGCAGGCCATCCACGACATAGGTCGGCACCGCCAGCCCGGAAACGTGGCCTCGCAAACCTTCCATGATTTCTACGCCCTTCCACACCGACGTCCGGAAGTGCCCTGCTCCGGTGACCGGATCGCAATGAAACAAGTAGTACGGCCGCACTTTAATCCGCAGTAGCCCGCGCACCAAGTCGCGCATGGTTTCCAGCGAATCGTTCACTCCCTTCAAAAGCACCGAGTGATTGCTCACCGGCATGCCGGCATTCACCAGTGCGCGACACGCTTGCGTAGCCTCCGGAGTAATTTCTCTCGAATGATTAAAGTGAGTTTGTATCCAAATTTTTTCTGCGCCTGACAGCAGGTCAATCAATTGCTGATCGAATAGCCGCTGGGGCAGTGTCACAGGTACCCGAGTACCAACGCGGATCACGTCTACGTGTTCGATCGACGCCAATTGGTCGACAAACCAACTCAGCTTGGCAATCGGCAATGTTAGCGGATCGCCGCCGGACAAAATCACATCGCGAATGGCAGGCGTCTGCCGAATGTACTCGATCATTCGCTGTTCATCATGGGTGGGCGCTTCCCATCCATCGCGATCCATCGTAATGCGCTTGCGCGTGCAGAACCGGCAATACATGCTGCACACCGATGTGGTAATCAGCAGCGCTCGGTCGGGATAACGATGGGTAACTCCCGGAACGGGCGAATCTTGGTCCTCTTCTAACGGGTCTTCTAACTCAGTCCCATTAGAGTTTTGCGCTTCCAAGGGCGAAGGAATCGCTTGTAAGCGAATTGGATCGGCCGGATCTGTCGGATCGATCAATGAAAAATAATACGGCGGAATGGCCAATCGATACTTGGCTTCCAGGGTTTCTAGCGCGGCAATCTCATTGGATTCAAGCGGCAACAATTCCGCCAACTGCGCCGTCGTTCGCACTGCATGCTGCCGTTGCCAACGCCAGTCTTGCCAAAGATGGTCAGGCACGCTTGCCCAACGAGGATTCCGCGATTCGTTAAATTCCTGCGAACTACCAGGAGGCTCCTCGGCTTCCCCAGCGACCGTCGTAATTTCCCCGGGAAAGGCCAAGGGCAAATCTGCATTCTGCTCGTTCATAAGGCGATTGATAATTCCTTCTCAAATGAAATGGGGTTTCCTCACCCGACAACATCGGAGAACCCATTGCCTTGCCGCGCGCTTTGTACCACGCTGTTGCAAATCGAACAAGTGGACACCCTAAAGTCCCAGCCTAGCCATCAACGAACCTCAATTCTGCTTCCTGTCGTGAGTATTACTGGGCCGGTAACGTTTTATCCCAATCCAAATAGTTCCCGAGCATTCTTCGATGTTTGCTCGGAAAACTCCTCAAAACTGATTCCTCGTATCTCTGCCAGGCATCGGGCGGTATGAACCAGGTTCGCCGGCTCATTGCGTTTTCCTCGTAGCGGATGCGGCGAAAGATAAGGGCTGTCCGTTTCAATCAGGATGCGATCGGGCGGTACGGTAGCGGACACAGCTCGCAAATCGCTCGACTTTTTAAAGGTCACCATGCCTGCAAAACTGATGTATAGGCCCAGTTCCACACATTCGCTGGCAGTGGCTGCACTCCCGGTAAACGAGTGCATGACTCCTCGCAACGGCCCCCTACCACTTGCGTTTTGTAACATTGCCAACACATCCGCATCGCTGTCCCGCGTATGAACCACAAACGGCAGCCCGCGCTCCTGTGCTAACCGCAAGTGTCGATCAAAATAATCCTGCTGCACGTCGAACGGCGTGTAGTCCCAATGGCGATCTAATCCCGTTTCGCCAATTGCCATTACTTTCGGCGATGCGGCCAACTCGACGACTCGCTCCCAATCGCCGGGCTTTACTTGGGCACAATAATTGGGTTGGATGCCGACGGCGGCGTATAGCGCCGGATTTTCCGCCGCAAGGCGCACGACCGCTGCACTGGAATCGGCGGTCACGCCGATGGCAATAATCCGCTCAATCCCCGCCGCCGCTGCCCGTGCAATCACATCGGACCGATCACTATCAAACTCTTCCTGATCCAAATGGGCATGCGTATCGATGAGTGCCATAATATCCCATTGTCGGCATTATTCTGAAACAAAAAAGCCCACGGGGTTCAGCCCGTGAGCTTATTAATTCTGATAGCGAACTTCGCCTAACTTTACGGCTTGGCCATCGGCTGTTTCAAAAATTCTTCCAACGATTCCAAATGCCCACGGGCATTCCCAAGCACTTCTTCCGCCAAAACTCTGGAAGGCGCGTCGGTTTTCAAGTCGACAACACACTTTTCAATCGCCGCCACATCCTGCTTCTGATAATCGACAAGTTCACTAATTAAATAATCAAGCGATAGATCGTGGGTGTCGGTAAACACCATCGGATACTCTCCAAAAGTGAATCGTTTGCGCCTGGAAAGCAACAAGTCGGATATCCGCCCGGCATACATCCGGTAATCCGACACAATGTGATTCAGAGCATGCTTGGCCTTTTCATCACCCGCGTGCATCCAGGGCACAGCGTCGGCCAAATACATTGGCAACGACCGATAAATGATCATTAGCAATCGGTTGAGAGCAGTGCTGGAATCCAGTGACGTCATGACCGGTAGTGCCGCATCTTCCTATCGATAGCTTCTGGCGGTGACCAAAAGTTACATCAAATTCGTCGCGCCGGACCAAAGCCATGTATAAAACTGGTCCCAAAAGATCCCCAGAATCAGTACCGGCAAAGTGACCAAAACAATATAAGCGCCGGGCAACGATACCAGAGAGAACCCTTTCGTCGGCCGATCGATCGGTTCCGGATCGATGGCCATCGTTTTAATTACCCGCAGATAATAGAACAGGCTTAAGGCCGTATTCAAACCGCCGATAATCAACAGCGTTAGCATTACAGAGCGGAATCCAGGCGCTTGCATCGCTCGCACGACAGAAGCAAACGCCACATACTTCGCGGCAAAACCCGCCAGCGGCGGCAAACCTACCAAACTGAACAAGATCACCCCCAGGCACACCACCACTCCCGGCGATGTTCTCACCAACCCGCCAAAATCGGCAATCTCTTCGCTTCCCGTAGCATTACGCAAAAAGGCGACGATGGCGAATGCCCCCAAATTCATAAACAAATAAAGACCAACGTAAAACGGTACCGCCGCATACGCGCCTTCTGCCGCCACGGTGCTCGTTCCCGACAGCGCCACTGCCGCCGCCACCGGCATCATGATGTATCCGGCATGGGCAATCGTCGAATACGCCATGAGTCGTTTAATGTTCGTTTGCCCATACGCCGCCAAATTGCCGAATGTACACGTCACCGCTGCAAACAATGCAATCAACAAGACGATAAAGCTGCGTACGGGGGCCAACGGGTCTCTCCCTTCTGCTGCCGGCGCCTCAAACGCCGCCAGGTGGAATGCTAATTTCGAGAGTGAAGCATGGTCCGCGGCGATCAGCGCCTGCGATTTCAGCTCAGCTGCATTGACATTGACCGCCACTCCGCCCGGCAACGGCCGAGCCCCCGCTTGCTGCAGCGGCAGCGTCGTAAAGCCAACCGCCACTCGAATCAATAGCGCCAAAGCAGCCGCCTTGGAAGCTACGCTCAAAAAAGCATTCACTTCCGCCGCAGCCCCTTCAAAAACGTCGGGGCACCAAAAATGAAAGGGGAAAGCGGACAACTTAAATGCCAGCCCCACTCCAATCATCAAACCGCCCAATCCCAATACCAGTCCTTGATCTGCCAAGTGTCCTTCCGATATGAGATCTGCCAATCGCTGAGCCGCGGTTGGTATATGACACGTGCCCAATGCGCCAGCCAGCAAACTGATGCCATACAGCATGACGCCTGCAGCCCCAGCGCCATAGACCGAGTATTTCAATGCCGCTTCGCTGCTGCGCGGCCGTCCCTTGAGCATCCCCGCCAACGCATACGATGGCACGCTGGCCATTTCCACTCCCAAGAAAATAATTATGAGGTGGTTGGCCGTCGCCATTAAGCACATTCCTACCGTGGCCCCCAACACAAGCGTATAAAAATCCGGAGCGTCTTCCCGGTCCGGAATGCCAGAAAGCTTAGTAAACAGCACAAACAGTACGGCAAAAAATAACAGGATCGAACGGAAGTAAATGCTGAACGAATCGTAAACTAACATTCCGGTAAACAATTCAGTCCGTTGGATGCTGGCAATCGAGTCCAACTGTTTCCAGGGCGCCGAAAACCACAAACCCACCACCGACCCAATAAGGGCGACCCAAAAAGCGTCGATTTTTCCCAGGCCCCGGAACACCCGCAACAGCAGCATCACAACGATCGTCGCGCACAATGCCAGCTCCGGCCCAAACAGCTTGAGGCTGCCGTTGGTATCGTTCACCAAGGATTGAATCAGTTGCGAATAATTCACAAATTAGGTCCCGCTCGAGGCCCACTTGATAAATCAACGATGGTTCTGCACAGCCGCCAATTTCGCCGCAGCTGCTGCCGTTTGCTCATTCGCTGCCATTCCCGCTTGCCCTGCTTCCTTGACGTCTTTTGTCCAAACGGCGAGCGTTTGCGCTTGGTTATCAATCGTGGGCGTCATGTAGCTGAACAGCGCCCGCGGATACACGCCCAGCAAAATTGCCAATGCTAAAAGCGGCGCGGCAATTGCCACTTCTCTCGTTGTGATTGGATACAAATGATCGCCGTGTGGCCCCTTATATTCCGGTCCTAAATACACTCGCTGAATCGTCCACAAAATATACCCGGCCGTTAGAATGACCGTCGCCGCGGAAATCACCGCCAGTGCATGACTAAAATTCCATACCGACAACGTCACCAGCACTTCGCCAATGAATCCGCACAGTCCAGGCAGCCCCAGGGCCGCAAAGAAAATGCCGATCGCAAAGCCTGTATACAGCGGCATCCTGTGAAACAGTCCGCCGAATTCGTCCAGATTGCGATGATGCACCCGGTCGTACACCACGCCGACCAAAAAGAACATGCCGGCCGAGCTAATGCCGTGGGCGATCATTTGAAACATCGCCCCATTGATGCCCCACGCCCAATAACTCGAATCGTAATTCCACCGGGCCGTCGCGCTCCACACGCCCAGGCCGAGCACCACGTAACCCATGTGGCTTACCGAGCTGTAGGCTACCAGCCGCTTAAAATCCTTTTGCGCCATGGCCGCGAATGCGCCATAGACCATGCTTAGCACGCCGATGCTGCACACGAACCACGACAAATCGTAACCCGCATCGGGACAGATTGGATAACAAATGCGAATGATGCCGTAACCACCCATCTTCAGCAGAACTCCGGCCAGAATCATCGAAATTGGCGTGGGCGCTTCCACGTGCGCATCGGGCAACCAGGTGTGCAGCGGCACCGCTGGTACTTTGATCGCAAAGCCGATGAAGAGCAGCAAAAAGGCCCACCATTGCAGCGTTTGCCCGAGCACTCTGTCTGCGTCACGACTAAAGGGTGAATTGGCCATCTGCCCCATGGCCTGCATCGCCAGAATGTTGAACGTGTGCTGCGGTTCTGTTGCGAATTTGATCGAAGCGATCGCACTGTCTTGCTGCTGGGTCGACAATTGACGATCCACTACGCCCGCATCGAGCAATTGCTTACCCCCCAGCAAACGTAAATCGCTGTTGAAGTACAAAATCAAAATAGCAATCAGCATAAACACGCTGCCCAGCAGTGTGTACAGAAAGAATTTGATCGCCGCATATTCCTTCCGCGGCCCACCCCACACGCCGATCAAAAAATACATGGGCAGCAGCATCACTTCCCAAAACACATAGAACAGGAAGAAATCGAGCGCCAAAAACACGCCAGTCATACCCGTTTCCAGCAGCAAAAATAAAATGCAGTAGGCCTTCACGTGCTTTTCGATATTCCAACTGGCTCCCATCGCCAACATGCAAACCAGCGAAGTCAGCACCACCAGCGGAAAACTGATTCCGTCGATCCCCATCAGATAATAAATGTTGAAAGATTTAATCCATGGTACAGAAAACACGTCCTGCATTGCCGCCACGCCTAATTTGAACTGAGGTGTATCGGCACCCTCCGGGCGCGGAATCGCCATCCAAACGGTCAACAAAAAGACTGCCACCGTAATTCCTAGCGTGAACCAGCGCATAGCCGCTTTGTTGTCGCGCGGGAAAAAAGCCACCACCAGCGCGCCAATGGCTGGTAAAAAGGTGATCAGACTCAGCGAAAGAATGTAAGGATTGTCCATGGCGATACGTCACTCGTCCTATGTCATTTGTCCAGTTTCATAAAGCCGCGACCGTTGGTCGCGCTACTCCGCGTTCCAAGAGCCGCATTCAACCTGCCCACGAACTTCGGAAAAAAGTAATCAAAATAAACAGCGCCACCGTGCCCACCACAATCAACAGCACGTATTGCCGCAGCCGACCGGTCTGTACTCGCCGCATCGAAAGGCCGGTCGAATGGATCACTCCGGCCACCCAATTCACCAGCCCATCGACCAACCACCGGTCGATGGTGTCGTCAATCGTCGAGATACCGCGCACTGCCAGTGCACACCCATCGATGAATCGATCGATTACGTGCTTATCGAAGTCAGCAATTCGCCGCGAGACAAACATCACCGGCTGCACGAAAACGGCGTTATACAATTCGTCGAAATACCATTTGTGCCACAGGAAGTTGTATAGCCGGCTGAATTGATTTTTAACCTCTTCGGGATTCACCATCCTCCAGGCGTAAAACACGGTCGCCAGCAAAAAGCCCGCCAACGCCGTCGAAAAGGCAATGATCGAGGCCGGCACGTGGATGCCCGCTTCGTGGCTTAAATGCTCGCCCGGATGCTCCAGTCCCGGCCAAATGATGGCGCCTTTGACGGTCTCCAGCGTCCCCGCCGGCCGCGCCTGCTCCAGCAGATTCGTTAGCCCCCACATCGGCCAGCCGATGCCAAACGCGAACACTGCCAAAATAACCAACGGAATCCACATCACCTTCGGCGACTCGTGCGCATGCTCGTAAACGTGGTGATCTTTCGGCTTACCGATAAACGTCATATACCACAGGCGGAACATGTAAAACGCGGTGATCGAAGCGCCGCCAGCCGCCGCAATAAACAAAATCCGATGCACCGGATTGTGGTTCGTAAACGATAACGTCTGAGCAATGATCGAATCCTTCGAATAGTAACCGCTAAAGCCGGCGACAAACGGAATGCCGGTCCCAATAATGGCCAAACAACCGACCAGCATCGTGTAGCCGGTATATGGCATCTTTTTCAACAGACCGCCCATTCTTCGCATGTCGTTAGTGTGACAGGCGTGAATGACCGAGCCGGAGCACATGAACAGCAGGCTTTTGAAAAAAGCGTGAGTGAACAAATGGAACAATCCTGCAATCCATCCGCCGACACCCAGCGACAGCATCATGTAACCCAGCTGGCTTACCGTCGAATATGCCAACACGCGTTTAATATCCACCGCCACGATGGCAATCGTCGCTGCAATGAACAGTGTGATGCAGCCCACATAAGCGATCACCAACAGCACTTCCTGCGTGAATATCGGAAAGCACCGCCCCACCAAATACACGCCGGCAGCGACCATGGTGGCCGAGTGCACCAGCGCCGAAACCGGCGTCGGGCCTTCCATCGCATCGGGCAACCAAACTTGTAGCGGAAACTGTGCGCTTTTACCCACGCATCCGCAAAAGATTCCCAAACCCGCCACCACCAGCAGGCCGTAACCCCAACCATCGACGCGCCAGTCATTCATTTCCGAAGCGATTTCCGATTGCGCGGCGGCTTCACCTCCCATCTGGCGATGATCTAGCACGATCTCGCCAACTTTATCCGCGGCCGCCGATTTCACCATCCCGTCAGGCGGCGCCAATTGATAACCATTCTCAGGCGACCGTATTTGACTGAAAATGCCCCGGGCGATTACTCGTCCGTCAGCATCTTTCGTGTCGCCAAACGTAAACGTACCGATCGCTCCAAACAGCGCCATCAAACCAATGATGAATCCAAAATCGCCAACACGATTGACAATGAACGCCTTATTCGCAGCATTGGAAGCGCTTTTCCGCTCAAAATAAAATCCGATCAGAAAATACGAGCAAATGCCCACCAATTCCCAAAACACAAACGTCATCGCCAAATTGCCGGAAATCACCAGCCCCAACATGCTGAAGCTGAACAGCGATAAATACTGAAAAAATCGATGGAATCGCCCGGGTCTAACGAAGGGATGACCATCCGAAAGTTTCACTTCGTGGTCGGTGACTTCGTGCAGCTCGTCATGCATGTAACCAATCGCGTAGACGTGAATGCACGACGCAATTAGCGTCACCATGCAGAACATGGCCACTGTTAAAGCATCGATATACCACCCGATGCTGATTTTCAACTTGCCGACTTCCGCCAATGTGTACCAATCGCCGCTGTAAGCCACCGGTGGCGCCGCGGCATGCTCGGTCGGTGCGACGCCTTCCACCGGGGCTTTCGCCAATTCGCCTCCTTCGGTCGCAGCCTCATACCGTGCGGCCGACAGCGGATGTTCGCCCAACCAGCCACACAGCGAGATGGCCGACAACAAAAACGCTCCAATGATGGCTCCGCAAGCTACATAGGCTGCACCTTTACCATGCGACCCCATGTGCCGGCCAAAAAAAACAATCAACACGAACGATGCCAATGGCAATAGCCAAGCGATTCCCAAAAGCGTCGGAAGTGTGGCTGAAAGTCCCATGATTGCGACGAAACCTACCTCCAGGCTCGATGTCCCGCCCTAGCCCTTTAATTCATCAGCCCGATCGACGTCCACCGTCGAATGGTTGTTATAAAAATTCAACGTAATGGCTAGCGCCACGGCCGCTTCAGCCGCCGCCAACACAATCACAAACAGAGCGATCAACTGCCCGTCTAATCCGATCGACGGCGTGCCATCGGCATGCAACAGCCGGCTTCCGAACGCAATGAAGTTCAGATTCGCTCCATTGAGAACAAGTTCGATGCCCATCAATATGCCCAGTGCATTACGTTTCGTGGCCATGCAAACAGCGCCGCAAACAAACAGCACAGCGCCGACTGCCAAGTAATGCGCGGCCCCAATCGGTTCAGTTAATAAGTTCATGAATTGCACTCCGCCCCCTGATCCCACCGTTTGAATTTGGCAATATCACGCTTCCGCTTCTCGCAACACCCTTCGCCGCTTTGCCCGGGCCAAATACGCCGCCCCAATCAACACAACCAATAAATGCACCGACACAATTTCAAACGGCAATAGATAACCCGACAATACGCCGGCCTGCTGTGCCGCCGAGGCGTCCGCCATCGCATCAACCCGCACACCCAACAATCCCTCGCCAACGATCGTCGTTGTCGGTGTTGCAATCGTCGCTTGATCCGCGGTCGCCGGACCCACGCGCCATTGCGGCATGCTAAACGCAGACTGCATTAAGATCGCCAATAACGATCCGCCGACGATCGCCGCTAAAATCCAATCGCCCCCATGAGTTTTCATCGAAATGAACGGACTTTGTGCCGTCAGCATCACGCCGAATACCAATAGCACTAACGTGCCGCCCACATAAATCAAAAGCTGCATGGCGCCGATGAAATCGGCTCCCGCCAAAAAAAACAAACCTGCCGTGGCGCCCAGCGAAAGCACTAAATAAAACGCCATCCGCACAATGTTGCTGGAAAGTACGACTGCCAGCGCAAAGCCGCACGCCGTTAGCGAAAACAGCAGAAAGTAAACTGTGTGCCAATTCATCGCGCTTCGTCTTTCGCTACTGTGCTGGCCGATTGCTGACTCGTCATTAGCGCTTCGTTATTGTTGCCGTCGGCAAACGCACTTTCGCGCACTTCACCAGTGGGCGTCGATGACTTCAGCCAAATACCGCCCGGAAATGCGTAGGTCCAAACCGCCGCACCCACAAACATCACTGCTGCTATCGGAGTGCAGTATTTCAAACAGGTTTTCATCACCTGATCAATTCGCAGCCGCGGCAATGTCCAACGCACCCAAATCATCACCATCACGCCCAACACGCACTTCCCGATGAAATTCAAACAACCCAGCAAATTGGCCAGGTATCCCAAGGTCCGCCAGTGGGTTTCGTCCGGCGTATAAGCCCAGCCCAGCCAGTGCATGATGGGAATCGGCCCATTCCAGCCGCCGAAAAATAAAATCGCTCCCAGCCCCGCAACGGTAAACATCGATCCGTATTCCGCCATGTAAAAAGCTAGCCAGCGGAAACCGGAATACTCCGTATGGAAGCCCGCCACCAATTCACTTTCCGCTTCCGCCAAATCGAACGGCGCCCGATTCACGCTCGCCGTGGCACAGGTGAAATACACCCAAAAAATAATAAACGTGAACGGATCATGAAAAATGTACCAATTCGTCAGCCAACCGCTCTGTTGCTGCGCAATGGTGATCAGATCCAGCGAGCCCGCAATCAAACACGGCGTCACAATACACAACCCCAGCGGCACCTCGTAGCTCACTACTTGAGCAGCCTCGCGCATCGCCCCAAACAGCGACCACTTCGAAGCCGAAGAATAGCCCGCCAAAATCACTCCGAACACTTCCAAACCCAACACCGCAATGATGAAAAACACGCCTACATTCATGGGTAGCGCCACCCAACCATTCGCAAATGGCAGCGCCATCAGCGTGGCATAAGAAAACACGAAGCTGACATACGGCGCGAGTTTGAACAGCAGCCGGTCAGCACCTCCCGGCATTAAATCTTCTTTCGTGATCAGCTTCAGGCCATCGGCCAACAATTGCAGCCAGCCGAATTTGCCGCCGGTGCGCGTCGGACCCAGACGGTCCTGAATTCGCGCAGAAACCTTCCGCTCGACCCACACGAAAAACATGGCGCCTACAAATGGCACCAATAACAATAAGTTGCACTGGATGAACCCGGCGAGCAAATTGCTTAACCAAGGCCACCAGCCCCAATGATTGATGAAGAAATCAGCCACGTGAGAAAGACAAACGCTGGGGTCTTTTGATCTAACAAAGCGCGAGCCACGAGAGCGAAACTCAACCCTGGGTGCACTCCCAGACCGGATCGTCCCAAAGTTCAATCCGGTCGAATTTTAAAGCTTGTGAAATATGGCACAAAGTGCCTCGCATCGACAAGGGGGCGGACATGCTTTTTGAAGCAAACGCCCACTTTCAGACAGCCTCTCGGCGCTGCCTACAGCCTCGGGTTATCCGAACCGCTTGTTTACCGTCGCTGGCCCTAAAACGCCGCTGGAAATGTGTACGTATGTACACTAGTATGGCTCCGTCGCTTACAGGTTGCCGAAACTATTCACAAAAGGAGAATCGAATGAGCAGCAACAATCCGAATTTCTACCATAGCGGCGATACCGCGGCCGTAATCATGACCGCTGATAACGAGGGGCACGATTTCTTTATCGGAGATCTGGTGGTATATGAAGCCACGGACCACTCGTCGGCATCCACGCTCGCCGACAACATCACGCATTCAGCCACTGCCAACGCCGATCAACAAGCCGTACACGACCGGTTTTGCGGCGTCGTGGCCCAAGCGGTCGTCGATAGCGAACGCGGCGCACCAGTGGCTCCCGACGTTCGGGTTCACACCCGTGGTCGGCATCGCTTTACCGCCAGCGGAACAATCACACGCCGCGACCTCGTAGGCGCGGTGTACAACAGCACCACGGGCTTCATGGAAAATCAAACTGTACAAACCGTTTCGAATGAAAAGTATGCGATCGGCGTAGCTGTGGCCGATGCAGTGTCTGGCGGTACCGTTGTCGTCGAAATCATCAGCACTCAATTCTGGGGCGGACCACAGCCCAAGTCAACCTAAGAAACCAAAAAGACCAATCCCGGCGCCCCGGGATTGGTCGCATAAATTTCGAATTTCTGTGTCTTCGCCGCCTACCTCTTACCGATCGATCTCCCCCATCACGACGTCTAGCGATCCGACAATCGCAGGCACATCCGCAATCAAGCAATCTTTGCACAACTCATGCGTCACCGACAAATTACAAAACGAACTGCTGCGCGCCCGAGCACGCCACGGAATCGATCCGCCTTCGCTCACAATGTAAAAGCCCATCTGTCCTCGCGGGCATTCAGTCTCCAAATACGCTTCCCCCTTGGGTAATTTCTCGGCAAGTTTTACCGGCTCGCCCCACGAGCCGGTAGAGCGGCGGTAGCGGTCCATCGCCTGCCGCACCAAATCCATCGATTGCACTACTTCCAGCATTCGCACGTAAAACCGGTGCCAACAATCGCCTAAAATCGCCAGTTGCGGCACCGGCGGATATTTATGGTCTTTCGGGTACTGGCCATTTTTTTCGACGACCACTTCAAACGCGTAGCCGTCGTACATTTCCGTGTATCGCTCCTCGCCGTCGCGGCGTAAATCCTGGTCGACTCCGCTGCCACGTAGCACCGGCCCCGTGCAACCGTAACTAATCGCCATTTCCGGCGTCAATACGCCGACGCCTGCAGTGCGGCGGACAAAAATTGCGTTGGTCGTCAACAGCGCATGGTATTCCGCAATGATCGGTTCCAATTCGTCCAAAAATTTCTCGCACCGTTCGAGCCATCCCGGCGGCAAATCAGCCGTGGCTCCGCCGACCGTGATGTAACTGTAGGTTAACCGTGCGCCGCACGCCTCTTCAAACAAGTCAAGAATTTTTTCCCGCTCGCGGAATGCGTATAAAAAAGGACTGAATGTCCCCAAATCCAGGCCGTACGCTCCCATGCCCACAAGATGGCTCGCAATGCGGCCCATTTCTGCAATGATCACCCGTAAATGTTTGCCCCGTTCCGGCATCTCGTATTTGAGCAGCTTTTCCACCGTCAACGCCCAGCCTAAATTCATGTTCATCCCGGCCAGGTAATCCATGCGGTCGGTATAGGGAATCCACTGTCGAGGCGTCAAATTCTCGCCGATCTTCTCGGCGCAACGGTGTAAATAACCGATGTGCGGCGTCACTTCAGAAACCACTTCACCATCGGTACGAAGCACCAACCGCAGCACGCCGTGAGTGCTCGGGTGCTGGGGTCCCATATTCACCAACATTTCGTCGGTGCGAACGTCGAATTCAATAATGCGTTGATCGTCGGTTGCTGTCGCCATAATATGCGATTTAACGCCCTCTTATTCCGTGATACTCCAGCGGCATTTCGTAATCCTTCCGTAGCGGATGGCCCACCCAATCTTCCGGACACAAAATTCTACGCAGTCCTGGATGGCCAATAAATCGCACGCCGCTCAGATCAAAAACTTCCCGCTCATGCCAATCGGCGGTTCGCCATATATGACTCACCGTGGGGATCTCCGGGATTTCGCCCGCAACGTCGTTTTTCCACCTCGGTAGCATCACTTTCAGTACCAAACTGATTCGGTTTGGCACGCTCCATAAGTGATAAACCAACTCAATATGCGGTTGCCAGGCAACTTTGGCCGCCTTTTTCGCATCCGGCTCGAAATAATCAACTCCCGAAATCAGTTGCAGCATATCGAACCGCAAGTCCGGCTCGTCGCGCAAATAAGTGCACACCTCGACCAGGGCAACCGGCGAAACTTCAATCCACGGATCCAGCGCGTCTAAATTGGCGCCGGTAATCTTGTCGCCAAATTGCTGTTTCAATCGATCCAGAAATTTTTGGCCACGCATAACAGTTGGAGAAGCAAGAATTGGAAATTGATTTGTTTAGCGGTGGGGCTCGCCCAGCGCTTTCGGTTTAGCAACTGGCAATTTAAGCCGACAAGACCTGTTCCCGTTCTACGGCCATCGACGGGACGGTCCGTTGCGGCTCAGTAACCGGCTCTTGCCCAATGGCGCGCACCCAATCCAGATCTCCGCGCCGCCACACATAAGCAAAACCCACCATTAAAATCGCAAAAAACGCCAGGATGTCGATCAGCGCAATCTTCGCCAGTTGCTGGGCAGAACCGCGCACATCTTCAACGCTCGTTGGCGCCGCCGCCAAAGGCACACCTAATTCGCGATAAATCCCCTGCGCTGCCGTCGTCAAATCGCTGCCAGTATTCCCTGCCGTTTTAGAGGTGCTTCCTGCGGCCTGCACAACTTGCAAATTCGGATCCATCAAGTGCGTCGCTTTGCCGAACACATTGGCCCAGGGAAAGAAAAACGCCACTTCCACGTCGAAAATAATGAACAGCAGTGCCACTACATAAAATCGAATGTCGAACTGCACAAAGCTCGATCCAATTGTCGGCTCGCCACATTCGTAGATCTCCAACTTCTCCGGGTTTGGTGCCTTGGGTCGCAAAAACTTGCCGACCACCAGGTTCACAAATAAAAACGCGAACCCAAACGCCACAAACAGCGCCAAATATCCGGCAATCATCGTCGGAGTGGTCATGAACTACCGCCAGCTGTTTGCGCTTCGCTCCCGTTCCCTTTGTGGGAGAGGGCCGGGGTGAGGGGGCGCCACAGATCGCTTCCCTCAAGTAAGAATCCCACATTTTAAGGGCCGTGTCACGCTTTTCAAGCCGGTCACCGCGTCGATTAGTCTACGGTCACTTTCGTTTTTACCGAATTCGCGATAAAGCACTGTTCGTGTGCCAGATGATGTAATCGCTCATTTTCCGCGCTAGTTGGCTGACGATTCTCGCCATAGACGATTTTGGGATGCAGCGTAACCGCGCTGACCCAAGGAATTCCCTGCTCGTTCTTGGTCATCACCCCAACGGCTTCGTCCTCATAACGATCAACCTCAAAACCCTGCTTCGATGCCAACCACAGAAACGTCAACATGTGGCAACTGGAAATCGCCGCCACAAAGGCTTCTTCCGGATCAACACACGCCGCATTCGACCACGGCGCTGGTATCGCGCTAGGCGAAGACGACGCCGCCACGGTCGCCCCGCCATCAAAGCTCCAAACATGTTCGCGGGAATATTTCCCTTTAAGAAAATCCGGCCCACTGCGCTGCCAGCGGACAGTTGCTCGGTGTTCCGACATTCCGCATTGCTCCTATGTTTTGGCCCCTCGACCTGGTGTCCTGTTATGCCCCAGCGGGTTTCAATTCCATCCAATCCGTCCCGTTAATTTTCCACAACCGTCCCGACTTCCGATCAAGCCGATATGCCAAATAAACCTTCCCGTTCGAAGTCAAGATAACTTCGTAATCGCCCGACGGCACCGCACTTGCATCCTTAATTTTTACAAGTTTATTGTCTGATTCACGCCAAGTTTCCCCATTGCTTCGATCAATCTTCCACGTTTCCCAAGTATCGCCAATAAAGGTCGATTGCAAATCATATTTGTTCGCACTAGTTCCAGAAGGCATGTTACCCGCTGCTTGTCCCCACGCCGGTCCATTCGCCATTTGCCCCATGATCCATCCGGCAAATAAACACGCTGCCGCCAAAAACCCAAGTCGAATTCGCTTGCTCATTCAAACACCTCTTGGAATTAATTGTTGTTATTTGAACAGATGCCCGCTTCTTTACCGGATCGAAGCGATATAACGCCAAGCCACACGCCTTACCATCCAAACGGCCCTTCGCAAATAATCTCCGACAATTTCTTCCGCTCGCTCGGGGCTTCCCGCTTTTGATTCTGTTCCGATAGATCTTCCTTTTTGCCAGGCTTGCCGATCGCCACGATCGCTTCTACACGGAAACCATCTGGGATTTTCAAAGCGGTCTTGGCCCGATCGTAATCAAACCCTTGCATCCCATGGACCACATATCCTTTCAGCCAGCCCTGCAATGCCAGATTCTCCCAGGCGGCCCCGGTATCGAACGAATGGGTTGGATACGGCTTACCGTTAAAGTCGAAGGTGGTTTTGGATATGAATACCAACAGCGCGGCCGCATTCTTCGTCCATTCTTGATTCTGTGGCACCATCAAATCAAAAAACGTTTGCCAATGTGTGCTGCCGCGCCGAGCGTAAAGAATCCGACACGGCTGATTGTTGTACGACGACGGCGCCCATCGCGCCGCTTCAAACATCACCTTTAGCTCTGCCTCCGAAATTTCCTCGCCCGACATCGCCCGCGGCGACCAGCGATCCAAAAACAATTTATCAATCGCATGATCTGCCTTCCGCACTTCACTGCCTTTGATCATGGCAAACCTCCTCTGTTTTGTTTCAGTTGATCTGAGCGCGCCTGAATGCAATTTCTGCGGCATCACGACCACGGGCTTCTCCCAATTTAATGCGCATTCAGTGGCTCAATTTTAGCTGTAGAAACGCGCGCGCAGATACACTAACTTAAGATATTGAACAGATTCGTTCTTTGACAATTCGTTCCAGGAATAACAAAGCCGCGGCGAGCTTAGCCCCCGGTTTTGCCGAGGGGGTCGCCTAACGCGCACGCTGAAACGATCCGCGTTTACTTGTAGCGGAAAGTTGGTCGCAGCAAACTGCTCCTTTTCACGCAATCGGCGCTCAACTTTCCCCTCGAAATTTTTTTCTTTTTGTGTCCGCAGAAAAAAACGCCGGGGTTTCTCGAGCGGATTTTTGGCCGTGGCCCACTTCAAGAGGAAAGTTGGGGGAAAATTCGAAGCCCTGCTCCTGCAAATGCACCGGTTTTCTTGATCCGGTGGATAGTGAAGAACAGCAAACTCAGGAAAAATCGATCCGCAATAACTGCGATCTGTTATCAGTGCCCCAGCGGCTCGCCGCTGCCGGTGCTAGCCGAATCGACTCCAGCCCCCGCTGTGAGATGTTGGCGGCCTGCGAAACCGGCATCCAGTTCGTGCCAATACAGCACTTCCGGCTCGTCCAACTTCCAACATAGATAGGCTTCCCGGCCATCAATGAGCGTCGGAAAATCGACCAGCCCTTCCTGGCCATTTTTCGGCTCCAGTCCCAACTTGGTCAACTCTTCCACATAATCCCGCAGCCGACGGCCGTCTTTTTCCAATTCTTCTTCAATCTGCACCAGTTCTTCACTGTACATGTCTGTCGATTGCCCGTTGCGGCCGGCCAGCAAATGAGCCAACCGATCACGCCGATCAATAACGTCGCGCGACAGTTCGGCTAAATCCTTTACAATCGCCCGCACCAGTGGCAGCATGGCGTTGGCCCGCTCCACCGTGAAATATTTGCGATCGGTTTTCGGGTTGTCGTTCATAAGAAGTCTTGTCTGTGTTGCTGCGCCAACTGACCGATCCCTAGGTTACTGATTCGGTCCACCATGCACAGGTTCGACGATAACTTTCGATTCCGCCACCGCCGCAGGATTGAGCGTGGCACGGCCCCAAGCTATGTCCAATGGCAGCCGTGCAAAATCGACGATACACCCGTCGCGGCTATAACAACTCAAATCGTGCGAGGCGCCCATAAAAATACAATCGACTGGGCAAGGTTCCACGCATAAAGCACAAAACATGCATTTCGAATAATCGATGGTGAACCCTGTTATCTTGAAACCCTTCCCATTGGTGACGCGCTCTTTGCCAATGTAAATGCAATCCACCGGACAAGCCTTGGCGCACTGATCGCAAGCAATGCAGGTTGTTAGGTCATAACGATGAAAGCCGCGATAGCGCGCCGCCACCGGAACCGGCCGCTCCGGGTATTCGAACTTGTGTGTAAACGTGCCGCGCTCTGGCTCGTAGGTCTTAAACCAATAGCGCAGTGTAATCCACAACCCGTGGGCCACGGTCGAAACAGCATCCCAAATATCACGAAACCAGCGTCCCATACAATCGATTCCCGTTCATTTCTTCGCAATGCAATTCGATCCAAGTCGCAACTCGGAATCAACGCAACAAGTTCGTGCGTTTCGGCAATCGAATTATAGGCCCCGGCGCTAATGCCGCAAGCGATGTGCCAAAACACACACAACCGCAAATCGAGCGCTACCGACAGGACAAGCCAATTAAATGCGCCATTCCTTCATAAGCTGCACTTCTTCTCTCAAATGCTAGTTCCTATCGTGAATGAATCCAAACATGACAAGTGCGCTAAGGCATCTTCAAAGCGTTGGGAATTGAAAAAAATGTGCTCTGTCGCAATGTCATGCAACAATGCTCTTCGGAATGACTAATGGGTCGAAATCGGTAGGCATTGGTAGATATCAATAGGTCCCTTGAATTAAGTTGTCCTGAAACCTGACGAAGTGTGGTGTTCTTTCAAGTTTGGTCCCAAATTGAGAACTGCCGCTCCATTTATTTAGAATTCTGCGACGTTCGATTCACGGCGATAAGTGCCTATGTTGCATGGCGCATTAGCGAATTAACCTGTTTTACAATAACGTTTTACGTAGGAATCTGACCATTGTCGGTGTGAGGATCGATCCGCTCACCGGCATCGAAATCAGACGAATTGTGTGCTGAAAGCGCAAAAAAATGGTCAAAAAGCGTCCTTAAGCGAGCCAAGTTTGCTTGACTATGGCTTCGGAGCACGTAGAGTGAATTGAAGGAAGTGCCTGCGCCATCGTCACTTGATGGCGATTCCGCAGGCAAGATTCGCCTGAGCCCCGCTATGGTTTGGCCCTTTGCCGAATCTATGACCCACCAGTCGCGGTGGGCCGTAGGTAGCGAATTGATCGGGCGACACCATGAAGGAATAAAAGATGCTGGTCCTCTCACGCAAGAAAAACGAGAGTATTGTCATCAACAATGACATTACGATCGTCGTTGTAGAAATCCGGGGGGACAAGGTGCGGCTCGGCGTGGAGGCGCCGAAGGAAGTACCGGTCCACCGTCGTGAGGTCTATGACGCGATTCGCCGCAATGAGGTGGCTGCACAAACTCGCGCTTCCGCAAATGGCGGTGCTGACTCGAATTCGAGCAGTACCAACAACAGTTAGCGCGGAAATCTGCTGACCGACTTTCGTCATTTCCATCGGCTCGCATGGGCCTCAAAGGTAGCGTTTGAGCATACCTTCCGTGTCTCAGCGCTGCTGTTTTTAGCCAGCCAAGGGCTTGAGTCCCGCGAAAGAAATTATCGCGATCGCGGTTTCTCGCGCTTCATAAATACAGCGATGCTGGTATCCACTTGACTTGCAGTGGCATCGCCACTACAAACCCTTGCGACGCCACGCTTTCAAATCGTACTTGTGCTAACGCACATTCGGCCATTGGCCCCGTCGTCTAGCGGTCTAGGACACCGGCCTTTCACGCCGGTAACACGGGTTCGAGTCCCGTCGGGGTCACTAAATTCCCTATACAGTCGGTATTTCTCGATGACAACACAGCAGCTTGATTCACGTTGAACGCTATTGGCGCCGGCTGGTGCGCCGGATTCTGCGCCACTTCATCAGTCTCGCGTTTGTGTGTGCGAAGGTCTTTCGTTTCGTCTGGTCGCAGAGCTCGGGCTATATGTTCCTCTGTAACCTGCAAATAGTGTTTCTTCGCCACGGCTTCGCTATTGCCCATCCATGCACAGACGACATGGGCCGCGAACGTCTCCTGTAACTCTGTCTGTCGCGAGCTCCGCATGTTCTGGAAGAGCTTGGGCCATTGTTTGACGCCTGCACGCTTCATAATCCGCTGCAGCTGCGTACGCAGGTTTGAGTTACTATCCCGGTAGCGAGTGATCACGGGCTCATTGGACGCCGGTGGACGGCCATTGCAGGTCTCGAACTCGTTGAAGACACGCTCGATGTGTGGCCGCAGTTCAGGGAAGATCGGCACCACGCGGCTTTCATGTCCCTCGTACTGCTCGGTCTTGGAGGAATGCACGGTCAATGTCCCCGCGTCCAGGCTGACGTCGCCCCAGTACAGCGCCAAATGCTCCGACGGGCACCGCAGGCCGCCGTAGCGGCTCAGAGTGAATATGAGACCCCATTCGGCGTCCGGACATTCTGCTAGCACTTTGTCGGCCTCTGCCCGCGTCACGAAGTATTCGCGTTCTTTGTTGGCCTGGACGGCGATCCCCTTCATGTTGCCGAATGGATTGTTTGCTATCAAATTTCGCTTGGCGGCTGCCTGAAACAGCTGTCTGGCTCGACCACAACGACGCCGGACGGTATTTGGCCCAAGTTTTCGCTTGATTGGCTTGCCATCACTCGATTTCTCCTGTTGCGCAAGCCAAATCCGCCAGTCGTCGGCATCACCTTCAGTGATGTCGGCCATGGGCTTGCCGGCGCCAAAATACGCGACCAAATTCTGCCGAACACGTTCCAAATTGACCCGGGTGCCAATTTTTATATCAGTCCGCTTGGCCAGATATCAAAGTGAGCGTCAGTCACCTGCAAGTAATGTTTCTTCGCCACAGCTTCGCTGTTGCCCATCCAGGCACAGACAACGTGCGCTGGGAACTTCTCCGCGAGCTTTTCGTCGTGAATGTCGCCGTAAAAAATCGAGGCGCCGCGTCGAAATCAGGCGGCCCATTCGCCTGTCGGAATGCCGCCGGCTTTCAGTAGTGCTAATCGAACTTCGACAACGCTACGGCACTTGGGCAGTGTTAGGGCGATAGTCGGAACGTACCCCGTGACAATCTTCCCCGTTTGGATCGGCTATCGGCCGATCAACGTGGGCAATAGCCAGCAAATGTTTGCCGCTGGGGTCCGCGAATTCAAACACGCGATACCGTGAGAGTCTTCCGCTATCATTCTTGCTCATTCGTATTCAAATTCCGATAGGCGGCCGCGATGACGCAAATTCAAAGCCAGCCGATGTAAGCCCGAGTAATTACGCCGTCTCTTAGGACTCAAAACCGAATTTCCAAAATCGCTCTTTATTGTACACAAATACTTTGAATTGTGAATTTTCTGCTTGTATACTGTAAGCTACGCTACCAGCCCCTTATAAAGAGGGGTGAGAGTTAATTTTATCCCATTGAGATGCACCTATGACGACCTACCGTAGCTCCCGACCCTCGTTGCGCAATCGACAATTTTCAAACCAACGAGTACGAACCGGCAACCGCCGCGGCAATCTCGAACGACTTGAATTTCGTCGCGTGCTAGCCAACAACCTGTCGTTAAGTATCCCTACAAACCTGGCGGCGTTCCAGGGTGGCATCGTGGCGGTTCCGGTAGAGGTAACGACGCTGTCCGACGGCGGTTCGAATACGGGGATGAGCTCAGCCAGCATCGCTGTCAACTACAATCCGTCGGTATTTACCGTCTCCAATTCGGATCTTTTCCTTGGTTCTGCGGAGGTGGCTGCGGGATCGATTTTCAATATCACATCGACTCTTAATGCCGGTCAGATGGACATTGGGCTGAATCCGATTTCGACGCCTTCGATTGCGACCGCCGTCGGCAGCGCCACTGGGCCCATCACCATCACTACCAGCGCGAATCTTCCAAATCTGTCGAATGCCGACAGTGTTGTCATTAACAGTGTTTCCGGTTTTTCGCAGGCTAACGGCACGTTTGGAATCACGGCCACGGGCGCTAACACATTCACATTGAACGGCACGAATGGAATTACCGGCTCCGGAACGGGAGGGGCCTTTACGCTGGGGTTCCAGTCGTCTGGCCAGCCGAACGACAGTTTAGTTGTGATCGATTTTCACGTGAAGACAGGAGCGCCGACTGGCAGCAGCCCGATTAGCGTTGTGTCGAGCAATTCCGCTGGAACGACAAGCGTGAACGCCGGCACAACCGGTCAGAATGCATATGGACTTAACTTTACGAGCGGCAGCGTCAATGTGACCGCGGCCGCGCCGGCGCTGGGGTCGTTTGGAAACGTCGTTAAGAATCCGTTTCAGGTCAACTCCAAGGATGTCGGAATCGGCACAATGATTTCGCTGCCCGATGGATCGGTCATAAGCAACGGTGGCTTCGACAATGCCAGCCCCAATTGGTATCAGCTGATTCCCGATTCCTCTGGAAACTATTCCAGCGGGACGTGGCACCAACTGGCAAACAGTAATGTCGGCAGGTTGTTCTTCGGCTCCGCCGTGTTACAAAACGGTCAAGTGCTGGTGGTCGGCGGCGAATACACGAACATCAGCGACGCGATCAGTTCGGTCGTGGGTACGGCGGGCGCTCCGATCACTGTTACGACCTCAACACCCCTTGCGCCTTATGTCCTTAACAACAACAGTGTCAATATTTCGGGCGTCACCGGCTTTGCAAACGCGGGCAATAACAACTTCAACGTGAACAAGGGATTCACGATCACTGTCACGGGAACGAATACTTTCACACTGAACGGCACCAACGGCGTGGTCGGCACAGCCAACGCAGGCACCGGCACAGTCGGAGTAGGCGACGCAAATACTGGGGAGATTTTCACGCCGCCAACCACGCCCGGCGGGACGGGCAGCTGGCAAAACATTACCCCGTTCCCGGACGGAACGTTCGGCGACGGAAACATGGAATTGATGAGCGATGGCACCGTGCTTACCGAGGCGCTGGGCACCAACAAAACGTATCGATACAACCCAGCGATGGATCCGCTGCTCAATCCAAGTCTGCCAGCGAACACGAATCCTTGGACGCAAGACGCTTCACTTCCCAACGGTCTTGGCAACGACGAGGCCGCTTGGACCAAGTTGCCCGACGGCAGCATTCTGTCGTATCTAGTGGACACCAATGCCGGGCAAGTTGGTTACCGATTTGTCCCGGGCGCGACCATTGCTCAGGACCAGTGGGTTTCGACGGGCAGCGCCCCGAACCCGCTGGGGTCTAACGGCGGCGCCAATGTGGGCAATGAGATGGGGCCGGGGTTTTTGCTGCCGGATGGTCGCGTCTTTACCATTGGCGCCAGCGGTTACACAGCTCTTTATTCGCCGCCAGCGCTGGCCGGCAACATGACCGGAACATGGGTCGCTGGGCCGACGGTTCCCAACGGCATGGGCGCCACCGACGCGCCAGGTGCGATGATGCCCAATGGTGACGTGTTGTTCGCTGTGAGCCCCTACATGACGACGAACGGCACGAGTGGCAATCCGGCGCCGGTCAATGCGGTTTTCAACCAGCCAACGCAGATTGATGAGTTCAACCCATCGACGAACACGATCAGCGTGGTGTCTCCGAGTCAATCTGCTGGCACGGTTTTTGTGACTAGAATGCTCAATCTGCCGAACGGCCAGATTATGTTCACCGACCAATCCAGCAGTTCGTTTGTATACTCACCCAACTCGGCGCCGAACGGGACGGCAACGCCGCTGGCCGCTTGGCGCCCCGTCATCACGAACATCAAGCAAAACAATGATGGCTCGTTTACGCTCACCGGCACTCAGCTCACTGGAATTTCGGAAGGCTCCGGATACGGCGACGACGCTCAAATGGCGACCAATTATCCGATCGTGCAGCTTGCGATCGGCGGCAACACGCTGTACGCGACTACATCGAATTGGAGCAGCGCCAACGTAGCGACCGGCGGTCAGTCAGAATCGGTCAAGTTCACATTGCCTTCGGGCGTCCATTTGAGCGACGTCAATTCGTTCACGGTGATTGCCAACGGCATTCCCTCTCTTCCGGCCACACCCCTGATTCTCGGCCCCGGTCAAGAGAATCTTGTCATTGAAGTCGATCCAAACGATTCCAGCACGATCGATGTTTTCGTCGATGGCGGTGGCTTAATCGCACAGTTTGCCAACAATTCCGCCAGCCCGATCAGCATCTTCGGTGATGGCAACAACAACCGTGTCACGATTTTGGAAAGCTACGGCGTCGTAAACACCCCGGTCAGCTTCGACGGCGGCGGCTCCAGCGGATCGCCGGGCGATCAGCTGTTGGTCGTTGGTGGCAGTGGACCCGATTCGCTTGTTTTGTCGCCGATTACGCCCACGAGCGCCAGCATGACGTTTGATGGCTCGCAGCCCTATTCCTACACGAACATTCAGCAGTTCGCTTACTACGGCGCGGGCGGCAATGACAAGATGACCGTTGACGACAGCATGTCGTTGTCGTCCGTGCCGATTTTCTACGACGGCGACAACGGCTTCTTGTTTGTCCCCGGCCAAAGTTTGATCCCGGACGGACCGCAAACCGGCGGCAGCTTCGCCAACGGCAACGGCTTCAACACATTGCTCCTTACACAAACCGGCGGTGCCACACAGACGAGTGACACCTATAGCGTCGGTCCGAATCCCGGCGAAGGGAGCGACGTAATCGTCGGTGGCGGAGTCACTCAAACCGTCGACTTCGAGAATCTGTCGCCCACTTACGACAGCGTTCCGGCCACCATGCTGACTGTCAACGGTACGAATGCCGACAATTTCATCAATTACATGGAAGGCAACGACACTACCGGCAATCCCAATCCAGCTTGGGGCCAAGTCAGCGTCGATAATCAAGAACCGATCAATTTCACCAATAAGACTAATCTCGTCATCAACAGCCTGGCGGGCAACGACGATACCAATCTGAACGATCCGTCGAACAATCCCACCGCGCTGACGAGCATCACCGCCAATGCCGGCGACGGGACGGACGCGATCACCACACACGGGGGCGTTGGCAACCTCAACGTGACGTTTAACGCCGGGGCGGGAACCGACACGCTTGATGCCTCGAACGTGGCCGGGACGAGCACTGTCACACTGAACGGCGGCGCTGGCGACGATACATTTATCGGCAGTACGGCAGCAGGAGTGAACAACACGTTCGCTGGCGGAACCGGCCAGAGCACGATTCTGCTCAATGGTAGTAGCGGCAACGATCACATCAGCGTTACTCAAACCGGAGTCGGAGCGTATACATCGAACGTAAATGGGGTCATGCACAACGACACGTTCAGCAACGTCCAACAGTTTCTGATCGAAAGCGGTGGCGGCAACGACGTGATTTATGTGACCCCCGGCGACAATCTAGCCTCAGAGCTACACTTTACGGTCGATGGCGGCGGCGGTTTCGATGAATTGGCGGTCGGGGATGCCGGAACGGGCGACCTGCTGCTATATCAGAAGGGCGCCACCCCCGACAGCGGCTCGATCATCGTCGGTCCAGGGAATGCGGCGCCCGCAGAGGTCGATTTCCAGGGGATAGATTCCGTCAATCCGATTCCGGCCAGCGGGGGCCGCGTGGTGACGTTCCCGTTCGATGTGTTCGAATCAAATAATTTTCAATACGACGCCTACGATTTGGGCGCTCCGACGAGCACGACGATCGCCGCAAACATCTTCCCGGGACCCGATCCTGTCTTCGGTCTGCCGGGCGACAGCGACTGGTTCAAGGTCGAAGCAAACGTCACCGGCACGCTCGATTTCCAACTCTATTTCACCACCTTGGCGACCGTGCCCAGCGGGCGGCCGGGCTTGCCCGGCAACGGCCAACTCGACCTCGACGTCTTCGATGCGGCAGGGGACTTGATTTCGTCGAGCGCCGCCACGAGCAGCAACCAGCGGGTGCGAATCCCCGTTGTGCAAGGACAGGCATACTATGCGGAGATCATGGGTGCGGGTGCTGCAATCAACGCTTACTCGATGACGGTGATTAACTCACCGCCTCCGGTGCCGTACGATCTGGAGTTATCGCGCAGCGTTCTAGTGGCGTCGCAAGTGAGCACGGGCGGCGGTTACACTTCGGCGCCGACTGTAACGGTCAGTGGCGGTGGCGGCACGAACGCCGTCGCCACTGCCTACCTTGGCTCTGGGGCCACGGCGGGAGAAGTCGTGGCGGTCACGATCACGGGTGGTACGGGTTACACTTCCGCCCCCTCGCTGATCCTTAGCGGCGGCGGCGGCTCTGGCGCTAGCTACACAGTATCGCTCACCGACGGTGGCGATCTTCCAGGCAATTCACCGAATGACGATAGTGGGCGCGATCAGTTCGATAACGTGACGAACGTCACCAAGCCACTCATTTATATTCGACTCGACGACGCAATCTTGCTCAACGACTTGCCCGGCAACGGCGCTACCGATTCGCCGCCAATCAAAGTCATTCCAATTCCCTTCAGCGCCAATGGCACAACGCCCGGCTATCGCGTCGCGATCTTCGACGGCAATAACACTTCGACTCCCGTCGGCTTCGCCAGCCAAGTCGCCGGATTCCCCGGTTTATATCAATACCAGTTCACCACTGCGCTAGCCGACGGCGTGCATCATTTGGTCGCCCGTGTGCAAATGGTCGATGGCGCCACGCCGATGGAGACTGGCTTTGGCGATTACAGTACGTCGTTCGACCTCACAATCGACACAGTCGTGCCGCCGGTATTCTTTGGGACGTCGCAAGTGACGCCGGCGCTGGGGAACATCGGCAGCGACGGTCTCGCTTCCAGCAGCGATTCCGGCTGGAATGTTGATCCGCCCACGTTAAATGACCAGATCACCAACGCAACTACGCCGACGTTTTACGGCACGGCCGAATCAAACACGATCATCGACGTGTACGCCGTGGCGAATACCGGCCCGTACAACGGCCAAGACGTGCTGATCGGCGAAACCACAGCCGTGCCGATCGACGGAACGAATGTCGATCCGAGCGGCCAGTGGAGCATTCAATCGAATATGAGCATGAATGACCCCCGGTTCTTCACCAAGGACGGTGAACGGGTGATTCATGTCACAGCGACCGATCTGGCCGGCAATGTCTCGCCCGAGCAACAGATGAAGATTTTTGTGGATACGCAAGGACCGCAAATCTCCGGCATTGGCATTACGGGGGCGCCAGGCTACGACATCTTCACAGAAAAAAGCGCCGACAACACCAGCGGCCCCACGCCGTTGGTCTACGGCCTCGATATCAACATACAGGATTTGCCGCCGCGCGTGGCCGACTTCCTCTACAACGCGATCGAAACGGCGATCGTCGATGGCCAGCAGTACATCAATCCCACTACCGGCCTGCCTGTTCCCGGCGCCTTTGCCAATGGCGGCATCTCGGTGGTCGGCGAGGCGAATGGTCCGATCAGTTTCTACGTTACCGCGACTAACGACACGCCGACCGCGGGCACTCCCGCCACGGCCACGGTCACGCTCCATTTCGTCGATGCCAAGGGGAACCCCATCGCGCTGCCCGACGATCGTTACACCTTGACGATCGACGACACAGTGATTGTGGACCCGGTAGGCAATTTGCTCGATGGCGAAAGCAACGCCAGCGGGCCGACCAACGCGCCCACATTCCCCAGTGGCAACGGCGTGCCGGGAGGCAACTTCACCGCATCGTTTACTGTTGACAGCCGGCCGGAATTGGGCGCTTTTGGCTCTTCCCGTATCTATGAAGACACCAATGGCAACTTTGTATGGGATCCGCAGAATCCCGACGCCGTCAATCACGATCTGACGCTCACTTTGCAGATCGCTCCTACACTGGTAGGCAAATTCTCGCCGATGGGCGTCCACGACGCGGTATTCACCGGCGACTTCGCCAATTCGTCGCTGGCCACGCCAATCGAGGCCAACGGTTTCGACGAACTGGCGGCGTTCGGCTCCGACCCACTGGCAAACGGCGGCGCCGGCGGATTCCGCTGGCTGATTGACATGAACGGCGACGGCGTCATCAATCCGGCCGACGGCGACATCGCCTACGATATGCCGAGCAGCTTTAAGTTCAACGGCCTTCCACTGGCCGGCAATTTCCAGGGAGACACGCCGGCGCAATTAAGGATTCACGGCGACGAACTGGCCCTCTACAGCGCCGGTACGTACGAGTTCTTCAAGATCGATTACACGCAAACCAATCCCCAAACTGGCACGAAGGGGATTATCGTTCCACTCAACACGATTACGACGAATCTGCGTGGCTATCCAATCGTCGGCGATTTCAACGGCGACGGAATCACCGATCTGGCCACGTGGCAAACCAACGTGTTTCAGTTCAACTTGGGACAGCAGCCGGGCGGCCCGGGCACGCCAATCGTCTACACTGGACTGGTGGACACGACGATCAAGTTTGGCTTTCCCGGCGTCGGCGAAATCCCCGTGGCCGCCGACATGAACCAGGATGGCATCACCGACATCGGTTTATGGACACCGTCGGGAACCAACGGCGACACCACGGCCCAGTGGTACTTCCTGATGTCGAACGACCTGCCGCCGTCGTTGGGCGGCGCGCCGCCAATTGCCTATCCGGCACCGCTCACTTCTTCAGCTGGCTTGGCTGCGTCGATTGCGTTCCTCCAAGGACAGTTGGACCATCCGTTCAGCCCGGCACCCCTGGGACAGGATTTGTCGGCTCAGATTTTCAACATCTACGATAATCCGATTGTCGGCAATTGGGATCCGCCGCTGGCGCCGTCGGTGTTATCCGGATCGACGGACGTCACGCCGCCGACGAGCACCATGAGCGCGTTGCCGGCCGTCGAAACATCGGCAGGGTTCACAGTCAGTTGGACGGGCCAAGACAACACAGGCGGCTCAGGCATCGCCATGTACGATATCTATGTCTCCGATAACGGCGGCGCCTATACGCCCTTTGTGACTGGCAGCACGGCAACTTCCGCAACATTCACCGGTCAGAACGGGCACACCTACAGCTTCTTTAGCGTGGCCACGGACGACGCCGGCAACGTGCAAACCACGCCAAGTGGCGCGGAAGCGACTACGACCGTAAACGCGATCACGCCGACAACCACGACGCTGGCCACATCGCTAAGCACATTCGTGCCCGGGCAAACGGTGACGTTCACGGCCACGGTAAGCGCCGCAGGACTCACGCCCGCCGGCAACGTGATCTTCAAGGACGGCAACGTCGTGCTTGCGACCGTGCCGCTGCAAGGCGGCGTGGCCACTTGGTCCACCGCCAAATTGGCGTTGGGCAAACACACCATCAGTGCCAGTTATCTCGGACTAGAAAATGTTTTGCCAAGCGTCTCTCTGGGCCAGTTGTTTTCGGTGGTGACCGCCGCGCTCGAAGCCGATCCGTACATCGCTGGTGCCACCGCCTTGTATGTCGGCGGCACCAGCGGCGCCGACACCATTACGTTCGCGCCGGCCGACCCCTACGGTGACGTCACTGTGACGATTAGGAACAATGCGACCAAGAATAAGACCATGGCGCTCGGCGTATTTGCTCCAACCGGTCACATCGTGGCGTACGGTATCGCCGGCAACGACACGATTCAGTACACAACGTCAACAATCGGTAGACAGGCGTACTCCATTTCGAACCCGGCAATGTTCTTCGCTGGCACGGGCAACTGCACGCTCATCGGCGGCCCGGGCGACGATATCCTCGTCGGTGGCGGTGGCAATTGCACCATTATCGGCGGTGGTGGCAATGACCTGATCATCGGCGGCAAGGGCCAAAGCAAGCTTTATAGTGGTGTACGCGGCAAGCCGACGAGCAACCCCAACAACGGGAGCATTATCATCGCCGGTTCCACCATCTATGACCAGAACGCGGCCGCGTTGGCAACAATCTTGGCCGAATGGGACGCCCCGTTACCATATGCCATGCGGATAGCAAATATCGCGAGCATCGCCAGCGGTTACCCGCTGACTGCTAACCAAATTCTCGACCCGTCGGCCATAGATCAGGTTTTCAGTGACGGCGGCTCGGATTGGTTCTGGGACTTGACCGGTAAAGTGAAGATCAATAACCGCGTGGCCGGTACTCTGTTAAATTAGCAAGCTGGATCGCCGGACATTTGCTTTGAACGGGCTGATATTAATTTGGATCATCTTAGCCCTGGACGGATTAGTGGCTATATTCGCCTGTATCGCTGCCCAAGACGACCAAGTCGTTAAGATCCGTTGGGTATTTGCGGCAGGCATCTACATTACCGTCGCCCTGGCTGCCATATTTGTGCCGAACGATTCGTCCATGCACCGTTAGTAAGCCCGCACTGCCTGTGGTGGGCCATTTCATCGTGGGTCACGTAAAACGGGCCCCCTGCCAGTGAAATGCAGAGAGGTGGGAAACATGCGGCATGAAATTCTCTACCCGCGAGATACTGTGGATTATTCTGGCGGCAGCCCTCGCCATTGGCTGGTACGCTGACCACCGGCAGCTAATTCATCGGGTCGATTCCGCAGAACAGCAAATGGTGAAGTAGCAGGTCAAACAACCTCCCGCACCATCGCCAGGATGGCCACCTTGGTGGCTTCCGGTAGCGTCGGCCAGCGGTCGATCAGCAGTGCTAGGCCAGGGTCAGCTACGATGTGGGCTGCGTCTCCAGTCGCACCAAATTGAGTCGAAATTGCGCCGGATTCTGCGTCACTGGAAATTGGCGATTGCGATAAGTCGTTGCTATGATTACCTGTTACGTGATGCCCTTCGAGTCCCGTCGGGGTCACTCCATATTCTTCGAGAGATGCTACTTGCGCCGCCAGCGATAGAGAATGTCACGTTGCGATAGCGCACATTCTACGGCCATGGTGGGCCCTCTTCTGGGCCAATTTTCCAGGGCTATTGCGCTCTAGTGAATCGAAGCCAATGCGAGTTGAAAGTGATTCTTGTGTTCCGTGACCGCGCAACTAAATCGTGCGTCGTAAGCAATTGCCTCGTCACAGCGCGAATTCCGTATGGATGCATGATTGGCTTCGTTGCGCGCCCCAGTCATAAACTCAATTCGTCGTAATTTGAGAGCATCCCCAGCGCTGTAAGAGGCTGCCAAATAACTGACTCGGCAAGCTAGGAAATCCGGCGAATCAATCATAGTCAGCCGGGTTTTTTGTCAGCCTGTAAGCAAAATCAGTTGCTTGTTGTAAGTCCCTAATCTTCGATGTGAAGAATGCATGCGTAAATGAGGCGGAAAGAAGGTTCAATTATCAATGAGCTAAGCTGGGGGAACCTTGTCGGAGGTTCCGAAGATTCTGTGAATTTCGTGTAATCCGTGTCGATATGACTTCCCGGTATCGTAAAGATTTACTGCCCGTAAGGTCTAAGCCGATTGGCAAGGAATTCCTATGAAGTTCTCGTCTAGGAAATTGAAGAGTTGTCTGGCAAGTTCCTTGTGTGTGTTGCTGGCGCTGCCAGCATATGGCCAGCAACCGAGTTTTACTCCGGCCGTCAGCCCGACCTATTTAGACGGATATGCGCCATTATCGTTGCCTCGACCCCAGGCTACTGCGACGGGCACCGAATACACCGCTCCGCCAAGCATCGAAGAGAGTCCCCCGCAAAATACAACACAGGTGTCGGATTCCCAGCAGGATCCAAATCTAAATGGGGTGCTGCAAACTGCGTTCAGTGCGAAAACCCAGGACACGCCGCAACCGGCCCTGCCTACAGTAGTTCAGCAGTTCGCCAAGAGCTATGAGGCTCCTGCGCCGACAGTTCAGGCAGCCAAGAGTTACGAGGCTCCCGCTCCTATGCCGGGAATTCAGCCGGCCGCCAAAAGCTCATTTACCAGTGCATCTTTAGTGCAGCAAACGGCCAGCAGCTGCGATGCTACCGGTGTGGCCGCCAGTACGCAGCCGGCGGTTCCCTGCACTCAGCCGGCAGCCCCGTGCTGTACGGCGCCAAGTTGCGACAGTCCATTCGATCGTCACTGCGGCGTCTTTGGTGATTTTTTGTATCTGCGCGCCTTCGATGTTGACATGGCGCACGGTATTCAGCAGAACGGCGTGGGCGGATTAGGAACGGCTCCAGCAGGCGATGTGGGCACTGCCCAACCTAAATTTGAACCCGGTTTTCGCATCGGTTTCGACTGGGCTTGCAGTTGCACCTCGGATGTTCGTTTAACCTACACTTGGTACCAAAGCCAAACCAGCGATTTTTTGCCCGCTGCTCCAGGCATAGGCGGCACAGCGGCTTCGTTAGTGTTGTTCCCCAATACGATCACTGCCGCTTCAACTTTCGATTCGTTGCTTGCAAATTACAATATCGATTTCCAAACCGTCGACATCGACTATAACTTTCTGTTGGATCGCTCTGAATACTCGGAATGGAATCTTTCCGTAGGCGCACGCTATGCTCACTTGGAGCAAGATTTCTCGCAGCTGGGAGTGTTCAGCGGGGCGACCGGCGAGGAACACACCTTCACCACCATCGGATTCGATGGCGTTGGTTTGCGAACCGGTATCGACGGCCAACGGGAATTCGGCAAAAGCCGGGTTGTTCTCTATGGCAAAAGCTTCTTGAGCTGTCTATTTGGCGACTTTAGCAGCCGGTACACACAGTTTAATGTGACCACCACCACCACCGAGGCCACCTCGCATTGGGTCGATGCAAGGGTGATGCCGATTTTGGAAACTGAAGTCGGTCTGCGCTGGACCAGCTGCAACGATCATTGGAAAGCTGGCGCAGGCTATTACACGGCCTATTGGTTCAACGCTGTCGACACGGCCGAATTCATTCAGGCGGTGCAGAACCAAAGTTTCACTGGCGCGTCGCACGCAATCGTGTTCACCGGCCTGGTGGCGCACGCCGAGTTTGACTTCTAGTTTCTTGGATATCAATGTGTTATGCAAAGCCGGCGCGGGCTCTAGTGACCCGCGGCTGGCTTTTTTTAATTCGCTGACAGCCGATACCGGCGGCAACGTCATCACGTTCTCACCGGCCAATGCCGCAGGCGACGTGGCAGTGACGATCAACAACAGCACGACCAAGAATAAGATAGTTTCGCTGGGAACGTTCAATCCAACCAGCCGCATCGTGGCCTATGGCGTGGCTGGGAACGATACGATCCAAATGGCGGCCAGCAACATCGCGGGATCGACCTCCTCGATCGCGCTGGCGGGTATGTTCTTCGGCGGCGCCGGCAACGACACGCTGATTGGCGGCAATGGCAACGACGTGCTCGTGGGCGGGGCTGGAACCGATACACTGATTGGCGGCTTTGGCAACGACGTGCTTACCGGGGGCGCCGGCGCCGATAAGCTGTACGGCGGCTTGAACGGCGCGACCACCAACACCAGCGACGGCAATTTAATCATCGGCGACTCGACCGTTTACGATGCCAATGAAGCGGCGCTGTGGACCATCTCGCAAGCGTGGAATGCACCGCTGGATTATGCTTCGCGAATCGCCGAGTTGCGTAACGCAGGCAGCAATCCTTTGGGTGTCGCTTTGAATTCCAGCACGATTGTCAACGACAAGGCCGTGGATCAATTGTTTGCCGCCGCCGGCAGTGATTGGTTCTGGAACGTCTCGGGCCAAGATAAGATCTCGGGCCGCGGCAGCGGAATTCAACTCAATTGATGCTCCTGGCTGGTATCAGCACTCCCTGAAGCGCAATAAAAAGGCCCGAGAACAGGCTGGCCTGGTGCACTTCGGGTAGCCCACGCCGCGGACCCCAGTAGTCGCGAGGGAAGCGCCGCCTCGTTGCAGCGATGGGAATGAAGTGCGATCAGACCATCCGGTTTCGGGCCGTAAAGGGTTGAAAAACTTTGGGATCCATTCAGGCATGTGGTCCGCAAAATCAACCGCAAGCGGGTAAACATCCTGTTCGCCCGCCATTACTCATTCATCGCAAACGTTGAAGGATGTTTTGAGCGCAAAATTCTCCTGAACCGTTTTTTCTTCCCAAAACTGACTGGATTGAATCCGGCCGAACCGGATGTATCGATTTTACAGCATGACGCAGCGACACATCACCATTGCGCGGTCGACAAAACCCGTGCGTAACCGTTACGTACCACTTACGAAACGATAGCCCGCGCCACGTACGCTGAGAAAATGCTTGGGTTGCCCTGGGTCGGTTTCAAAATATTTTCTTAAGTTCACAATGAAGTTGTCGACGGTTCGGGTGGTGGGGCTGTGCGATAGTCCCCACACGTTCTCCAATAATTCTGAACGCGTAACGACCGAACCTTCATGTTCAACGAAATATCTCAGCAGCTTCATTTCCAGGGCTGTTAAACGGACTGCTTGGCCATCGACCAGCACTTGATAGGTGTCGAAATTCACCTCGGCACGCCCGCCGGCAAAGCGGAATGGTGCCCCGTTGGATGCCGCCGGCGTTTGGTTTTCTAAGGTCCTCGGTGAGACAATCGGAAGTCGTCGCCGTGACAATAAATTTCGCACCACACTGAGCAATTCTTCTAAATCGAATGGTTTTTGTAGGTAAACGTCCGTGCCTACGTTAAAACCACGAACGCGGTCTTCTGTAAGTATGCGAGCCGAAAGCATCAAAATTGGAACGTCGTTGCCTTGCTGCCGTAATAATTCGCAAACGTCGTAACCGCTCATTCCGGGCAACATCAGATCGAGCACAATTAAGTCGACTGTGCCAGGATGTTCTTCGAGAATTTTGAGGGCTGCAGGCCCGTCTCCGACCGCGGTGACCAAATATCCCTCGGCCTCAAGATTATATTTGATGCCGATGGCCAGGTGTGTTTCGTCTTCGACAATCAGAATGTGCTTCATGGTGAGAAACTCGAGAATGCGAAACACGTTTCGAGTCTATCCGGCGATGGGCAATACTACTTCGAAAATGGTGCCGCTACCGTCCGGCTTATTCCGGACTTGGACTTTGCCTCCCATTCGTTTTACCAAAGTCCGCACGATATATAGCCCTAAACCGGTGCCAGCGGTTTTGCGTTCCAATTCGCTTCCGAGTCGGACAAATCGGCCAAAGATCTTACGCCGCAATTTGACGGGAATTCCTGGCCCGTTGTCGCCTATGCGGACCGTAGCCTGGGCAGGGTCATCGCGATGCGTTTCCACTTCAACCTGCGGTTTGTCGCCGGAGTATTTTAGCGCATTGTCCAGAAGATTGCGAAAGATAATCTCCAAATCCGCCGTCCGGGCGTGAACTCGTGTCGGTTCTAGCCGCAACCGAATTGTTTCCTCGGGCAGACGGTAATGCTCGCAAGCTAGCCGCGCCGAACGGGCTAGTAATTCATCGAGCGATACGTCCTCAGCCTCTGGGGCCAATTCCGAATGCTCCGTTCGGGCAGCATCCAGCAGGTGATCGATCAAGTGATCCAACCGCTCCAAATCTTCCAACATGAATTTCTGGAAATCGGCCTGTTGTTCCACGGTCACTTGATGTCGGTTAAGCGTTTGCAAGTAAAGCTTCAGTGATGCGATGGGACTCTTTAGCTCGTGGGTGACTGCATCAATAAAGTTTGATTGCCGTTGATTGAGACGAATGGCTTTCACGGAAAGCACCAAATACAACACGACGCCGACGAGTACGAGTGCAAAAAATGTTGACCCAATGGCCAGCAATGTCCAGTACACGCCAGAATGCTCGGATTTGAGCGCGGCCGAAGCGCTTACAATCACCCAACCCACGGTCAACACCACGAGCAATACAATGAGCACCACACCCAAAGTAATCGGCCAGCGGGTGGAACGGCGCAGAAGCATGGAAATGGTATTTGACAGGGTCGATGTGGACGAACGATCATCGATTGTACCGCGCCACGAATGCCAGACCAAAGTACGTCACTACGGATTCATTTGCGGACGTACCAAAACACAGCGGGCCGCGGCTTTTCGCCGCGGCCCGCTGATTTAAGTCAAACCTCTCTCCGATTGCGACGGTGGAGTCGCTTCGAGATTAGCGCGGATCGGGCCGTGCTAGGCACTGGCTCCGTTTGTGATCCGGGCTATCGAATTAATAGTGGGTCCTCCGACGGAAGTACAGAAAGAGGCTTGTACGGTAATATCACCAAGTTAAAAACCGGCCGCAACATGATCCGCGTTTTTCATCGACAATTCTGCCTGAGGACTCCAGGCAAAACACTCAATCCATGTCTAATTCTAACGTATTACTGGCCATAAATGCAGACCTTTTGTCACGAATTTTCAACGAATTACTCAGCGTTGCCTGTTTGCATTCCGAGAAAATTCCCATTTAAAAATCATATTGCCCATGTGCGATGCTTTTGTTACAAGTTTGGCCCCTTTCTGTCGGGTCCATTCTGACCTGCTGCAGTTGCATCTGTGTCCCTTGACCTCTTCGCCAAGACCAAGGTGTTTCATGAATTCAGCCAAGTTTCGGATCATTATATTAGGGGCGCTGCTGGGTATTTCGGTCGCGGGCTTGGCGAACGCCCAAATTGTCTCCTCAGGCGGCGTAGTAGTGCCGACTTTGAGGCAACAGCTGCAAACAGGTTTGCTGGCGCGCACTCCCCACGAACAGGAGTTTGTGGACCAAGTAGTGGCCCTGGTTGATACCGGTGAATTGCCACTGAGCCTGGTGCAAAGCACTTTCTTATGGGCACGGCGTCATCGGCCCTATCCGATGCAGTATTTCGAGCGGGCTTTGCGCGTACGCGCAAGTGATGTGGGCATTACCATCTAAACTGCAGATCAAGCAGCGACGTAGACGGCATTGTTCCATGCTCGATCGATTATGTTGCATTCAGGCAACATCGCTGGATGACAATTATCGATCAGATGATTCATTTTGTCATCACGAGTCCTCGTTGAGAATGGATTTAACGTAGGGTTCAATAGTTGCAGTTGTTGGATGGTAATCAAGCGAGGCACACCCAAAAACATGGGCGCCGCTATTTCCACGCCATTGCGACACCTCATCGAAACCCGCCGCAACTACGGCGCGGCCGCTGCAGCTCGTTGGCTTAGCTCAAGGTTCGCAGAAAAACTGCTATGTTTTGAAATCAGCGAACTGTTTAGTTTGGACGTTGCCACACTGCCGCCATACGTCGAGATTGATCCAGACTTCTCGTTCCGCTTACTCTCACATTCGGAAATTGTGCAGCTGGCTGAAGATCCAAGCTACTGTCTCGCAGCGGAATTTGTCGATCGCGCGACTTTCCGCCAAGACCTTTGCGTGGCCGCTTTCCGCGGCGAGCGTTTAGCCAGTTACAGCTGGTACACCAGAGATTTCGTCGAAGGCCAAGATCACCTCGGAGTGCCAATGTCGCTTCCGACCGACTTCGCCTACATGTACAATGCCTTTACCCATCCGGAATGTCGGGGGCGGCGACTATTTAGCACGGGAGTGGCGCTGGCCTCAAAAACGCTAGCCGGACAAGGTGTCAGCAAGGTGGTGACGACCGTGAATAGCTCGAACTTCGCATCGCTCCGAAGTTGCCGACGGCTGGGCTTCATCAGCCTCGGGCAGATGTGGACCCTGGGGCGGGGAGAGCGCCGTATTGCACGGACGCCGGCGGCGGCGCGAAAACTGGGTATTCGCTTTGGCAGCCTCTCAAATATGACCTTGGCAACTGCAAACTAGCCGCCGCGGATCAGCTTGCGAAGCGAGCGGAGGATAATCCAACCCACCACTCCTCCGACCGCCACAATTGGCACTAAAACCATTGGGTCGCGAATGGGCTTGAACTGGGTTTGGCCTTCTTTGATCTCGATGTAGCCCAATGGGGCGGCTTGCATGCCCCCTCCGCCACCCTTTCCACGTTTGCCCGGCTTGCGGCCACTGCCGCCGCCAAAACCCCATCGTAGCTTGGCGACGGGAATCACGGTCACATCATCGTGTTGGACCGGATCGGCATAGACGGCTTTAGCACTGGCATGCACCCCCATCTTTTCGGCCACCCGTTCTAAAAAGGAAACCTTACGTTTTTTGGTTGCCGAATCAGTTCCATTGTCGATCATGTCGTTTCTCCAGGCACGGAAAGCAGCCGAACTGTGTCACAAACTGTCGTGTGACTACCTTCAAAGGTACCTTATCAAATGCGCCAATGAAAGACGCCTCACCATCGAGTTAAAGATTAGCATTTCCACCAGGTGCCTGTATTGCGCACCGGCAATTCCCTAAACTGGGCTCATGAAAACGCTTACCCAAGAACTTTGGCTCGAAGTGCCGGAGCGGCGGGCAATTGTGTCGATCCACGACGAAATTGTGCGGCTAGTGCGCGAAAGCGGTGTGCAGGATGGCTTAGCGCTGGTCAACGCCATGCACATCACCGCTTCGGTTTTTATCAACGATAATGAAACGGGCCTGCATCATGACTACGAAGCGTGGTTGGAGCAATTAGCTCCTTTCGATGTCTCATCAAAACGGTACCAGCATAACCGCACCGGCGAAGATAATGCGGACGCTCATCTTAAACGTCAGGTGATGGGACGGGAAGTTGTCGTCGCAATTACGGACGGCAAGCTGCACCTGGGACCATGGGAACACATCTTCTATTACGAATTTGATGGTCGCCGACGCAAGCGCGTTTTGGTGAAGATTATTGGCGAATGATGCGATACGGTTTCGTCGTTCTCGCGCCGGCCCATTTTAGAAGCAATGGTCTGGCGCTTACATGGCAACTTCAAGCTTGGGATGCTTGAGCTTGAGCTTCGTACGCGCCAACCAACCGATTGAAGTCATTCGCAGCCCGAGCCATACCAAATTGGGAAGATGGTCTAAAACGGCCAACCCCGACGCGCTAATTTTCGATTCCGACAAGTCCAACTCCCGCAAAGAGGAAAAGGCGGCTAAGTGCTGGATGCCTGCATCGGTGACAGCGCTGCGCGTCAAATCGAGTGCTTTGAGCGCCGCCAACACCGCGCGATGATCGCTAAGCCACGCCAAGGATTTGTCATCAACCGCGGATCCGTGCCATTGAATTTTGGTCACTTTTTCGGCTACGTGGGAAAAATCCTCGCCGAAAGAGCGGCGTAGCCAGTCGACTCCTTCGATTTGCACAACACCGCCGCGTCGCTGGATTTCGCTCACAAAGCCATCCTGCTCAACGTACTTTTCGACCCACGTGCTAAGCCAAGCTATCCGGCTGGCGCGAAATCGGGCCCATTCCGTGGCCCGTTCGAATGCGTCCTGGATTTTGCGGAACTCGGCAGTGTCGCCACCGACATCCGGATGCGCGGTTTTCACTTTGGCCAGGTAAGCCTGTTTGACATCTTCAACCGTGCAAGGCGGAATCAATCCTAAGGTGATCAAGAAGTCTGGCCGGGTTTCAGCACTGTGAGTACCGTGAGCGCCAGAACCTGATTGCGGTTTTGATTCAGGCATTGCGAAGAATGCGGACCCGTCGCTCGAGAGCAATTAGTTGGTGGAAACGATTGCATCAGCGGGCGAACCGGAATCGATAACAATTGCCCGCTGAGTCGGCCATCTATTCTAGCATCTCAGCCCCCAGCGCATACCGCCCGAATGATCTCAATGTCCGGCGCGATTGCTGAATTGCTTCACCAGCTCCCCAACCACTGCTTTGGCATCGCCAAACAACATAAAGCAGTTGTCTTGGAAATACAGGGCGTTATCGATGCCTGCGAAGCCCGGACTCTTGCTGCGTTTGATGGCAAAGACGGTTCGCGCTTTGTCGGCATCGATGATCGGCATGCCGTAAATTGGCGTGGACTTGTCGGTGCGGGCCGCTGGATTAACCACATCATTAGCGCCAATTACTAGGGCAACGTCGCATTGCGGCATTTCTGGATTGATCTCGTCCATTTCGACCAAATCGCTGTAGGGGATGTCAGCCTCGGCCAGCAAAACGTTCATGTGCCCGGGCATTCGGCCGGCCACCGGATGAATAGCGAATTTCACATTAATGCCGCGTTTCGTCAGCTGATCGTACAGTTCACGAATGCGGTGTTGGGCCTGTGCGACTGCCATTCCATAGCCTGGAATGATCACAACCGACGAAGCCTGTTCTAAAATCTGGGCTGCGCCTTCAATGGATTCCTCTTTGTAAACTTGTTCTTCGGCCGACGCCGACGACGCTTGCACTTGGCCGAAGGCGCCAAACAGGACATTCGTGAAAGATCGATTCATCGCCCGGCACATGATGATCGACAGGATCAAGCCGCTGGAGCCGTCCAGTGCGCCGGCGGTAATCAGTAAATTGTTCCTTAGCACAAAGCCCATGGCGACGGCCGATAAACCCGCATAAGAATTCAAAATCGAAATGACGGTCGGCATGTCGGCCCCGCCAATAGGGATGATCAACAAAAAGCCAAATGCTAGGGCCAACAGAATAATGAGGTGAAATGCCAAGCCGGCAAGAAAGCCTGTTGGATGAAATATGACAAACAGGCCCAACAGTACCGCCAAACACAGCAATCCGATATTGATGATATTTTGATTTGGATACGTTACCGGCCGCTGCGGAATAAACGAAACTCCCTGCAGTTTTCCGGTGGCCATCAAGCTGCCGGTAAACGTGAGAAAACCGAGAATCACTTCTGCTACTAATGCGATCACCGTGAGCTTGGAGAACTCTGGACTGCTCGTATCAAGCATGTAGAACTCGGCCATGCCAACAAGTCCTGCCGCCAAGCCGCCGAATGCGTGCGACAGCGCAGTCCGCTGCGGAACCGCGGTTAACGGAATCAGCGACAGTGGAACTCCCACTGCGAAGCCGGCGGCAATCGCTAATAGAATCCAACCGTGATAAACAATTCCCGGCTGAAACCATGTCGCGACCACTGCCAATGTCATCCCGATAACACCGGCAAAAACAGCTTTGCGCGCGGTTTTAGGGTCGTTCATCCAATGCAGCGAAAAGATGAATAAGGCCGTGGCAATCAGGTAAGCAACTTGCTTGAAAGCGTACATCAGCGCTTACCTCCGGCCCCCGGGGATTTGAACATTTTCAGCATGCGATCGGTAATCAAGAAGCCGCTGACAATGTTGGTCATTGATGCAAATAGCGCTATGCCGCCCAATAAGCGAATCCATGGTGGATTGCCTTCACTTCCGGTTACTATGATTGAGCCCACTACCGCGATGGCAGAAATTGCGTTCGTGATTGACATCAGTGGTGTATGCAGCAGTCGCGAAACTCGCAAAACCACACCGAGCCCAATGAACGTGGCGAGCATGAACACGAAAAGCAATGACGAATAGTCCTGCGAAGTGGAATGCTCACTCGTCGAATGTTTGATTGGTTCGGAGGCAATGTCCGGAGTTGGACTTCCGGGAATTGATTCGTCAGCCGCTGCAGGCGAAGCATCCGAGCCAGTAGACGGATGGGATATTTGCGGCGCAGCGGCCGTCGGATTCGCAGTATTGCCGGGCGAATTGCCAGAGGATCCGCATCCATGGACGGACAGCAAAACTACTGCGACGCCAAGGCCGAGTACTATCCGCCGCTGGATTTGAAGAATTGTGCTCATGGTAGATTCAGTAGTTGCCGCACGCGTGGATTTAAAACTTCACCGTCACGGCAAATCAGCGTTTCACGGGTAATTTCGTCGTCGGTATGTACTTTCCCAGGAAGTCCCAGGCTGATCAGGTGCTGCAGAAATGTAAGCACATTCTTTGCGAACATCTGACTGGCATGATATGGCACATCCGACGGCAAATTGTCAGGCCCAAGTATCGTCACGCCGCCGACCACGACGGTTTGGCCTGGTTTGGTTAGCTCGCAGTTACCGCCGCGCTCAGCTGCCAAGTCTACGATTACAGAGCCGGGTTGCATCAGTTTGACCATTTCGGCGGTGACCAAAATCGGCGCTTTCCGGCCCGGGATCGCGGCGGTCGTGATGACCACATCGCTTTCTGCCACAACCTTCGACATCGCCTCGCGTTGTTTCTGATACGATTCTTCATCGAGCGCCTTGGCATATCCTCCGGTCCCCTCTGCCTTGCCGGCTTCGACCGGAGTTTCGACAAACTTGGCGCCAAGGCTCTGTACTTGCTCCCGCACCGCCGCACGTACGTCCGTGGCCGAAACCTGAGCTCCCAACCGCCGAGCGCTGGCGATGGCCTGTAAACCGGCCACTCCAGCCCCCATCACAAACACTTTGGCAGGCGTGATGGTGCCGGCGGCTGTGGTCATCATGGGAAACATCTTGGCCAATGCCGTTGCGCCCAACAGCACGGCGCGATAACCAGCCACCGTCGCCATGCTTGAAAGCACATCCATGCTCTGAGCCCGCGTGATTCTCGGCATCAATTCCAACGAAAATAATGTCACACCTCGGTCGGCAATTTCCTTAGCCAATTGCGGCTGCGAAAGTGGATCGCACATGGCAATCAATGTTTGAAATCGCTCGAAATGATCCAAATCGGCCCGACCGGCGTCGGGATTGGCGCCGAGCCCACGAACTTGCAACAGTAATTCAGCGGTGAAGACATCGCTTCGCGGCGCGATGATGGCTCCCTTTTCGGCATATTGCGAATCGAGGAATCCCGCAGCTTCGCCAGCTGATGTTTCCACTATTATTTGGTGGCCTGCTTTTGTTAAGGTCGGAATCAGATTAGGCGTTAGGGCCACCCGGCGTTCGCCTGGAAATGTTTCTTTCAGAACGCCGATTTTCATGAATTGCTGCCGGAAAGAAGTAAGGCGAATTTCGGTTATCTCAGAAAACCTAGCTCACAGGGAAATTGCATGCAGGGCCGATCCTGCTGCGATATGAGCATTCAACGCCTTCCTTTGCAGCTGTAATCGCCCATTTTGCATCTTTTGACACGATCCGGGCAGTTTACGCGAAAATCGTGCCAGGTTAATGACACGCGGATTCTGCCATAACTGCTGTCCGCCTGGAAGCAGATCAACGCCGAAATCCGCTGATTTTTACTTCAATTCTCGCAGGCCCGAACCGCGCCTCCCCGAGCGCGAACTTGCCTCCAAAACACACACCTAAACCATTTGCCGCCCTTGAATTGCTGGCCAGAACGCGATAAATTGCGGGACTACTTTGTTGGAATGAATTGCACTGCTGGAAAGTAAGAAATGCCTGCGACAAAAATAAAAAAGACCGGCAAGACCTACATGGCCAAACCTGGCGAGGTCAAAGCCAAATGGTGGCTTGTCGACGCCACCGACAAAGTAGTCGGCCGACTGGCGAGCGATATTGCCATGGTCCTGATGGGTAAGCATCGGCCGACATACACGCCGCACGTCGAATGCGGTGATTTCGTTGTAGTCGTTAATGCAGAAAAAATCGCATTGAGCGGGAAGAAATGGAAGCAGAAGGAATACCGTTGGTATACCGGATATCACGGTTTGCAGACCGAAACCGCCGAGCATCGTCGCGACCGCCGGCCGGAATTGATCATCACTGAGGCTGTTCGCCGGATGCTGCCGAAGAACAAATTGGGTTTCAGGATGATCGAAAAGCTCAAAGTGTACGCTGGGAATGAGCACCCTCATCAGGTTCAAAAACCAGAACCGAAGGAATGGGGAGCCGAGTAAGCGAATCACCATCGAACTAACGAATCTAAAGATTCGACTTCAGTTTCAATCAAAGCGAACAAATCACTACGGCTTATTTCATGTCTACAGCAACTGCTCCGCAATCCGCTGGTTTTGCCTTAGCGACTGGCCGCCGTAAAAAAGCGGTCGCCAGGGTTCGCATCAAAACCGGCTCCGGGAAAATCATGGTGAATGGTCGGCCAGTGGAGGACTACTTCCCGACTGAGAAAGACCGTTTTCAAGTTCTCGATGCGCTAAATCAAACCGGTAAACTCACTGCGGTTGATGTTACCATCGCCGTGCATGGTGGTGGTCCGACAGGTCAGGCCGGCGCCTGCAAATTAGGCTTGGCACGCGCCCTGCGAATGTTCGATACCGAGTTAGACGATATGCTGCGTCACTCGGGTTTGTTGACTCGTGATAGCCGCATGAAAGAGCGTAAAAAGTACGGTTTGCGCGGCGCCCGTCGCGGCACGCAGTTCTCCAAGCGCTAGGTCTGGCGACCAAACCCATGGGACGACAGATCGTCGCACTCTAGAGAATCTCGATGTGATTCTCTATGCTTCGGGTTGTGCAACACAGTTTGAGGCACTTCCATGCCCCGGCGGAATTATCTGCTGATTCTCGGCGTGATCGTGGTAGCATTTCTGTGCTATCGGGCAGCGGACCCTATGGCACGGTCGTTCTCTGAGGCGGCCAATGCGATTGAGCGACGATACGTCGATCATGTCGACCGCCGGGCCCTTTGGTCCTCTGCGGTACGCGGAATGATTAGGGAATTGGGCGATCCATATTCTGAATACATCGATCCGCGGGAAGCGTCCGAGCTTGAAGATGTTCTCGACCAAAAGTTTGCTGGCATCGGCATTCAAGTTGGACCTGAACCACAAACCGGACGACCGCAAGTGATCAGCCCGATTGTCGGTTCGCCCGCATACAAAGCGGGAATCTTGGCGGGCGATATCATAGTTCAAATCGATGGCCAGCCGACGCGCACCATGAAGTATACCGATGCAACGGCCCGCATCCGCGGCAAGTCCGGCGATACAGTCCGATTGACCATTGAACGTCAGGGGGCGCCGACGCCGATTACATTCCCACCCATCCAACGCGAAATCATCGATGTTGAATCTGTTCTCGGCGACAAACGTGACGCGGATGATCGGTGGGATTTTTTATTCGCGAAGCAGCCGAAAATTGGTTATCTACGAATTACCAATTTTGGTGAGCATACCGCAAACGAATTGAAGTCGGCGCTTGTTCGACTTCAGTCAGAAAAGATACAGGCCTTAATCCTCGATTTGCGTGACAATCCGGGCGGATTATTGCGGCCAGCAGCGGTCGGGGTTTGCGATTTGCTTCTTCCCGAAGGAAAGCCGATCGTCAGCATTCGCGGTCGTAGCGGTGAGGTTCAACAGAGTTACGTCGCTAGTGCGGGCAGTAAGTTTTTGGACTTTCCCATGATCGTGCTGCTTAACCGCTATAGCGCCAGTGCAAGCGAAATTGTGGCTGCTTGTTTGCAAGACAATGATCGAGCAACGCTCATCGGCGAGCGCAGTTACGGCAAAGGGACGGTGCAAAATCTCATTCCGTTGGAAAATCAGGGAGTCTTGAAGCTGACTACTGCCCAATACATCCGTCCCAGCGGGCATAACATTCAACGCCGGGAGGATGATCAAGATTCCAAGGAATGGGGTGTCGTGCCCAGCAAAGGCGGTGAGGTGATAATGTCAAAGGACGACCAGCAGAATTGGGCTAAATGGCGGCGCGATCGGGACATTGTGCAACCATCTCGTACACAATCTTCCATCACAACGAATGTCACTAATGAAAATCGCGACGACTGGGAAGAACACGATCCACCGCTTCGCCGCGCCGTTGAGGATCTTGAATCTCAGCTAAAGACAGACAGTAGCAAGCCATAGACTGACCTCAGCACCGCAGCGGACGGATCAAGCAAGAACGGCGATCAGATTTCGCCAACGAGCCGCATCTTCATTGGGCAATTTACGTCTTCTGCACTACAGGCTCCTCAACCCGATCGCCTAATCTGCGAAGTATTTCCGCCCGCATTTCTGCGGTTAGGAACAGCGAGCCGGTCACACACACCAAGTGATTCGGCGTAGCCAATTCGCGTGCCCGATGCCATGCTGCGGCCGAATCGTCGCAGACGAACCGTGGGATTTCCGAAAGTTCTGCGACTAATTCATTTAATTCTTTTACGCGGACCGCTCGTGGATTTTTCCAATATTGGGTCAAAATCACCGCTTCAAAATGGGGTAGCAGCAATTGCAACATGCCGCGCACATCTTTTCCTTGCGTCGCGGCAAATATCAACAGTCGGCGCGGTGCTTCGAAGCTTTCGTCCAAAGTATTTAGCAAACATTGGACTGAAGCCACATTGTGAGCCGCATCAAGCACAACCGTTGGCCGCCGAGCAACTATTTCCACTCGTCCGGGCCATTTTAGATTGGCCAATCCGCGGCGCACGGCACTTTCCTGCAATTTCCATCCGCGATGGCTCAATTCGTTTAAAACGGCTAGCGCCACCGATGCGTTAATGGCCTGGTGTCGCCCGATCAATCCAAGTTCAACGCCTTGCATATGGCACATGCGACCGTTCAAGCGATTTTCATAATCAATGGTTCCGTGGGCCTGCGCTGCGAGTCGATCTAATTCGCGCGGTGGATGGTACTCGTAGCTAAAATCAATGCCTAATTGAATCAATTGGCATTGGTTTTGATGCGCGATTTCGGAAATCACGCGGCTGGGTTCTTCCTCGATCACCCCGCTTACGACAGTAACATTGGGTTTGATAATTCCAGCCTTTTCCCGCGCGATTGCAGCCAAAGTCGTGCCAAGCAATTCAGTATGGTCGAAACTTATGCTCGTGATAACGGAAATGAGCGGTTGACACACATTTGTACTGTCAAGCCGACCGCCAAGGCCCACTTCGACCACGGCCGCATCGGTTCGGATGGCTGCGAAGTGCACGAACGCCATCGCTGTAGTAGTTTCAAAATAAGTCGGTCCTGGTTCAACCGGGTTTTGCAGCCGACCTTTCGCATCTAGCTGTTCGACAATCGGCCTGACCTTTTCGACCAATGCCACGAATTCCGCCTCGGAGCAGGCTCGGCTGTCAACCATTATCCGCTCTTCCAGTCGATCCAAGTGCGGTGACGTGTACAATCCGCAGCGATAGCCGGCTGCGGAAAGTGCGGCGGCGATCATCGCCGAAGTTGACCCTTTTCCTTTCGTTCCGGCCACATGGACGATTTTTAATTGCTCCTGAGGGTTCCCCAACTGCGCCAGAAGTTCCCGCATGCGGTCCAGACAGAATTCTTGTTTACTATATGAAATGGAGATCGCCTTTTCATAATCAATTCGGTTCATCAAAAAGGCGACAGCCCTTTCGCGACGGGAAGAGTATTCCATTGCAGTCATGACTTCTGCCGTTAAGCCGTTCTGGCAAATTCGTTCTCGAAAAGCTCATTCGGGAGCGATCAAACTTCAGTGTACTGACCGACCGATTCGCTGTCGCGGGTGAAAAAATCACCTGGCGACCGACGCAACCGCGGTAGTATCTAACTGGATTGTCGTAAGCGTTTGTGTTAAAAAGACTTGATTAATTGTGATAATGGGCCTACGGGCTGCTTACGTTGAAGAGGCGACCAATTCTTGAACCACTGGATTGGCCCGTTTATAGTGGCATAATACGATTCCCTAAGGACAAATTATCCCGCTGGCACTTTGCTGAACCATTGCGAAATACTATGCGTAGAACAGCCGGGGCTGTTGCTACCACACCGGCGAATTCCGCCGGATCTAAGCTTAATCCGATTGGTTGGGTGGGCGGTTTTCAAACTCAGCATTTTTCTAAATCTTTTCATCTTCGACCGCCATCTTAGGAGCTAATGCTATGTCGACCGAGGCGGCGCCGGTCTTGCATACCTCTGCGGCCAGTCCAATTGGCCACGCACCAGTAATCGAAACGCGGAATCTCTCGAAAACGTACCGAGATTTCTGGGGGCGACAGAAGGTGCGCGCCCTGAAGGCTTTAGATTTAACTGTTTATCGCGGCGAGATTTTTGGACTATTGGGGCCCAACGGTTCCGGTAAATCAACTACGATCAAGCTCCTGTTGGGTCTGCTGTTTCCGACTGCTGGCCGGGCTATCGTGTTGGGTAAGGAAGCTACCGATGTCAAAAAGAATGAACGGATCGGTTATCTTCCTGAGGAAACCTATCTATATAAATTCCTCAACGCTGAAGAAACTCTCGATTTTTATGGCCGTCTGTTTGATATGCCGCCGGCGGTTCGCAGGCAGCGGGCGGAAGCGTTAATCGACATGGTGGGGTTAGGCTGGGCCCGTCGCCGGCAGATGCGTGAATACTCAAAGGGCATGGCCCGCCGCTTGGGATTGGCGCAAGCCATGATCAACAATCCGGAGCTTGTCCTACTTGATGAGCCCACCAGCGGATTGGACCCGATCGGTACGCGGGAAATGAAAGACCTCATTTTGAAACTGAAATCCGAGGGCAAAACCATCTTGATGTGCAGTCATTTACTGGCCGATGTTCAAGATGTTTGCGATCGAATCGCGATTCTACACCAGGGCGAGTTAAAAGAATTAGGACGCGTCGATAGCTTATTAAAGATTCGCGATATCACCCAGATCCGCGCTTCCGGATTGAGTGACGATTGCAAATCGGAAATTCGCGCAGCTATTGAACGGCATCACGGTCAATTATTGGGCATGGAAAACCCGACATCGACCTTAGAAGAGTTATTCCTCTCGATTGTGCGCGACAGCGAAGCTCGTCCGGGCCGTCGTACCCTTGGCGAATAATTGAGGCTTGCTTTTCAAATCAATCGGAATAATTAATCGCTCAGTAATGACTTCAACACACTCATAATTCCCTACATTCGCGGTCTGGCCCTCATCATTTACTCGCATGGTTCTGGAACAGGAACTTCAATCCTATTCGGTTTGGTTGCCTCAGGCGTTGTGGCGCTTCGGCGAAACGACGTTCTTTGTGGTATTGGCGGCGCTCATCGTAAGCTACTTGGTGGCGGCATTTCGATATGGGCCGCTGCCAGCCGGTGATCGGCTATATCGCGCCATAATCGGCGCCATCGTGGATTTCGTCCACATCTCGCCCCGACGTGTATGGGCACTCTCGCGGTTGGCAATGCAGGAGGCCACTCGCCGGCGCGTCTGGACAGCATTAATTGCCTTTGTCGTGATACTGATGTTCGCCGGTTGGTTCCTTGATCCAAGCAGTCCTGAACCAGGCCCGCTGTATTTAAAGTTTGTAATGTCTTGGACCACTTATTTGATGGTGCTAATGGCGCTATTTATCAGCGCCTTTAGTCTGCCGAACGACATTAAAAATCGAACGATTACCACGGTGGTTACAAAACCCGTGAGAACCGCCGAGATTGTGCTTGGTCGGATCGTTGGTTTTACGCTTGTTTGTACGACTTTGCTGGCCGTGATGGGTTTGTGCAGCTATGTGTTTGTCGTGCGCTCATTGGCCCACACCCATGAAATACGTTCCGAGGATATCAATGAAGCTGCGCTGGATCCCAACAATCTCAAGCCCGGCCGAATTGGAGTTACGGAAGTTGCACAGAATCACCAGCACGATGTGATCTTGAACTCTGACGGGACTTTGGAAACCGACTTCAAACACGGCCACATGCACCCAATCACCGTCAAAGAAGTCAATGGCAAGAAACAATACATTGTCGGACCGCATGAAGGAATGCTGACCGCGAGACTACCGATCACAGGCCAATTGTATTTTCTGGATCGCGATGGCCAGAAGAAAGACAAAGGCATTAACGTCGGTCATGAATGGGATTATCGAGGATTCGTCGACGGCAATACCCAGTCCGCAGCCATTTGGACATTCGACAACATCGACGAAGACTCGATGTTTCCAAATGTGCCGCCAGAAAAGCGTGTCCTTCCGTTGAAATGGACGATTCGGGTATTTCGCACCTACAAGGGCAATATCGAGAAGGGCATCACTGGCAAGATTGTGCTGCGGAATCCGGAAACAAAAATTAAAAGTGCTCCAATCATCTTCACGGTGAAGGAGTTCACCATCGATGGTCGAAATATTGACCGCAAATTAATGAAGGACGGAGCGGCTGAAGGGGATCCGCCGATCGACCTGTTCAAAGATTTAGTACACAACGGTCGCCTCGAAGTAATACTCCAATGCTTGGAGCCTAGCCAGTTGCTCGGTGTGGCGGCGCCCGATCTCTACATCAGCGCTGGGGAGGCGTCTTTCGAGCTTAATTTTGCGAAGGGATATGTGAGCATCTGGTGCCAAGTGATATTGGTGATTGGGCTGGGCGTGATGTTCAGCACGTTTTTGAGCGGCCCTGTAGCGATGGTGACGACCCTGGGATGTCTAGTCCTGGGCTATTTCAGCGACGACATCGTCAAAATCTTCGAAAGTTTGGAAACAGGAAATCGCAAACTCGTTGCCGGAGGCGGACCCATAGAATCGTTTGTCAGACTAATCACTCAGAAGTCGATTACTGCCCCTTATGATGACAGTCCGACGATTGAAGTAATGTATTGGTTCGACAAAGTCTTAATGCGATTTATGACCTGCTGGACCGATGTGCTGCCGGACTTTGGCAGTTACAGCACAGTTCATTTCGTCGCGAACGGTTTTAACATTCCCGGCGACCTGCTGTTGGAGCAGATCACGCGAATGGCCACGTTCCTGTTTGCCGCGTTTTTGGCCGGCTGTTTGTTCCTTCGGATGCGTGAGGTGGCCCGATGACCGAGCATCGCAGTTTTTACCGGAAGCTCGGTTACATGATCGCGATTGCCATTTTATGGTTTCCGATTTACGAAATAAGCCATCCGGCTTTGATTGACGCCGAAGGGAATCACTCTACAGGCGGAAAACTGGCTCAATTGCGCGACGCGAATCAACTAAGCGATGCGGCGCTCGGGGAAATTGATCCGACCAGCCAAACTGCGGAACTCGCCACTTTGGGCTTGGGAGGCGTTGCCGTACAGCTGTTATGGGACAGCGCGCACCAATATCAAATGAAAGAAGATTGGGCCAGCCTCAAGGCGGTTTTGGAACAAATCATTCGCCTGGAACCTCATTTTTGGACGGTGTGGGACTTTCAGGGCCATAATCTTTCTTACAACATTTCCGTCGAATTCGACGACTATCGAGATCGTTTCTATTGGGTAATGCAAGGCATCGATTTTTTAAAGCAGGGAGTCAAATTCAACAGCACCGACCCCCGGTTCCTTGCCCGAATCGGCTGGTTCTACGGGAATAAAATCGGCAGGGCAGACGAACACGTTCAGTACCGCCGTCTGTTCCGAAAACAACAAGAGGAAAAGAACGAGCGTCTCACGGATAATTGGTTGGTGGCCCACGATTGGTATCTTCAGGCTCAAAACTTAGTCGAATCTGGCAAACCCCTACGGGTTTACATCGGCGAAACTGCAGACGCGCATAATACGAAGCCGGGCGAACGGGCGCCGAGCGCGCTGTTGTTTTTCTCTGAGGCAGCAATGTCGTTGATCAACTATGCCGACAACTTGGAAGAGGAGGGCACGTTTGGTGATACGGCGAAGACGGCCTGGGAAAATGCTGCGGAAGAATGGTTGCGATACGCCAACCGCGACCTTAACACCTCGTACGGCTATACCGTAAGATTAGCCGACTTCGAGTCACTCCATCAACAAATTGACGACTTAAACCAGACGCTGGAAAAACAACAGCCGGGTGAGATGGAAAAGATCCATCAGAGTAAGTTAGCGACTTTAACGGAGGAAGAACGGCGGGCTTTAGACAAAAATCCACGAGAGCGCAGTCAAGACGAATTCAATATTGCAAACGCTGCGGAAGCCAAAACTAAAGTAACTTGGGAAGAAGTGATTTTAAACGCTCCGCCAGAAAAACGGGCCGAATTGCGGAAGCTGAATGATGAACTTGTCGAGGCGCAGCATAAAACAAATACCATTGACACGTACCGCGATATCGTTAACTACAACTACTGGTGGGCGCGGTGCCAAGCCGAGCCTACCGATGCTTGTCTATCAGCCCGCGATCTGCTTTATCAGGCGCAGCAAGCCTATAAAGCGACGAAGCTATTCGACGCCAAAAAGTTATATGAACAGGCGTTTGCCAAATGGCGGGAGGTGCTCGATCAATATTCGGTTCTCCGCTCCAGCTCGATCATGGCGGACGATTTGGTCGATGAAATCAACAAGTACAAGAAGGTACTTGGTAAAATCCCTGGTTCCAAGTTTCCTGAGAAATTTGTTCTGCAGGACATGATCGATTTGAACGAAGGAAAATTGCCTCCTCCCACTAGCGCAATCAAAGCACCGGAGAGTTCGCCGGCACCGAAAAAGAATGCGCCGGCGAATAAAAGCGCTTGACCGTTTTTAATTGGCTCATTCGCAACGCAAGTTACTGCGGATAAATTCCAGCGATTCTTCGAAATCGGCCTGGAGTCGCATAAAACGCTTGCGGTCACCGCCGCGGTCCGGGTGCAACTGCTTGACCTTCTTTCGATAATTGGCCATTAGTTGCTCCTCGTTGCAAGGAAGCTTTAATCCCATGGAAGCCAAACATCGAGGCGTTTGCAAGCGCGACCAACGGGGGAATTGGGGCAAATGCTCCGTAACAACGATCAATGCTCGCCGCAAGGAACGAAGCCAGGTCCGCACGTCCAGCGCCAGAAAGACGTGTCCCGAAATGGTCAGAGCCACGAATCCGACTAGAAATAAGCAAGTAGTGGCTAAATCCAGTGTGTCGGGCCAATGATGATGGGCTGTGAAAAACATTGCAAAAAATGCTGCGGGCCGCGAATTTTAAGTCTATGATAGTAAAACATTTGTAAAAATCAAAGGATCTGGCGGGCCATCAAGCTACGGCTTCCAAGGACGGCCCTTCGCCGAAATAGTATTTCTTGGCATCGGGGTGATTAAGCACTTCGTCGGCCGTGCCGTGGCACAGTACCTTGCCGCTACGGATGACATAACTTCGGTCGGTAATCGCCAATGTTTCGCGCTCGCGGTGGTCGGTAATTAAAATAGCGATGCCATCATCCCGCAAGCTGCGGATGATTTTTTGGATGCTATTAATGGTGACCGGATCGATGCCGGTAAAGGGCTCGTCGAGCAAAATGATTTTTGGATTGGAAATCAGGGCCCGGGCGATTTCCAAGCGACGTTTTTCGCCGCCGGAAATAAACATCGCTTTGGATTTTCGAATGTGCTTGATATCGAACTGCTCGAGCAGGGCAGCGCACAGCTTGCGGCGCGCGGCGCGGGTCATGCCGAGCATTTCCATCACGGCCAGCAAATTATTTTCGACCGATAACTTGCGGAACACGCTTTGTTCCTGCGCCAAATAGCCCATGCCACCATCTCGGGCTCGGAGAAACATGGGCCAATGGGTCACGTCTTGATCGGCGAGCGTAACTTTACCAGCATCGAGTTCGATGATGCCGCAAGTCATACGGAAACTGGTGGTTTTGCCAGCGCCGTTGGGGCCTAGCAAGCCGACAATCTCGCCGGAATCGACATCAAAGTCGACGCCGTCGACGACGCGGCGTGAACCGTACGTTTTAACCAAGCCAGTAACTTGCAGAAGTGCCACCGCTAATCCTCCGTGACCGAACGGGCACAGGAAAAATTCAATGCACGAATCTCATCGCACTGAAATTTGGCCAGTACGGGAAGGGTATTTTCTTGTCGCTGATTTCCAAATAATTAAACGAATGCGGCCAGTAAACGAACAGCGCTTTGCCGATCAGCAATCGACGGTCGACAAAGTTCTGGTTTCGCCAATAGCGGCCATCGCTGCTTTCGGGACTGTTGTCGCCGCACATGAAAAATTGATCGTTCTGCAAATCAATCGCGCTGAGCTTAAGCCGCGAATCCACATTGTCGTCCTGGGACACATAATAGATGTCGCGCCGCAGATTTAAATGGCTAACGTCAATGTCCGCGCCGCCGTCTGCGGCAATTCCAACGGGAGACAAGTCGGTTGCTTGTTCCAAGCCGGGCATCGGGCGCTGACGGACAGGCTGAAAACTGTCTGGATGATCGTAGGTGGTTGGAGCGTCGAAAGCGATCAATGTATTATTCACCCACAACAACAATTGCTTGTCGACATTTGTAAAGCGGAGATCGTATTTGCCGAGTGCGTGAATCGAGGTTTTCGCGGTAGGCGCGAAGTCCTGTTTACCGGAGATCGAGAGCTTTGCGTCGCCGGTCGATAGATCGATTTGGCAGCGGTATTGCAGACCGCCTTTGACGAGTTCCAAAATCACGGCGCCTTTAGCGGTTTTAACATTGAGCGTACAATCGATCGCTAAATCGCCCACCGGAACCTCGGGCGTGGGGCCGGGATTACAACCCGGGGGGAAATCGCCGTCGTTGTAAGCGTAAAAATCATGGATCAATGTTGGCTGCGGAGGCTGAAACGGGCGGCCATGCTGTACAGCTTCCCAGATTGCATCGTCGGGCAAAAGATTTTGGTAGCGGATCCATGCGCGAGTGGACACGGAACCAGCTGTGGAAAACGATTTGAAATCATCGCTCACCTTCCACGGACTCGCTGTGCCTGGCGCGGCCCACGGTTGCCAGCGCGGCGGCATACCGGCCTGAATTAGCTTGGGCACAACGTAATCGTTGTCGTATACAGGCAACAGCGTCTCGCGAAGTTTTTCCGGCGGCTTGCGCGCAATTTGGAAATTATCGGAACCCAACGGCGCGACATACACATCGCCCCAATGAAGGCGAATCCGTTCATTGGGCAGACCGATCAGTCGTTTAATATAGTTTTCCTTCGAATTTTCTGGATATTTAAACACAATCACGTCCCAGCGCTGGGGATCGGAAACATCGTAGGCAAATTTGTTCACGATAATTCGGTCACCATTGTAAGACGGAAACTGCGATCGATTCTGTGGGTCATCAACATCCACCGTGTACCGGCACATCGGACAGGTGGCGGTTTTCATTGCACATAGTTGCTTAAACTCGCTTGACTCTCGATCAACTTCTCCGCTGGCCCCAACACGGTACTGATAGCCGCATTGTGGGCAAACAATATCTTTATGGCGGCCTTGCAGCGTGGGCGCCATGGAACCGGTGGGGATGACAAATGCCTCGGCCTCGAATGTGCGGAACATAAAGGCGAGGATGAAGGCGATGGCCACGGATTCCACGGTTTCGCGTAAAGTGCGGGCCCAGGCGGAAGGATCTCGGAAAGTAGATTCCGTGGAGGCTTTTGTCGAATCGGTTTTTTTACTCATGAGAATCGCTTTAAAGGATGTTATTGCGAACCGCTTTGCAGGAACCAGGCCAGGGGTTCAGCCCGGGGGTTGGGAAGGGTTGCGGTTGGTCGTACCTAATGGAATTCGTGTGGGAAGTCGGAATATAGCGGAATAATCGGTGCGTCGGAACTTGAAATGGGTGATAGCACGCCCAAACTGAGACAGATGATTTTTGCGCCAACGGTAGGGGTCCCACTTTTTGGTGCAAAATTCCGTTGGTTTTGCGCGGCATGCAGCAATTTCCGTACGAGGATTCTCGGGAAATGCGCGTATGCGAGCGTGCATATTAAGGGAATTTACTTCATTTCCGATGGATTTTGGACGCGCAATATTCTGTGTAGGGCAGGTGAGTCTTTGCGCCACGATAGAACATGCGGCGAATTGAGTTTACCGCAGTAACGAATCTATCTGGACATGGAACGATTGCGTGAAGTGAGGCAAACGGAGGCCGAAGCGGCGATCGCGTAAAGTGGCGAATTTTTTGTTCCCCCCGGGGGGAACAAAGGCAGACAAAAACCAACAGAAACCAATCCAGTTCCAGGCACTACCCAAAATCAAATGTGCGCATCTTGACGGACGCTTCCTGCGGGTGTTGCTAGAGTCGTATAATAAGAGCAAACTCTGCGATGTGCTGGCGGAAACGGAAATGGATGAATCCAAATTCATCGCGTATGTGCCGGTAGGTGATGCCAAGCCGACGGCCACCAATCCGCGGGCGGTGAACTTGCCTAGGGCGGCGCAGGGCATCTACGATTTCAACGATCTTGTCGAAGGGCCGATGCTCTTGCTGTATAAGCGAGGCTTTCGCCGTTTTCTGCTTTGGCAACCGTTCGGGCTTACGTACCCGCCTGGCTGCTTTTCCAACGCCTGTTTACCGCCCTGGAAATACGTCCTGAATGGAATTCACGGCAGTTACAGAACACCGCAGAATGTTGACGATTGGCTGAATTTGATCGATTTGAATTACCCCCCGTATCAGAGAATGATTAACACGTTCGTGCATGCCATCAATCACTTTAAAAAAGAATTGCGCGATGCCGAAATTATTGTGTACAACGGAACCGCGTTTGGCAATCCGCGATTTCGAAGCTTAAATCAGTCTCAAGTGACGACTCGATTGAATGTGGCGCTATCGCCTGTGTTTGAAACGTACTGTCATCTGGCGTTTGACACCGCTTGCCTAATTCCGCCTGAGCACTGGCTGCCGAAATATTTCTCGCACATCGACGATCGCGGATTGCATGTCTTCGTGGAGGCCGCGCCGTGGCGATATGAGTACTTGAAAATGCGAGGATTTGTTTGCGCGCTGGAACAATTGAAAAACGTCAATCCAGCAAGTTGCCGCGCGCAGATACCTACGAGTGCCAATGGCGGGTTCGTCGGCTTTCTTGACCCGACTGAGGTGATGGGAGAGAGAATCGGCGCACTTTTTGGCGGGCCGCCCGCAAGGTTCACCAGCTCGCTGCAGTGGTATTCGCAAATTGTTCCGCGGGCGTTCAACGCCGGTCAAATTGACGCGATCGTGTTGCATCAAAATCCGTTTTTAGGGCCGCCCTATTCGGCGGAGGCAATTTCACTCGAGGGCTTAACGGCGGATCTAGTGAAGACCACTGAGAGCAACTATGCAGACTTTCTCGCGTAGACTCCAGACCATACCGTACCACAGTCGCCTTCGTCATCGATTTGGGTCGTTCAGCCGTTCGGCTGCGCTGCGGCCTTCACGCCGTAGCCGGTCAGGTGCTTCGATCTTCGATTCCATTGCATACCTCATCTTGAGAAACTGGTCGGTTGAACGAGATGGTCTAAATCGCAGCTAAATCAATTTGCGCATGTGCGCAATATAACAAGTGAAAGCGCCCAACCGAATCGTCAATAACCGAGGACGCAATCCAGCCACGTGCAAGCAACTCGCTGGCGCGCCGAGGGCTATCGTATGTTGGCCGTTTCGGGATCAATCGGATCTGCTGCAATGAGCTCGCCGCCCTGCTGGGGCTCCCTTTTTCTTCGATAGTCGGTCTGCAATGAACGCAGCGGTTTTCCTGCCGTACGACCCCCCATCCATTTGCAATGGGGATGGTGTGTGGTTTTGATGGGCCAGTGCCCAAAAATCGGCGACGGGAATCGCGTCCTACAAGTACTTGGCGCCAGGCAGCCGCGCGTGAGCTGGATCATTGTAGTTGTTCCGACACAGTCGGCTATTTATGAAAGCCGGCGCCATCGGCCACAGGGTGTAGCGTGATTTTGGTCAGCTCGGGAGGGCAGTTGAGGCGTAGCGGCAGTTCGGAAGAGAGGCCACGGCTGACATGCATCAGCGTGGGGCTGGCGTAAAACGTTCCGCAAGCGTATTTCACTCCGTAGCGACTGGGACAGAAAATCGGTCCGACCAACGGCAATCGAATTTGTCCGCCGTGAGCATGGCCGGCAAGCATCAAGTCGAAATCGTAGCGGCGCGCCCAAGCGAGTTGATCGGGGGAGTGCGACAGCAGCAGCCGCAATTGCGGGTGATCGATCGAGCGCGCCGGACACTTTTGCATTTCAGGGGCTGGGCTAAACCAGGGAAGTTCATTGCCGGCGAGAATAATCTCTGTGCTGGCTACTTCCAAACGCCGCCATTGATTTCCCAGATCTAAAAACCCTGCTTCGGTGAGCATTTGTCGAAGTCGTGGCGCTTCGCCAGTGAACTGATCGTGGTTTCCGAGGACGAAATACACGCCCAGCGGCGCCGAAAGATGGGCAAGTGCCTGCGGAATCCAATCGAACAATTCGATTTCATCGATAATATCGCCGGTGATGACAATAATGTCAGCGCCTATCGCATTGGTCTGGCGCACGACTTCCTGGAAGAAATCGATGCCTACTCGGCCTGTGATGTGCAAATCGGAGAGATGGGCAATCGAAAGGCCGTCGAGCTGAGCGGGAAGCTGGGGCAGCGCCAATTGTAATTCATCGATACAAAGCCGCAGCACTTGATTGCTGGGAACGAAGGAGAGGCCACTAGCAAGCCAACCATTGAGCGGCTTGTGACCGAGCTCGGCGGCAATATCGAGAGTGGTTGTGCGGCGGGACAGAACGGCTTGTGGCGTAGCGGTTAGCAAATTGCGGTGGATCCAGAGCACGATGGTGACGACCGCGATCAGCCAACAGAGTTCCAGATAGAACCAAATGGCTGGGCATTGAGCGGCTTCTGTAAGCCAGGCCCGTAGCGATTGATCGGAATTCCACCAAATCCCGGCGGCCGCAATGGGGAGACCCGCCAGCAGGAGGTGCCCACTGGTGGAAAAGAGTTTTACGACACTGCGAGAGGCGCCCGTCGCATGGATACGGTTAACGAAGCCTACCCAAAGCGCGGCGTGTCCTAAGAAGGCAAGCAGAACCAAGGCAATGGTGAAAGCAGCCATAGGACGACACGACTGACCAAGTCGGGCTATTGCTGGCAACCGCTACTTACACCAGTTGGCTCTTGGCGACCGCTTTTTCCACGGTGTCGAGCAATTGGTCCAGCCGGAAGGGCTTGTAAAGCACGAGCTCGATGCCGGCCTGGCGAGCCTTGACGATCGAATGCCCTGGATCGTAACCAAAGCCGGTCATCAGAACCAGCGGCACAGGCTCGAGAATCTCTTGCATACGAAGCAAGAGTTCGTAGCCATTCATGTCGGGCAAGCGGATATCGGCGATAATTACATCGTAGGCATCGTCGTGAAGAACGTTTCGAACCATGCCGACTGCTTCGCCGCCATCGTGTGCGGTTTCTACAATGCAACCATACCGCTCCAGCAAGTTATGGGCGGCACTGCGGACGGCTTCGTCGGCATCAACAACCAGAATTCGTCGACCCTTGAGGCCGGGCCGTTTTTCCACCTGTTTGCCGGCCGGCAAAGCCTGAACGGGGGCCATGGATTGGCCGACTTTTTGGATCACCTGCTTAATATCTCGGGCATGGCGGAGAATGCGCTGCAAGCGCTCGACCACGTCGGCGTCGTGGCCAATATAGCGCTGCATGACATTGACGGCGTCGTTGAGGATTTCATCGACCGGCAAGGCTACGGCCCCGTGAATGGCCTCCACGCTTTCCTGCGCAGCATTTACCTTTTGCACTGCGAGGAGTTCCAGGGTATTAAGAGCAGCGGCCACATCGCGGCCGAAAATTTCCAGGAATTGCAAGTCGCTTTCTGTGAAGGCTTGCGGTTCGGGGCTTTCGACGTTGAAGGTGCCGATGACTTCGTCGTGCAAAATGAGCGGCACCGTCAATGAACTTCTACCTCCTTTACAACCTTGGAGGTACAACGGGTCTTCGGTGGTATCGTCGCACAAATAACTCTTGCCGTTGGCAGCCACATAGCCTGTGACACCGTTATTTTGCGGCAGAGCATAGAGGACCCGCTGTTCGGCCTCGGGTTGCATGCCGACGGCCAACAAGGGTTCCAAGCGATTCGTTTTTTGATCCAGCAAGCGGATTTCCACAACGTCGAAGTGCAGCAGATCTTTGGTGTAATGAAGAATGTTGGATTTCAGCAGCTTGATACGCTCGTCGATCGACATGTGCGACAGTTCTTCTGTCGTCAGATCGGATAGTTCCTGGCCAGCCTGGTGGATGGCGGCTAGCTTTTGCTGCTGCAGGATTTCCTTCGTGACATCGTGGACCGTCACGATTAAATGCTCGGGGGCTTTCGTGCCTTCGCTGACCGGAACGGCATGGACGTGAAAATACCGATTGTCTCCAGACCTAAGGACGCTGCTGCTGGCTTTGCCGGTAATCAGCGCGGTGTGGAACGGGCAAAAATCGGGGCCCAGAATTTCGGGGCTATTGAGTGCAGCATAGAAATTTTCGCCAACGATCGATTGCTTTCCGGTCCATTCCGGAAGGCGGCCATTGCCCCAAATAATCGTGTTGTCCGCTCCAAGCAAAACAATGCCGTCGGGCATGCCTTCCAGGATACGCTCGTTCTGCAGGAGCTTGCCCATCCGGATGGCTTCGCCAATGTGGCCGGCCGCCACAAAGATTCCGGCATAGGGTTCGCGCGACATTCGTGCCAGAGCACGCAACGGGCTGCGGACCTCCTCCAGCTCGAACCCATCTGTGATTATGGGAAGGGGAGCGTCGTGAGCCGAAGGATCGCGAACAACGAGGATTTTCGGTTTGGCCGTCAAAGCTTGCATGCTCCCTAGGGCCGCTAGTTCACCACGATATTATAGAAGTCGCTGAACGACCGAACAACCATACGGCCGAAAGGCGCGGCCTCATAGCTTGCATCGGATGCACAGTTTCGTTAATTGACTACACCACAAAAATTGCCAGTTTTTCTTCACTTTCTGCAATCGGACACTACCTTATAGTCGTTATCGACGGATTGGCCGTCAGAAGCGCAAGGACTGAACGATTTCTTGCTGGCGCATAATCGAACGAACGGTGATGTGTTCTGCGGGTGGATTGGAGGCCCGGGGGCCTGAACTTAATACGGAAGCCATATCTCTTTGGCTTTTAATGCCGAAGGAGAGCGATTTTTTTCGGCTCGGTTCGCAAGTGGGAATACCAATGCGCTGGGTGCGCTGCGACGAGCGGTGGGATGTATGTCGATCTTATTCCAAGCGGCCGTTCAAGGCCAGCCGTATATTCGGCGAAATACCTGGTCAACGGTATTCGTAATATCCGAGCAGCTGACCGGCTTGGGGAGGATCGAAAAAACTTCGGCCAAATGTGCCTGCTGGACAATCGCCTCGTCCAGCGCCGCCGAGATAAGCACGCAAGGAAGGCGTGCATGAAACTGCCGGATGCGGCGGACGGTTTCCAGTCCGGTCAATCGCGGCATGTGCATGTCTAACAGCAGCAGGTGAATGGGTTCATGGGTGACGATTTTCAGCGTTTCTTCGCCATTGGATGCAGTGAGCGTTCGAAAACCGCGCGGCTCCAGCATTTGCCGCAGCGTTTCGCGAAAAGCGGTATCATCGTCGGCAATCAGAATTGAGGGAGTTTCAATGAACACGGTACAGCCGACAATTGGATCGAAAATCCAAACTCCCTCAGAACTAAGACAAAACCGTTGAAACTGAGATTTGTTTAGGGACGCAAGTTGGATGCCAATTTGGGAAATATGGCAACGCGACCAATTGTTTTCGCCGCAAACTGCCATGTGGTTGGTACTTGTAGCATAATCACTTGCGTGACTGACAGTCCAAATGTACCACCTGCAAAAGCCGAATTTGACACGCCTTGGGCAGTTTTCGCTGCCAAACGGGCAGCGGCGCTTTTCGTTGCGGTTTCGCACTATTGAATTTCGACACCAAAAGTGGTTGCCAAGATGTGGCGAAATAAACATCGGCTGGCAATCCAATGGTGGATTCGGGGCGAAGAACTGAGGCCGGATGAAGTGCAGCGGCAGAGGGTATGTGATTGGTCTGCCTTGTATCGACGGGGTTGATTTCTATACTACATCAGGAAGCCGTTGGTCTTTATGTGAACGTAACTTGTGATCTCCTCAAGATCGCTCTAACTCGTTCCGCGTAGTGTCCAGAGGAGCGCTGTGGAAGCAGTCAAATCGCCATCTATTGCCGGGGCTTCGAACTCGACCTTTGCGGGGCGGCATCAATTTCTGATCTACCGGCTATTTTCGCTGGCCGGATTAATGCCCATTGGGGCGTATGTTTTCGTGCACTTAGCAGTGAATGCATCGGTATTGGCCGGACCTGCCATGTACCAGAAGCAGGTCGACCAGATCCATGCCCTGGGCGATACGATGGTCGCGCTACTGGAATGGGTCTTCATTTTTATTCCGATTGGGTTTCATGCTGTGGTTGGTTTTTGGATTATCAGCGGCGGACTGCCCAATGTGGGTTCGTATCCATACGGCAGCAACATTCGGTATACCCTACAGCGAGCGACCGGAATGCTGGTGGCGGCATTCATACTATTCCACCTGTGGCAGATGCATCATCTGGGAAAGCATTTGGGCGGGGGGCATTTTGATCCGAATCATGCGGCTTCGTCGGCTGCAATTGTTCTTGACCCGGTGTTGATGAAAATCATCTACACGGTGGGCACGCTGTGCGCGGTGTATCATCTAGCCAATGGTATCTGGACTTTTGGAATTACTTGGGGTATTTGGACCAGTGAGGGCGCGCAAAGGCGAGCGGGATATGTCTGTGGAGCGATTGGTATTTTGGTCGCTGTGCTTGGCATGGGGTCGCTGTATGGCATGTCGATGATAAACGTGCCGCAGGCTGAGGCGATTGAAAACCGCATGGAGCAGGTGCGCGAAATGAGCGCAGGTCGCATGGCGACCGATGCGGCGATGCCCATGTCACAGAGCAGCCAACAGCCCGATAAGTAGATTTGAGGAGCATTTTTGGCATGGCAAAACAGCGCGTATTAGTCGTCGGCGGGGGATTGGCCGGCTTGGCAGCGACCATGAAATTGGCCGAGCTGGGCATCGACGTCGACTTGATGAGCCTTGTTCCGGTCAAGCGATCGCACAGTGTCTGCGCTCAAGGCGGCATCAATAGCGTTAATGATCTGACGCGCCAGCAAGGGGACAACGAATGGAAGCACTTTGAAGACACTGTGTATGGCGGTGATTTTCTACAGCATCAGCCTCCAGTGAAGGAAATGTGCGATTGGGGGCCGCGGATTATTGATTTGTTGGACCGGTTGGGTGTGCCATTCAATCGAACGCCGGAAGGATTTCGCGATCAGAGGCGGTTCGGCGGCACCTTGTACAAACGTACCGCATTTGCTGGCGCTACCACCGGACAGCAGTTGCTATATGCATTGGACGAACAGGTGCGACGTTGGGAAGTGGCGGGCAAAGTTACGAAATATGAATTTTGGGATTTCCTTTGTCCCATTTTGGACGCAAATGGCGGATGTCGCGGCGCGGTGGCTCAAGATTTGGTGACCATGGAAATCCGTGCCTTTCCGGCCGATGCGGTGATTGTTGGTTCAGGCGGGTGTGGGCTGATTTATGGTCGCTCGACAATGTCGATGGTTTGCACCGGTAGTGCTGCGAGCCGGTGCTACCAGTCTGGAGCGTTCTACGCTAACGGCGAATTCATTCAGGTACATCCGACGGCGGTCCCAGGCGCCGACAAACTGCGTTTGATGAGCGAAAGTGCCCGCGGCGAAGGCGGACGTGTTTGGGTGCCGCGCAAGCCCCAAGATCCACGAGAACCTCGCACGATTCCGGAAGCCGAACGATATTACTTCCTCGAGGAGCGGTATCCGAAGTACGGCAATTTAGTGCCGCGGGACATTGCCACGCGTGAGATTTTTAACGTTTGCACGAATGAAGGATTAAGTGTCGAGCAGGGCCGGTTGGCGGTGTATTTGGATCTGACACACATTCCGCGCGATGTGTTGGACAAGAAGCTTGGCGGCATTCTGAGCATTTACGAGAAGTTCCAAGGCGTTGACCCGCGCGAAGTTCCGATGAAGATTTTCCCAGCAGTCCATTATTCGATGGGCGGCCTGTGGGTTGATTATGAACGGACTGCCGCAGGCGGCTTGAAAATTGGTTCGGTTCGAAATCAGCAGACGAATATCCCTGGTCTGTATGCTATTGGCGAATGCGATTACCAATATCATGGCGCTAACCGGTTGGGTGCAAATTCACTTTTAAGTTGCATTTTTAGCGGGTTGATTGTTGCCCCGACCGTGGAAACATTGCTGGGTTCGCTCAAAGGCGGGAGTGCCGCAGAACAGCCGGCTATGCTGTTTGAGAATGCTCGCCAACGAGAGCAGGACATTCATAACAAACTGCTGAATCGATCTAGCGACTCGCCAGGCACAGGTGAAAACCCGTATTTAATTCACGATGAACTTGGCCGGGTAATGACGAAGGCCGCTACGGTTGTCCGTTTCAACCATCAATTGGCCGAAGCCTACGATCAGGTGTGCGCGCTTGAAGCGCGGGCCAAACGTTCTTCGCTTTCCGATACGGGCAATTGGACAAACCAAAATGTCGTTTTTACAAAAGCCTTGCAGGATATGTTTCCCGTGGCCAAAACGATTTTACTCGGTGCGCTCAAGCGCGATGAATGCCGCGGGGCACATTACAAGCCTGATTTTTCCATGCCGGGATTGGAAGCGACGGAAGCGGGCCAACGTCGGCGGGAAGCGGAGCAGTGGTGCGATCGATTCGAAGAAAATACTCGTCGTTGGCTTAAGACGACTGTTGCCAAATTATCTTCGGAGGGCGAACCGCAACTGAGCTACGAAGAGGTGGATACTTCGCTGATTCCGCCACGGCCGCGGTTGTACGGATTGGTGGGGGCCGACATGATCGAGCAAGTTTGGAACGAACGGCAAGCGAAAAGATTCGGTTCGACCGGTCCGAATGGCAACGGCCAACCGAACAGCACAGGCGCCAAAGCCAAAAGTAACTAGTGTGGCGCTGCTAGTTGAAGCGAATCACAGTATCGAAGAAATATAAGCAAAATGGCCGACCATCATCCTTCCCACGCCGACCTTCCGACCTCAAACGGTCCCGGTTCGCAACTTGAATCGTTCGAGGTGCGCGTGCTGCGGCAAAATGGACCCGGCGTATCAAGCTATTGGCAGCGATTCCGTGTGCCGTACGAAAAAGACATGAACGTGATCAGCGTGCTTCAGCGCATTGCCGCCATGGCTAAGACGATTGATGATCAGCACGTCGCCCCGGTCGCCTGGGATTGCAATTGCTTGGAGGAAGTCTGCGGAGCGTGCACGATGGTGATCAATGGCCGAGTGCGGCAGGCGTGTTCAGCACTGGTCGATCGGCTAATGGAAGAAAATCCACAAGAGATTGAGCTACGGCCGGCCAGCAAATTCCCAGTCGTCCGCGACCTTGTCGTCGATCGATCGCGAATGTTCCAAGTCTTAAAGCGGATCAAAGGCTGGATACCGGTCGACGGTTATTACGATCATGGGGCAGGGCCGTTGATCTCGCCCGAAGTCCAACAGCAGGCGTATCCGTTGAGTGAGTGCATGACCTGCGGCTGCTGTCTAGAAGCTTGTCCGCAATATCTCAAGATTGAGGTGACTCCGCACGAGGGAGAAAGCGATGAGCATTTTACGGCTCGCAAACAAACTGCTGACGATCGCGGATTCATCGGCGCGGCCGCAATTAGTCAAGCAATGCTATTTAATATGCATCCGACCGGTCAGATGAACGCGGCGGAGCGATTGGATTCACTGATGGCGGAAGGCGGCCTGCAAATGTGCGGCAACGCGCAAAACTGCGTCGCTGTCTGCCCTAAAGCGATTCCACTGACGCGGTCAATTGCCCGGGCTGGGCGCGCGACCACAGTTCATGCAATCAAGAAGCTGTTTGATTTTTGATATGCCGGCCCCGGCATGAAAATGAGGCGGGGCGGCAGGTTGCATGCCGATCGCGACTAGGTTCTGCGACCGACCAGACGTTTTTGGATGTCGGTTTCCAGCACGCCGAAGGCTTCTTCGTGACGTTGGATAGTGAGCTGCAAGGCGTGAAGCATTCGTTTGGCGGTGAAGTAATTGGTCACGATGCGCTGAGTGATGACGACTGGTTCGCTGGGTATGCCAACGGGCTGGGGATTCAAACCGAAGTCGACAATCAGTTCTTCCGGCGTGCCTGTTACACGGCAGAAATTCGCATACGACGACACGGCGCCGGAATCTTTGACTTCGATCCGCTGCCGTTGTGGTGCAGGTTGTCCTTCGGCGGTGGCTTCGGGTGCTGGACGAACGGGATCCTTTTCGACATCGGTAGTTTTAGACACCGCAAACTCCTCAATGAAAGAAAAAAGTTAGTCTAGCAGTCTAGAGAACGAAAACGCGTTCCGCTAGACCCGTTTCATAACGCATCCAAAGACGAAGTATCGATTGACTGAATCCAATATACGACGTTCCTGGTACTTAGGCGGCGATGTTTAGTTGCTTTAGAAGCGCCTGATATTGCGATTTTTCCAGCGGCGACAGATCATCCGCATTGAACTTCAATTGTTTTGCCCGCTCCAAGGATTTACGAGCCCCTGTTTCATCTTTTGCCTTGGCCTGAGCCATTGCCAAATGAACAAATTGGATGGGTTTCGGTTCTGTGGCAATAACAGCATCTGACAGATCTGCTAAAGCTTGTTGTACGTCACCTTTGCTGAGGTAAACGACGCCTCGAGTATCCAGCATATCCGATTGCGGCCCAAACGAACTGACGGCCTGATCGATTAGTTGAATTGCTTCTTCTCGATTCCGACCTTGCGTGGCCAGCAAGAAGGCCAAATTATTGAGGACGAGCGCACGTTGATTTTGCGGCAAATCAGATCGGCTGAGCAATGCGCGGTACAACTTTTCGGTTTCATCAAAGCGTTGCTGGAAATCGCGCAAATCAGATAATTCCATTTGCAAGACCCAGGAATCGGGTTCCTCCCGCAAAGCCCGATCAAACCACTGTTCCACCCGTTCGATTTGCGCCTGGGTGGGCGGATTGATACCTTGCCGTAGTGCGGCCATGGCGATCTGCAGCATCATCGGCGTGGAAATGGATTTGCGATTTTGCTCAAGCAAATTCAGTGCCGCATCAACTTTGCCGCGACGTGCATAGAAGGCAGCAAGCATTGGCGTTTGCTGAGGCTCATATCCGACATCTTCACGGATAAGTTTTTCGGCCTGGTCAAACTGGCCGATTTGTTCGAGTTCGCCGGCCACTTGGCGCAGCAAAGGCCACTGTTCTTTGGGCAATGGTCGTTCTGTGGGCAACAGCCGAACTAACTGGGCAGCAGCCTGCGATCCACGGCCCAATACATTGAGGGCGTCGGCCGCTAAGAACGTGAGTTCCACTTTGTTCTGATTTCCCAGCGATTCGAGTTGTTGCAGCCAAGTCAGGGCTTCATCCGCGGCGCCACGGCGCAACAGCATTTTGATAAATGTAGCGTAAATAATTGGATCGGGTTTGGGCTGCGCCAAGAGCGACAACATACCTTCGCGAGCCGCGGGCCAATCGTCGATTCTTTCGTTCAGCTTTGCCAGAATAAGGCATTCTTGCCAAGTCAAAGGGCGCATTTGTTTTAATTCACCGAGCAAGCGGAGCGCTTGGCGTGAAGAGGCTGGATCACTACGCTCAAACAGGATCGAGATTCGGGTCGTCAAATCCTCTAAGTTCGGCTTTTCACCCGCCGGCGTCAGCAACTCCAAAGCTTTAAGGAATTGTTGATAATTTCCGCCAGCCATTAACTGTGCTGTGGTCCGCCGCGCCCAGGCGTAGCTGTCTTTATCACCCGGCTGAGTGGGATTTGCCGTCAAGATTTCGTTGAGATATTTTGCGGCCTGACCAGGTCGATTGGTCCGCAGGTAGTACTCGGCCACTTGTTGCAACAGCGGCAAGCTTTTCGGCGATGCGGAGAGTGCGGCTAGAAAGTTTTGCTCAGCTTCGGTTTGGTTATTCAAGAATTCATATCCCTGGGCAAGGACCAAAGCCCGCTGGTCTTCCGGCAGTTTGATTTGAGCTTCTTGCAAAACTTGGAGAGCATCTTCAGGCTTCTTTTCAATGACTTTCAGACGAATCAAATCGATCCAGGCGCCTGCGAGTTCGGGACTCAATTCAAGGGCTCGCCGTAGCTCCTTTTCCGCTTGTTCATTATCACCGGCCCCAGCCAGCAACTCACCGTGCAACAAATGTTGATTGGGATTAGTAGAGTCGTCTGAAAATCGATTCTTCATCCTCTCGAGCGCTGCTTTTGGTTGGCCGTTAGCCAAATCGAGCTGTGCCTGGATCTGGTCCATTTCGGCATCACCCGCGACCAGGGGGCTGTTGGCTTCGAGAATTTCGCTGGCTTCCGCATTACGATGCCGCGAATGGAGGAGTCTGACCAAGGTTTTGACGACTTCAGTATTGGGCTGCCCCAGCTCGAGCACCTGGTGTAGATCTTCGATGGCCTCGTCAGTTTTGCCTTCGAGCATATCGATCTGAGCTAGCCATTTTGGCTGTTCAACCCAACCGGGCCGAAGATTGTTGACTTCTTGAAGTAGATCACGCGCCCGAAGCAAGCTTTGCGATTCAGAATCGTCCAATGAGACTTGTTGCTGAGGAGTGGCTGCTTGTTTGTCGCGCAGCTCTTGCTGGACGGTTGAAATCATCACCGCCGCCTCCAGCAGTTTAGTTTGTACCGGATCGTCGGTGTATTCCTTTTCAAACCACTGCTGAATTTGTTTCATGGTGGCCATGTCGCCCATGTCGCGCGCCAAATCGAACTGTAACAAACGAATCTGAGGATCACGCGGATTCGCCTCGGCGGCGCGATTCCACAATTGCTTGGCGGATTCGTAATCCCCAGCATGGATGTATGATGAGCCCAAATTGGGATACAACTGGAGGCGCTGTTCCTTGGGCAATTTTTCGATATCACGGGCGATGGCAGCTAAACCCGTTTTGAGTTCTTCCGGTGAACCGCCGGCGATGAACAAAGCCTCGAGGCGATTGACCATAAAGCGAGGCTGCGATCGCATGTCTTCCGGCGCCGCGTTGATAATTCGCAGAGCTTCGTCAGGATGTCGCTGCTGCAGCGCGAAATTGACCGCGGCTCCGACAACGGAATTGTCGGCGGGATATTGCTTGAGAAGTTCTTGGATCAATTGGTGGGCTTTTTCATCTTCCCCCTTGTGGGCCAGGATACTAATTTGCACGAGTGATCCCGTGGGCTCTTTCAGCAGATTTTGATCGCGCATTTTCGCAACGAGCGCGTCGATGGCCTTCCAATCGCGCTGGTCCTTGGGCTTGCGCAACACTTCGGCGATGCGGAGTTCCAGAATGGCCCTCATTACTTGGGGCACTGCGGTTAATCTGTTCTGTTGTTCTAAAAAGCTGGCAATCCGTTCGTAGTGTTTCAGAGCTTCGCTCGTTTTTCCCAAGGTCGCCAAAGAGGCCGCCATTCCGAGTTCGCCCTCGGGCGTGCCCTGCAAATTCGTGGCTGCTTTTAGCGCCAAGTCGGGTTGATTGAGGGCGCCATAACATTGCAACAAGAGCTGATCAACGCGAGACGCTAATTGTGGAATTTTCGTAAGTCCTAGCCGTAATTGTTCGAGTTGTTGACGGGCCTCGCGGTACTTGCCCTCAGCGATTGCAAGTCGGGCTGTATACAATTCTTGGAATTCGGTTCTTATTCGGGCGCTGGCCAGTTTCTTGAGGGTCAGACGGGCACCTTCGTAGTCATTCTTTTGTAGTTGGAGATCGAAATACAAATCCAGCAAACTGATACTGGATGGAAGCGTTTTTAGGCCTTCGTCCAGTCGTCGTTTGGCCTCGTCAAGATTCTTCTGCTGTTGAGCTATGGCCGCCCATAGGCGATAGAACCGTTCATCTTTGGGATAAAGTTTGAGTCCCTTATCGACCCATTTCTCTGCACCGGCAAAATCGTTAGCGCTTAACGCCATTTGTACAGACACCAGCAAAACTTGCGTATCGTCAGGGGCTAATTCTTGAGCCTTTTGGATAGCGGCGAGTACCCGATCGCGCGCTTTCGGGTCGGTAAGATACTGTGCCTGGAGGAGAAACGCCTTGGCGGAATCTTGATTTGCGGTTACCAGTTGATCCATGACCCGATTGGCTAGTTCATCGTGACCAGACATTTCGGCGTCGGTTATTTTGTCACGAAGTAAAGTCGCCAGCACAAAATACGCGTCCAATTCGTGAGGAGCGGTTGCCTTAGACGAATTAAACTCCTTCGTGGTGCTGTCGTAGCCAACGAGCGATTCCAACAGTTTCGCGGCATCCAAATACCGGGACAGGCTAATGTAGCACTGGGCCAATTGCAGATCGTTATGTGCGTCTGATTGTCCCTTGTCTTTCAATTGCTTCAGATCATCCATGGCTGATTTGAACTGATGGAAAGTCATGTTCAGTTCGATGCGCTTGCGTCGTAACTCGGGCCGATTTTCGCTTGAGTCGATTGCTTTTTGGAGTGATTCAACGGCCTCAAAGTATCGCCTTTCGTCTCCCGTCGCCTGAGCTTCGTCGGCCAGCAACATCGCAAAATCAGCATTATGTTCCTGATCATCCGGTTTGTACGATCGGTAACGCTGATAAAGCCAAACCGCGGTCGTCGGATCTGTCTTCTTGATGTCATCGGCGCGCTTAATGAGCGAATCAATATTCCGGTTCATCTGGATAGCGTGCACCACCATCACCCCACTCATCAGAATGACCAGCGCAATGGCTAAGATCGAAAGCAGTTTGATATTGAGTCGCTTCATCGATGTTTCAGTTGCTTTGAAATCGGAGGATTCGGGTCAGACGTCGGCTACGTCGCCGACTCGTATGCTGTAAGGGTCTACTATTTTGCCCAGGGCAGGAGAAAGAGTGCCTAACAAAGGGATACGGGCAAGCCCAAGCCACCCTGCAACCTCATATCGTCCATCGTACTTGGTAGTCAGGGGCTGTCAACGAATGGCACCCGTTGCCTTTTTGCGTCAGAGTGCCGGGCAATGATTTGAAGATTGTGGATTACGGCCGTCTCAATGAGCACGGTTTTCAACCCACTTGCTCTGCGGAGGTTTGACTAATACAGCGCAGATAGCTGCCATCGCAGCCATCATGGAAGCGCTATCAGTTTTGATGGTAGCTGTGGTGATCAGAGGCTCGCAAAATGCAAAGTTTAGTGTTGTTTTTCCGGTTCAGAGTAAAAGCGGCCGTTTTCTTACGAAGTCTGTGGGAAACTTTGCCGATTATTCAAAGGCTACGGGTAGGTACAAGTTTGACGATTGTGTGGGAGAACGAAATACGAAGCCACGCAGGAGTTAATCTGGGTAATTTGGAATGAATTGGAAGTTTTGATCCCCAATGATTCCCTGCTTGTGAAACCTATGGCCCGCTACTGCACCTTCTACCGATGGCTGTGTCCGCTGTTCAGCGCTGCTGCGCTGGTCTGCGCGCCAGGTTGTCGGACGTGGTGGGGCTTGGATCCGGTGCCCGCTAAAGCGGTGGGCGCTTGTCCGACTTATGTGCCCACGGAAAAGAACATGGTTTCGCTGCCGCCGTATGTGCTGGAGCCTCCCGACATTCTGTTGGTC